>Ga0207134_1171_pt2 | contig 10870 bp, 6 predicted proteins | sample Alteio_BWMinHeat_12_FD_153527 | JGI IMG/M metagenome (GOLD analysis project Ga0207134, IMG submission 153527) | Enriched cells from forest soil in Barre Woods Harvard Forest LTER site, Petersham, Massachusetts, United States -... | ecosystem: Environmental > Terrestrial > Soil > Temperate forest >... | reverse complement strand
GGTTAATCAGGAGCCCGGGCCCGATGCCAGGCCGGACGGGAAAGTCATTGTCGACGACCAAAGTGATATCGCCGCCCGCTTGAATGGCGCCGTCGTATTGCAGATCATCGCCCGCGATAAGTGTCACGTTTCCCGCATCGGATTGAACCGTGCCGGTCACCAATATGTTGTCTCCCGCAGTGATCACAACGCTGCCGCCGGTGGATCGCACCGTCACGCCGCTGTTCACGGTCACGTTATCGCCGGGCGCGGCGCTCTTAGTGGCAGTCGCCGTCAGATCGCTTGCCGCAGTCGTGTTCACCGCAAATGTGATGGGACCGGCTGCGGTGAGGGTCACTGCCCCGCCTGCATTCACGGAGGTCGGAATGCCGAGAACGCCGGCAGGAGCGATCGTCAACGCCCCGGTGTTGGAAATTTCGACACTGCCCGAGGTGGAGTTGTTGAATGCCAGGTTCGAGATCACCGTCTTCAGTGGATTTCCCGATCCAATGCCGGTTGCCGACTCGATCGCAAGCTTTGCCACCGTGATGTCGGCACCCACCGCGTTGGCATTGATGACGGCTCCGGCGGTGACCAGGTTCAACACCGGGCTCCCCGTCGGGGCGATCGGCGCGGTGATGATGATGTCGCCTGAAATCCCATTGCCGATTCTCAACCACGGCGTCGTGATCCGGTTGATTTCAGCGCTTGTCAGGCCAAGCTGGCTATTAGAGTCGGGTCCGCCAAGATTGATCTGCTGGCCGGGAAAATAGGGGCGCAGCGTCACCCTCGATCCGCTGACAGTCCCGTTGATGAACAAATTATCCGAAACCAGATCGACGACGCTGGTGGCCTGGACGTCATCACCGATCACGGCAGTGTCATTGACAGTGATGCTGTCCTGCGCGACCACACTGATGAGGCCGTTGGCCGCATGAACGCCTGAGACTCCGCCGACGGTTCCAATCGTGACGGTGTCGGCATCGCGATAAGTCAGTGAACCGGTCACGTCCGCGGCAAATGTGTTCACATCGTTGATGTTCTGCTTGATGTTGAACAGGCCACTGCCGGTCAACACAAGACCATCGGCCGTGATCGCCCCGGTGCCAAGGAGCTGTTCGATCAGCCCTCCCATTCCGTGAAGCGTGACGATTCCCGTGCCCGCGTTCACATCCCCATTCATTGCGATATTGACGCCGCTGAGCGTAATGTCGCCGCCGTTCGACCCCAGGTTGCCGTTGAGCGTGAGGCTGCCCGCACCGGAGTTATCGGAGTCCGCGTTCAATGTAATGGTGAGCGCACCTGAGCTCGAAGTGATGTTGTTCAACGTCATGTTGTTGTGGGCGTTCATTGTCAGGCTCGCCGCACCACCGGAAGTTTTTTGAATGTTCACTCCTGCGGCCATCGTCAGGTCGCCTGCCTGCCCACCTGTGGCTCCCGTTTGGACCAGGACATTGTTGCCCGCATTGAGCGCGGCATTAATCAGAGCGACCCCGAGCGTCGCGCTGTCGGAGCTCGATGTGTAAGTTGGACCCGCGGTGGTCGTGATCCCGCTGTTACCGCCGCCCGCCACGATCTCAAGGTCGCGCGGGTCAATCAGCCATGATCCGCCGTCGCCGATTTCCGGAGCCGAGAGCACTTCCAGATACTCCTTGCCCGAAGTTTCAACAAAACCGCCGCCCCCCATCGCAGAAATTTTTCCATGAACAAGAGCCGTGTCCGAAGCAAACACGATCACCGTTCCACCCTGTTCACCTGAAGCATCTACCACCGCCTTGTCCGTCAGCTCGATCCGCTTGCCGGTAATCGCGATTTTTCCGCCCGACCCATTTTGATTTTTTGCGGCAATCGTTCCCGAGCTTTTGATGCCTCCCCCCCTTGCGGTCAGGTAGACATGGCCATTTTTGGTGCTCACACCGTTGGCGCGAATGACACCGGTGTTGTTGATGGCCAGCGCATACAAGTTTCCCGTGGCCTTGAGTTCGGCCCGAGCCGCCTGGATGGTGCCGGAGTTGAGGATGCCCGTGCCCGAGGCGGTGTCTCCACTTTGGGAAGGCTTCACGAAGATCTTTTCTTCTCCGGCCTGGGAAAGAAGCACTTCGGTTCCGGCGGCTAGACCAACGGTTCCGTCCGGGGCGTTGAGTTCGCCTTTGTTCTCCACCTGGCGGGCGATTAAATAGATGTCTCCGCCGATGGCGTTGATCTTGCCCTGGTTTTCAACCTTGGCCGTGGAGTTGCCGGTGAAGTTGAGTTTGCCGCCGGCCATGAACTCGGAGTTGTTGAGATCAAGTGTGGATGCGGTGAACCCTCCGGTGTTGATGACGGCTCCGTTGCCGATGAGAATACCGTTGGGGTTGATGAGAAAGATCTGGCCGTTGGCCTGGAGGGTTCCAAGGAGTTGGGAGGGGTTGCCGCTGACCACCCGGTTGAGGGCGGCACTGGTAACGCTGGGTTGGACGAACTTGGTGAGTTCGTTGGCTCCAATGGAGAAGTCCTGCCAGTTGATGATGACGCGGTCACTCGTTGTGACAGTAAGGGTTCTTCCAGCTCGGTTAAAGGCCGCACTGCCCGCCGCTACATCCTCCCCTGTCGGATTGGCGTGCGCCACGCCTTGAAAAAAGAAGCCCAACAGAAGGACCTGGCTTGCGGCCAAGCCTTTCCAAGCTTGGGGGTGCAGCTTGGAGATCATGCTTTTCATGGCATGATGTTGAGCGCTCCTAATGACGCGCCCAAGACCGGTTTTCATTTTGTCACTCTTTGTTGACGAGACGCAATCTTTTTAATAAATACCCCGCTTGAAAGCACAATGTGGATTCCAGAACCATGAGCCTCAGCGGGTTGGGAATTTCGCTCAGTCACACAGACACTGTTGTGGCCATCATAAAGTGAACCAAAAGTCGTTCAGTTGGCACAATGCTTTTGGGTTCTGCTCAGGCGTGATCAAATAAAATCAAATGTGATGCTCACCACAAACGCCGCAATTGCAACAGGAATCCGTAGCATCTTCATTCCAATGCCGAGTTCTGGGTTCTGAATTCTGATCTTCCAGACAAAAATTAGTGACAACATGGCAAAAATATTTTTGAATATTCAAAAATTTTCCGACGATTGGTTTGAATGTGTGTTATGTTTTTTTCGTCACAGTGATCGTCACAGCAACCACGAGGAACGGGAGCTCTTCATGGTAGTGGAACAGTCAAAATACTTTTACTTTTTATCCTTGTTTTTCTCTCCGAGGCTGATGGCCGCAATCTTTTATGGCACAATTACTTACAGACTTGCTATTTGCCGTGAATCTCGACTAAATCCCCCGGTATGAACGCAAAACTCACGTGGTTTTGTCTGGGCATCTTGCTTGCAGGGCCACTCGCGTTCGCCAATCCGAAGTCCGAACAGCACCAAGTCGGAAGCCGAAAGCAGGAGTTTGATAAATCGACCTTCTACAACGCCACGGTGAAGGAGGACGATGAGGGAGAGCTTTTTCGGAAGGTCTTCAACCATCCCCTTCAGCAATGGCGCGAAAACATCATAACTACCGTGTTTTATGTCGGTGAATACCGTAAGTCCCGGGTTGGACTGCTAAATAACCGCTCGAGCGCCTGGATCGCAAGTTGGGTCAAGAGCTTTGGCGGTGTCGACCAGCCCGAGCGGAGCACGGTGTTCCCGACCAAGTTTAAACCGAAAGAAAACCCATTTTATTTCGCCCTGCCCCTGAGCGACAAGGCGCTCCAATCGGTCGGGAGCAACGAGATCGTTCCTGAATTCCAGGAGATCGTGATTTTTTTCAACCGGATCTACTCGGCCAACTCGCATGCGAAGTCGTTTCTTAAGAACACATGGATTGCGATCGAGGCCGAAGGAAAAACCTGTTACGCTCAGTGGCAGGACGTCGGCCCCTACACTGAAGATGATCCTTGCTACGTCCTGAAGAACGAGAAGCCGAAGTTCCAGCAAGGCAACGGGCCCGCGCTCGATATCTCGCCCGCCGTTCAGAAGTACATGCAAATCAGCGCCAAGACCATCACCCGGTGGAGGTTTGTCCCCCCCACCGAAGTCCCCGACGGCCCCTGGAAGAAAATCATTTCCGGCGACGAGCCTGGACAGTTGGTTTCTGTCAGGTAGGTGTTATTTCGCGCCATAGACTCGCGCGATGAAGCCGCGAGACCGCGAAACCCCGATCCCTTACAGCCCCGTCAACTTTAACGTTCTCACCATCCCCGTCTTCAAATCCGCCACTCGGATCAGGTGGTTATTGGTGTCGGCGATGTAGAGCTTGCCGCCGGCGATCGCCAGCCCTCCCGGCTCATTGAAGGACGGCTTTGATCCATCCTCCCGCCCCGATTTTCCAGTTCCAAGAAATGCCACGCTGGTCTTTGCCACCGGGTCGATGACTTTCACCCGGTGGTTGTAGGTGTCGGCCAGATAAATCTTCCCGTTGCTCCAGGCAATCCCCAGCGGGTGCTGGAGACGCGCATCATCCACGAAACCATCCTTGTCACCAAACTCAAACAGGCCCTTTCCGATCAGGGTTTCGACCCCGCCCCCCGTCGCGAGCGAAACGCTCCGCACGGCGCTCACCTCGCTGTCGGCCACGTAAAGTGTTTTTCCATCCGTCGTCACGCCGCTCGGCTGGGCCAGCGAGGCGTCCTGCCTGGGGCCGTCCTGAATATTCTCGCGGCCATTCCCCGCAAACGGCTCCACGCGGCCCGATTTCAAATCGTACAACCAGATCTGGTGACTGCCCGCCATGGCAACAAACAACTGGTCGCCTACGACCGTCAGATCCCAAGGCGAGTTCAAATCGGTCTTAAGGCCGTCACCGCCCAATCCGTGCTCATGAGCCTGATGCCCGGTGCCAGCTAGCGTCTTTACCGTTTTTGTAGTCAGGTCCACCTCCCGCAACGCATGGTTTTCCGTGTCGGCGATCCAGAGCGTGCCATCGCGCATCGCCATTCCCTGCGGATGGTTGAACTCGGCAACCGAAAAATTCCCGTCCCTCAGGCCCGCGTTTCCAGAGCCAATCACCGCAATCACACGGCCCTTCAGGTCGGTGATCAGGATACGGTTGTGGTTCGAATCGGCGATCACAAGTCGCTTCGATTTTTCATCGGCAATGATCTTGCCGGGGAAGAGGAGTCCCGTTTTTGAATTTTGAATGTTGAATTTTGAATTGAGCCGCTCGATGGGTTGCTCATTGAGCTTCCCCTTCGCGCGAAATTCCGACGCGAGCTTCGCGATCGACCGGTCGAGCATCTCATAGTTTCCCTCGCCCGACACCGTGCCCGCGATAAAACCATCCGGATCCACCAGGACCAGCGTCGGCCACGCGTGAACATCATAGGCCTTCCAAATCGCAAAGTTAGCATCGTTGGCGACCGGGTGCTCGATCCGGTATCGAGCGATGGCATTTTGAATGTTCGCTGTGTCCTTCTCGTTCTGAAACTTTGCCGAGTGGACGCCCACCACCACGAGTTCCTTGGGATATCTGGCTTCCAACTTTTTCAGATCAGGCAGCACGTGCATGCAATTGATGCAGCAGTAGGTCCAGAAATCGATCAGGACAATCTTCCCCTTCAAACCGGCGATCGAGAGCGGCTCCTTCACGTTTAACCAACCAGTAGCGCCCGTGAAATCCGGCGCTTGTACCGTCTGTTCGTAGGGCATCTTGGCCGACTCGGTGATTTTTCCAATCGGACCGGTTTCGCTCTTCGGTCCGTTGAGGAAGTAGACAATAGCCAACGCCGCAAGGCCAAGGACACCGATCAGGATTTGGTTGGCATGTCGTGATTCCATTTTTCCGTCCGGGTCTCTCCAGTCTAAAGAGACGCGCGGAAGTTGCAAAGCTTCAAAATAAGTTGGGGGAAGGGAGCTTTTTTTAACCGCCAACCTGCCCGCCCTCACTTGCGTTGCTCGCGGGGACGCCAAGAACGCCAAGGGAGTACCGGCGTGATTGATTCGCAGTCAGATTTCATATAATGATTGGCCCTCCATGCAACGCCCATCTTATCCGTTCTTGGGCTTATTTGCTTTCACCATTGTGCTGACCAGCTGCGCGACAACCCAATCCGAACCCGCTGAAGTTCACGCGCTGCGCGAGAGTCAGGAGCGAATGGCTGAATATAAGAGTGCCCTCGCATCTCTGGACCAAAATCACGTACAAAAACAAATCGATAACTATGAATATTCAACCCAACGAGATAAGTTGAATGCACTCATCCAGCAGGAAACCGGGTTTCAAACTGCTATCATCAATGGGGATCCTCAGGTACCAGACATAGCCAAGGATTTGCTTCGTAATATTGGCAACTTCGCAGCATACGCGGCAGGTGCCAGACCAACAATCGTGGTGGGGAATTTAAAATCCCTCTCGCGTGGCTCCGGCTCTACTTTATCTCATTAGAGATTCTGAAAACGTCTAATCCTCAATCAACACATCATGAACCGCGGTCACGTTCGCTTCCTTGACTGTCCCATCCTTCTTCACAAACCCCCACTGATCCTTCTGATCCTTGCCGAAGATGTCCTTGAAGTCCCGGTCCTGCCACGCGCGGAAGAATCCGCCGAGGGTGTTAGGACGGCTTCGTAGAACGCCCCGCTTCCACATCTCGACATCGCACCAAATTTTGACTTCGTCGCTCAGATTGGATCGGCCGCTTCCCTCGTCCAGAAAGGAGCTGACCATGAATAATACCGGCTTGTTCATTTTCTTTTTCGCGCGGATCGCCGTCGACGTCAGCATGCCCGCGCCCGCATTTGAACTGGTGCCAAGCACGTCGAGCTCCGGCGTGAACTTTGCAAATTCGCGAATCCCTCCGTCGAAGGTAGTCGTGTAAACGATTGGATGGTTCGGATCGGCGGCGTGGACCGCCTTGCAAAGCTCGTTGAGGAATTTCGCAAACTCCTCCTTGTGTGTGCAATTCGAGAACGTTTCGTTGCCGAGCTCCCACATCAAGATGCCGTTGTTCGCCTTGTTCTTCTCGACCATCGCAACGACGACGCTGATTGCAGCACGGTTTTGTTCCTCATTGGAATAGTCGCGTTCGGACGCTTCCCATTCGAGTTTCTCGACCTTGCCATCCTTGGGCGGCAACTTGACCCGGTGCTCCGGATCGAGATCGATCCGGACGACAGCCTTGATCCCGTAGCCCGGCAGATAGGCGAACTCCGCCTTGTCGACCGCCTGGAGGGGCAGTCGCAGCGTGTTTAGGCCAATTCGCGCGGCCACATCGAGCGAAGCAGCGCTCAGTTCGGTAGGGTCCATGTTGACGCCCATGATGAAGTACGGATCGCCGTTGACCTCGAGTTCGAAGCCCTCGCCCTTGGCGGCCACCTTCACAGCGTCGATGGAATCGGTCACGCTGAGCGCGTTCTTGACGGCCTGCGTGATGATCGGTTTGGGCCGGTTTTTGTAATCAACAATTCCAAAATAAATGTCGTCGGGACGGCCGTCATGGAAGACAAAGAAATAGCCGCCAAAACATTGGCCGCGGGAGAGAAGCACTCCCTTTTTCCAGGAGTCCACCCACGACTGCGCGTGAAGCTTCGGCTGGATCTTTGGGATTCCGTTGGGAAGGTTCGGCCCGAACTCGGCGAAGACCACCGGACGCTTCATGATCTTGCCGACATCGATCGAGGTCGATTTGATCGCCACAAAACCGCTGTAGGTGTTGCAACCGTAAACATCGAGACTCGGCGTGAACTTTGCAAAATCCCAGATCGGCGACGTGTTCACATCAACACTCATCACTGGGTGGTTCGGATCGATCTTGTGGATCGCCTGGCAAATATTTTCCAGGTGCTTGCAGTAGGCCTCGCCCTGGCCGCCAAAATGGTACGACTCATTGCCGATGCCCCACATCAGGACCGCGGGATGATCCTTCAACTCGTTCACCCATTCGATGATGTCCTCGATCTCCGCGGCGTTTTCCTTCGCGTTGGAATAATCGCGAGCCGTCGGATTGTTCTTCGGATTGTCATGACTCAGCCACCAAGAGGGTATAGCCGTCATCCCATATTTTTCGGCAAGGTCCAGACCCGCGAGATTTACCTGACCTTGTCCCCAGAAGCGAAGGCTGTTGAAACCGATCTCTTTGGCCACCTTCAGTTCGGGCTCGGCGTATTCCAGTGAGTCGACGTTGAAACCAACGCCCTTGATAAAATACGGTTTGCCGTCGACCAGAAGCTCAAATTTTTCCGGCTCGCCCTTTACTTCGACATGGCGCGGTTTGTATTTGGAAACAACCGGAGCTGCTGCAGCAGGAGCAGTCGGCGTGGCTTCGGGTGCAGTCGCCTGACTGGGGGTCGAGGCCGTAACACGTGCGTCTACATTTGTTTCAGCGACAGCGGCCTTTTTACGCCGGGCCACTCTGTTCGTATTTCCAGCCCCCGCGGCCTCACCACGCGTGTCTACCACCGCATTCGTTCCGTGCGAGCCAGCCGTCGGCCTGGGTATGGACGGGGGCTGTGAACGGGGCACTGCTTCTTCCTTCTTACTGCAGCTGGAAATGAGCAGAACTGTCGCCAGAACTGCGAACACAGAAACCCGGGCAAACCATGAGGAAAGATTCACAAGTACCCCCGATTCGATAAAATTGAACGAACAGAACCCACTAAGGGTAGTTCGTACCAGAGTCACGTGCAATCTTTTTTGACAATGCCGAGCCGCAGTTTGTGGTAAAAAAAGGATGAAAGAATGCGAAAAAAAAATTAAGCTGCGTGACAGGAACGCTTTTCACCATGGACGACACACTTCCTCGAATCACCTCCCTCCGCTACGCGGTGCTGGTCGCCTGCTGCCAGAAGGATCCGAAATATGTCGGGCTCCTGAGCGACCCAACCGACCTATCCTCGCGATGGTGCGCCGTGACCCATTCGCTTGCCGGACGGCTGGCGATTCTCGGCAGCGGCATCCCAGGTTTGAGCGGCATCATCTTCCAGGCATGGCAACGAAAAGTTCCCGGCGGCCTTCTCCACTTTCTGGCGCGCAAGCGGTTCGTGGAGGATCAGGTCCGTGAATCGATCCAAAATGGGTTCAAGCAAATCGTCATCTTCGGATCGGGCTACGATTCACTCGGGCTGCGGCTGGCCAGGGAATTCCCGCACATTCATGTCTTCGAAGTCGATCATCCGCCGACGCAGGCCGTCAAACTCCTGGCTCTGGAAAAAAACAGGGCTCGTCCCACCAATCTTCACTTGATCCCCGTCCAGCTTCGGAAAGGAACCCTGGAGAGGCACCTGCTCCAGGAACATGGCTACGACACTCACCTGCATGTGGTCTTTGTGGCCGAGCGCGTTCTACCCTACCTGCCCGACGGGGAAGTGGATGAAATGTTCAACTTCGTCTACGAACATGGCGTCGTGAACAGCCGATTCATCTTTTCCGTCGTCGATAAAATCCTCCTTAATGATGAAAGTAGTTTTCTTCATGGTGAAGCCGAAAAATCCAGGAAGCAGGGAAGGCCGATCCGCTCGAGCATCAACCTGGATGAGATCGAGAAATTCCTGTTCCAGCGTGGATTGAAGGGGCTGGGGTTCGCCAACGACAAGTTCATCACCGAGCAGTACCTGACACCCGCAGGATTCAAGAGCCCGCCGATCCTCGGAGAGATGGTGGTGGTGGCCCAGAAGGCCGATTGGGCCAAGTGGATGCTTTCGCGCAAGCCCCAGATCACCCAGCTCTTCAACTTCACCAAACCCACCGACCCGGCATCGCCGGCGGCGGAGTCGCCCCCCCCGCAAGGTTAAACCGAGCCCGCCTTGCCCTTCGGCGGGGCTGTTTCCTTGCCAGGCTTTGTTTCGTCTTTGGCCGGTTGCTTCGTCGAACTCGCGGGCACCTTCACCGGCTGGAAACCCGCCTTCTTCATTGCGGTCCGGATTTCCGGGTTGCGCATGAAAAGCTTCCAGATCAGGCCCGTCCGGTGGTTTTCGATGCTGCAAAGCATCGCGCCCTTGTTCAGAGGATCGTGTTCAACGGCAAACCAGCCTGTCTTGACGTTCATCGCGTCGCGAAATCCCCACTGATCGTAGATTTTTTCGCCATAAAGAGTGTAGACGTGCCTAAGAAAATCGATCGACTCCTTCGGCGTGAAAACGATCGATCCGCCGGCGGCGGAAAATGCGACCGTTCCATCATCGCTCGCCAAATCCCAATCGTTCGGCGGCACACCGTGGCCGCCGAAGCCGTGCAGGTGCCGCGGGCATCCACAATCGGTCAGTCCCCAAATCGGTCCGTAACCGGGCATGTTGTTGGGGTTCTTCTTCGCATAAGCGATGTGAGAGAGAACGGCTCGCTTTGAATTATCAAAATAGGTGATCCCCTTTGCGCGCGTCGGCTTGTCCTGAACGTCGCGCAGATCCATCCAGACCTGCGTGTATTGGTGCGTGAAAAGCGCCGGGCAGAAAAAATATTCCTGGCCGCAAACCTTCTTCCACCGGTAACCGTCCGTCCAACCCTGCCAGCATTGGTCCGGAATGGGATGCGTCGGCGAACCGAGCGCCATGATGTAAATGATCATCGCTTCGTGATAGCCGACGATGCGGAAATCCGAGAATTGCTGTTTCTCCGGATCATAAGTCCAGGCCATGGTGTTGCGCCGGTACCCTTTGGCGTCGGACAGGTAGGCGTCGAACTCCGCGCGCGCGTAGATCGCATCCGCATCCTCGCGGATCTTCTTTTCATCGCCAGAGTCCAGGTTGAAATATTGTTTGCAAACGAGCGCTCCAGCGCAAACGTAACCCGTCTCCACGATGTCGTATCCGCCGCCGTAGGGATTGGTCTGTGCCGTATCCGAATCGGTGATCCACCAAAACGACCCGCGAAATGTGGAGGCCCTGTTGAGAAACGTGTCGAGGATCTTCAGGACGCGCTTGGTTGCTTCCTCCCGCGAGATCC
>Ga0207134_1260_pt1 | contig 10876 bp, 10 predicted proteins | sample Alteio_BWMinHeat_12_FD_153527 | JGI IMG/M metagenome (GOLD analysis project Ga0207134, IMG submission 153527) | Enriched cells from forest soil in Barre Woods Harvard Forest LTER site, Petersham, Massachusetts, United States -... | ecosystem: Environmental > Terrestrial > Soil > Temperate forest >... | reverse complement strand
GTGCGCGCCATAGTTGAAAAAAATGTAGGCGTGGCCCTGCGCGAGGTACATCGAACGGATGCGCGGAGTAGGACCGCGGAAATGATGTCCGGCGGGATCGCCTGGCGGATAGCCTTCCGTTTCCACAATGCGACCGCTGAGGCGTCCCGCGGGGAGATCGTGGACGACGACCCTTCCGATAAGGAAACGAGCGAGATCGACGGTGTCAGGTGGAAGTTCAGTGCGGCGAAGGCGACGGATAGAGAATTTCGCGGGTGAGGATCTCAGAGCGGCGCGAGTGGAGGACATGGGATGCCGAATCAGCAGGACAGCAGCTTCTCCAAGTCTTCGGAAGAAACGAGATCCTGATACTCAGGGTGCTTGCGAATGAAATTGGAGATGTAGGGGCAGAGCGGGACAACACGCAGATGATTGACGCGGGCGAAATCGAGCGCAAAGCGGGCAAGTTTTGCTGCTAGGCCATGGCCTTCGAGTCGCTGCGGAACTTCGGTGTGGACAAGAACGATACGGCCGGGAAAGCGCCGATACGTGCTTAGGGCAAGATGGCCGTCGACGAGCAGTTCGAAACGCTGCGCCTCTTCGTTGTGGGTCACGGTTGCGTTGTTGAGATTCACGTCCACGGATCACCTTGCGGCTTTGCTGATCTTCTCATTCCGGAAATAACTGAGCGCGCCGGAAGGGCACTGGTCAACCTGTTTGATGATGCGATCGCTTCCAGAACCGTCCATGTTGATCCACGGGCGAGCGTTGACGTCGAAGACTTCGCCGAGGCCCTGCACGCACTTGGCGGAGTGAATGCAGACGCCGGGTTTCCAGATGACGGTGATTTCGCCGTTCGTGTAGGTCTTTTCGGATTCGCTCATGAGGGCCTCCGGGTGACCGGGCAAGTCTATCAGGGAATTTGGAAAACTACGGGGCAGAGGTGTCGGGAGGCTCGTTGTTGAAGAGGCGGGCGAGCTCAGCGTGATCGATGACTACGGCGGGGTCACGCTGGATGGCGTCGAAGTATTTTTTCTGGAAGGCATCGCCGGATTCCGTGGGGACAAACATTTTCCGGGCGAGAGAGATGGCGCCGCTGGTGTATTCGGGGGTGACGGGCTCCTTGGCAGCCAGAGTTTCATCGATGCGGACAACGAATTCGGAGATGTTGTGCAACCAGGCGAATTGCGAATGGTCGATAACCAGGCGGAAGAGCTCGCCAGTGTTTACGTAGCCGTGCTCGCGCTCGTACTCTCGGCGTTCCATGTTGAGAAGAGTCTTGTGGACGCGCAGAAGAGCAAGACGGAGGGAGAGAAGCTTCTCGCGGGCTGGGGAATCGGAGTTCGCGGGATACAAATTTGAGCTTGGAGAATCCATTTTCGAATGACACCTCTATTGTCCGATACTCGGCGCGCAATTTCAAAACGAATGCGCGAAGAAAAATCCTTCAAACACAGAGTTCGCGGGTGACACCGATCGCACGGCGAAGAAGAAAGAGGATTGAAAACAGCGGTGATAGCGCTGCTCGCCGGCGGGGAGCTGGATGGGTAGGCGGTAAACCATTGAGAATGTGTTTCGTAGATAAATCGATTTTCTAATGCATTCATGCAATTCTTTTGCTGCTGGGAGTGTAACCTGGAGGCTCCTTTTCTTATCAGACAGAGGTAGTCAAATCACGCTTACCTCGGCGGAATGAAGGATCTTGATTTGCTTCCGCGAGGCAAGGACAAAAGGAAAAGTGACTCTCATGAGAAAGATGCAATTCACCGCAGGCCTGCTTACGTTTTCTCTGCTGCTTGCAGCCAGCGCCATCGCCGGCAATACCAACAAGGGTACGCTGAAGGTCGAAGAGACCGTTACCGTCGGTGGCAAGCAGCTCCCGGCCGGTAGGTATCAAGTGGAATGGGCTGGAACCGGATCGAATGTGGAACTCAGCATTTCTGACGGCAGGGACACGGTAGCCAAAGTGCCGGCACTTGTTCTTCCGTTAAAGAAAGCCGAGGCCGAGAGTGGGTATTCCACCAGCACCGACCAGGCTGGTAACAAAGCGCTGACGGGAATTTTCTTCGGTGGCAAGAAGTATGAGTTGTCCATCGGCGAAGCGTCCGCGGCAACGCCGACACCGTCAGATAAAGCGCAAGGGAGCAACTAACGTCGGCTTTTTTTCTTCGCGGAGTTCGTAGCTTCAATAAGGAGGGACCGCGGAGCGGTCCCTTTTTTTCGTCTGCGTGCAGTAAGGCCACCGAAGCGCTCGAGCATAGCCACCTTGCATTAAGAGAGATTCCCAACTCTGACCAATGTGATGCGATCTAACGGAAGTCGCTCCTATGAGTGTATGATTTGAAGCGTTTGGCCCGGTGGAGGGTTGGCCTCTTCTTGAAATGGATTGAGTTTATTTCCCCGACCGATTGCTATTCCCAACAACAGTTTTGGTTTTTAGAAGCGGAGGATGCTTCATGATCGTTGGTGTGCCCCGAGAGAGTTTTCCCGGAGAACGGCGCGTGGCACTCGTGCCCGCGGCCATTCCGAATCTGATCAAAGCAGAGTTGGAAGTGGTGGTGGAGGCGGGCGCCGGAGCCGCGGCAGGCTATCCCGACGCGGACTACACCGCGAAAGGCGCGAAGATTGCCGCCGAGCGCGCCGAAGTTTTTCGCACCGCCGACATTGTGGTGCAAATTCTCTGTTATGGATCCAACGACAAGACTGGCAAAGCCGACCTTCCCGTTTTCCGCAACGGCCAGGTACTTATTGGATTTTTGAGGCCGCTTGGCTCCATCGAAACCATTCAGGAAATCGCCTCAAAGGGAGTGACTTCGTTTTCGGTGGAATTGATGCCGCGAACGACACGCGCCCAGAGCATGGACGTGCTTTCCTCGATGGGCACGATTTGCGGCTACAAGGCGGTGGTGCTTGCGGCGGATACTTCGCCGCGCATTTTTCCAATGCTCACGACGGCTGCGGGAACGATTACTCCAGCCCGCGTTTTTGTCATTGGCGCGGGTGTGGCAGGTTTGCAGGCGATTGCCACTGCGCGACGGCTGGGCGCAGTCGCTTCCGCTTACGACCTGCGTCCGGCAGCGAAGGAGCAAGTGCAGAGCTTGGGCGGGCGCTTCGTGGAGCTCCCCATCGAGGCCAAAGATGCCGAAGATACGCGCGGGTACGCGCGGGCGCAGGATGAAACTTTTTACAGACGCCAGCGTGAACTGCTGGGAAAAGTCGTAGTAGAGAGCGACGTGGTGATCAGCGCGGCGGTTATTCCAGGGAAGAAGCCTCCGATTCTGGTGACTAAAGAGATGGTTGCGGGCATGGCTCCTGGATCCGTGATCGTCGATCTGGCCGGAGAGCGCGGAGGAAATTGCGAGCTGACACGGCCGGGCGAGATCGTCGTGGAACATGGCGTGACGATCATCGGCTGGTTCAATCTGGCGAGCACGGTGCCGTATCACGCCAGCCAGATGTACGCGCGAAACGTGAGCGCTTTCCTGCTGCACCTCGTCAAAGACGGAAAGCTGCAGCTCAACCTGGAAGACGAAATTGTCCGCGAAACGCTGTTGACGCGGGGCGGAGAAGTAGTCAACCCGCGTATCAGGGAATTTTTCTCGCTCCCAGCCCTGCCGGCTGAATCGAAGGAGGTGGTGAAGTCATGAAGCTGGATCTGCTTACCAGCCTCTACGTTTTCATGCTGGCCGCATTCATCGGATTTGAAGTCATACGCCGCGTTTCCCCGCTTCTCCACACTCCCTTGATGTCATTGACGAACGCGCTCGACGCCATCGCCGTTGTGGGCGCCATTATCATGGCCGGTGAGTACCACGCGCACAGGGCAACGCTCGCGAAAATCTTGGGAACGATCGCCATCGTCGCGGCAACCAGCAACATCGTCGGCGGATTCCTGATTACCGACCGGATGCTGAGAATGTTCAAACCTAGCGGGCCGAAGAAACCATGAGGAACGTGCTCGCTTCGGACACCTTCATCGAAATCACTTATCTGATTGCCACGGCGCTCTTCATCCTCTCGCTCAAGTGGCTGAGCTCTCCGACGACCGCGCGCCGCGGAGTTTTTGCCGGCGAGATTGGCATGCTGCTGGCGATTGCCGGCACATTGCTGCACCACGGCATCGTGGAATACAAATGGATCGTTATCGGCCTGGTGCTCGGAGCGATCATCGGCGTGCCACTCGGCGAAGTCGCCATGACCGCCGTTCCTCAACGGACCGCGCTGAGTCACGCGTTTGGCGCGCTCTGCGTGACGCTGGTCGGCACAACGGAATTTTATTTGCGCACGCCGGATGTGCCTCGCTTCATGATGGGCGTGCTCTCGCTCGAGGTCATCCTCGGATCGCTGACGTTCACTGGCAGCCTGATGGCCGCGGGAAAATTGCAGGAAGTCTTGCCACAGAGGCCCATCACGTATAAGGGACAGAACATCCTCAACCTCGGACTTCTGGGAGTGGCGATTGTTGTCGCGGGTATGCTGGTAGCGCATCCGGAAAAGACGCAACTTTTCCCGCTGATCGTCGGCATTCCTCTTCTGTTCGGCGTGATGATGATCATTCCCATCGGCGGCGCCGATATGCCCACGGTGATTTCGCTTTTGAATTCCTATGCGGGGCTCTCCGCGGCGGCGATGGGATTTGTACTGAACAGCAAGCTATTGATCATCGCCGGCGCGTTGGACGGAGCCTCTGGCTTAATTCTTTCCGTGAACATGTCGAAAGCGATGAACCGGTCATTTTCGAATGTGCTCTTTGGCGCTTTTGGGCAGGAGCAGACGGCGGTCGCAGGCAAGCAGGAAACGCGGCCGGTGCGCAGCGCGACGCCGGAGGAAGCCGCGGCGATTCTCGCCGCGGCAAACAAGGTGGTCATCGTGCCGGGCTACGGAATGGCCGTGGCGCAGGCACAACACAAAGTACGCGAGCTGTACGACGCGCTGACGAAGCGCGGTGTCGACGTAAAGTTTGGAATCCATCCGGTGGCGGGGCGCATGCCGGGGCACATGAACGTTTTGCTCGCGGAAGCGGACATTCCGTATGACAAACTGCTGGATATGGACGAAATCAACGGAGATTTTCCGCAGACCGACGTGGCGCTGGTGATCGGAGCGAATGACGTCACCAATCCCGCAGCACGCGCTGACACTTCTAGCCCGATTTACGGCATGCCGATTCTCGATGTGGACAAAGCGCGCACGGTGATGGTGATCAAGCGCAGCATGGCCGCTGGTTTTGCCGGAATCGATAATCCGCTCTACTACCTCGATAAAACGCTGATGCTCTTCGGAGACGCAAAATCTTTCGTGGGTTCCATTGTGCGCGAACTAGGCAGCGGCCACGAGTAGTTCCTCGTTGTTGAGATTCGTTAGCGCTTTCTCAAAAGACAGATTCTCAACCTAGATACACGAGAACCGGGGCGTGCCTGCGTTACTCGTAACGCAGGGCCACGATGGGATCGACGCGTGTGGCGCGGCGAGCGGGGATGGAGCAAGCAGCCAGCGCGACGATCAGCAAGAGAAGAGCAACGCTCAAGAAAGTGAGCCAGTCGCCTGGAGTAACGCCATAAAGCAAGCCCCTCAAGAGCCGCGTGAGCGCGAGGCCAGCGAGCACACCGATGGTGACGCCAGCCACAGTGGCGCGGATGCCCTGGCGAAGAACCATTCTCATGATGTCGCGACGCTGCGCGCCGAGAGCCACGCGGATGCCGATTTCCCTGGTGCGCTGCAGCACCATATGTGAGATCAACCCATACAAACCCACGACCGCGAGAACCAAGGCCAGCGCAGCAAGACTGCCAATCAGATAAGAAGGATAGCGGCGGAGGAAAACCGAGGGAGATTGATTGGCAATTTGTTCCAGAGATTGCGGTTGGATCAACGGGAGCTGTGGATCCATTTCTTGCAAGGCAACGCGGGCGGCCCCGACGAACGCGCCGGGCTCGCCTGCCGTGCGCACCATGTAGCTCAGCTCATTCTGCGCCTTCGTACGCAAACCCAGGAGCTCTATCTTCGCAATACGGTAGGGCTTTTGTTCATCCACCTTGATGAGCAGGTCGATACGTGAACTCTTTTCGTCGATTGTCGTATCAGGCTCGGGTGTGGCATCAATGTATCCCTTTGACCCGTAGAGTCTAGAAATTGACTCAAGCCCTTGCCTGATCTTTGTAACATCGAACGTATCGCCTTCTTGCGGCTGAAGCTGCTGTCTGAGTATCGCCTCAGAGAACACCAACGTAGAGTCCGTAGCGCTCGTGAACCGTACGTGTCGAAGCCTGAATTGTGGCCCGGCTTCTACTGTAATCGCCAACACGTACCGACGCTCGCTAGCCTGCGCAAGGGCTAGATACGGTATCCCTTCGACGTCGGCTTTGAAGTAGCCTCGCTCGTGCAATGCATCCCTCACCGGAATGAGCGCTTCAGCGACCCAGCTTGAATCGGGTTCTCCAGGCGTGATCCGGAGATCTTGCTGCCGAACGTGTTTAATGAGTTCTTCTCGTTGCGCGTCGGAAAGAGGATTTTCACCTTGAAATTCAACGCTGACGATGGTGATTTTTGTTTCCTGGACGGGCGCTCGCGAGGCGGAAGCGGTGTCAATACAACTTTGGGATTGGGAATACGCGAGGCCAGACGAACACATAGCTCCAAACAGGACCACAATGCCGAGCCGGAAGCACATTCGGAAAGCCATGTCTGAAAGATTTGCCAAATCTATGTCGTGCCTAATTAGCTGTCAAAGTTCGGTCAGGATGTGACGCTAGGCCAGTTCTGGCCGTCGGAATAGGAGCGGCGCGTTCTGGGCGACGGCGAAGGGGCGTAGCCGGTGGAGGTGGAATTCTTCATGACTGCATCGAAGGCGGACGTGAAAGCATCCATCTCCGGCTGGGTGCCGACGGTAATGCGCGTGTAGGTCGGCCAGACGGGCCAAATTCGGCCGATGTACACGTTGCGCGCGGCCATCGCGTCGATCACTTCTTTCGCGGGGCGCTTTGTATCCAGCATGAAACAGTTGGACTCGGAAGGGACGTAGGAATAGCCCTGGCGGGCGAGCCAATCAAATGTTTTCTGCCGGATCCCGGCGTTCAACTGTTTGCGCTCCGAAACGAGATGCTCATGCTTGAGGCTTGCGGTTGCAGCAGCCATAGCGGTAATCGGCATGGCGCTCCAGCCACCGAAGTTCTCCAGTTTTGCCAGCAAGTCAGGGCGCGCGATGGCCAGTCCACAGCGAATCCCCGCCATGCCGTAAATCTTCGAGAACGTTCGCAACACGATCACGTCTTGATCGGCCTTCACCAGATCAATGGCGCTCACGCCATCCGAGAAATGGATGTAGGCTTCGTCGACGAGGACGACCGAACCTTTCGGTTTCGCGGCCAATAGTTGCTCGATGGCGGAGTGCGGCGTCATCGTTCCGGTCGGATTGTTCGGGGTACAGACATAGAAGAGCCCCACGTCCGGCGCCGCCGCGATCATTGCCTTGATATCGTGCGAATACGTTTTCGTCAGCGGAGTCTTGACGATGTGGGCGCCGGAGATCTTCGCCGCTTTCATACCGGCTTCGTAGCCGGGATCGGCGGTGACGTAGCTCTTCGTTGGAGAGGTGAACGAGAGCACGGAGAAATGCAACGGTTCGCTTGAGCCGGGAAAGACGCGCAAGTATTCCGGTTTCAGACCCTCCATCTCCGTGAAGGTCTTGGCGAATTCTTCCTTCAGCCAGTAGGAATAGCGACCGCCCTGCGGCGCCATGTCCACGATGGCCTTCCGCGCGGCGTCGCATGGCCCCAGCGGGTTTTCATTCGCGTCGATCACTACCGCTCCGGGATGAAAAACATTGCGATCTTCCGCTGCCAGGGATGCCTCCGTAGCGATGCGGAATGCCATTGCCGCGGTCGCGGCAGCCGACAACTGGAGGAAGGTCCTCCGCGAACCTTTTGAAAGTGTTTCGTTGCTCTTCATCTGGCCCTCCGCATATGTGCGAATGTTTTCCATGGAAAGATCCATCTGCCTGATTCCGACGGCAAATGAAACCGGATGGGTACATCCGGCCTGCGCTTCACTATAGCACCGAACCGGGAGAGGATTTAAGCGCCAGTTGCAACACGGACGGATCGGCGAACGCCCTTGCATTTTGGATGGCAATCAACGAAAAATTTGATGGCGAGGATCGGATAGATTCTCGCGCGTGGAGTTTCTAAACTTTTGCCTTTGCATCGAGCATCACGAATCCGAGGAGGCCGCATGGCTCAAGCAGCAAAAAGGAGTGCCAATACGCTGTCTGTCGCCCAACGGATCAAGGCACTCGACTGGACCGGCGCTGAAGAGTCGCTTTCGGAGCGCGGCTACGCGATAACAGCTCCCATCCTCTCGCCTGATGAATGCGCTTCGCTTGCCGCTCTGTACAATGATGCAAGCCGTTTTCGGAGCCACGTCATTATGGAGCGCTATCGCTTCGGCATCGGCGACTACAAGTACTTCGCCAACCCGCTTCCGGAATTGGTCGCGGAGCTTAGAAGCAGCGCCTATCCGCACCTCGCTGAAGTCGCTAATCACTGGGCGGAAGCCTTTGGTGAAAGCACTCCTCCCTATCCTCGCGAACATGCCGCTTTCCTGAAAACTTGCCACAAAGCAGGGCAGACTAAACCCACGCCGCTTATGCTCCACTACGAGGCCGGTGGCTACAACTGTCTTCATCAGGACCTCTACGGTGAAGTCAGCTTTCCCCTGCAAATGGTATTTCTGCTCGGTCAACACGGCCGCGATTGGGAAGGCGGAGAATTCATCCTCGTCGAGCAGCAACCCCGTGCGCAATCCAAGCCGCAAGTAGTCAACGCCGATCAAGGGCAGGCGATCATCTTTACTACGCGCTACCGGCCCGTGAAAGGTTCGCGCGGCTATTATCGCGTCAACCTGCGTCATGGCGTCAGCCGGGTACACCGTGGTACCCGCTACACGCTGGGCATCATTTTCCACGACGCAAAATAGCTGAAAACACAATTCTTCGTCCTGCTGCTGTCCGAATCCGCACTCGCCGTCCCAATACCGGGCACCGGTATCTACGTACTGGTGTGCCTTCCTCGCTTAAGTCTTTTTTGTTCAGCACCATACATGATCGACAGATGGTCAAGTACTTGCCCATGAATTCTATTTGCACCGGGAGGTCTGAGGATGAGCACACTCATGCAAAACCTGCGCTATGCCATGCGCGCGCTGTGGAACAGCCCTGGCTTCACCCTGGTAGTTGTGCTGACGCTTGCGCTCGGGATCGGCGCCAACACTGCCATTTTCTCGGTCGTTTATTCGGCCCTCCTGCATCCGCTGCCTTACGGCGATCCCGGCAAGCTCTTTCATCTTGGTGAGTCGCGCAGTCAATCCGACAACAGTGCGACTGGCGCTCAGGCTTCTTACCCGGACTATCTGGACTGGAAGCGCACGGCAAAGAGTATCCAGTCCTTCGCGAGTTACAGCGGTGATGCCTTCACCCTTTCCGCGAATGGCGAGCCCAAGAACATTTTCGCCGCGCAGGTTACCCCGAGTTTTTTTTCGACGCTCGGCGTGAAGCCCGCACTTGGACGTGATTTCCTCGACGGCGAAATGCGGGAAGATGGCCCTCCCGTGACGATTCTTACGGATGGCTTCTGGCGCACCGAGTTTGGGGCCGATCCGAAGGTCATCGGGCGCGTGATTCACCTGGACGGCAAGCCTGCCACCATCGTCGGCGTTCTTCCGCACGACTTTGAGTTTGCACCCGCCAGATCCGCGCCGCTGTGGGTTCCCATTCACCAGAGCGGAGATCCCATCACTCGCCGCAGTCTTCGCTGGCTCACTGTCTTCGGCCGGCTCGCCCCAGGCGTCTCTCCCGATCAAGCTCGCGCGGAAATGCAGAGCATCAATGCGCAGCTCGCCCGCGCCTATCCAAAGGAAAACGGCTCCACGTTCTTTGTCATGGAAAGTCTCACGGAACAAATCGTGGGCAAGGTTCGGCCCATCCTGCTTATTCTGCTCGGAGCTGTGGGATTCGTCCTTCTCATCACTTGCGCCAACGTCGCCAACCTGGTTATGACCCGTTCCATCGGCCGCCGCAAGGAATTTGCCGTGCGTTCTGCTCTGGGCGCGAGCCGGGCCAGCCTGTTCACCCAGTTGTTGACCGAAAGCCTGTTGCTCTCCTTCATCGGCGCTGCCGTCGGGCTTCTTGGCGCTCAGTGGGGCGTCAATTTGCTCGTCGCTGCCATACCGGAATCTCAGTTACAGTCCATGCCTTATTTGCGTAACACCGGAATGAACCTCCCGGTCCTTCTCTTTCTTGGCGGAGTGACCGTGCTCACCGGAATTCTCTTCGGGTTGGCCCCCGGCCTGGACGCTTCGCGCACGTCTCTGAATGATGTCTTGAAGGATGAATCGCGCGGCGGCACGAGCGCAGGTCACACTCGCCTGCGCAACACCTTGGTCATTGCCGAAATCTCAACTTCTCTCGTTCTGCTGGTCGGTGCCGGCCTCCTGCTGAAGAGCCTCCACGCCCTTCTGGGACAAGACCCGGGCTTCAACCTCCACAACGTTTTGACTTTTTCCGTGAACTTGCCGGACTCTTCCTATCCTAGCGACAAAACCCCTCCCTACTACAGCGCGGCCGCTGTCCGCTTTGACCACGAATTCACGCAGCGGCTCCGTTCTTTGCCGGGCATCCTGGACGTCGGCCAAACCTCGGGAATTCCCGCCAGTGGCGGCAGCGGCACCATCCGATTCGTTGTCGAAGGCCGCCCCACCGCCACAGGACAGGAAGACGAATGCCAAATCATCACCGTTAGCACGGGTTATTTTTCTTCACTGAAGATCCCTCTTGCCGATGGCCGTTTCTTTACCCCAAACGATTCTCGGGACGCCCCCGGCGCCGTTGTCGTAAGCCGCGCCT
>Ga0207134_1258_pt1 | contig 10930 bp, 12 predicted proteins | sample Alteio_BWMinHeat_12_FD_153527 | JGI IMG/M metagenome (GOLD analysis project Ga0207134, IMG submission 153527) | Enriched cells from forest soil in Barre Woods Harvard Forest LTER site, Petersham, Massachusetts, United States -... | ecosystem: Environmental > Terrestrial > Soil > Temperate forest >... | reverse complement strand
ATTGAAACTCATTGCGAAAGCTTCAAGCGGATTTGTGTACGCGGTTTCTCGGACGGGAGTGACCGGCGCTCGTCAGCAGTTGCCGGATGATGCACGCAAAGTAGTGCGCCGGTTGCGTAAGTACACCAAGCTTCCCATTGCCGTGGGATTCGGTATTTCGACGGCCGAGCAATTCGCAGCCGTGGGAGAATTTGCCGATGCAGCCGTCGTGGGCAGCGCCATCGTGGAGATGATCGAACGCAATCCGGGCCAGGAGGCCGCTTGTGTGGGAGAATTTGTAAGGAAGCTATCAGCTGTCAGCTCTCAGCTTTCAGCACGAAGATCGTGATTCCTGGGATACAGTCACAGAGAGAGTGGATGGAAAGCGTTTGTTCAAGACTTACTGTTTGCTGACGGCTGAAAGCTGACAGCTGAGAGCTGAGTAACCTCTATGGACATTTCTGGTTGGCGTAAACAAATTGATGAGCTTGACCGCAGGTTGGTGGAGTTACTGAGCGAGAGGGCGCGGGCAGCCCACGAGATCGGCAAGCTGAAGCGAGATCAAGGTATGCCGATCTACGAGCCGGACCGGGAGCGGGCAGTTTTCAATAATGTACGCGGGGTGAATCCCGGCCCGTTGCCGGACCGTGATCTGCTCTGTATTTATGAACGCATCATGGACATCATGCGCCAGATTCAACAGGAAGAGATTGCTCCGAAGGCCGCCGCCAACAAAGGGTCCGGGGACACGGAATTGGATGCTGAAGTGAATGATTGAAGGGCAGCTATCAGATCTCAGCCATCAGCTCTCAGAAATGCATGAGGGAATGGCTGTGATCGCTGAGAGCTGTGAGCTGAAAGCTTTCTTATGATTGTTGCCATGCAAGAATCCGCAACCGAAGATCAGATCCAACGGATCATTGAGCATCTGGTGGAGATGGGTTTCTCCGTGCATCGCTCGACTGGAGCGCGGCAGACCGTGGTTGCCGCCGTGGGCGCTCGCGCGGATTTCGATATTCGCAATCTCGAAGTACTGCCAGGCGTAGGGCATGTGCATCGCATCACGGCGCCCTACAAGCTAGCAGGACGAAGTTTCCGTCCTCAGGGAACGGTCGTCGAGTTCGCCAATGGTTTGAAGGTTGGCGGTGAAAAGGTTGTAGTGATGGCAGGGCCGTGTTCGGTTGAATCGCGAGATCAGCTTTTCACCGTTGCGGAACACATTGCTAAAGCAGGAGCCCGCGCGCTTCGCGGTGGCGCGTTCAAACCCCGCAGTTCTCCTTATTCGTTCCAGGGGCTGGGGCTAGAGGCGTTGAAGTTGCTGCGCGAGGCGGGCGACCGATTTGGGCTGCTCGTGATCAGCGAGGTGATGGAGATTTCGCAGATCGCAATCATGTTGCCGTATGTGGATATTCTTCAGGTAGGCGCACGCAACATGCAGAATTTCAACCTGCTGCGCGAGTTGGGAAAAGTCAAGAAGCCGGTGCTGCTAAAACGTGGCATTGCTGCGACGCTGGAAGAACTACTGCTTTCCGCCGAGTACATTATGGCGGGCGGAAACTATGACATCATCCTGTGCGAGCGCGGCATTCGGACGTTTGAGACTTATACGCGCAACACATTGGATATTTCCGCGATCCCGATCATTCACAAGCTTTCGCATCTGCCCATGGCGAGTGATCCGTCGCACGGGACTGGAATCCGCGACAAAGTAACGCCGATGGCGCGGGCATCGCTGGCGGCTGGAGCCGACGTGCTCTTGATCGAAGTGCACCATGATCCGGATAAGGCACTGTCGGATGGGGCCCAGTCACTTTATCCGGCGCAGTTTTCGGAGTTGATGGACCAGTTGCGGATGATTGCACCTGCGGTGGGACGCAGCATCGCTTGATCAATAAGTCATTGAATCATTGACTCATAAAATAACTGATGCCGATTCGTCAAATCACGGTGATTGGGACTGGCCACATCGGCGGGTCGGTGTGCCTGGCTCTAAAGAAGCATCGTTTCCCCGGACGAATTATCGGCTGCGATCGTGCCGCCGCCCTTGAGCAAGCGGAGAAGAGGGGCGCGATTGATGCGGGCCACACCAATCCAGCAGATGCTGTGCGGAACAGTCAGGTGGTGGTGCTTGCGACTCCGGTCAGCGCAATCGTGGATTTGATCGAGCGGCTGGGGCCGGCGCTTTCCCCCAAGACGCTGCTCACCGATGTGGGCAGCACCAAGGCTGCCGTCCTGGCGCAGGCTAAGAACGTATTTGGCAAGAATGTTGGCGCGCGTTTTCTGGCTGGCCATCCGATGGCGGGGAAGGAACATCCCGGCGTCGAGTTTGCCGATCCTGATCTTTTTCAGGGTGCGGTCTGGTTTGTGACGCCAGTCCCGGGGCAGAGAGTCCATGAAGGGCTGAGCGGAGAGTATCTGGAGTGGATAGAAACGATTGGCGCACGCATTGCGAGTTTGGACGCGGGCGAGCACGACCGGCTGTGCGCCTGGATCAGCCATTTGCCGCAGATGATTTCGACCGCCTTGGCCACCACTCTGATTGACGAGTATGGGGAAGATGCGCCGTTGCTCGAAACCGGAGGCCGGGCCTTGCGAGAAATGACGCGGACGGCCAGCAGTCCGTATTCGATGTGGCGCGATATTGCGCTTACCAACAAGAAGAATCTTCAGGCCGCGATGCTGAAGCTGGAGCAACGCCTGGCGCATATCCGGGAGAATCTGGACACGCGGGAGTTGATGGTGGAGTTTGAGCGGGCCCATCATTTGAAAAAGACTGCGTTAGGCACGCCTGTAGCATCGCGGAATGCTGGCGGTCGGAAGGGCCGGGCCACATCCTAAGGACAGCCCAACGTGCGGGGACGCCATTTAGAAGAGGCGGGTTAGAGCCTTCCCCAAAACGCAAAGGCCACTGCGCCCAGCAAGCATAGGAACGAGGCTGCGTGGTTCCAGCGAGCGCGTTCGCCGAGATAGAGCCAAGCAAAGACGACGAATACGCAGAGCGTTACGACCTCCTGAATAATTTTCAATTGGAACGCGGTGAATTCGCCATAGCCGATACGGTTTGCTGGAACTTGAAAACAGTATTCGGCAAAGGCAATCAGCCAGCTCACGACGATGGCGGCGAGCAGCGGGGCTTTCCGGTATTTCAGGTGACCGTACCAGGCCATCGTCATGAAGATGTTCGAGCAAATTAGGAGCAGGACGGTTTTCATAAGTTTTGCATCCTATCACGCGTGCAACCCCGATTGACCACAGGGGATCACGGGGCGAAAACTTTCCGTTGAAGATCCAGTGATTGCGTGCATTCGTACTTGAGAATGGATTTTCATTTAGAATTTCAGCGTTATGAATAAAGTTGTTGCCAGCGCTGACGAGGCCATTCGCGACATCTTTGATGGCGCAACCATTATGGTGGGTGGCTTCGGGCTCTGTGGTATTCCCGAGAATTTGATCCGCGCTCTGATGCGCAAGGGCACCAAGAACCTCACGACTATCAGCAACAACGTTGGAGTGGATGGCTTCGGCATGGGCCTGCTGCTCTCGGCAGGACAGATTCGCAAACATATTGGGACCTATGTTGGCGAAAACAAGCTGCTGGAGCAGATGGTGCTACAAGGCAAGATTGAATTGGATCTCGTACCGCAGGGAACTTTCTCGGAGCGTATTCGAGCTGGAGGGGCAGGAATTCCCGCATTTTTTACTCCTACTGGAGTCGGCACTATCGTTGCTGAGAAGAAGGAAACTCGCGAATTTGAAGGCCGTACCTATGTGATGGAGCACGCGCTGAAAGCTGATTTTGCGCTGGTCAAAGCTTGGAAGGGTGACAAGTGGGGGAATTTGGTTTATCGCAAGACGGCAAGAAATTTTAATCCCATGATGGCAACTGCCGCCAAAGTGACAATCGCTGAAGTTGAGCACCTGGTTGATCCGGGCAAACTGGAACCGGACATGGTGCATACTCCCAGCGTCTATGTGAAACGGATTTTCCAGGGAGAGCTGTATGAGAAGCGCATTGAGAAGAGAACGGTAAGGAAAGCGTAGGACTCCGGTCGGTGGCCGTTCGTCGTCGGCCACGACCTTAACGTCACCCTGACCAAGTCCGTGAGCGGCGTGAAGGCAGAGAGAAAATCCCCACCCTCCCGCACAAGACGCGGGAAGGAAGGGGCACCCTGTGGAGACTAATGACCAACAACCATGTCTAACGGCAAAGACCTCGACAAACGCGACCTCATCGTCAAGCGAATTGCTCGCGAGTTGCGTGACGGTTTCTACGTGAACCTGGGTATCGGCATGCCTACACTTGTGGCCAATCATGTTCCTGCGGGCATGGACGTAATTCTGCAAAGCGAAAATGGCATGTTGGGGATTGGCCCCTACCCGGCTGAAGGCAGCGAGGATTCCGATCTCATCAATGCTGGCAAGGAAACCGTGAGCGAGATGGCTGGCACGGCATATTTTTCGAGCGCGGACTCATTTGCCATGATTCGCGGCGGTCACATTGATCTGAGCGTACTCGGCGCGATGGAAGTGGATGAAAAAGGTAATCTGGCTAATTGGATGATCCCCGGAAAAATGGTGAAGGGCATGGGAGGTGCGATGGATTTGGTCGCGGGGGCGCGGCGTGTGATCGTGGCCATGGTGCACACCACCAAAGAAGGGCAGCCCAAAATCCTGAGGAAATGCACGTTGCCGCTGACGGGTGTGCAAGTGGTGAATACCATCGTCACGGAAATGGCGGTGATTCAGGTGACGGCTGCGGGCTTGATGCTGGAGGAGGTCGCGCCCGGTCTTACGGCTGAGGATGTGCGGCGAGCTACCGAAGCGACGCTGAGCGTGAGCCCTAATTTGAAGCAGATGGGAAACTGACGAAGTGCGCCATCATGGCAAGTCGCAGCGCCTAAAGGCGCATTCATTCTGCGCTTTTACGGCATCGCTGAAGCGATGCCCTGATACGAATCGTGCTATCGCTCGGTTAACTCGCGGTTAGTTGCCGGAGCTCTTCAAGCGTGCGGCTTCGAACTCGTCGCCTTTTTGCCAGCTTACTAGTTTTGGTTGAGTTGCGGCTTCCCATCCCAAAGCGAAGCCGAAACGTGCCATCGCGGCGTCGCCGGTGAAATCCATGCTGGGGTGATATTCGTCGCTGGGCTGGTGATAGTGCTTCGAGGTATATTCTTCAGCCTGCTGCAATCCCCAGGCTGCATCGTGTCCCTTGAACTTGTTACCCTCGTTTACGGAGAACGCGGGAATGCCCACTCGCGCCAGGCTAAAATGGTCGGAGCGATAGTAGTGTCCTGCCTCAGGCCTTGCATCGGGGCGAATGGTCAAGCGAAAAGTTTTTGCTAAGCCTTGGACTGCAGGATAAAACGTGGTGCGTTCGGCTCCGGCAACTTCGACTTCCTCGGGCGCGCCGAGGGGTGGGACATCGTCGTAGTTGAGATCCAGGGTGATCTTACCGGCAGGCACCGGCGGATGTTTCCCCAGATACTCTGAGCCGAGGAGCCCTTGCTCCTCCGCGGTCACTGACGCAAACAGAATGGAGCGCCGCGGACGCGAGGGCGATTCCGCGAACACACGCGCTTCTTCCAGCAGAATGCCACAGCCAGTCGCGTTGTCGTTGGCTCCGTTGTAGATGTTGTCGCCGGGCATGTCGGGACGATAGCCCAGGTGATCGTAGTGGGCCGTGTAGAGGACGGCTTCATCTTTCATTTTGCGGTCATTGCCGGGCAGCATCGCAATCACATTGTTGGATTCAAATGGCCGAATCTTGCTGACCATGTGTGCCTTCAGCTTCACCGGTAAAGTCACGGGACGAAATTCGCGGGAACGCGCGTCCGCCATCATCTTGTCCAGGTCCAGGCCCGAACTCGTGGCTATTTGCCTGGCAATTGTGGTCTGTACCCACGAGGCGACTTTCAGCTTTGGAGTGTCATCGAGTTTGAGGAAGGATTTCTCGCCGGAGTTGGAGTTGCGGACGACTTCCCAGGGATAACTCGCCATTTCGGTCTGATGGATAAGGATCACGCCCACAGCACCTTTGCGGGCTGCTTCTTCGTACTTGTAGGTCCAACGTCCGTAGTAGGTGAGCGCTTTCCCCTTAAAGAAATTCACGTCATTCGAGGGTGGCTCGTTGACCAGCATCAGCAGGATCTTGCCACGCACGTCGGTATTCTTGTAATCGTCCCACTTGTATTCCGGGGCTTCGATGCCGTAGCCCACGAAAACGATGTCAGCATCTACATCGGACTGCGGCTGTTGGGTCTGGTCGTAAGCTACGTAGTCGTCGAGCACGGTGAGGTTGCGAGCGTCGCCTCGAGCAGGGACCAGCGAGAAAGTAGTTTGCGGCTCAGGAGTGATGCCGACCATTGGGACTTTTTGCAGATATGTGCCGTTGTCGCCGGCGGGCTTCAATCCATAGAGGGCGAATTGTGTGGCAATGTATTCGGCAGCGATGTCCCCGCCACGCTGGCCCGTGCCTCGGCCCTCCAGCAAATCGTGAGACAAGAAGCGGACGTGCGCCCGAATGCGCTCCGGATTGATCTTCTGCAGCGTCGCGAGGGCAACTGCCGGTATTTGGCCTGAAGCTGCTCCATGGGCCCGAGGTGCGGCCCAGGCAAATGATGGAATGAAGGTCGCCAGTAAGAACAGAGCTGAACTCTTTCGCATCTTGCCGAGTCTCCTGATCGTGCGTGGGAATGAGAACCGTTTATTGTACGGGAAGGCTGGGTGGGTGGTGTTGTCCCAACGAATACTGCAGATCCCTCGTCGCTATCGCTTCTCAGGATGACAATCTAAGGATGGATTGACATCACAGGTGAGCCTTGTCTTGCCCGCGACCGCGGGCTAGTTTCTGGAGCCTCAACCAGCACGGAAGTCGGCTACTTGTTCCCCTAGCTGAAATACCGGCTTAGGGGTAGTGCCGGTAGTATCCGCGGCTTTGCGGCTTATGGCCTCGATATCTTTCCGGTCCCAGCCTACGCTGGAGATTTCGATCTCGCCGCCCTCGGCAATCCAAAAAACACTGGGCACGTTGGTCAGGCTGTAGGCGTTCGAGACCGGGAAGGTGTTGGTATCGTCTAGCAGCACGGGGAAAGTCACGCCGTACTCTTTCATAAAAGCTGCGGTATCTTTTTTGTCGTTTTGCGAGATGCCGACGATGGTCAGTTTATTGCTCGTATAGGCCTGATAAATGCGCTCGATGAACGGAAACGTGTATTGGCACACCGGACATGAAATCTTAAAGAAGGCGGCGACCACTGGGCCGCGGCTGAGGGCTTCTCGCAGGGAAAATTGTTTGCCGTTCATGTCTTGCAGCTTAAAGTCCGGCGCCGGCTTTCCCGCCGTCAGAGCAGCCATATTACTTCCTCCAAAGATACGTTGAAGCCACTTCAATCTGTCTCCATTCTAAATGAGGCCCGCTGCGTTCAGTATCTTGCGCGCCAGTCCCGTAAGAGGTAATCCGGAAAGGCGGGAAGACTGCACCCAAGTACCGTCTGCGCCTGGGGAAGGCCGGCGGCGGATCACCTGCACGGTGTAGTTGGTCACGGTGATGGAATGCCGTAGAGTGAGCCAAGGCTTCGCGCGTGGGGTGGCGACGGAAACCTCGGGTAGCTCCCAGAAACCGGGCATGAGGCTCACTTTCTTCCCTCTCTTAACGAGGAAGACCGAACCTTTTCGGCTGCTGAGTGCATAGCGGACCTCGCGCTTCATCTGGCGGATTGAGGTTCCTGGGCTTTGAACCTCTCCTCGCGTCAGGCACCAGGCTGACACAGGGCAGTGCAAGCACAAAGGCTGACGGGGCAAGCAGACGGTCGCGCCGAGTTCCATCATCGCCTGGTTGTGATCTCCAGGATGCTGCCGATTGAGCAACGCTTCCGCGGAACTCCACAATTCCTCGCCGTCGATGCTCTGCCCGAGCAGGCGCTGTAGAACTCGTTCTACGTTTCCATCTACGACTGCTATCGGTTCGTCGAACGCGATACTCGCAATCGCGGCTGCGGTGTAGCGCCCGATGCCGGGCAGATGGCGAAGGTATTCCGCCGTGTTGGGGAATTTGCCTGCATGCTCTCGTACGACGATCCGCGCGGCTTTGTGAAGCATGCGCGCTCGCCGGTAGTAACCCAGTCCGCTCCACAACGCGAGCACGGAAGCCTCTCGGGCGGAAGCAAGTTTTTCAAGGCTGGGGAATTTCTTTAGAAACCGGGCATAGTATTCCGTGACTGCTGCCACCCGTGTTTGCTGCAACATAACTTCCGACAACCATATGCGGTAGGGATCTTGGTCCTGATGCCAGGGCAGATCGCGCCGGTTCTGCCGGTACCAATGCAACAGACTCCGCTTAAAACGCCGCCTCGCTTCTGGGTCGGCGGTCATCACATTGCCATGTTCTAAGGTCATCTATTCAGACCGCGCAATCTACGAGCACTATAGCTCCATCAGCCTTATTGCTACCGGAGGTTTCGCACGATGGAATTCTACTGCCTCGACCATAACTCACAGGAGCCACGTGTTGATTTGCCCCACGGTACGATTCAGGATGCTTCCCAGTTGACCAGCGATTCTGGGCGGGTAATAATCTGTGTGCCTGGTATCCGCAATTTAAGAGTGCACAACGCGCTCACGAAATCGAAGGTCTGCGATGAACGACTTCAACCGCAAGGTGGAAGAGGCGTCGGCTCGCATCAATCAGTCGGTGGCCGAAGCTGCGACCACAATCGAACGAGAATCGGCGGAATTGATCGCATACTTGAACAGCGAGGTGGTGCCGGCAGTCCGCCAGCAGTCCACCCGGGCGCTGCGCATTGCAGCCGAAAAGCTGGCGCATCTGGCCGACTATATGGACAACCATCAGCCGCCACACAAGTAAACCGGGAAATTGAACCGATAAAATCGGCAACCACGCTTCGATTCTGCTCAGGGCACTCGAAGTTACACGAAGGAGTAGGTAAGAAGTACATCAGTACTTTTTTTGGCTGTTCAGGGCAATTAAGAGACGACCAGAAAATCTTGCTACTTCTACTCATCGCGTTACCGTTGACCCTGGCCGGTTGTGGCGGGCCCAAGCAGGTGCACGCCAAGACTCCGCCTGCGCCGCCAATCACAGTAGCGGCTGTGCGACCGGCTCCGGCGGATGCAGAAGACTCTGCTGAAAACTCACCAGACACTGAAGCGCCTCTCGCTCCCGCAAATGCTAAGCCGATTTCCGTAGAGACCGGGTTAGCCAGCTGGTATGGAGGGCCGTATCATCATCGTCGCGGCTCCAATGGCGAGTTGTACAACATGCATGCGATGACTGCAGCCCATCGCACTCTGCCGCTCGGTTCGATCGTGCGCGTTACCAACGTAAAAACGGGGCGGGTTGCGCTGGTGCGAATCACTGATCGCGGTCCGTTTATAGAAGGCCGCATCCTCGACTTGTCAGAGGCGGCCGCAAAGAAAGTAGACGTCTGGCAGGCCGGAGTGGCCCGGGTCCGCTTGGAGGTCTTGCGCACGCCCTCATCGGCCGAGACCGATGGGCGATGGGCGGTACAGATTGGGGCTTTTGAGGAAGAGGAATCCGCTAATAAGGTGGTCGCCAGTCTTTCCCGCCGCTACCACGCCGCGAAAGTGCAATGCTTCAGCAGTCCGATAGGCAATTGGTGGGTACGGGTCCGAGTGCCCGATGATGATCGCAAACTGGCGGACGAAGTGGTCCAAGACACGCAGACCGCCGAAGGCGCAGTTTTCCTGGTCCGTCTGGACTAGACCGTGTTTCATAAATGCCTTTCAACCCGGAAGGCACGCTCCTGTGTGTTGCGAGAAATCTGCTGATGTCTGAGTGGAACCTAGAACTCCATTCCAAATTCAGCCTCTGATGGGATATATTGGGGCGGCGTCCTTCCCCCAGCTCAAGCAGCGGCCCGCAATAGCGGGTGGGTTCCCTATTCCAAACTAGGACATCCTATGAGCGACTGTTTGTTCTGCCGCATCGTCAGTGGTGAAATTCCCTGCAAGAAAGTTTACGAAGATGAGCATACTCTCGCCTTCGATGACATCAACCCGCAGGCCCCAACCCATGTACTGGTTGTGCCCAAGAAACATGTTCGCGGACTAAAGGAAGCATTGCCTGAGGATATTGAGTTGATTGGACGTTGCCACCTAGCTGCGGCTGAGATCGCACGCCAGCGCGGTGTGGAGGATGGCTATCGCACGGTGCTGAACGTTGGCCCCAAGGCGGGACAGTCTGTGTTCCATCTGCACGTGCATTTGCTGGGAGGGCGCAGTTTGCATTGGCCGCCGGGGTAGGCCGGGGCTACGGTCTTTAACCTCTCAAAACAGCTATACTAGATCGTTTTGAGGGCGAGGAGTGCGTCATGCCCATGGGTGAACGGATCATCATCGCGATTGTCAGCCTGACGATTCCTTTGTCGATTTGGATGTTTTTGTATTGGCTTGCGAATTTCCGTCGAGTACCAATGGTGCCGCTCAAGCCTTGGCTGGTGGGCATGGGCCTAGCTTTCATGGCAGCAAATTTGTTCTGCGAGTCCTCGAGCAACCAAAAGTGGGCAAGCCGTTTTCAATTAGGGTACTTGTCGGTTTGGTTGATTTGGGGTTGGGTTGATCGGCGCACTAAGTTTGCGACGATAAGTGCCAGGAATTCCCTTTGGCGACGAACGAGTCTGATGGTTCCGCGAAATGCGCGCATCCCTGTAAAGAACGTAGAGAATGTATCCCCGTGGTACATGGAGAAGCTGGGCCTCCATCCTATGACAGGCGTTTCAGAGTATGAAGGCGCAGGGGCAGTCGGGTACAAATTCAATGAGGACGGACTGCCAATTATTTTGGCAACCCGCGATGGGCAAAAGGCTCAAAGCACTCCGCTGTTCTTCGCCAAAAAGATCGAGAAGATGAGGGGCATTCTAAGGTCTCGCGGTATCGAGACTGGAAACATCGTGCGAGATCGCCAGGGGATACG
>Ga0207134_1254_pt1 | contig 11058 bp, 12 predicted proteins | sample Alteio_BWMinHeat_12_FD_153527 | JGI IMG/M metagenome (GOLD analysis project Ga0207134, IMG submission 153527) | Enriched cells from forest soil in Barre Woods Harvard Forest LTER site, Petersham, Massachusetts, United States -... | ecosystem: Environmental > Terrestrial > Soil > Temperate forest >... | reverse complement strand
GGAAACTTCTTTTTACTTTACTACTTTTGACTAAGAGAAGATGAGTGATAATTATATAGTATCAGCAAGAAAATACAGGCCCCAAACCTTTAGTACGGTTGTGGGCCAGGAGCATATTACCACTACGCTCAAAAATGCCATCCGTCACAATCATTTGGCGCATGCTTATTTGTTTTGCGGTCCGCGTGGTGTGGGCAAGACCACCTGCGCACGTATATTGGCCAAGACCATCAACTGTGAGAATCCTACGGCTGATATGGAAGCCTGCGGGGTATGCCATACCTGCGAGAGTTTTAAGAACAATACTTCCTTCAATGTATTTGAACTGGATGCGGCAAGCAATAACTCGGTAGATGATATCCGTAACCTCACCGACCAGGTGCGCTTTGCACCACAGGCTGGCAAATACAAGATATATATAATAGATGAGGTGCATATGCTCAGTGCGGCGGCCTTCAACGCGTTCCTGAAAACGCTGGAGGAACCACCACCCTATGCCATATTTATACTGGCCACTACAGAGAAGCATAAGATACTACCAACCATCCTGAGTCGCTGCCAGATATTTGATTTTAAAAGAATTACTACCAACGATATAGTAAAGCATCTGCAGGAGATTGCAGGCAAAGAAGGCATGCAAGCGCAGGAAGCTGCACTACACGTAATAGCCCAGAAAAGTGAGGGCTGTATGCGCGATGCTCTAAGTATGCTTGACAGGATATCGAGCTTTACCGATGGTGTGCTCACTTACGGCAATACCATGGAGCATCTGAACCTGCTGGATGCTGAATACTATATGAAGCTGGTAGACAATATGCTGGCACAGGACGTGAGCAGTGTACTGCTACTGCTGGACCAGGTATTGGAAAAAGGGTTTGAGGGCGATGTGATACTGAACGGGCTGGCAGAGCATCTACGCAACCTGTTGCTGTGCAAAGATGCCCGCATGGCCAAATTGCTGGATGTGCCCAATGAACACAAACAGGTATACTACGAAAAAGCAAATCAAACACCACCGTCATTCATCCTCAGTGGACTGAACGTGATAAATGAGTGTGAGCTGAACTATAAGAATGCCACCAACAAAAGGCTGCATGTAGAGATGTGCCTGATACGTATGTGCTACCTGCTGCAAGAAGTAAATGCCGGTGGCGGTAGCGGCAGATATCTACCGCCCGGCGGCTATGGACCAGCTACAAGTATTGGCAGATCAGATAAAGGTTCCGGTATTTATAGAGCGGGAAAATAAAGATGCTGTTTCGATAGCCATGAACGCTATTGCTGAGGCCAAAAAGAATGGCAATAGGGTAGTGATCATAGATACTGCCGGTCGTTTGGCTGTAGATGAGGTAATGATGACCGAGGTGGCAAACATCAAAAAAGCAGTGCAGCCCCATGAAATTTTGTTTGTGGTTGACTCCATGACGGGACAGGATGCGGTGAATACTGCCAAAGCCTTTAACGACAAGCTTTGTGGGTGGCATTATTATAAAAAATGAAATGTCCTATCTTGTGACATTTAGAAATCCACCCTAAGCAATATCTAAGTTTTTGCAATAGCTAACGATAAGTAAAGAGCTTAGGGTAATGCCTGGAGCAGGTTTAGCCCAAATGCAATTTACGATTTGGGAGGAGGGAAATCCAAATTTTTGTTGGGGAAGATATCCACATTTGAGAAGGTAGATAGAGAAGTTTATTGGTAGGAAAGGAGATCGACAAATGTGGAATGTTCTGAGTTTTGTATATTGATGGATATTATCTATTGACAGTAAAGAATATGCTAAATAACAGCAAATACCTCATGATTATTCTTTTGATCGCAGTGTCAATTGTGACAAGCGGCTGCAATGTTATCTTTTTTAGGAAAATGAATATCCCAACTAAGGAGACCCTAAGTACAGTGTATAATACAAATAGAAATTATGTACCACATACTATTTATTACAGAGAAAATGGTACGAAAGAATATGAAATAGATACAATTAGTGGTTATCGAAAATATTGGTATGAGAATGGACAAATTCAAATGGAGGGAAAAGTAACTCATGGTATGATTAAAGACTACAGGGATTCCGTTTGGAAATATTATTCAGATTCAGGACTACTTTGGGCAATAGAAACTTATAATGTCAAAGGGAAAGTCAATACAAAAAAATATCTATATTTTAACAATGGTAATCCATTAAGTGAGACTTATGAATTTTTTGAGGGGGATCCAAAATTGGATAAAGTACATTTTAAATTTCATAAGATCGAACGGCTGTTTTATTATAAAGGTGGTATACTTTCAGAGAGACATTCTATAAATGACAAAGAGGTAAAAGTAAAATGCTGGAACAAATATGGGATGAGAAAACCTTTGAAATACCTCAAAAAAGTAAAGGAATTTTAGTTATTGGATATTCCGCATGATTGGGTTGGCCGTTGATTGAAAATGTGAGATTCGCCAATCTGGAGATTGCTAACCTAGGCGATGTAGTCGAAAAAGTCTACACAAACAAGGGACGTCGTTTTTAAAACATTAGTATTTTGTACTCTGATATTCGGGATGTTCCAAAAGGCATCCCGAATACGAAATAAGGAGCCGTTTTGCAAATGGTCTTCATTTGTACGAATTTCAAATAGCACATACAGCTTAATATAGATACATTCGGCTTGAGCATTTCAAATGCCGTTCACAGAACGGAGTATTCATAGTTCAGGATGCCTTGCAGAACATCCTGAACAACATTGTATTTCAAAAGCTCTTGTAGGACGTTGTAATCTGAATTCTTTTTAGTTATTCAGCATGATGTTTTTTCGATGCATTCCACCCCATTCACTTAGTGATTGCAGGACATTTTGCCATTGTTGTTCTTATTTTCAAAGCACAAAGGGGATAAGGATGTTCCTAATTGTACAATCGCTTTATGATCCTGCAAATGGCGAGTGATAGCCATAACTCTGTTTGGTATTGCGCTTTATTTTTTAGGGTTATGAGGTTCCATGATCCGTTTTCCTGTTGTTGCGAGAGGAACCATTCAATAGCTTTTTCCATTTGGGGTTCTTCTTTTTTAAATCCCAGTAATGAAAGGGTATCCATTGCAGAGATTAGGTCAGTAAACCAAAAAGGATAAGTGAATTTTAACCAGAAGTCTTTACTGCCGCGGTCGGTATAATTATCTTTTTTAAACAGGCTATTCAACAGCAGTTTGCCGGCTTGTTTGGCTTCAGGTGCAACGCGGTAATGCTCATGCGCTGCGTAGGCGCGAAGCACAATACCGGTGACCATGTGTGAATAGGGTTTTGAGCGGTCAGGTTCCAGGGTCTTCGACTCCATGGCAATTGCATCCAGTTTCCTGTTAACTGTTCTAAGTGGAATTGCCCAGCCGCCATCATCCTGGCGGATGGATGTCAACCATTTGAAAGCTCTATCAATATGCTTGTCTTTTGTATAGCCTGCTTTGATCAGCAGTTCGATCATGGCGGCAGTGTAGTAGGGGGCATATTGATTGCCGAGAATGCCTCTTATATCACCTGCATCGGTCTGAAAACGAAACAGGAAGTTTGCAGCTTTTGCAATTACAGGATTACTTTTATTGAACCCAAAACTTTCTACCAGGTAACCAAGATTTCTGAAGGTTTCTATCTGGTCGTAGTTTTCTGATGAACGGATATGTGGATTACCATCTGGGTATTTCCAGAAACCATCATTTTGTTGCTTACGGGTAATTTGAATGGCCTCAGGAAGTTCCCAAAGTGATCCGGGATCTTTATGTTTATCGTCCAGAAGATCTCTGGCTGTAAAGAAGGCCACAGCCGTATTTCCAGACTGCAATAAAGCAGGCAGCGGATCGTAACTAAGAATTGATCTCCAGTTTGCCATTAGGTTGACGATGTTCAATACCGGGTATAAAAAGCGAATTGGTTCGTCTGAAGAACAAAATACAAATCCTTTTTTGCAAACAGTTTTTATTGGTACAAAAACAAGCAGGTAATTAGCGCTTAATTATGAGATGGATACTGTTTCAGTATCTAAAATGCGATTGATAAAACGAATGGAAAACAAGCAAGGATCATTATAAATAAAAAAGCCAACCTGAGAACAGGTCAGCCCCTATAAACCCTATCACTATGAAAAATCTTTAACAGAACAATATTACTACATTATTAATTTATTTTCTGTTAATTTTTTTCAAAAAAACTAAAGATTATGTGAATCAATAATTTATGCCAGGACTTTCCCAGCCCGATATATATCATCCTATTTGTTGACCTATATCATAAGCAGGCCAATGAGCCATTAGTACTTTTGGTGTATAATGGTACGTAAGGCTTTTCTTATTTGCGGTATACTGTCTTCCCTGCTATATGTGGCCATGAATATTATTGTTGCCATGCAGTGGCAGGAGTATAGTTCCGTATCTCAGACAGTTAGCGAGCTATCGGCGGTTGATGCACCTACAAGGCCACTATGGGTTGGGTTGGCCTATTTTTATACCCTGCTTATTATTGCCTTCGGTTGTGGCATATGGATGTCGGCCGATGGGAGCCGCTCGCTACGTATAGCCGGAGCAATGATACTGATCTATGGTATCATTGGCTTTTTCTGGCCATTAGCACCCATGCATCAACGCGAGGTACTTGCTGCAGGTGTGCATTCACTGAGCGATACGCTTCATTTGGTTTTCGCAGGGGTAACTATTTTGCTCATGTTTCTCGCTATTGGTTTTACTGCTGCAGCACTCGGAAGAGCGTTCCGCATCTACTCCATAGTTTCTATCATCATCCTTTTGGTCTTTGGCGGTTTAACTGCAATAGATGCACCTCACGTTCAGTCTAATTTGCCAACCCCATATGCCGGGGTTTGGGAACGTATCAATATAGGTGTTTTCCTGTTTTGGGTTATCGTACTTGCAGTGATCCTATTGCGGAAGCATATTATAGCTTCAGCTGGCGGTGGTATAAGAAAGGCCTTTTATCTTTTCAGGTCTATATAGACAAATACAATTTTAATTATTTTTTATTTGTTATAGCTTTATAGTATATAAAGGAATGTTTACATAAAATCTGCGAACATGAGAAAATTTACACAGTTCTCTAAAGCTATCGTATTGTTGCTTGCGCTATTTGTTTATAGTTCGTTTTTCTTCGGCTGCAAAAAGAACAATGGCAATAACAATAATAACAATACCGCTAATCTCACCTCCAAAATATGTAACAATGTTACAGGCACAGAAGCGGTTTATTGGGATCTGATGAATGGCATACCCCGTACCGATATTCCTGGTGGCTTGCCCAAGCTTGCAACAGTAGGGGGTACTTATATCCACCCAAGTTATCCGCTGCTAAGTTTTTCTTATCCTCCCGGTTATACGGCACAAACTGATCCTAACAATGGATGGATAGGCGTGAACCTGATACGGAATGATAGCAAATCTATCTGGCGCTATACCGACCTGTTCTATACGGGTTCCGCAACCATTACCGTTCAATCGGTATTGAGTAGTGAGGTTGCTAATCTGCAAACATTTTTAGGTAGCACCGGCACTACCATTACAACAGTCTGTTCTCAACTTGGTACACAACCACGAGCTGCCGGTATTGCCACAACTACAGAATCTGTGTATATCACTTTTAATGGCTTTTCGGCTTGTGTTATAGTTTCTATTACAGCAGAATCGGGTTTGGGGGGCGAGCAGATTGCTATTACTACTACTGCAGCCCCTACCAACGAGTTTGCCGATGAAATATTACATACTTACCTGCCAATAGATTATACCTTGCTATATAAAGGCGATGGCGAACTAGACTCGGATGGTGACGGATACCCGGATAGTATTGATGCCTTCCCTTTTGATCCTACACGGCATTGATAGATGGCTTGATTTTTTTTAATAAAGCAGCCAATTTTGATACTGTTGTATAAGCATATTGTTTACATGGTATATATAATGTATAAACAATAGCTTCATTATTCCATTCAAGAATATTTATTCCACTTGAGATAATAACTATTCTGAAAAGCACTACCGCAAGGTGTTTTGTGCAGGTAGTTTTGTGCCAGCTATTCAAAATTATGCGTATATATTTTGGGTCGCTGCGCGGATGCCGAAAAGCGTTATTAACAGAGTAGGTAAAAAACTCAAAAACAAATTTCATGAAAAAGATCACATTAGTTTTCGTTTTACTGATTTCAAGCGTTGTAACTACATACGCTTACCCGATCAATTTTGGTATTGGAAGGATCTGGGGATGTTTCGGCGGCTGCTTTAAAGGAGGTGGTGTTTGTATATCAGATGATACAGACCCGTTTTCTCCTACAAGAGGTGACCTGTTGCTCTCAGCTTCCAGTTTATCATTGAATATACCTCCAACATCAGTTGGATATGCTGATCTTGGCGCCTCAGTTACTTTTGATGCTAATACCCCGATCGATCCTATTGTTGCAACTGCATTGGGTGCAACAGAAGGGAATACATTTTACATTAATGCAGGTACATATCCAGTGTTATATGCACCAGATGGCACAGCGACAATTTACTTTCCATACTATGCCGATGTTTGTAAAAAATAAATAGCATACTTATTATTAAGCGAACTAACAGGAGACTTTATATCTTTTGTTGTATTTGTTCAGGATACCAATAGGTATCCTGAACTTCGTAAAAAAAACTACAGTATTAACCATTATTAAAATTGCTCAAGATTCAATTTAATTATATAGCTTTATTCTATAAAAAAATAAGTTATGAGCGCTATTGACCGTATTTCAAATGGGTGGAGGATCAGTATCTCATGTATGAAGGTACTGAGAGCAAATAAACAGCTAATTGTTTTTCCTATACTCTCAGGCATATCTTTATTGCTGATACTTGGCTCTTTTGGTTTTCTTGCTTTTGCTGGCAGTGGCTGGAATGTAAATAATATAGAGATCAATAACAGGGGCATTTATTATTTGGGCTTATTCCTGTTTTATTTGCTCAACTATTTTATTGTTGTGTTTTTCAATATGGCACTTACACATTGTGCCAGGTTATATTTTGAAGGGCAAGAAGTGTCGGTCTCAGATGGTATACAATTTAGTTTCAGCCGTATTGGTGTTATTTTCTCATGGGCTTTATTTGTTGCCACCGTAGGTGTGCTGTTAAGATTGATGCAGGATAACCTTGGTTGGATAGGTAAGATCATTACAGGCCTTATTGGTATTGTTTGGAGTATTACTACATTTTTTGTTGTGCCTATACTTGCATACGAAGAGCTGGGACCTATTGATGCTGTAAAGCGTTCAGGAAGTATGATAAAAGAAAAATGGGGTGAAGGGCTTGGTGCCGGATTTAGTTTTGGACTTGTCAATTTTGCAGGGGTGATATTAATAGCAGTAGTTGCTTTTGCTATTGGGGCATTGGTGAATGTATATCTGGGTATTGTTTTGGGCGTACTTGGATTATTGTGCCTGATGGCTATAATGAGTGCACTCCAAAGTATCTTCATCACTATAGTATATAATGATGTGAATGGTAAACTCAATATTCCTTTCGACAAGAAAATATTTGACGATCTTTTTGTACAGAAAAACAATAATTGGTCATAATATTATTGTCTTATTTCTCCTTATATTTTTATTTGAACATGTCGTACTGTAGTGCTATAGAAAACATGGCTGAAGAGAAAAAAGCCATTCACAAACCTTACCATGATGAACAGTACGGTTTTCCCATTCATGATGATAATGAATTGTTTTGCAGGCTGGTACTGGAGATCAACCAGGCTGGCCTGAGCTGGGAAACAATACTGAAAAAAGAGAAGGCCTTCAGAAAGGCTTATCATAATTTCAATATAAAGAAAGTTGCGGCTTATGTAGAAGCTGATCTTGAAAGGCTGATGGCTGATGCTGGTATCATCCGCAACAGGTTAAAGATAAATGCGGCCATAGAAAATGCAAAGACCATTCTGCATTTGCAAAAAGAACATGGTTCTTTTAAGAACTGGTTAGAGCATCATCACCCCAAGACCAAAGAAGAATGGGTGAAGCTGTTCAAAAAAACATTCCGTTTTACTGGTGGTGAGATCGTGAATGAATTCCTGATGAGTATTGGTATGCTATCTGGTGCACATACTAGTGATTGCAAGGTGTATAAGAAAGTATTAAAGTCGAAGCCAATGTGGAGTATAAAATAGATTATTTTTTCTTCTTCTTAGATGACTTGGCTATTTTATTATAATCCAGGCAAAGACCTATCCAGTACTCAAAATCTTTTTTGGTCTTCATGCCCGTTTCATCAATCATAACATAACCGCTCATTGGCCGTTTGGTAAAGTCCATAGTGCGGCAGCCTCGCATTTCAACACAATCATCATGCAAGGCAGGGTCTATGCGGCACATCATTTCATCTTTAATTATACCTATGCACATTTTATCATTGTACATGAATGTCAGTCCACCCATCATTTCTTTCTCTGTTACGTTATCCAATACCGATAACCGTTCTCTGATCCTGTTAGCAAGTTTTTCGTTGTATGCCATATGTCAGCTTATTATTATTCAGCCTTAAAACTTTGATTGGAAAAGGGTGGGGTGTCAGGTTGTTTTATTACATTAAATTCATGATTGGTAGCATGGTGGCAATTGTTGCAGGTATTAGTAAGTACGATATAACTGCTTTTAAATGATTGGGCGTCTTTGTGCTGTATGGCATTGCTGATGCTATCTATCGCAGGGTCTATCATTGTGATAGATTTGACTTCCGGTCTGTCAGTACAATATTGTTTAATGCCGTTGAGCGCTTCTTTAATTTCATTTATTTCAAAATCAGCCAGCTTCCAGTTTTGAGCTTGCCCTGCAAACCAAAGTTTATTATGATGCACCTGTATATCAGACATAAAATCACCAAGGCCTGGTTTATAAGCATTGTCAAGTTTTTTCTGAAGACTGTCAATACGGGTTTGTAAAGATTGATTTGAATCATGCAGGCCACATGCTGATAAGAGTATGATAATTGAAAATAAAATGGGTAACCTCATGTTGATGGATTATGATCCGAAATTACGGATTTTGTATATCAGACTTTTCCTGAAGTGGTTTTTTTAACAGCAGGTCTGTTTGTACGTCATGACCCAAAAGAAAGATATGATCGCCAAATACTTCAAAGCCCCATTTGTTATAAAAATTTTTGGCTTTGGAATTATGTTCCCAAACGCCTAGCCAAAGTGTATCATATTGATTGGCAATAGCATAATTGATACAATAGGTCATTAAAGAAGCGCCAATGTTTTTCCCCTGGTGTTTTTGAGCCACATAGATGCGTTCTATTTCAATAGCTTTGGCACTCCCCAATTCTGTAGGTTTTGAGTTGATGCTCATTTTAATATAGCCAACAGGAGCATCATTTATATAAGCAATGGCAAAATGATTGTTAGGGTCGGCTAGTTCTTTTTGCAAGTTGGCAAGGCTAAAATATTGTCCCATGTATTTGCGCATATTTTCAGGAGTGTTATATGCGAAATAAGATTCTATAAAAGTAGATGTGCTTAAGTCTTTTAAGACCAGCAAATCATCCAATGTGGTTTGTTTTATAGATGGAGACATATAGAAGAATCTTCTCAAAGGTATAAACTACTGGCAATTTCAAGTAGTAAAGTAGAAAATAATATGAACTTTATATATGAATAGAAGGAATCTTTCTGGTTTCTGTATAATCAACTGCTTTCATTATCTTAGCGGCTCAATATTAATTTTAATTATATTTTAATGAAAAAACTGATCTTATCCTTTTGCGCTTTTGTAATGGTACTAGGCGCGCGTGCCGATGAGGGCATGTGGATACCGATGCTGATAGGCAAGAATTATGATGAAATGAAACGTCTTGGCCTGAAGCTTACAGAGGAAGACCTTTATAACGTGAACCATAGCAGTTTGAAAGATGCGATCGTTCAGTTTGCGGGTGGATGTACTGCTGAGGTGATATCTGATAATGGCCTTTTGCTTACCAACCACCATTGTGGTTATGATGCGGTTGCTACACTAAGCACTGTACAACACAATTACCTGGATGATGGTTTCTTTGCTCATAGTATGAAAGAAGAACTACCTGCACAAGGTGTTACCGTTATCTTTCTTGTAAGGATGAATGACGTAACAGATGAGATCATGAAAGCAGTTGGTGACAGCAAAGGTGAAGAGTACATGAAGAAATTTGATGCTGCCAGAAAAATTATTGCAGAACGTGATGGTAAAGGTGGAAAACGTGAAGTAGTAATAAGCAATTTTTTTAATGGCAACCAGTTCATAGAGCTGATCTATAAAAGATATACAGACATTCGCCTGGTAGCTACACCTCCTAAATCATTAGGTAAGTTTGGTGGTGATACAGACAACTGGATGTGGCCACGCCATACTTCTGATTTCTCCATGTTCCGTATATATGCAGATACAAACAATGCCCCTGCAGCATATGCTGCGAGCAATGTGCCATATCATCCAAAGAAATTCTTACCGATTTCTTTGAAAGGAGAGAAGGAAGGAGATTATGCAATGATATATGGTTATCCTGGTCGTACAAACCGTTATGAAGTATCATACGGTGTAGATCTTGCTATCAATGAAGTGAATCCTTCTATTGTAGCTATCCGCGATCTGCGTTTGTCTATCATGCACAAGCATATGGCAGAAGATAAAGCCATTTACCTGAAAGAAACAGGCTTGTATGCCCGTATTGCCAACTATTGGAAATACTTCATTGGCCAGACAGAGCAATTGAAACGCCTGGATGTAGTGAATAAGAAGAAAAAACAAGAAGAGAAATACACCAAATGGGCTTCTGAAAATAGTATGGATGCAGACCTGATGAATAAGTTTGCTAAAATATACGATGGCTATGGTCCTTACGCCAAACATGCGACTTATTATTCTGAATGTTTCCGTGCACCTATCTTGTCAAAGCTGGCTGCTAATATGGAATACCTTGGTAAGTACCTTGCAAAAAAAGAGAACAATGCAGACTCGATCAAGAAATATGTGAATGCAATAAAAGGTGCCCGTAAAGTAACAATGAAGGAGTTTGATGAAGGCACTGAAAA
>Ga0207134_1238_pt1 | contig 11138 bp, 12 predicted proteins | sample Alteio_BWMinHeat_12_FD_153527 | JGI IMG/M metagenome (GOLD analysis project Ga0207134, IMG submission 153527) | Enriched cells from forest soil in Barre Woods Harvard Forest LTER site, Petersham, Massachusetts, United States -... | ecosystem: Environmental > Terrestrial > Soil > Temperate forest >... | reverse complement strand
AGCTTGCGCTGCTCATTTTCCCAGGACCAATCTGGCGAGACCGTCTTGCCACCACGTGTTGTCTCGGCGATCAGCACATCGACCGGCTCCTGGGGGAACCGTGCGGCCCGAGTGATCTTCTGGTCGCGGAAATTCACGTCGCCGGTGTAGAAGATTTTTTTTCCGTCGTGCTCGATCAGAATCCCTGCGGCTCCCTGGACGTGGCCTGCCTCATGAAATGAAACCTGGATGTCGCCCGATTGCCAGTCGAGCGGGACGGGGCGCCGGAACGGAACGGGGGTGTATCGTCCCGTCAGCCGCTCCACTTCCGAATGGGTGAAAAACGGATATTCGACAAGACCCAGCTCCTCGCGTTGCTTGACCATGATGTTGACCGAGTTGTGGAGGATGCGTTCGATCAAATGATGGGAGGGGATTGTCATCAGGATTTCCATTTCAGGATGCTGGTGCGCGGCAACCGGAAGCGCCCCGACATGGTCGAGGTGGCAGTGACTGAGCAGGAGCGCATGGACATCCTTCTTTTGGATGCGCTCCAGCGCGGGCTTGGAACGCGAGCCTTCGATTTTTGGATGCACGCCAGTGTCGAGCAGGAGACCATTCTTTTCGAAACCGAGATAGTAGCTGTTGGCGCCGATTTCGTTGGTGCGCACGAGGTTCTGAAAATAATTCGACATAGACCGTTATTCAAAGATGCCGTGCAAGGGGGTGCCTTCGGGAACGAGGAAGATGACATCGCCGCTTTCGACAGGCCGTGCCCCATCGGGCCTTCCGAAGGGTCCGGAACAGTCGAAGGTGAGCCGTTCAAGGTCGCGCCGGAGGACGTGGATCTGATTGCGCTCGACGCCCACAGGCATGCCGCCCTCCTTCTCGATCGCCTCCCAGAGCGTGATCGGTGAGCTGAAGTTCCGCGGATAGAGCGTGGCGGCGGGCGGTTCTGCATTCGCGGGGGCTGCCGCTTCAGGCTTGGGTTCGGGTTTGGACCTGTTGTTGAAGTCTGCCCAGAAATCCTTGTCCCACGATTTTTTCTTTTTTTCCGGCTCCGTGGCGCCCGCGGAATGCCGGTTGGGATTGTAGCGAACCACCTTGTAGGGTGAACTGTCGATGAAGGCGGTGGCCTCGACCTTTTCGTAACCGGGGATGTTTTGATAAATCTTCAGGAGATCGGTCCGGAACTGGCCGAGAGAAACCCCGTCGGCCCGAATGAACGATCCGTCCGGCGTCGCGACGTCGCCCGATTTTTGGACCTGTTCGAGGGCGCCGTATTTTCTTCCGGGCACGGACACGTCCATCCGGAGCATGTCTCCCGCGTAGATGGTCCGGGTGGGCTCGCTGAGCCGGATCACCGGTACCGCCACGGGTGTTGAAGTTGTATCCGGATCCTTTTCCATGCCGGTGGTCGAGCAGGAGACCAGGGCCGGCAGGGCTGCGCCCAAGATCGCGATCAAAAGGGCCGAGATCTCTTTTTTGAACATTTTTGCTTTCCGGGTGGCTGGCAAGGCATTAAACATGAGAACGGATGATGGGCAAATTCAAATCGTCGATATTGTGTGTTTCGATGGCATTCCTGGCCGGCTGTTCGGGTTCCGGCAAGCATCAGGAAACCGCCAAGCCCTTGTATGAAGGCACGGCGAAAAAGGTCGAGTACGACCTGGCCAGCGGCAAAACGGTGGTGATCGATGACAAGGGCCAGCAGCATGCCATCGACGGCTACCCGGCGATGTTCAAAGGCAGGATCAAGCTCCTGCCGGGCGGGGAAACAGGCTACGAACTCGAAATACTTTCGCTCGTCGATCAGACGGCTGAAGCTACTCCAGCGGCTGGCGCTGCCGAAAAACCCGCGGCCCCCTCCAGCGAATACGAATAGCCTGCTTGCCGCCTGTCACCTGCCGAGCCCTGGAGTCAGGCCGGCTTTGCAATCGGAAGCGTGAAGTAAAATTTCGAGCCTTCACCCACCCGGCTCTCCACCCAGACCCGCCCTCCATTGGACTGGATGATGTGCTTGACGATGGAGAGGCCAAGCCCCGTTCCTCCGACTTCGCGCGTTCGAGCCCGGTCCACACGGTAAAAACGCTCGAATACGTGCGGCAGGCTCGATTCGGGAATTCCCGCTCCCGTGTCAGCGACGCAAACGATGATCGCGTCGTCTCCGCCGGATGCCTCCACCGTCACACGGCCGCCTTCCAGGGAATATTTGACGGCATTGTCCAGCAGGTTGAAAAGCACCTGTTCGACATGGCCCGGGTCAATCGCCGCGCACTGCTCGATGGGTTCGCCCTGGAGGTGGAGCGTGATTTTTTTTCTTTCTGAGACAATCCGCATGTCGTCGATCACTTTTTGCGTGACCGCCTTCAGATCGCATGACGGGAACGGGGCAGCTGCGGGTTTTAGCCCGGCGGATTCGGCCGCCTCAAAGCTTGAAATGGTCAGAAGGTCGGACACCAGCGCCGTGAGACGGTCCGAATGTTTTTTGGTGATCCTTAAGAAGCCCGCAATCTCCTCGCGCCCGAGATCCGGGTTGTCGAGAATGGTTTCGATGTACCCCTGGATGATGGAAAGCGGCGAGCGGAGTTCATGCGAGACATTTTCGACGAACTCGCGCCGCGACTTCTCGAGACGTTTGAGCCTGGTGTAATCGCGAAAGACGGCAACCACGCCGATGACCTTGTTTTGCTGGTCCAGAATCGGATGGGCATTCATGAGAAAAGTCCGGCCTGGGGCCTCGGCCGCTTCCACCTCCAGGTCAATGACGCGGTTGCCCTCAATCCCTTTCTGGATCGCCTCATGGATGGCGGAGTTGCGGAGCGTGGAGAGCACGGTCATCCCGATCAGAACCTGCTTCTGCTGAAAAAGCTCCCGGAAGGCGTCGTTAACGAGCAAGAAGCGGCCTGCCGGATCGGTGATCATCACGCCCTCGCCCATGCTTCCGAGAATCGCCTGCTGGCTGAAACCGCCGTAGGAGAGCTGTTTTTTGGAGAGATTCCTGGTTAAGCTCTGCGGCGGAAAGCGACGACTGAAATTGACGGATCAGTTTTCCCAGGGTGGAGGCGGCGATGGGGCCCTCGGGCAGCCCCGCGATTTTTTGGAGGCGCTGAAGGCAACGAATGAGCGGCAGCCATCGCCGAAAATGGAACCAAAGCCCATACGCGGCACACCAGGCAAATAATCCGGCGATAAACCAAGCCATAGGCTTTTCGTTTACTCCGATTCGGGCGGAATGAAAGTGTTTATTGTCTCCAGGAGGATCGGAGACCGGCGGAACTATTCTGACTCGGAAAAACGATAGCCCACCCCACGAACCGTTTCGATTTGCTCAGAGGCGGGCCCCAGTTTTTCACGCAACCTCCGGACGTGGGTGTCGACCGTGCGCGTGTCGATCGATGCGTCATATTCCCAGACGTCGTTGAGAAGGCGGTCGCGGCTTTGGACACGGCCCCGTCGTTTCATCAGAAGGACGAGGAGTTTGAATTCTGTGGCGGTGAGTTCGATCGCCTTGTTGTCGATGGCGACCTGGTGCCGCGGGATGTCGATCTTGATCCGCTTTGAATTTAGAAATTCAGACGGCTTTTCCTCGCCCTTCGCGCGGCGCAAAACCGACTTCACGCGCAGAACCACTTCGCGCGGACTGAATGGCTTGGTGATGTAGTCGTCCGCGCCAAGTTCGAGCCCGAGCAATTTGTCCACTTCGTCGCCCTTGGCCGTGAGCATGATCACGGGAAGCGCCGCCGTTGCCGGATCTTTTTTCAAGCGCTTGCAGATTTCGATCCCGTCGATGCCGGGAAGCATCAGGTCGAGCACGACCAGCGCGGGAAGATCCTTCTGGAGTTTTTGCAGAGCTTCTTCGCCATGATAAGCGGCGACTGTTTGGAAGCCCGCATTTTTCAAATGGAAGGCGAGCAAATCGACCACGTCTTTTTCGTCGTCCACGAGAAGAATTTTTTCAGCCATGTCGGGTGCATTCATCGCTTGAAACCGTCCAATTCGCAAGAGCCCAAGGTCCCTCAAATCAGTTACTTTCGCGTGTCAGAAGTTCGTCGTTTGAAAGACGATTCGTGAGGGGCGCAGTTGAGCCAAATTGTCACAGCCACCGGAGGTCTATATTGTGAAATCCCCGATAACAGGCTGATTACAAACCCTGTTGTTGATGACATGCCCGGAAAACAAACCGGGCACGCACGTCAAGGAGGTCGGGGTGGGGAACCCCGCAGGAAACGTGCATGCCCGAACTACAAGCTTAGGGGGAGAAGTAAATCGTCTCTGGAATATTGGACAGGGTGACTTGCTAAAACGTTCAAAAAAAAATAAGAGGAAAGGGATGCCTGACGAACACCCTGTATTTGAGGCCTGGAACAAGGGTTCCAGCCCCTCCCGTAGCCAGCTGAGTTCAGTGGCCAGGCGGCTGAATCAGGTCCTGGAACGCTATTCTGATAAGGATTGGGCCTACAGCCGGATCGCCCTGGAAGTCCTGCCCCTGGCCGAATTGGAGGCTCCCTATGTCCTTTGGCTGGAATGGATCCCCACGATCCGGCCCGAAGGCAAACAGGCCTTCAAAGACACTGAGGGGGAGGTCGCCTGGGGGGAGCGGCATAGTTCGGAATTGGGGATCCTTGAAATCATCAGTCTTCGGCTGAACCGCGCCCTGTCGTCCATCAGCACCCAGGAGGATTTCGACGGATGCCGCCCCATTGTCCGGATGATGAAGAAATCGGATCTTGAAGAGGCCGCCATTCGGGACGCCTTTTGGTATAAAGTGACCGAGGTGCAGGGCGATGAATTCGAGAATAGGTGAGGCAAAGATGAAATTTCCAAAGGCACTTGAAACGAAGCTGAAGGAATTGAAGATCAAACGAACCCCATTCGTCTTGGTGGTCAATGTCGCCGATCAAAGCCTGGCGCTTTTCCAGAGATCAGAAAGTATTAAGACTTATACAGTATCAACGTCGGAGCGCGGAACCGGCCAGCTTGAAAATACATTTCAAACCCCCCTCGGACTGCACCGTGTCGCAAAAAAAATCGGCGAGGGCGCGGCCTCCTGCGCGATCTTCAAGGAGCGCGTGGATACGGGAGAAACCTGTTCTCCTGGCTCGACCGAACATGATGGCGATGACCTCATTCTCACGCGAATCCTGCGGCTTGAAGGTGTGGAGGAGGGATACAACCGGGGGAAGGACGCCTTAGGAAGGGTGGTCGACAGCTTTGACCGCTACGTTTACATCCACGGCACCAATCACGAGGATCAGCTTGGCATGCCGAGATCGCATGGGTGCGTGCGCATGGGAAATGCGGATGTCATCGATTTATTCAAACGGGTTCCCGAGGGCACGCTCGTGTGGATAGCGTAATGAAACTGGGAGTAAACATCGACCACGTCGCGACGCTTCGGCAGGCGCGATACAAGGATGTGAAAACGGTGAAACCGTGGGCTGAGCCGGATCTGTTGGCGGCCGCCAAAGAGGTCCAGCGCGCCGGCGCGCATTCGATCACTGTCCATCTTCGCGAGGACCGCCGCCACGTCCAGGACTCCGACCTGGTCCAGTTGAAACGGAGGATCGATCTGCCCCTCAACCTGGAAATGGCCGACGTGCCCGAGATTTTGAAGATTGCGCTGAAACTTCACCCGGATGAAGTTTGCCTTGTCCCCGAGAAGCGAACAGAAGTGACGACGGAAGGCGGGCTGGATGTGAACGGGCAATGGAAATCGCTGCGCTCCACCGTTGGGCGCCTGGAATCCGCCGGGATCCGGACGAGTTTGTTCATCGATCCAACGCTGCGGCAGGTCGAGGCATCGATCCGGACGGGGGCCAGTTGCGTCGAGCTTCACACCGGATGTTTTGCGAACGCGAGGACGGTGGCCGGACGAAAATGTGAATTTGAAAAGTTGAAGGCGGCAGCTGTGTTTGCGCGGGCGGGCGGGCTTCAGGTCAATGCGGGTCACGGATTAAATTACCAGAACGTGGGCTGGATGCGGCGGATTCCAGGGCTTCACACGCTCAACATCGGCCACTCGATCGTATCGCGCGCCATCTTCGTGGGCCTGCGCAAGGCCGTTGGCGAGATGCTGGCCCTTTTGCGTTGAAGGGAAATCCGGGCATGCCCGAGCCGTTCTACCAAAAAAAACCTCCCGGACTTGCTCTGAACACGCGCGGTGCGACCGCGCGGGAGATTGAAACGGAAACCCCCCGGACTTGCGTCACGGGGGGTTGGAAGTCCGCAAGATTGTCTTAAAAGGGGTCGCGCTGGCTTTCCCAGCCGTCGATCCAATCCTGGTGATAGACGTCGTTTTCCTCCGCACCCGGGATGCAATAGATAACCATCGGAACCCATACAGGATGCACTTGGGGAGGCGGTGGATTCCAGGGAAGCTGAAAATTGCCGGTATTCCATGGGAAGGTGAAGACGTCAAAGAGGCCCTGGCCGAGGCGAACAGCGCAATTTCGCGTGCCGTAGGCGGTTCCCTTGAAGAAACCCGCGTTGTTGTAGCCGATGGCTTGCTCCGACAATGCGTGCGGGATCTCAGCCCAGCAGAGCAGAACGTTCTGAACACCCCGGTCCAGCTTCTCGGTGGCGGTGGTGTTGAAGTCGCGATCGGCGCGCTCTTCCGGATAAACGATGTCCGCACTCACCGCGAGCGAGGTCAGGAGCACGGCCGCTACGCACGCTAAGTGTTTGAAATTCATACTGTTATAACTAGTCAAAATAACCCTTTAAGTCAAACGAATATTGTCAATCTCGGCTGCTTTTATGTCAAAGGAATCAAACATAAATTCATTATTGTACGTCTGATTTTGGAACCGCTGGAGGAGCCGTCGCGTCCGGTGCAGGTGCAGGCGTGGGAGTGGAAGTGGGAGGTGGTGGTTCAGGCGAAGAAGCAGATGGCGCGAGTGCGGTACTGGTCGCGGACTGGCCGACATCGCCGATCAAAATCTGTCCGCCGAGCGGGCAAACCAGCTTTCCATCCACCAGGAGTTTCGGGTCAAGGAACGGCGTGATTTGGGATTCAAAAACAGTCGAACCCGGCTGTGCCTGGTTTTGAGCTGCCCATTTGGCCTTCGCGTCATCGATCGCTGCCAACAATTTTCTGCAGGCCGCCTCGGCCGCCGCAGGATCGGACGGCGGGCCGGATTTTGTGATCACATTCGTTGCAGGCCCCGGTGCGGCAGCTCCCGGCGGACGCGGGGAGATGACGGGCTTTTGGGCAGCCGCCCGGCGTTGCGCTTCCATATAGGTAGGAATGGCCATGCCGGCTCCAACTCCCGCTAGGAAAAACGGCGCCTCCGGCGGAAGCGGACCATTGCTGCAGCGGTAAAAACCCTCGCTGTCGAAATATTGGTAGCTCAGAGAGGGTGTCAGATGCTGGCTGATGACAGCGGTTTTGGGCAGCGTCGAAAAATCGACAGCGCTCCCCGAGGGCATAAACTGCGAACCGAGCATTGCGAGCGGGAGAATGAGGTTATAAACCTTTTCGAAAAGCGGCTTGTTGTCGAGGTACATGAAAGTATTCACCGATTTGGGCATCGCGGCTGAAGCAGATTTGTAGGAAGGGTTTGTGCTGAACCCTTCAAACTGTTTTTTGGCGATGGCATTGATGTAGGCCGTCATCGCGCTGTCTTGAAACCCAAACACCACGAAAGGTTCGACATGCGCGTAATAAATTCCGATTCCCTGTTGGGGGGCGAGCGTGATCCAATGGATCGATTTTCCCTCCACCTCGAGCATGTTCGGGCCGGTGGGGGCGGCGCCTGGCGTTGTCGCAGTCCCGGGCACCGCGACCGACAGAAGCGTTACGAGCCGGTCGAGCGTGGTGACGAGCCCGGGGCCGTCGGTGGTTTCGGCCATCACAAAAAATTGAGGAAGCGGGTTCTGCTCGCCCCAGTCGAGATGAATGGCGAACTCATGCCCGAGTTTGGCGAAGAGGTCGGGATGCAGGTGGATGTTCTGCGCCTCGAGCATCTGCGTAACTTCCTCGAAGGCTTTCCCAACCTGGGGCTGGGATCCGGCTCCGGCAACCGAAGCCGTCAATTCATCCCAGTATTTGCCCGCGTCAAAACAGGTCACGCCGTAAAAGAGCGCCTTCGACGAAACCAGCGGAAGCGATTTGCGTTCCCACGGTGCGACGATCTTGTATGAAGCCGGACGGCTGGCCTCGGGAACCATGACAAAGACTTTGTCCACCGATCCGGACCCGTCGAACCGGCTCGAAGCGGCGGCGGCTTTGACGGCCGAAAGATCCTTCATCCCCGATGAGCTGGTTTGTGGCAGCGACGAGAGGAGGGGAAGGAACTTGCCGAGCACCTGGCTGGGGTTGACGTACACCAGCGCATCGCGCTGCGCGTCGACCTTGGCAATCGTTTTGTTAAAGAGCTCATCCTTCTTCAGCGGGTTATCGCGGTTCTTCTTCGCGAACTCGATGCAGGTCTGCAGCGCGATCTCATCGGTGGTGAAGAGAAAGAAATTTCCGAGCCTTGCGTGGCAGATGATGACATTTGTTTGCGGCGACCACGTCTGGTACGCGACGCCGAGATGGCTCTTTTCCTCGCGGACTCCCTTGGGAAAACGGGCCCGCAACTCCGTCGACATTTCTTCGATGCTCTTCTGGGCGTCGCTCGCCTTGTCCTTCGCGTCGAAGCCGGCCACCAGTTGAAGCTGAAACGTCGGAGAGAGGTCGAAACCGAGAAAACCGATGAATGCCTCACCGTGAAAATGCGTGAAGATTTTTTGCAGTGCGATCAGAGAGGGCTCGGTTTCCCCGGCGCCGGGGAGGCTATTTAGTTTTTGACGCAGCGCGGCGCTCGGCTTTTCCCAAAAATGACGAACGGCAGGCTCCGAAAAAATCTTGCCGAGGGGAGACTGGTCCCACTTCAGGCGGGCCTGGTCGACATCCGGGATCTGGAGCAGGGCAATGGTCGTTGCCGGCAGGATATCCTCGGCATGGTAGAACGGTTTTGGCCGGAGGAAAAAATACCAAAGAGTGCCCCCTACGATGCCCAGGAAAAGAAGAATACCAAGAATCAGGCCTGTTTTTTTCATTGGTGTCCGCTCGTCATTTGCATAAGTGTTCGAGGCACACTATTCTACGGGTGGTTTTGTGCCCAGAAACCGCGGTTGAATCGAGAACATTTTCGAAAATGAATCCGGAAAACAAAAAAATAGTTGTGGGAATGAGCGGGGGTGTCGATTCCAGCGTGAGCGCCTACCTTTTAAAGGAGGCGGGCCACGAGGTGATCGGCATCACCATGAAGGTCTGGCCCCAGGACTGCATCTCCCGAGCGGAGGACAAGTGCTGCGGCCCGCAGGCGGTAGCCGATGCGCGCGGCGTCGCGCACGCGCTTGGAATCCCGCACTACGTCATCGACGAGGCTGCCGAGTTCGAGAAGGTCGTCATCGATTATTTCAAAAGCGAATATCAGTTGGGAAGAACGCCGAACCCGTGCGTGATGTGCAATGAGAAACTAAAATTTGGGAATCTGCTGACGCGGGCGCGCTCGTTTGGCGCGATCAAGGTTGGCACTGGTCACTACGCTCGTGTCGAGAAGCGCAATGAGAGGTGGGTGCTGTTGAAGGGAGTTGATCCACGCAAGGATCAGTCGTACTTTTTGTTTTCGCTGAGCCAGGAACAACTTGCGCATACCCTGATGCCGCTCGGCGGAATGGCCAAACCTGAAGTGCGTGAAGTTGCAAGGAAACTTGGCCTGAAAGTTTATGACAAGGAAGACAGCCAGGAAATTTGTTTTGTGCCCGGCAATGACTATGGAGCTTTTTTAAAATCGCACATGGGTGAGAAAGAGTTCCATCCGGGCGACATCGTCCACCGCGACGGTCGCGTCCTGGGCAAGCACGAAGGCATCGAGTATTTCACGGTTGGCCAACGCAAAGGGATTGGATTATCGCATCCGACGCCGTTGTATGTTTTGGACATCGATCCGGCGACGAGCCGTGTTGTAGTGGGAGATGATGGCGATCTTTGGAATGAAACTTTCGAAGTCGATCGGGTGATCTGGAGCGGCGTGGGGGGATGCGAGGATGGAAGGGAGATCAGTGTGAAGATCCGGCATAGCCACGCTGGTGGCGCAGCGCGGATGTTCCAGGCGGAGAAGGGGAGAGTTCGAATCGAATGGTTGGAGCCCCAGCGCGCTGTGACGCCTGGGCAGGCTGCGGTGTTTTATGATCAGGATTTAGTGTTGGGTGGCGGATGGATTAGTCGGAAGTGACCATGGTTGGAACCATGGTCCTGTCGAAGGATCTATATGGGATGATACTCTTCTTTGGTAGGCTCTCGCATGAAACGCTTTTTCAAGATTGTCTTGCGCAGCTTCGCCATAGTCTTTGCTGCGGCCATTGCATTCACTCTAATTATCCAACCCTTTTTCCGATGCTGGTCACTTCGCAGTTCTATTCTGAGCGCGTTGGACGATGCAACCTCAGTGCGAGTTGTTGAGCATTCCAGCCCTTTTGACGGCAGTAATGCTTATCAAGGTTCATTTCAAGAAACTATTTATTCCACAATCACTCTGAAATCCGACCAGATCAAATCACTCCGCAAAGCCCTTCCTTTTTCGTTGGATTATAGTGGTTCAGTAGTTACGAGATGTATTTTTGATGAACATCATCGCATCGAGATTACCCAACGTGATGGAAATGTTTTTATTTTGCACATCTGTTTTCAATGCGGTGAAATTATTTTGAATAAGGAAGAAAGCCAACGAATCATCCCGTTGGGCTGGCGATCTAGCTTAAGCAGTTTTATAAATTCTCTAGGTCTTAGACCTGATGGCCCGTGGGATAATGTAGTGCCCGCCAAGATAGCTCAGAAATTGCCTCGTACCGAAAAGGCGTTCACGGCAATTCGTACCGAGAGACTCACTGCAAGTCAGGTCATCGAGCGGTTTGGTCTTCCCGATCGCGATATCGGGAGTGGGGTTTATCTGCTGGAGTATGATTTGACTGATGGACGCAAAGTAGTGATATCAACACCTGACAAAAAGGTCCTTTTGGGGGCAACGCTTTATGATCCGGTGACAAAGAAATCCGAGTTGATATACAAATAGTGAAGGTGTCGTGTAAATGAGATCAGCGCATAACAAGTGACAGTCTGGTTGGTGCTATTGCCATTTTAACAGTTCCGAATCGATCTGAAGGTGCAT
>Ga0207134_1231_pt1 | contig 11180 bp, 11 predicted proteins | sample Alteio_BWMinHeat_12_FD_153527 | JGI IMG/M metagenome (GOLD analysis project Ga0207134, IMG submission 153527) | Enriched cells from forest soil in Barre Woods Harvard Forest LTER site, Petersham, Massachusetts, United States -... | ecosystem: Environmental > Terrestrial > Soil > Temperate forest >... | reverse complement strand
GATTTAAGGCCGGTAAAGTAAACGGGGTGCTGCCTTGCTCAAACAATGTCATCCCCTCTTTTCCTTGTGTAATAAGAATCGCTTTTGCTCCAGTGAGCAATAACATATCTTCACCAGCTTGCCATAAGCCAGTTGGATTGTCGATTTTATAACCCACAGCTTTTTCGGTGTCGGGTTGATTAGGGGTTAGTAAAGTAACATTTTGAAAACGTTCAAAATGATCCTGTGCATCTACAATGAGGACTAAATTTTTAGCACTGGCAAGATTTTTGCAGACATGAACTATCTCATCTGTAATAAGTCCTGCTTTATAATCAGAGATAATAAGCACTGGATATTGCCTAGATAAATCGTCTAACTTTTCAATCAATAGTGCTTCAATAGCACCCCCGATAACATCATGTGCTATGCGGTCTAAGCGCAATAATTGTTGCATCATAGAATGCGTTTTAGAAAGTATGCGGGTTTTAACAGTGGTGGGTCGGCTTGAGTCAACAATTAAACTATGGCTGATGCCATATTTGTCTAGCAGAGCGGTTAGTTTGTCAGCATATTCATCCTGGCCGACGACACCAACAGCATGGCAACGACCACCTAAGGCTGTCACATTGTGAGCAGTATTAGCAGCGCCACCTGGAATGAGTACTGTCTCCACATGTTCCAGTATAAGTACTGGAGCTTCGCGAGAAATGCGTTCGGGACGTCCTTCTAACAATTCATCAATAAGTAAATCACCTAGTACTAAAATTTTTCCGCGCGAAAAATTTTGAATGCAAGATTTGAGGCGTTCTGGAGAAAGGCTGACTTTCGTTTGCCTTTTTCCTCCCACACCAATGTCAGTAACTTGGGATTGCTCAACCTTTTGGAATATAGTTTTAGGGCGGTCAGCAGATGGAAGCATACCTAGCTCCACTTCAGTAGCTTTGCGAATAATGTCTATTATATTATAGGTCTCTTGGGATTCAATCTCATCCTCCTGACTTGGAATTCTTTCAGGTTCCTCTTCTTCTGACTCCTTTTCTAACAGCTCTTCTTCTTTGTCTGCCTCTGCTTTCTGCCTATCGCCAACATTTTTCTTGATTTTCCCTTTAGCTTCTATCTCCTTAATATAACCCTTATCTTTTATTATTGGCTTTTCCTCGCGCTCTTTTTTTGCTCTTTGGCAGGGCAATTTTTCTCCTGGCTGCAGGTTCTCTTTAATTTCGCCTTTTAAGGCAGAGAGCAAATAAGGAGATTGGCCAAATTCTTTTGATAAGCCAAATAACAATGATCTATTAATAAAATTGGCTCCCAATAAGCGAAATTGTCTGGCAGTATCGCTGACTGCTCTGACAATGGTGGCATTAAAGATAGCTTCTATTAAGGTAGAGCGCTCTCCTCTGGCTTCGCCTTGTTTAAGCTCCGGTATATGTTTTATAGAAGAAATATCTTGCAAAAAGCGGTTGTGAAGGTTTTGATCACTGCTTTGTTCAGAGCCAAGCTCTGGTGAGACGTTGCTTTGTTTATCACCTGGCTGAGGAGTATTTTGGCTGCTGGGTTTGTTCATGGCTTATCCCCCTAAATAATCAGGGGATGAAAATGAGAATTATTCCTCTGCGTTTCGCGAATAGTAGGTTTTCATACTAATTCCTTGGTCCTGCTGCTCTATGCAGTATCTCTATCAAATCAACGGGTATAGGGAAGATAATGGTGGAATTTTTCTCTGCTGCTATTTCCATCAAAGTCTGCAATTGTCTTAATTGCATGGCACCAGGCTGTGTAGCCATAATTTGAGCTGCCTGGGCTAATTTTTCAGAAGCTTGCATTTCACCTTCTGCTGCTACTACTTTCGCTCTCCTTACCCGCTCTGCTTCTGCTTGTTGAGCCATTGCCCGCTTCATAGTGTCAGGTATTTGCACATCCTTAAGTTCGATAGACAGTATCTTTATACCCCAACCCTCGGTTTGTTTGTCTATTATTTCTTGCAATTTTCCATTGATTGTTTCTCTATCGCTTAATAGTTCATCTAATTCATGTTGACCAATAACACTTCTCAGAGTAGTTTGGGCAATTTGATTAATTGCTATCATCGGGTCTTGAATTTTAACCACTACCTTTAGCGGATCGGCAACCTGGAAAAAACAAACCGCAGCTGTTTTTACTGAAATATTGTCTCTAGTAATAACATCCTGGGGAGGCACATCCATGGTAGTTATTCTCAGTCCAACCCTGCGTGGTATTTGAAATGGACCATAAACCATTTGGAATCCTGGACCAATTACGCCTGTCACTCTACCTAAAGTGAATATTACTAATCGATCATATTCCTGCACAATGCGTATACAGGAGAAAAGATATACGAGTAATAATACAAGTGCGCCTAATAATACTGGGTTGGAAAACACGATATAACTCCTTGTCTAAAGCTTATTGTTTTAATCGCTTAATAGCATCCATTTTAATTGATTTTGGATTTTTCTTTGTTGTTTAAAAGCCATTCAATGCAAGTCAAGTGGGCTTGGGAAGAATAGAGCACGCATAAGTCGAATAGCCAAAATGAATATTGAGATAATTGTAGAAGACAAGCAGTTGTTTCAATTAAGCAATTGACCGGGTATAAAAAGGGGCATGAACGAAAAAGACTTTGAAAATTTAGTCAAAAAAGAGATAGCGCAAGAACAGCAAAAAACTTGTATTGCTGCTATTAGCGGCATTATATTGGGATTGGCGGCATTTATCGGACCCCTTGTAATGTTTTGGCGGGATCATCAACCTGGCTCAGTATTTATATACGTCGGGGTATTGATATTCATTGCGCCTGTGTACATAGGACAAGTGCAAAAATCAATGAAAGATCAGAGTAATCCTTGGCTCTCTGAATTTCTCGGTTATTTTGGTGTTGGTGCTTGTGGTGTTGGCTTTATCATTTTGTGTGAGACTTTGCTGGCGCCACTTCTTCAGCTAGCCTCTTATTACGAAGACCAGGGCCGTCCGGTAATTATGCCCAAGCTCTCTGGTTTGATGCAATTTTATTCGCGCTTTTCTCCCTTTATGGCCGCGAACATGAGACTTCTTTTGCGCTTGTCTTGGCTAAAAGGAATGTTTAAAAATGGAGACACGAAACAGTTGATAGTCATTGCTCGAGATCTAGTGCGGAAAACTGAAAAATTATATACTATGCAGCCAACTGCAATTAATCATGAGTGCCTCTGTGTAATACAATCGATAATAGCAGGCTATTTGGCTGTGATAGGCTATCGTGCTGAAGCTTCAGTAATTTGGAATCGAGTTAAATCAGTAGATAATTTTGATCCTGCTGCTGATGCCAATCGGCTAACTGCCCTTTATGATTTATTGGCTTTTGGGGCTGTGCGCGTGCAAGATTATCAAACTTGCTTGAGCTATTGCAAATTAGCTCGTGAGTATTACCAGAAGTCAAATAACAATTCAAAAGTCTTTGCCGGTGAAATTGCGCTTAATGGTGCTAAGGCTCATTTAGAACTGGGCAATCTCGATGAGGCAAATAAAGAAATCGAAAATTGCTATCAGGCTTGGCATACTTTCTTAAATGATACAGCTGTAGTAATGGCTGATGTTCATTATATAAAAGGGCGCATTGAATTGGCAAAAGAGAATTATCAGCGCGCCGCAGATTGGTTTAATAGGGCGCTAACGGTAAAGTATGAACGAGGACAAAAGCTGCATCCAGAGACAGCGCAAATTCTTGAGGCGTATGTCCATTGTTTGGAAAAACTAGGACAATCGGATAAGTCCAGAACGATTCAAATCGAATTAACAGAAATTCGGAAACATTTTGAGCTGCCGGTAGGTAAAGCGGAAAACTGGCAGGGTGTGATCCCTTAAGCGGGGACATAAAATTGGTTCGTCATGAATGGCAAAAAATCATTGAATGGTAGAGGCGATTTCCATTTCCTGCGTCAAGATACAAATGATTCGTTCGCTTGTAAGTGTATGCCATTAATCCAGTCATGAGCGGCTAGCTTTGGTTTATTGGCTGGTTGTATGTCGTTTAATTCTAGCCAGCTATTTTCTCCACAACAAACGAAGACCTGATTAGCCAATATAACGATCGTGCCAGGTGGTTTAGATCCAACCTGTTGTAATTGTTTTAAGTGATCGTCATTTATAAGGGTTGTGCGCCAAATTTTAATTGTATTATCGCGAAAACTAGTAAAAGCGAGCGGCCAAGGAATGAGTCCACGTACAAGATTGTGAATTGTTTTAGCAGGATGAGACCAATTTATTTTGCCCATTGCTTTGTTGAGCAATGGTGCGTAAGTGGCTTTGTCATCATCTTGTGCTTGGGGCTTAAGTGTTCCAGCTTTTAACTGTTCGATAGTCTTAACAGTTAATCGTGCTCCCAGGTCTGCCAATCGGTTACCGAGCTGTTCGGAATTGACTTCGTTATCAATAGGAATTTCTTCTTTTAGTAACATCGGTCCTGTATCAAGACCTGCCTCAGTAAACATAGTCGTAATGCCAGTTGCAGTGTCACCATTAATTATCGCCCAGTTAATTGGAGCGGCACCGCGATAGGCTGGCAAAAGCGAAGCATGCAAATTAATAACACCATGCTTTGGCAGAGCAAGAATTTCTTTTTTAAGTATCTGTCCAAAGGCTACTATGACTATTAAATCAGGTTGTACTTTACGCAATGAGTCAAACACTTCTTGCGCTTTGCTTAGTTTTTCTGGTTGAAAAACAGGAATATTGTGCTGCTGACAGAGTATTTTGACAGGTGGGGCGTGTAGTTTTTGACCACGACCGGATGGTCTATCAGGTTGACTTACGGCAGCAAGAACCGTGATATCTTTATGGGCAATTAAGGCTTTCAGTGTAGGGACAGCGAAATCTGGCGTGCCAAAGAAAACTACTTGCAATTTGCCATACCCTTTTAAATTGTGCCAGCTAGTTATTTTTCTAGTGAAATATGTATGATGTGATCAAAGTTTATACAGTGCTTCTCATCAAGCATAATGTATGTGAGTCTATTGCTTTGATCAAAAACTATATTGGTGAGATGTCCTGAAAAACTGCCGTTTTCAGACGTCCTCACGGCAATCTTTTCGCCTACCCATTGGCGCAGAAATAAACGTTCTTTATTGTTAGTAGTAGTGCTCATTTAAAAGACTTCCCTCCACATATTTATCCTCTAGCGATTCCTTTTTATTATTGATCAAAAATCCCTTCTTTGATAGAGCGTCCGTTGTAATTATTCCCTTGTCATCCATGAAACCATACTTTATTGTCCTTGATGCTCAAATTAGTCCGTCAATGGGATTTCTTTGTTCGGCGTGTAGTTTTCATGATTGTTTTCGTCGGTATAGTTAGCGTCAACCTGTTCGGCAATTGAAAGACTGATGCTCGTCGATCCATTATCGTCAGTTACCATTACATTCAACTCAGTACTATCTTTGCGACCGGTAATGCTAATTAATTTTGGTTGTTCTTGTAGATTGATTATTTTCCAATGACTGCTCTTAAATCTGTCTTTGTACCATTTGCTGACAGCTTCAACAGAACTTTTAGAAGATAACATCAGAAACTTAGATTGCTCGTCATTCTCGCCTTCAGCGGAAACTGAACCAGATGTAGTGGCATCTGGAAAAACATAATCCTCGAAATCTTTAGGAACAGCTGTTTTCCCTTCCTTGAAAGTTTGTGTAACACCATTAGACTTATAGACAACTTCTTTAGTATTGCTACAACTAGAAAGAAGGCTGGCAAGAAAAAATATAATTGCCAGGGATTGAAACGATAAAGAGTAACGAGTTGCCATAAAGATTTTCTCAAACTTTGATTTGTGAATGCTTATTGTAACCGCTCACCGCGCTTATATATTGGTGAAAAACGGTGAGATAATTTAAGGAAAGGGTTAAAATGGACTGATTAGCTATCCTGGCGGCATAGCCAAGTGGTAAGGCAGAGGTCTGCAAAACCTCCATTCCCCAGTTCAAATCTGGGTGCCGCCTTAGTATTTCCCTTAAAGTCTCTTGGACCTTGTCATTTAGACAGGTAATTTTGGGTTAAAATAGAGACGTTTTCGGGCGGTTGGCGCAGTGGTAGCGCACCACTTTGACATAGTGGGGGTCACTGGTTCGAGCCCAGTACCGCCCAAATTTTTAAGCGATGGTTTCTACTTGTCCATGGGTGAGATCCACTAATTGGCTCGGTGTGAGCCTGAACACAGCAAAGGGAGTGCCAGCAGCGGCCCATAGTTCTGATAACTCTAATAAGTCTTTGTCGATAATAATATATTTGATTGTTTCTTTGTGTCCGAGAGGCGGAATGCCTCCTATAGCAAAACCTGTTTTTTCCAAAACAAAGTCAGGGTCTGCCTTTTTAATTAGGTGCGAAATGAGCGCACTTATTTTTTTCTCGTCTACTCTATTGGTGCCACTGGCAATAACTAAGACCGGCTCATGAGTATCGGCAGTTTTAAAAATAAGTGATTTTGCAATTTGCTTTACTTCGCACCCAATGGACGCAGCTGCCTCAGCAGCAGTTCTAGTCGACTCTGCCATATTGATGACTTTAAGGGCTACGCCCTGGCTATCTAAGATGTTCTGGATCTTTTTTGATTTAACATTAAGCATGCTTAATCCTTCTTAAAACGTGCTGGACCGCGTCTTGTCCATTGGCTTAATACTATATTTTTCACCGATGCTATGTTGAAATAGAGTAATAGTATATGTATGGGCAATTATAGTAGGTTTGAATAAGTCCTGTGACGCAATAAGGAAACATAATATGTCTAACGAAATTCAAGGGGCGATTGATAACCCCACAGGTATTGAACGCAGGAGACCTTTTTGGTCCAGCAGCTTAGCAGCTCTCAAATATGCTGGTGCAATACCTAGAGACCGGCTGAGAAAAGCAGATAAGATTTCACAAGTTTTGGTTTTTTGCTGCGGATTATTTTCACTCGCATTTATCGTTTGTACAGCTTTCATATGGAATTCTCTACCCATGCTTGGGCTCGATCTAGTTATCGTTGCTGTCACTTTGTTTTTTATAATGCAGCGATTAGGTATATTAATAACGCTTTCACCTCGTCAGGCCGCTTTAGTTTGGGACATGTTCGTAGCTATTTTTGTATTAGGAGTGCTAGTCTGCGCCAATGCTCTAGCCTTAATTTATTATATGACGCACATAGCAGCTAGATAAGCCTTTTTGTTGAACCTTATCAGCAACACATACGGACTAAAGCATGCAATTTGACTTTTAGCCCTTTTTGATAATCGTATCGGCAATGTTGGTCGGTACTTCTTCGTAGTGCTCAAATTCCATCGTGAAGGTGCCTTGTCCTTTAGTTTTGTTGCGAATATCAGTTGCGTAGCCAAACATTTCAGACAACGGTACCATAGCTTTCACTTTTGATAGTTTGTCTATTGTTTCCATACCTTCTATGCGTCCACGGCGGCTTGAAATGTCACCAATAGCGTCTCCCATAAATTCTTCTGGCACTTCTACTTCTACTTTCATCACTGGCTCAAGCAAAACAGGCTTGCCTTTCATGAAACCTTCTTTAAAGGCCATTGAACCGGCAATTTTAAAGGCCATTTCTGAAGAATCTACGTCATGATATGAACCGAAAACCAGTCTTGCCCGTACATCAATAACTGGATAACCGGCCAATACCCCGCCTTGCATAGCTCCTATGATGCCATCTTCAATAGCTGGAATGTATTCTTTCGGTATGACACCACCGACAATTTTATTGACAAATTCAAAACCAGTGCCAGCAGGAAGTGGCTCAAGTTCAAGCACCACATGTCCGTATTGTCCACGACCACCAGATTGACGGATGAATTTACCTTCTTGTTTTACGTTAGCGCGCATAGTTTCACGATAGGCAACCTGCGGTTTACCGACATTTGCTTCTACTTTAAATTCTCTAAGCAATCGGTCAACAATAATTTCCAAATGCAATTCGCCCATACCAGCAATAATAGTCTGGCTGGTTTCTGGATCTACGTGCACTTTGAAGGTGGGATCTTCTTCAGCTAGTCTACCTAATGAAACACCAAGTTTGTCAGAATCTACCTTAGTCTTAGGTTCAATAGCAACTGAAATAACCGGTTCTGGGAACTTCATCGCTTCTAGAATTATTGGTGCGTCTTCCGCACACAATGTGTCACCAGTAGTAGTGTCTTTTAGACCAACGGCAGCAACAATGTCTCCAGCATAGGCTTCAGAAACATCTGTTCTTTGGTCAGCTTGCAAGCGTACAAGACGGCTTATCCGCTCACGCTTATCTTTGGTGCTATTTATTACATAAGAACCAGAAGTAAGTTTGCCGCTATATATTCGTAAGAATGTTAATTTACCTACAAAAGGATCAGTCATGACTTTAAAAGCAAGGGATGAAAAAGGCTCATTCACATCACAACGTCTTGTTTGCTCTTCACCATTTAAGTCCCAGCCTTTAACAGACTCTACGTCAACTGGGGAGGGTAAGTAATCGACTATGGCATCGAGTAATGGTTGTATACCTTTATTTTTAAAAGCCGAAGCACAAAGTACAGGAATAATTTTGCTATGAACAACGGCCTTGCGCAAAGCAGTGTGCAGTTCAGGAGCAGTAATTTCCTGACCTTCCATATATTTGTGCATGAGTCCATCATCTGTTTCAACAATGGCTTCTTCTAATTCTTTGCGATATTTTTCTGCTGCTTCTTGCATATCAGCAGGTATAGCTTCTTCTTTAATTTTTTTGCCTAACGGATCGTCTTCTTCATATAAATAAGCCTTACGTTCAATTAGATCAACTAAACCTTTAAATTCTGATTCAGCACCAATAGGTAATTGAATAGCATGGGCATTAGCCTTACTAGTATGCAAACCTGGCAATTGTTCTTTTACTTGTTTTAAAACCCGATAAAAATCAGCCCCTTGACGGTCCATTTTGTTGACCATCACTAAGCGTGGCACTTTATAACGATTAGCTTGTTTCCAGACAGTCATTGTTTGTGGTTGTACGCCAGCTACAGCGCAAAGAACAATCACTACCCCATCGAGTACACGCATGGAGCGTTCTACTTCGACTGTGAAGTCCACGTGTCCAGGGGTGTCAATTAAGTTTATTCGCTTGCCTTTCCAAGTACTTGTGATGGCAGCAGCAGTAATAGTGATACCGCGTTCTTTTTCTTGAGCCATCCAGTCAGTAACCGATGTACCATCGTGCACTTCGCCCATGCGATGTATTAAACCGGAGTAAAATAAAATACGTTCTGTACAGGTAGTTTTACCGGCGTCAATGTGGGCAGCGATGCCCATATTTCTAATTTCGTCTAAAGGTACACTGTGATTGTCCACTTTTTTTTCGTTCCTTTGTTCAGTTTTTTTATTTTCTTCCGGGCGTGTCAACATTTCCATAGACTTATTTTCCATAATCCATTTTTCAACAAAAAGGGCAGTTACTTCACAAATAAAGCAAATTTTTAATAACGGTAATGGGCGAAGGCTTTATTGGCTTCAGCCATTTTGTGGGTCTCGTCTTTCTTGCGCACTGAGGCTCCGGTACCGTTTGAAGCATCGAGTAATTCTCCTGAAAGCCTTTCGGCAAATGTACGGCCAGGACGCTTGCGGCTATTTGTAATTAACCATTGGGCAGCCAAAGCAACGCCACGCGATTGTTTTACTTCAACCGGCACTTGGTAAGTTGAACCGCCAACCCGCCTTGCCTTTACTTCTAATAAAGGAGTTACGTTTCTCACCGCTCGATTGAAAATATCTACTGGGTCTTGCTGTTTAGTGCGTTCTTTCACAAGGTCCAAGGCTTCATAAAAAGCTTTCTGGGCAACACTTTTCTTGCCGCGTTGCATCATGCGATTGACAAAGCGTTGTACTAATTGGCTATTAAATACTGGGTCTGGGTTGACCGGACGTTTCTCAATGGCCTCTCTTCGTGGCATAAAAAATTCCTTTAGTTTATTAATCTATTCTTTGGTGTCTTTAGCGTCTTTGGCTGCTGGTGCTGCTTTAGCTGCTGGTGCACCCTTAGCGGCAGCCCCGCCCTCTTTAGGCTTTTTTGCACCATATTTAGAGCGTGATTGCATACGATCTTTTACACCAGCCGTATCAAGGGTGCCGCGAATAATATGGTAACGAACACCTGGCAGATCTTTAACCCTACCACCCCGGACCAATACTACTGAGTGCTCCTGTAAATTATGTCCTACTCCAGGAATATAAGCTGTAATCTCCTGACCATTGGTAAGGCGGACACGGGCTATCTTACGCAAGGCAGAATTTGGCTTTTTAGGTGTTTGGGTTTTTACCTGGGTACAGACACCACGACGCTGCGGGCAAGACTTAAGGGCGGGCGATTTTGTTTTGTAGGCGGTTTTGGCCCTCTCGTGGCGAATAAGCTGATTAATTGTAGGCAATTTAAACTCCCAAATAAAGAACCCAATGGCAAAATTAGCAGTGCTTTGGCTATATTAACAAACCCATCAGCAAATAAAACTGATTAAGCCTCAGCCCAGCACAGATGAAGGACTAGTTATCATAACTAGCAGCGACGAAGCCTGTCAACGAATAGACCCCTTATGCAAATGGATATTGCAATCTTAACAATTTATTTGTATTAGCCAGGCGGCGAATGATAAGGCATATTGATAGCTGGCTTGGCAATATTGGGCAATGTAACTGTAGTTTCAAGCCTAAGCGCGCGTTTTTTCGCCCTTAACCAATGTTCCTTGACCATGAGCAAAAATTCGCCATTACGCTGCCAGCCCAATTCCTCCAATGCCTCTGCCGTAGCTGCTTGATAATCGTATGCCTTAGCCACAATCATACCTCCCATACCCAGGCGCTCTATGGCTTGTAAGGCATATACAACGGCTTCTTTGGCCATGTGTTGCCAGCCGGGATGGATGATAAATTCCAGGTGGAAGTCGCCTGGCCGATGGGTTGACACTTTAATAGCAGCGGTCAAGCAATTACGATCTTTGTCATGCGCGACCCAATACCAGTTTTTGCACTTAATCAATTGCTTAAGCGAACCAGGTGATATTTCGTCTGGTGCCAATTCAACTGCATAATCCTCTGCTTTATACGCGTAAACTGTCCTTAAATCAGAAGGCAAAGAATCTTGGAAAAGCTGAAAGAGAAGTTTTTGCTCTTCTGGTTTAGCCCATCTAAAGGTTGTATTTTCTTCTATTGTCTCCGGCGTT
>Ga0207134_1252_pt1 | contig 11314 bp, 9 predicted proteins | sample Alteio_BWMinHeat_12_FD_153527 | JGI IMG/M metagenome (GOLD analysis project Ga0207134, IMG submission 153527) | Enriched cells from forest soil in Barre Woods Harvard Forest LTER site, Petersham, Massachusetts, United States -... | ecosystem: Environmental > Terrestrial > Soil > Temperate forest >... | reverse complement strand
AGCTCTACGGCAAGCTCGTTATCACGAAGTAAGGGGCGGTAGTCATTCCAACTATCAGAAAACCGCCGCGCAAACTCACGGAGATCCTGGCAAAGCATTCGCTGAGGCTGACGTAATCTCCGAAGGTCTATATGGCGCATCCGTGATTGTTCATTGCTGCTTGGAACCTCACGGTTCGGTTTCGGAGTGGACTGATAAGGACCATCTGTTGACTCATATTTCCACCCAAAACGTTTCCGGTATTCCCGCACAAATGGCCGACCCGCTCGGAATTTCCGCAGCCAACATTCGAGTTCACCAGGACCACGTCGGTGGTGGCTTTGGCAGCAAGTTCGCTGCTGATCGGTGGGACATGGTGGCCGCCCGGCTTTCCAGGAAGGCAGGCGGCAGGCCGGTGCGCATCATGCTGGAGCGCGACTCAGAGTTGAAAGTCGCCGGTGCGCGTCCTTCGGCCTACGCTCGCGTGAAGGTGGCTGCGAAAAAAGATGGCACCATCACCGGATGGCAATCGCAATCCTGGGGAACCGGAGGTCCGGGCGGAGGCGGGATGCCACCGATTCCGTATATTTTCAACATACCCAACCAGCTCAAGGAACACACCGCCATTCGCAACAACATCGGCCCGGCCCGTGCCTGGCGCGCGCCTAACCATCCGCAAGCCGCCGTCATCACCATGGGCGCGCTTGATGATCTTGCTGCCAAGCTCAACATGGATCCTCTTGATCTGTGGCTGAAGAATCTAGAGTTAGGCGGGCCGCGTCGCGAAATTCATCGCGAAGAACTCGCCATTGGCGCTGACCTGATGGGCTGGAAAGAGAAGTGGCGTCCACGCGGGCAGAATGTTTCTGGAAACATCGCTCGCGGTCTCGGGCTCTCAATTCACACCTGGGGTGGGCGCGGCCACGAGAGCGATTGCGATCTCACCATTCACCCTGATGGTTCGGTCGATATAAAAATGGGAACGCAGGACATCGGCACCGGCACTCGCACCACAATCATAATCATCGCGGCGGACACCTTGGGCATACCGATCGAAGCGATCAATCTTTATATCGGAGACACTCATTATCCACCGTCTGGAGGTTCAGGCGGTTCGACCACTCCGGGTGGCGTGAGTTCCTCGACTCGCCGCGCCGCTGTGGATGCCCGTGAAGCACTGTTCACTAAAGTTGCTCCAGCCCTCAACGCACAGCCTGCGGATCTTGAGTGCGTAAATGGTACGGTGCGAGTGAAGAGTGACCCGAGCCGTTCGTTGAACTGGAAACAGGCGTGCTCCAAGATGGGTGCCAGGCCACTCACCGTCCGTGGCAAGAACCCCGATAAGAGCAAGCTGCCCGACCTCACCAACAGCGGCGTCGGCGGTGTTGGAATGGCTGACGTTGAAGTGGACATGGAAACCGGTATCGTAAAAATCAAAAAGATGGTGGCAGTGCAGGATTGCGGTCTCATCATCGACCTCAAGACAGCCGAGAGCAGTTGCTACGGTGCGCTCGTCATGGGCATCAGCTATGCCCTGTTTGAAGAGAAAGTGATGGATCAAGCCACCGGCCGGATGCTCAATCCGAATATGGAGTTCTACAGGTTAGCTGGACTCAACGACATTCCCGAACTCGTCGTGCACATGATGACCGGCAAAGGTTATGACGAGCGTGGAGTGATCGGGCTGGGCGAGCCTCCCGTAATTTCGCCCGGAGCCGCAATTGCGAATGCAGTAGCGAATGCGATTGGCCTACGGGTTTCGTTCTTGCCGATCACACCCGACAAAGTTCTTGCAGCTTTGGGAGGGAAGGATATGTCCCAGAAAGCTGGTGCCTGATGAGGCCGTTTGAATACGCCAGTCCGGCTACTAAAGAGCAAGCGCTGGAACTCTTAGGCACAACCTGGGGGCAGGCTGAAGTTTTGGCCGGTGGCACTGACTTGCTGGCCTTGATGAAGGATGACGTGGTCCATCCCAAGCGCCTCATCAATATCAAGCAGATTGCAGATATGCACGGGATCACGACTGGATCCCAGGGGATTCGCATCGGGGCGCTTACGACTCTAGGCGCACTGGCCGACAATGCCAACGTTATTAAAGACTATCCCGCATTAGCGGAAGCGCTCAACGATGCTGCCAGCCCGCAGATTCGCAACATGGCTACACTCGGTGGAAACCTTTGCCAGCGGCCGCGTTGCTGGTACTTCCGCGGCGGTTTTGGGCTTCTTCCAAAAAACGAGTCTGGCAAAGATCTGGTAACTGAAGGCGAGAATCGATATCACGCGATCCTCGGTAACGATGGTCCGGCTAAATTTGTGAGCCCTTCCTCGATTGTTCCGGTGCTCATCGCATACGGCGCATCGATTCGTCTGCTTGGCCCCAAGGGCTCACGCGAACTGCCGTTAGAAAAGTTTTACGTGATTCCGAAGAACGAAACCGAGCGCGAACACGACCTCATACCGAACGAGATACTTGCTGAAGTGATCGTCCCTCCGGCAAATGGAATGAAAGTCGCACACTACGAGATTCGACAAAAGCAGGCCTTTGACTGGCCACTGGCCGTCGCTGCGGTCAGTTTGCGCGTCAATGGCTCGACGGTAGAATCCGCACGCGTCGTGATGGGACATGTGGCCCCCATACCATGGCGTTCGACACAGGCTGAACAAGTGTTAGCAGGAAAGAGCATTTCCGAAGACGCCGCGAAAGCTGCCGGCGATGCCGCCTTGCAAAACGCTACGCCGCTCAGTCACAACGCCTACAAAGTTCAACTCGCGAAGGTTGCCGTCAAACGGGCCATCCTGAAGACCATCGGAGGTGCTGCATGATTGGCAAATCTCCAGTCTCGGAATCCGAGCGCTTCAACACCAGTCATCCGGATCTGTGCTCAGCTCTTCGCTGGAAGGCACAATTCATCCTCGCCGAGCCCGACCCAACCGTGCCTCATTCGAACGAAGGCTTGTTCTGGTGCATCCACACCCAGACGTGCATAGGACCGGACGGCAAGTTGGCGGAACCCGGCAAGTGCTCATCTTCGAGTCGAAAATGCCACGGCACCGGCAAATGCGGATAGATAAATTCGGATAGCGGTCTCCACAAACCCCACTCTCGTGGTAGATAATGGAGAAATATTTAGCCGCAGCACGGTGGCCGCGTTCATCAGCAGAGTTTAGTTATGAGACCCTCGATCGCCAGTGTTTGTGTTATCGAACTGCTTCTGGTTGTCATCCCACACTGTGCTTTCGCCCAGACCACGCCCACAGTAGCGGTTCCGGGCAAGGATTATTCCTTCACTGTAGCCGCATCAACACAGAATTGGACTGACACTAACCTGGACTTGCAAGCTGGGGAAGTGGTGCAGATTTCAGCCACCGAAATGACTGGTTGTGCTTCACAACAACCTGACGCAACTATCGAAAAACAAAATCTGCCAATACCTTCGGCCCCGATCGGTTCACCGATTGCCCGGCTTCATGCACAAGGAGCAGCGCCGATCGCGATTGGAGCGAACACCGAACTGCATATTGAAGAAGCAAGCCATCTGTATCTGAGTGTAAACGGGGGAAACTGCGCTGGTAGTTTCACGGCAAAGGTTCATGTGACCGCATCACCAGCGAGTTCCCAGGCGAAGGCGGCAACGACACCGGCAACAACCGCCGACCAGGCGAAGACTTCGCAGGCGGATGTCCTCAAGAAGGAATTGGCCACCGCTGCACAAATCTTCATGGCCGGACAATTCGGCACTGGCGCCAGTACTTCTGCCACACCGTCTAACGCAACGTCTGGCAGCGCTACGACATCGGCGACTCCGGCCGCGGTGGTGTTGAAGGTTTCGAACACTCCTCTGGATTCCAGCTTGCGTAAAGACATCGATGGTCTGCCACGACGGGTCAATGACCAGTTCAAAAACTTGGGCGACATGGTTAATTTCGTTCTCGTCGGCTCCCAACAACAGGTACAGAGCGCGCTTGACGCTGCCAACTGGCATGTGGCCGACACCGATGATAAGAAGGCAGTCCTCGAAGCAGTCATGCAGACCTACGAGAAAAAGGACTATCTTTCCATGCCCATGAGCACGCTCTACCTGTTTGACCGTCGCCAGGATTTCGGTTATGAACAGGCCGAACCCATTGCCATGGTGGCCAGCCGGCATCACTTCCGCCTGTGGAAAGCACCTGTTACGTGGAATGGACAAACCGTCTGGGTGGGAGCGGGAACCCACGATATCGGCTTCGCGAAGGACCAGCGCAACGGCAACGTCACGCACAAGATTGATCCCAACGTGGACGGCGAGCGCGACAATGTCGGCGACAGCCTACAGAAAACAGGGAAGACAAAGAATCTGTCTTATTATTTGCCACCCAATCCTGTGCAAACTGCCAAAAACGCAACCGGCGACGGCTATCACTCAGACGGCCGTATTCTGGTCGTCTCTCTGCAGTAGTTCTTCATCAGTTTCCATTTTCCATTGGCGATGCGATGAACATGTTTAACTTCAGCAAGTAGGATGTTTTGCTGACAAGAAACCGGCGTCGGTCAGGTATTCTGATCGACGCCGGTTGTATTTTGGGTGGATTGCTCCGGTTTTTAAGACTTGATTTGCAGGACCAGGTTGCCCGCCCGGTCAACCCAGAAGCGAGTCCCGGGCGGCGCAAATGTAGTCGCACTGTACTCGGTAATCACTGCGGGCCCCGAATACTTCTTGTTGGGTCTCAGAGAATCTCGTTCGAATATCCCAGCCTTAACTGGTTTGCCTCCCATAAAGGTCGTGATTTTCCGGACTGGAGCGTCTTCGCCACGCGCCCGCGCTCCAGAACCTGAATCGGCAGTCACGGCGCGAGCAGCAGCCAGCCCGGACTGCGCCGATTTCATGATGGCCCGCAGTCGGAGCGTGACCAACTCCACTTCACGTGCCGGGTAGTTGTATCCGTAACGCCGCTCATGTTCCTGGCGGAAGTGCGCGACCAGTTGGCGGCCGTAGGGTACGTTGAGTTCGTAGCCTTGGCCGCGATAGCGCACATCTACGCTGAGTTGATAGCGAATCGCGCCACGCCAGCCTTCGTTGCGAAAATCTTTTTCAGCCTTGCGCCGTAGGTTGCTGAATTCTTTGTCCAGGCGCTCCTGGGGAACCTTCTCTGAGACTCGCCAAAGCACCGTGCGGGAATAATCCTTGACCACATCGCTGACCAGAATTCCGAAGGCGGACAACGCGCCCGGCAGCGCGGGAACGATTATTCGCGGGATTCCCAGGGCTGAAGCCAGTTCGCAGGCGTGCAGCCCTCCCGCGCCTCCGAACGCGACCAGCGCGAACTCGCGCACATCATAGCCTCGCTCAATCGAGACCACTCGGATCGCCTTCTCCATGGTGGCATTCACTACCCGAATCACTCCCGCGGCAAACTGTTCAAGCGACATCTTGCAGCGTTGCTTCTTCAGCCACTCAGAGACGATCCAATGCGTGCGCTCCGCATCGAGCTTAAAGTCTCCGCCCAGAAAACGATCACTCTGTAATCGCCCCAAAATCAGGTTTGCGTCAGTCACCGTCGGCTGCGTGCCTCGCCCATAACAGATGGGGCCAGGGTCTGCGCCAGCGGACTCTGGGCCTACTCGCAGTGCACCGGCAGCATCGAAACGCGCGATGGAACCCCCACCTGCACCCACGGTATGAATGTCGAGCATGGGCACGCCCACCGGAAGTCCTGAGATCTCACCTTGCGCGCCGGGGCGCAACTCGCGGTCCACCAGGGCAACATCGGTGGACGTGCCGCCCATATCGAAAGAAACGATTCGTTCGCAGCCGCTGTGCCGCGCCATGGCCGCCGCACCCACAACTCCTCCTGCCGGCCCTGACAGCACAGTCCGCACCGGTTGCGCAGCAGCGGCAGACAGGGAAGTGGTTCCTCCGTTCGACTGCATCACAAAGATCTTCGTTTTGCCTGAAGCTCCCGCACGTTGCTCAAGATTCTCCAGATAGTACTGCATGACCGGCTGCAAGTATGCATTCACCGCCACGGTGCTGGTGCGTTCGTACTCGCGGAATTCCGGCATGATTTCATGAGAGACAGAAAGCGGCATAGCCAGTTCCTTCAATTCCGCGACAACCGCTGCTTCGTTGCTCGGATTGGCAAACGAGAAAAGCAGTGAGATCGCGATTGCCGCAGGGTTTTGCTCAGCCACCCTGATCTTCAGCCCGCGCAATTCTTCGGACGAAGGCGCGTGCAGGACCACTCCCTCGCTGCTCGTACGTTCATCCACGCCAAACCGCAACGAGGCGGGCATTAGCGGCTCAACGCGGTCGAAGAAGAAGTCATACAGCTTGGGACGTGCCTGACGCCCAATTTCAATCGCATCCTCAAATCCAGCAGTAGTGATGAGCGCCACCCTCGCACCCTTTCGCTGCAATAACGTGTTGGTGCCCACGGTAGTGCCATGAAGCAGAATCGAAGAGCCGCTGGAAGCAATCTTATTCAGGGCGTCGGCGATAGCGAGCGAGGGGTCCTGAGACGTGGAGAACACCTTGAACATACGGACCCGGCCCCGCTCCACCCACACGCAGTCGGTGAAAGTGCCGCCACTATCAATGGCGATATAGATCGGTTGAGTTGAAGAGTGGCGTGCCATGCGGTGCAAACTGGAAGGTTAGGGTACCACTTCAGATGACGGCGAGATTCACGATTGCCGTACCACCGTAGTTTCAGCGCCAGCAACACGCACCCTGCTACAGGACTGTCCATGGCCGACCGCGTACTTCAATGCAGGGAAAACGCGGGAAGCAGCGATAGTGAGCGCAAGCGAAGCCAGGCCTTTCTTGCCCCATCGCGAGACTACTTCGCGACGAAGCGGCTCAGCTCTGGTGATATCGCGCTCAATCACGGCTTTCGCAAAGCGGTAGCCAAGCGCGGCCTCGGGAGACATTGCGGCTTCGTCCCCCGCAATAATGGCACGCAGGATTGCTGGGCTCACACCCTCCCGCTCGGCCATGGTGACCACAAGCTGGGTACAAGGCCCACAGTCTTCAGTCAGGGTTGCGATGATCTTTGCGGCAAACCAAGGCTCGCGTGGCACCACCTCGCGGTGTGCCGCCATTGCCGAAATTCGCGAGAAACGAAAGAAGGCGCGCGGGCTGGCCTCATACAGTTCCCGCAAATAGGAGACGTCGTAGTCAAATTGACGCTCAAACTTCGCCAGCTGCCAGCGCACCAGCCATCCCAGCATGTTTCATCTCTCCTTTGCTTCAAGTCTTGTCATCCAAGCCAGCCAATACACGACGACGGCAGGCAGCACTACGCCAGGCACGTCAACCAGCAATTGATGGAGGCTTTCTCGTTCCGCAATCGTGTCCCAAACGTGAACCAGCGCATGTAGAGCCAGAAACCCTGCACCGACAAAAGCGGCTGGCCACGCCTTCTTCGGTGCCTGGGCAAGCCAGAACAAACTTCCCGCCACGACTAGGTAGGCGCATCCGATGTCACGAATGAAATGCAGGTTGGCAGGGCCAGTACCGGCCACTCCGGGGATAAGCCCATACCAACTCTGAGGCCGGGCTAGCATCCACACTGCGTTCGCGAAGAAGCCGAGCCCGAATACCACGGTCAAAACACGTCGCATGCTTATCGTCACTTCACTGAAGACTAAACTTGCTGCCGGGCCTCGCCTAAAGTCACATTGACATCCATTTTCTTTTTGCCGCGATAAATGGTGATGCGGATTGTGTCCCCAGCGCGGTGATTGTTCATGATTTGCGCCAGATCCTGCTGAGTCTCGACGTTCTGCCCATCAACAGCGACGATCACATCGCCGCCTACCGCGATCGGCATGTTTCCCAAGTATGCGCGCTCCGTGCCGCCCCGGAGGCCAGCGGCATCGGCCGCTCCGCCCGGGACAGCCTCAACGATCAACAACCCGGAATCCGCTGCGAGCCCCATCTGTTGCGCCAGTTCCGGTTCGATAGGAATCGTGCGTATCCCCAACGCCGGACGCCGCACTCGACCCAGAGTGACCAAATCATTCAGGACCGCCTTCGCCGTGTTAATAGGGATGGCAAAACCGATGCCCGCGCTCTGGCCCACGCTCGAAGCGATCATGGTATTGATGCCGATTACATCTCCATGCAAGTTAAGCAAGGGTCCGCCCGAATTCCCTGGATTGATCGAGGCATCAGTCTGAATTGCATCGTCAATGGTCATGCCATCTGGCTCCTGCACGGATCGAATGGAGCTGACGATGCCGCGGGTGAGCGTGCCGGCCAACCCGAACGGGTTGCCGATGGCATAGACCTTCTGTCCGACTTGCAGATTGCGCGAGTCCCCCAGCGACATGGGCAATAGGTCCGGTGCCTTGATTTGCACCACGGCCAGATCATGGGAGCGATCGGTGCCGACGATTGTGGCCCGGTACTTCTTGCGGTTGTTCAGCGTCACTTCAACCTGACGCGCATCCGCGATCACGTGATAGTTAGTGAGCACGTGACCTTCTTTATCAATGATGAATCCTGAGCCTTGTCCTTCCTGCGGCACCAACCCATAAAAGAAGTCGAAGGTCACAGCTTTCGACGTAATGTTCACCACCGAGCCGATATTCTTGCGGTAAACGGTGATGTTGTTCTGTTCTTCCGCGTCCAGAGAATCGCTGCCAGCAGCCTCGCTGATCTCAACCTTAGCGGGAGATCCGCTCCAACCAGCAGGCCAGACCCGCCCCGTTCGATAGGTGGTGAAATAGAAAAACAAGCCAGCCAGTACAACGCCGAGCAATAAAGGCCGAAGCAGCTTCATAGGTTCAAATGCCTCTCAAGAAAATGACGATTGCCGAGTCGCTTGTCCTCTGCACCTCTGTGTCCCCTGGGGTCATTCCTTATTGGTTGGTTCATAGAGGTTGGTAAGAGGTCACTCGCTCGCTTGACTCAGCTTCCTCAGTTCATCATAAACTTCTTTAACCCGCACCCGGGTTTCATCCAGGGCGCCGGAGTTATCAATCACAAAGTCAGCCGCCTTGATCTTTTCTTCGTCGGGTAGCTGTGCTGCCATACGGCGTGTGACCTCACGACGGGCAGCTTCCTCATCCACACCCGTACGCTTCGCCCAGCGCTGGGTTCGCTGTTCTGGCCGGCTAGTGACCACCACCAGCCGGTCAAATCGTTTCCCGACACCCGCCTCGAGAATCAGTGCGGCCTCGACGATCGCGATCGCGTGCCGATCCTTGCGGCCGACGCTCTCCATCCACTCCTCCTGCCGTTGAATGACAGCAGGATGAACAATCCGGTTCAATTCCTCGATGCGCGAGACCGGGCCTTCGGCTCCTGCCCCGCTAAATGCCGCCTCGGCCAGTCGTGCGCGATTGACGGTTTTATCGGGATTCAGAATTCCTTCACCAAAATGTTCCACCACGTTCCGATAAACTGCTTCGCCAGGTTGCATCAACTCGTGGGCTATGACGTCGGCCTGAACCAGGTGGGCTCCCAACTCGACAAAGATTTCTCCCACCGTCGATTTACCCGCCGCAATGCCACCCGTCAGTCCAACTTTCAGCACATAGCCTCTGTGACACCGTGGTACAAGAATCTAATGATTCCGCCGCCGCTTGGCCGCCCGTAGTGTGTTCGCCATCAGCATCGCGATGGTCAACGGTCCCACGCCTCCAGGAACCGGCGTGATGGCTCCGGCCACCTCGGCTACTTCCGGGTGGACATCGCCAGCCAGAGTTGAGCCTTTCGTCCGGAAAGTTTCCTCCCGCTTGGCATTGCCAGCAAAAAGACGCTTGAACTCCGCCGGGTCCGTTATCTGATTCATGCCCACATCAATCACGGTTGCACCCGGTTTCACAAAATCGCGGGTGATCATTCCAACCTTCCCAATCGCTGCAACCAGGATGTCAGCGCGCCGGCAGACTCCGGGCAAGTCGCGGGTCTTCGAATGACAAACCGTGACTGTGGCATTGTCGTTGATCAGCAACATGGCAGCGGGCTTGCCCACAATGTCGCTGCGCCCCACCACCACCGCCTCTTTGCCGGCGACCGAAATGCCACTGCGCTTCAAAATCTCCATGATGCCCGCCGGAGTGCACGGCACTAACCCGGGACGCTGGGTCGAAAGAAATCCGACGTTCATGGGATGGAACCCGTCCACATCCTTTGCGGGATCTACCGCCATCAACACTTGCTTGGCGTCCACTTGCGGCGGCAATGGGAGTTGCACCAGAATTCCGTCGATATCATCGCGCTTGTTCAGCTGAGTAACGAGGGCCAACAACTCCGTCGTGGACGCGCTGCCCGGAGGAGTATGCGTTTCGCTGTAGATGCCGCTTTCCGCGCAGGCCTTGACCTTGCCCCGAACATAGACCTCGGACGCTGGATTGTGCCCGACCAGAATTACGGCAAGTCCGGGACGCACTCCGGCAGCAGAAAGTATCTTTACCTCAGCGGCTACCTCCGCCCGAATTTCACCGGCAATCCGATTCCCGTCAAGTATGACCGCAGCCATTAGCCCTCATTTCGAGTCAGAACTAATACTAAACTGGCCGGTTTGCTCCCACATTTGCTTCCGCGAAATCGCGCACTCGATCCAGTGCAGCTTGCAGTTCATCATGGAAGCGCTGCTTCTCAGAATCATTGGCATCAGCTGGAACCACAATCTGACGGCTTACCCGCATCAGCGCTCGTGAAAATGGTTTGGGAATCACTGAACGGTCCCAGGTGTTCAGGATCCACGCCTGCTCAGTGGCGATATGAAACGCGACCATAGGCGCACCCGTGGCTCGTGCCAGCAGCGCAGCCCCTGGTTTGGCTACAAATCGCGGCCCTCGCGGCCCGTCAATTGTAAAAGCCACTGCCCAACCCTGCTCCAGTTCGCGCCGCATTCCCAGCAGCGCCCGCACTGCTCCCCGGCTGCTCGATCCTCGTATTTTTACAAAACCAAAATTTCGGATGATGCGCCCTGTCCATTCCCCGTCGAAACTGTCGCTGCTCATCACCCGAATCTGCAAGTTTCGCCAAACGTAGGTGGCGGTAAAAATACAATTGTGCCAAAACGCGAGCACCATGGGGCGGGCATCGAGACTGGCGGGTGCTCCATCCTCAAACGAAACCTTCACCCGCAGAGTTGGCCCAATCAGGCGAATGGCGAGTGTCCCAACCCAGGTAATGACCGTCAGGAGGATTCTCTCCCGCAAACTGAACCGCTGGTCAGGGGTCGTCGCTTTCGGTAGCGGGGCTGCGCTGACTTCGCTCACTTCGATATTGTACCGTTCGGTTGCCGCGGCACTGCTCCAGAACAGTGCTAACACGTTGCGGTGATAGGTCAGTTTGATTGTCATCCTGAACAAGCGTTTTTTGCGCAGTGAAGGATC
>Ga0207134_1251_pt1 | contig 11348 bp, 13 predicted proteins | sample Alteio_BWMinHeat_12_FD_153527 | JGI IMG/M metagenome (GOLD analysis project Ga0207134, IMG submission 153527) | Enriched cells from forest soil in Barre Woods Harvard Forest LTER site, Petersham, Massachusetts, United States -... | ecosystem: Environmental > Terrestrial > Soil > Temperate forest >... | reverse complement strand
ATGTTTTTCTATGCATGCGTTCGTTTTAAGTCTTCTTGTCCAAATTCTCCAAGATGTGTAATTTGTCCCAAAGTCATTTCTTCGGCTAGTAATTCTTTTGCTCTTGACCTAATTTTTTTACGTCTTTCCGATGTGAGCTTTTTCATGTAATTGTCATGCATTATGATTTGATATTTTTCCTTATATTGCTTTTAAGCAATATTGTCAAATATCAAATAATTGGATAACGAGCCATAGTAAGGCACGTTGTCGTTTAGAGTCCATGGAAAAAGACAAAAATTGCCCAAAGGGGGCGCACGATTGCGCTCCCCTTGCTGCCGACATTTGCTTCATGAAGTGAAGTCGCACACGGCATGCTAGTGCCAATGACAGACAGTGTTTGTTGCGACGCTGGCCATTCGATCAGTCAGGCGAATCAGGCTTTTCGTAAGGCCAGCAGGCCACGAGCGGCGCTCGGGGATCGTTGGGCAACAATAATTGGGCCCAACGTGTGCCTACATTCTCAAGGCAGAAATACAGTCCAGATGCGATATAGCGAGGATCATCGCGATCATCGTTATCGACGGCAGCAGCCGCGTCCTTGAGCGGACGGGCTATATTCAAGGCCGCTTTGAGTTTGGCGAAAAACTCCCGGCGCGACTGGTCATCTTCCCAGTCAGGCGGGTGCACTGTCTGCCAAAACTCTCTCAACTCCCTTACAACAGCCCGACTACTGTCGTCCAACTTTTCATCTGGCGTATTCTGGAGCATCTGAGGCATGTTCTCCAGGACCTCTTCACCAATCTCCCTTAAGGTGGTAAATCGCTTGGGCGGCCCTGGTTTCAGAACCACGGTTGCGATGAGCCACCTTACGAAGCTAAGGCAAATGATTGCCACCAGGAGAGCCACCAGGCACGCGTTCAGCAGCGGGTAATTCCCTATGCCGCGGCTAAGCGCAATGGCAAAAGCGATCATGACGACGATCCCGGACACAAACGCAATTAGCACGATTGCTAGTGGTAGCTTGCTCTTGATGATCTTGGACCTGGGCTTCTTGCGGATAAGCCTCCGCTGGCGCAAGATCTCTTGAGTGCGCCTTAAATCGGGATCCTCACCAACGAAGAACTCCTCATCCGCCCTTCCCGTTCGTTCGATCAGCGCAGTACCCCCGGCGTCGATCATTTCCACCAAGAACCTTATGTCATCCCACCGATCTGCCATGTCCTCTCGCTGCGGCGCAGTCTGCACCCCAGCGATTTCTTGGACTTCGGCATCCATGTCTTTGATGATTTTCAGGAGTTGGGGGCGTGAGGTCACCGTGAGGCCTCGCCGTGAGATTTCGCCAACCAGAAACAGCATCTGTGCGTTCCGGATGACACTCGGTCGGTTTTCGTCCGGCTGAAGTTGCAAATAGGCGTTGCGCTCTTTCTGATTCATTTGTACTCCCCATTCAGCTTGACTGTGGTATCGAAGACAGCGAACACCATCCCATCCCACTCAACTTTGTCTTCCATGGTCGCTGCCACCACGATCTGGTAGCCAGCGGTTAGAATCATCTGCAAAGAGTCGATCGCACTTATTTCCCCTCCTTTCCCTTTTGGGCGGACGCACGGTCGGCTCGGATTTTTACAGCCCCCAGTGAAAACACACGCTGACGGTCCATCTCTGGCTGCGCTAAAAGACGCGCAGTTCAGATATGAAACATCATCGCAATACAGTTCTTCTGGCTACCTCATCGGAGGAAAATGGGGACAATTATCTTTAACTTGCCATTTTTGACGGAGCTAAATCAAGCCTGCATCCTAGACAGCAACGTTGCGGGAAAACCCAGCCAATAGCTTGACATCGGCTCTTTTACCTCATGAATAGACAACTTTATGACTTACATTTTATGCGATTTCAAACATTAAATCCAGGTTTCGTCCCTAGCGAGGCTCGCGCTAGCACTGATTTCTCCAAAAGTGACTGTGAGTTAACCATTTTGAGCGCAAAATTTTTCTCATCTGTTGTGACATCTTGTTGCCAAAAAGCTTGTTATCAAGCGCCAAATGTATGTTTCGAGCAACGTTGTTGTATTAGGTGTGGGGCTTGATTTTGCCCCCTGCTGATTTGTTAGGGTGTGGTGTTCTCATTGTTCCCTATATCTGAGAGGATTCTCAAATAATCTAAGAAAACCAATGCTCTATTGAGCACCTGCATCCTACGTGAGTGGTGTGGATATCATGCAACAACGACATGTGTCCACTAGGACATTGTTCGGGCGCTTCGGTTTGAAGGCAAGCATTGCTGCGTTTTGAAACATCCGCGCGGCTCATGCGTTGCTGCGTGGATAAACCAGCGTTTATGGAAAGGACCCGCTCGTGAAAAACTCGACGGTCATTTTCTGGATCAGGCTTCTGCTTCGGGCTATCTTGCTCGCCGACCAGGATGCTCCTTTCTACATCAAGCACGTGGTCGACTACGCCGAAGACGACGAGGTGCCCATTGACCCCAAGAAACTGAAGCATTTCCTGACAGTGCTTCGGACGGAAGCGCGTCAGCTCCTGGTCTTGCCGGAAGAGGAGTTCCTCAACCTCTTTAGTCAGTTGGATGGGCAACTGGGAAACATCGAAGACGCCGAAGTTAAAAAGGAGCATGCTGCCGGCAATGCATCCTGAGGTATTAGAGCCGGCTATTCACAAGGCAAGAACCGCTGGGAGATGATAGGGGGCGCAATCGGGTGTCCCCTTGCGCAACGTACCAGGAGAGCAAGACAATGGTTAAACGCAAGTCAGGTCAGCGGACTTCGGCATCTGGTGGTTGGCTCGGTCTGCATGTTGTCAGCGACAGCAAGCAGAACAAGGCTAACTGCGAGGTGGTTCTCTTCGGGGAGAACCGTGACATCATCGGCGCCATCAATGCCCACCTCTTCGAGGGTGCCCAAGATACCTTCTTCGATCTGGGTTTTGGGGCTGATCCGGCGGAGGGCGAGAACTGGTTTGTCCTTTGGAAAGACCAGGATGGTCAAACCAAGCTCGAACCATTGCAGACGGTGAAGACACCGCCCGGTTCGTACTTTCAGGTGAGATTGCTCAACCCTGAGCAATACGAAAACTTCCAAGAACACGGGCTCCAGCAGCCACCAGCTGCAGCACCTTGGATGCCTACTCCGAGTAGCATTCACTATGTGACACAAATGCCGGGGACCAACGACGCCTATGAGTTCCACCGCCTTGAAAGTCAGGATGTCGAATATATCCTTGACACATGGCGGCGTAACTTCAAGGAAGAAGGACTGGTCCACATTGCAGACTCCAGTGGCGATCTGATCGGAGGAGATGTCTACCTCTTGTTCGGGCCGACCGCCAACCTTCCAGTGGTTCGCGCCAATTGGGGTTGGCGGTAATCTATCCCACGGATGGTACTACATACGATGCGTTAGTCCGCGCTGACACCTCACTTGGGAACTCAGGAATGGCAGGAATGGCCATGAACCGGCTCATGTCCGCGTCTTCCGTCGTCTTCGCTTCAGCATTCGCGCCCTGCTCCTGTTGGTGGCGCTTATCGCCATCGGGCTTGCGGGTTGGAAGTTCTTCTACCCCAGCTTTGCTCGCTGGTGGTACAGCTACCCGACCAGCCGCTATGACGTCCGCAACAATCCCACCATCACCGACATCGTGGTGCCTGTCGGTACCACTGACTTGGAGGTGGGATTTTGCGATCAATTGCAAACCCTCCACATCCCGGAAGGGGTTACGGAGATATGGATTGCCGCCTGCGACAAATTGGCCAAGATCCACCTGCCGGCAACGGCGGTCGCTGTCGCTATCAGCTTCATGGACCTGGCCATCTTGGATCCGCTTCCTGATGGCATAGAAACGCTCTCCCTCTATCATTGCACTAATGTGGGCAGAGTGAGAATTCCATCAGGTGTCAAGCTTTTCGCCGCCAAGAAATCAGATGCTACCTGGATCAAAATTCCCGCCGGCACAAAGGAAGTTACCGTCTGGGAGTCTGCCAATTTGGTGCAACTCGATCTGCCTGACTCAGTCGAGATTCTCACCATAAATGGCACCCCGCTGATCCAGATCAAGCTGCCCAGGAATTTGAAAAAATTCTACTGCAGCAGATGTACCCAACTCAAGGAAGTGCGGGTACCTAGAAACCTCGAGGCTTTCGAGCACGACGGCTGCCCGAAGCTCAAAATTATCTACCAAGATTGAGAGCATGGGCCCAAGCAAAAACTCATGTTTGCAAAACTTCGATTTACTGAACCCCTGTCTGGAGTCTGGATTCATTGTCAGCCGCTTAGATGCGGCGTGGATCCAGTCAGATTGGGGTGGGTAATCGCATCTGGGCGAGTAGCTCAATCGACCGGGACTCAGCAAAGTCGCCCAGGGTGATGATCCGGAATCAATCCGGCTCGTCGCCCCGGCGACTTCTGTCCTTTTGTAATTTTCTATTTTTCTGCTAGATTATAGTATGTTATACACTGTTTAACAAAGGCTATGCATAGCTAGTGGTGAAAATCACCTATAACTACAAGGCTTTATACAAGCACCGAATTACCGAGCAGGAGGCTGATGTGGGCTATGCAACCGGCAGCAAAAATGGGACACTCTGCTGAAACACAAAAACGCTTTGAAAGAGGCCGGGCCGCCGCTAGACAGAGAGTAATTGAACGCAGCATTATTGCTTTTAGATCAGATGCTGAAATGATGGCTTTACTTTTGATGGCCATTATCTTTTTCTTTAGCTTGAATGTTAATTGTGCCTGTCCTGCTAAAGAAATTAACTCCTTGTCAAAATCGTCTGATTCTAGCCTTTTCACACCGAATGCGACTGCGATTATAGAAGGAACACTTTTTGAACCGGATCACCAATGCATTCGCTGGAACTATGCAACGCATAAAATTGCTTACATGCAGCCTAGTCGGAATCACTACTGCAATATCTATCTTGCTAATGAAGATGGCAGTAATGAAAGTGCTCTTACTTTTAATCACCCTGATCTACCCGGTAAACATGCAGGGGCTGAAGATTGGCACCCTTCAGGAAAGTATTTAGTTTTTGTGGCTGAAAAAGCCAAACACGGTGCATTAATACCGCTGCTGCCGTCAAACTGGCCTATCATTGGCAGTTCTTATCCGGCTTTACCGGGCTTTGGCGGCTTTAGTGACCTGTGGCTCATTACCGCCGATGCGGGTAAGACATATCCTTTACGGGTTGTATCTAATGATTATGATCATGGCATACTTATTCCCCGCTTTTCTCAAGATGGGAAAAAGCTAGTTTGGGCAGAAAGAATTAAGCATCCTCGCTTGATGAGCAAATTACTTGCCGCTGGTGCTTATGTGATGAAGACAGCAGACTTTGTGGAGCAGCCTACTCCACATCTGGAAAACATACATACTTATAATCCAGACGGAGATGCTTTTTATGAAGTGACAGCGTTTACACCAGATGGCTCCAATATCTTGTTCTCCAGTAATTTTGAAACAGGCAATTTTTTAAAATCACAGCTCTACTCTTTTAACCTAGCCAAGCAGACTTATACCAGGCTTACCACTGCTGGTTACAATGAGCATCAATGTATTTCACCTGATGGAAAGACAATTATCTATATGTCTAATTGGCAGAATAAAAATGCTGGTACTGACTGGTGGCTTATGAATATCGATGGAAGCAATAAGCGCCGAATCACTTTTATGAATAAAAAAGGACATGAACACCAAAAACAAATTAATAATCATGGACGACCAGTCTGGGCTGGAGAAGTAGCATGGAGTCCTGATGGTAAGTGGTTCTATGGTGATGTGCAAATAGACCTAATCAAACAAACAGGAAAAATTATCAAAGTAAGGCTTCCTGATTGATGTTTCTTTAATGGCTGTTCAGAATATCCCTCGTTTCTCTATTGCCTATATCTGAACGCCATTGGGCTGGAGCGGGATGCTTCGGTACGGCAAGTGATCCGGAAGCTGTCGGAGCAGCATCCGGAGTGGCGCTGACTGATGCAGCAGACCAAACTAAGCCTAGATAAATCTAGAACAAAAGACAAAAAAGAAAAAAGGGGGCGCACGATTGGGTGCCCCCCTTTGCGTCTTGGCGTTGCTGCGTGTGAAGCTGAGTACGGCTGAGCACGGATTGATACGGTTGGCGCGTGGTGGACCAATGGTGCCGCCCGCGGAACCAACGCGTAAAGATGTTTTTCGGGGTGCCGGCCCTTCATGCAGGCGGCTTCGATCTGCGGATTATCTTAGCGGCGAACTGCCTCATAGCTATGATTGGAGTTGCTGCGGCACGGAAGAGTGATTTGGTCCATGCTGCCAGGCGGGAGGGCTTTTTGCGGATCAATCCCTGTTGGTGCAGAATTTCATGGGCTCGCGCCACATCGGGATGAGGTCCAGCGGCAGTGAACAACTCCACATCATCGCCGCCCCGTTCCATATTCGCATCGGCCATGGCATTTATCCACTGGCCAAGGAGCATTATATCTTCCCAGTGATCTGCGGCTGCCTCTTGCTCCGCCGCTGTTTGTAAGCCAGCGATTTCTTGCACCTCACCATCCATTGCTTGAACGATGCGCAGGAATTCCTCGCGGGAATGTGCATCGAGTTTTCGAATCGCTATCTCTGTTGCCAGGAATGCGAACTGCGCCTCCCGGATTTTTTCGGAGTCGCTCTCGCCCGGCGGGAGAAAAAGGTGGGCGTTGCGTTCCTCAGGGTTCATTTTCGCTCCCCTTTCGCGTTTGAGAGTAGCGGCATAAGCTTTCCCACAACTTGTCGGTAAAGAGATTGCGTACACGCGTGTGCCTAGAAACACAGGCAGCCGCCGCCGCACCACTGTGGTGGCTGAGAATGTAATTCTCTGGCGCTGCTAACTTTGCTCTATTCTAAAAATTCCTTACCGGATCTGGGATATTACCCTACTTTGACAAAATCCCTGGAGCAAAATCAAGCCGAACTTATCAGACTGCAGCATTGCCCCCGAAGTCCCGATATTCACTTGATAACAAGCTTTGCGAATAGATGATCGTCAAGATGAATAGGGAATTACTCCATTTTGGCATATTAAATATATGCTTTACACTTAGCGCAGCTCGCGTTAAGGGAAAAATTCTAATGACAACGATAAAATTTTTTCTCATCTTTGCATCTGTTAGCCTGGCAAAAGCTCTGTTATCAAGCGCCAGGCGCTTATTTCGAGCAATCTAGTTGTGCTCGACGGAGGACTTGATTTTGCTGTCTCAAATTTGTCAAGGTAGGGTGAAGATCGTTTTTTTTCTCATGATGAGGAACTCGCAGAGTAAAGGAATACAGCCCTATAAAGTTTTCTAGATCTCACCGCGTGGTGAGGCTAAGAAGCTTGGACATGGCACATTCACACTCAGGAGAAGTCATGACTGGTCCCCATCCAAGCCGTATTGAAGGCGATGTTTCAGCCCTGAAAACCGTCTTCCAAGCAGGACAGACATTCACGACGGTGAACTGGAACCTTTGGGAAGTGCTCTGGTCCATGGACGAGGATCGGGCGAGAAACGTGGACTTACTGTCCATTGAGATTGGCCCCGAACATTTGGACCAGCATAAGTTGACGTCGGCAATCTTCAGGTCGAGCGGAGCGGCGTACTTCCTGACCTGCCTTTCCAAGCTGTCTCTGAGAACAATTTTCGGGCTTTCTCAAACCGGCAATGTTCTCCTCCGAGACATCTTCAAATGTTGGGAACAGCAGTTCGGTGTGATCACAGATGCTGGTACAGACGACTGGCCCATTGCAACGGCCATCTGGCGGGATGCCTTGGGTACATTCCACATCCTTTCAGAGCAGGACCTGCATCTCGGCAAGAGGATTATCCGTAAGCAGTCCAAGATGACTGACGAGGCGCTCGGGGACTGGGATACAGATTACTCAGCTCTCACTGCCGTCGACGATCCAACTATTATCCAATGGACCTGGGACAGGCTCGTCACTCTAGGAGCCGAACTGGCTCAGGAAGCCGGGATTCAGAACCCCCTTGTTCTGGTGACAGCGCTTCCAGACCATGATGATAAGCAGGAGGTGTTCAGTCTTCATAACCTCGCGGATTTCGTTGCCTTCGTCGCGGGCTGGCTCGAAATCGTGAAGCAACAAGAGGCAACCAGTAGCGATCCACCAGACGTTGTCCGCAGTCACTATGCCGAGATCAGTCCGTTGCTTGGCATTGTTGATGGTGATAAATGGACTGCGCCTCAACTCCGCAGGTAATTCGCAACCAGTCAATTTTGCGGGGCGGTCAACGACTTCGGCTAACGAGCCGCCCCGCACTGTCATCCACTTTCCAATTCTAAATGTACCGCATAGTCGGCGCTCGGTTGCGCTGGCTGAATTTTTCCGAAACCGGGGGAAACCATGCCACACACTTTTGTTGACGTTCCGGCTGACAGGTTGGACGACCCTAGGGTTCTCATGCTTCGCCTTCAGGAAATCCTGTTCGGCCAAATCGCGTTTCTTTACGAACCGCAAGAAATGGGGCCGGTCGGGCGGATGTTCTGGAGTCTCGATCCCAGATGCCGTTGTGCAGGGGTAATCCGGGATGGACGGCTGCTTATCCAGTTCAATGATCCGCTCGATCATTGGGCGGAGGAAGACATGCCGGCCTTGGCTAGGGTGCTACCCAAGCTCCTGGTCGTGCCAGGATCAGTGCGATCCGGCACCTCTTCGTCCGCGGATGAATGACGCCTATTCGAAGGCAGGGCATTGTCGTGAATCACACATGCCTAAGAGCCGAATTCTCGATGCATTTTTCAACGCCGACAGCGGTCGGCAGAAAGCGCAAATGAAGAGCAGAGGGAAGCCCTCAAGCTCTTCGTGCCGCCTCCGACAACGGCAACGCCAGTCGCCGGCGAATAGCCCCGGCACCTCAATTTAGGCATGAACTTGACGGCCGGAGCCGAACGAGTCCGACAACCTGGAGGCTGCCTTCCAAGCCTGATTGCCGCGCCGGCAGGAACCTCGATTCTCCGGGAGCAGGCCGCCCAAAACCGTTCTGCTCCCGGCGATCAGATCAAAAAAGATATAGCGCAGATCGATATCCCCAAACAAAAAGGAAATCAAATGGACCGCTTCTTCGACCCATTGACTGAGCAACATGTGCGGGGTGCTCTACGAAAGGAGCAACAATGTTTAATCCGTTAGCCGCCATTACGGATAGCACCAAGCCGAGGGCTGCGATAGATTGGCTCATCCTCCTCTATTATCAGCACAGAGGGCTGTGTGAGCAGTCTCTGCCGCCGAGCTTTCTCCTCCAATTGCTGGCATTACGGCAAAGCATCGCAGTCCGGCGCGATGAGTCCGAAGTAACGCTTGGTAGCGACGAGAACACCGCATCCGTCCAATTGCCGCTACCGTACGGGTCTTGCACTGAGGAGGAGTGGACATGTCTAAGAGGCGCGCTGGAAACGTGCAAGGCTTTGCTGCGCAAGTTGCCCATTGTCTGCAGCATCCGTGTCTGCCTGCTCGAAGGAGCAATTGTATTCGGGTCGCGCCCATGCAGCAATGGATTGGTGGATCAGATGACGGAAGATCTGCGTCGGATTGCTGACATGCTTGAGAGTCCAAGCCCCGACTTTGACACGGTAATCGCGATTGCCAACGGTGTGCATGTAGACTTCATCGTCCTTACCTACCTGGATCCATCCCAGGACTACTGGGTTCTGAACGGGGAGCTGGCAAACCTGCGTGAGGTTTTGCAGTTGGCACAAGAAAATCCTCACGGAATGCGTCCGTACTAAAAGAAAGGAGACAGCATGAGCAAGATCGCCATTGTGAGTCACTCGCAGTGTCTGGACCACAGGAATCCGAACCGGCACCCGGAAAGTCATCTGCGTTTAATGACAATTGCGCGGGCGTTGGATAATGCCGACGATCTCACACCTTGCCGAGTGAATCTCAGTCCGCGCCAGGTTTCACGGGCCGAGCTGGAGACAGTGCATTCAGCAGCCTACGTCGATTGGTCGCTGTCCATGGGATGGCGGGCAGATACGACAAACATCAGATCCCAGGCAGATATTGATACTTACCTGGGACCTGGCAGTCTCGGCGCTGCGTTGTATGCGGCTGGTTCAGGGCTTACAGCCCTTGATGCGCTCATGACCAATGAAGACCTGACTGCAGCAATGTGTCTGGTGCGTCCGCCGGGACACCACGCCACAGTGCAGGGGCCACCCATGGGCTTCTGCCTGTGGAACAATGCGGCCATCGCGGCTCAGTACGCACTGAATCGCTTTGGCCTCAAGCGAGTGGTGGTTATCGACTTTGATGTCCACCACGGCAACGGCACGCAGGAGGCGTTATACGAAAACCCGGCCGCGCTCTTCATCTCCATACAGAGATACCCCCAGTGGCCTCACACCGGGTGGTTTCTTGAAGATGGAGCCAAAGAAGGGCGCGGGTACACGATAAACATCCCGCTGCCGATCCACACAGGTGATCGTGGCTACCTGGCAGCCTGGGGTAGAATCGTTGATCCGATTGTACTGGAGTATAAACCGGATTTGATTCTGCTCTCGGCAGGCTATGACGCTCACCAGGGAGACCCGCTTGGTGAGCAGCGCATGAGCACCACCGGCTTTGAGGTGCTCTCGACAAAAATCGCGGACTTAGCCAAACAGCTTGGCGTCAAAGTGGCTACCCTTCTTGAAGGGGGCTACAGCCTGGAGTCCCTTGAGTACTGCGTACCGATAACGGCACGGGCTTTGATTGAACTGCCGCCAAGATACGAGCCGGGTGAACTCTCGTCGGACGAAAATCCGCGGTCAGTCTATGAACACATCGACGCCGTTTGCAGGCACCATGCCATTTACTGGCGGTGCTTGCGGACGCATGCGTCGTAACTGCAATCTATCGTTTCAATTCCGAACCTTCTACTAAGGAAGATCAATGAACATCCGGCGGCTCGAAGGGGACTTTTCGTTCGTGCACGCGCTGTACCAAGGCGTTTGTCCGTTCGCCGGGTACGGGGATGACCCACATTCAACGTTCGGCCTGCAGCTGGCGTTGGATCAAGCCGCGACCGTAGCGGCAAAGCGGCACAGCAGTGAGAGCGGGGAGGGGTTCGACCTTGAGTTCGCGCTCAAGGTAATCCCCCTCGTGACCAAATGCTGGGAGGCCGCAATGGTGGATGGCGCTCTTCGGAGTGCCTACTATCGCATCGACGCGGCGTCGCGGCGCGGGGCGGAGAACGGGGACGCTGCCCTGCAGTGCCTTGACCGCTGGAAGACGGCCGGAGCGGCAGTTAAGACGCAGATCGGCGAGCTGATGGCCTTGCTTAATGAGCGGCTATAACAATTACCCAAGCGTGCAAGAGGAATTTCAACATGGAGACCTTGGAAGAATTGGTGAAGGACAAG
>Ga0207134_1250_pt1 | contig 11402 bp, 8 predicted proteins | sample Alteio_BWMinHeat_12_FD_153527 | JGI IMG/M metagenome (GOLD analysis project Ga0207134, IMG submission 153527) | Enriched cells from forest soil in Barre Woods Harvard Forest LTER site, Petersham, Massachusetts, United States -... | ecosystem: Environmental > Terrestrial > Soil > Temperate forest >... | reverse complement strand
AACTGAGTTTACTAATATTTATAATCTCCCTTGCTTCTTGCGGTGGTCAAAATTTACAGCAATCACAAACAAAGGGACCCAAATCCCCTTTGAATATAGCTAACGGACAAAATGCCCTTTTAGAAGAAGCTGATTCCAGCTCGGCTATTATCTCAGATACCGCTCATACAAAAGAACCTAAAAGCGCAAAATAAGTCTTATCACTACCTGTCTTTCAATCTGTAAACAAGTTTTAAACCAGACCATTCTTCATCCACAGCACAAACCTTTACATCCACCAGACCAATTGCCAATGCAGTATGCCGTACTTCGTTCTCTGTTAGCTCAGTAGGTTTCTTTGCGCTTTTTTTATACCATGACACCCAAATAGTTCCATCCTTTTTTATCTCCTTCATTAATTGCGGCAGTTTTCGTTCCAGTTCTTTCAGGCTATTCGTAAAAAAATGTATCAGGTCAATATCTTTCTTCGCATTGTTCTTCACCACAAGCTTCACGATCATTTCGCCTATTAGCTCATTGTAATGGACCGGAGCATTTATCAGCTTTACAACATCCCCCTCTTTCATTCCCAGTTTTTTGAATAGCGGTGTTCCTGAATACCCTGTTACCCTGATTTTCATATTATTTATGAATTCTTTAGATAAAAACCCACTCCTAAGATAATATTTACACTACTAGAGAGTTAACTTTAAATATGCTTCGTAGCACACTATTGGCATTATCCTTATTTTTTTGCTTGCAAACTGCAAATGCACAAAAACTGCCTGCTTTAATTCCTTATGCAGATAGTAATGGATTGTGGGGTTATGCTAATCCAAAAGGCGAGGTTGTGATACAGCCACAATGGCGCTCCGTTAATTTCTTTAGAAATGGGAAGGCAGTTGTTAGTGTGGATGATAGAAGCGGTTATTGTATCATTGATACCTCAGGCAATTATATAATTCCTCCGAATTTTCATTGGCGACACCAATGGGCTGGCTGGGATAAAACCGATCTCAACGTCTACGATGATTCAGGCCACTACGGCCTTGCGGATACCAACGGTCATCTTATCATTCCTATGCGATATGCCGCATACTATGATTACGGGCCACTGCGGCTTTTAAACACTGACAATCCCTGGCATAAACCGGCTATCGTCATTAAAAAAGATGGCAAGGCAGGGATCATAGATACCGAAGGACATGTACTCTTACCTTTTGACTACGAGGTCGTTTCCCTTACCATGTTCTCTTACTTGAACCCGGATTATATATTCGTAAAGAAAGACGGCAAAGTCGATATCATAACAGCTTCAGGCAAGTCAATATTGGGGCGAACATTCGATGCACTACTAGCTGACTCGGCCAATCGCAATGGCTTTATCTCTATCGATAATGGCAAATTCGGTTATATCGCCTATCCATCCATGAAGCAATTGGTCCCTTTTAAATACGCATATCTAAGGTTTGTAGATTCTTTTCTAATTGCGTCTATAGATGGCCACTATGGCATTATTGACTGCAATGGGCATAAACTTCTCCCTTTTGAATATTCATCTATCTCCCCTGAAGGGAATAACCTACAGGTAGAAAAAATTCTAAGCGAACCAATGGATAAAAATGCTGTGCCTAATGCCGGCTTAATTTCCATTAAAGACGGGAGCGCAAAATCGGTTGTATTTTATACACGCATATTAGATGCACACACATTGAAACCGTTAACAGATTGGATGGTGAGGCCTGATCCATTCCACCGGCAATGGGAATGCGGCTACGGTCATCACATGGCTGCTGAGGAGAGAGCTTACGAAAGTATGTTGCCTCGTGTAACACTAGATGGTAAAGCAGAAAACGTTTACAACAAAGACAGTATGCAATGGCTGGTCCTTCGTAATGAAACGCAATTAGGCAATTATAGTATTGTAAGCGGCAGTAAAAACAATTATAACGGTAGTCCCCAGTACCAAGCTATTGTTGACAGGAATGCCAATTACATAACCCCACCACTGCTCTACCAACTGATCAGTTATAACGCACAGGACGGCCTCATCGTTGTTTCCAAAGACGGCAAATATGGCATACTAGATATGCAATTACACGAGGTATTCCCTTTTCAATCCAAAGAGATACATTATGGGTTCAAATGGAAATCTAAATTGTATGCTCTTGTATTTAATTGTGCATGTCCGGCTGGTACACCTTCCGGCGGCATAGCCACAAACTATATGAGCTTTCAAGAGTTTGAACATCGCAGGGATCAACTACCGCGTGATGAAATAAACAAAAACAATTACCGTTGTGTAATGAATACAGATACACAGATTGTGTTCGATTTCAAAGGTTACAAAATTGAAAGTATGACTGATGAATACGGCAAAACCAACTGTAAGGGGAATGTCTACCCTTGCTTCTGGGTAAGAGATACAGCAGGTTATATGGGTGTATTGTCTCCTTTAGGCAAAGTGTTGATGCACGATATCGGCTTTAAATATAAAGCCATAAGCGGCATTGGTGATGGCTTATTTCTTGGCCCAAATCAACTAAATCCGAAGTCTTATGCCGGTCAGATCTATAACTATAAGAACCAAATCATTTTCCCTCAGCTAACAGTCAATTATATGCAGCAGGCAGAAGAACATATTTACAACAGTAATGGCTCAGGAGTCAGTATTAATAATGGTTCCATCATCTATGGCTTGTATCAGGTCTATTATGTTACTACTTCTGGAAAACAGGGTTCCTTCTATATGAATAAAGATGGCCACGCGTATACCAATGTTAATTTGCAATAACTATCAAAAACTATAGGCTATCCTTTCGAATAGCCCATCATTTTTAATCCACAAATATTTTATTGAACAGTGATGTTCAATTGTACATGTACTGTACAATTGATCTGTTTGGTTGTAGGTCTGCGCATCTTAGCTTTTATAAAATAGCTAAACTGATGCCCTGTTAAGTAGCTCTTCAACTCCAGATTATTATCTACTGGTAGATTGATAGAAGCTGCATAAGTATCAGGATTATTAGTAATGGTTGCAGGATGAATAACTGAGTTGTTCACATCAGAGCTAAAACTAAAATCACATGATTGAAAATTAGCAAAATTGTTGTGACTATCTGCATTTTGAGCGGAAATAGAACATGACTGCACTTTTACGCTGCTGATATTGTTTACGCCCAGGTTATTACCCGTACTTGCACGGATAAATGAATCCACATTTATATATACAGTGGTAGTACCCGCATTCTGGCTTTGGGTTGTATCCGCTATTATTGGCACAGTAAACTGTCCATCAATGGTTTGCAAAGCAAGGTTATAGCTAAGAAGACCAGCTATTTTGTTACAAGAAGCTAAACTCATCGCCCCAACGATCAGAATTGATAAAAAAATGACCGACTTTTTCAAATTCACACGCATAACAATTCTATATTTATATTATACAATTAACTTAAACACTTTATCAAAACACATAACCATAGTTAATAGTAACAAGGAAATCAACTAATTATAACAAATACTATGCCAAAACATCTATTATATATTATTCTGAACGTCAAATTTTAAGCTCTGCAAAAATGAGAAAAATATTTTATTTATTAACATTTTTTATAGGAATTAGTTTTGCTGGCAAAGCTGATAAGCTAAATAGCGATACGATCGTAAATCACTTGGTTAACAAATGGTGGGGCCAGTACTACGAGCACAAATCAGATACAATAAAAGACGAACAGACCATCTATTTTATTCCTAATAAGAAAGAAGCCAGGAATATATTTTGCCAGTCTTTCATTTTTAAAGATGATGGTTCATTCGAGCTCATCCGTAAGCGCAAACCCATAATACCAGCTTTAAGGATAGCTTACAAAGGCCAATGGACCATAGCTGATGATATTATCACTGTAACCTTCAAAAAGCAGAAATATGCCATCTACTTCAAAATACTGGATATAAAGAAAACGACCTTTACAGCAGTTATATCAAGTGAGTAATTTTTTTCAGAAAACAAACCGTCCCGCATTGCGGGACGGTTTTATAAACTTGTCAACTTATTAACTTAAGCGTGAGCTTTCGTTCCTTTTGCTTTTGCTACAACTTCTTCTTCGATGTTGCGCGGAGCCGGAGAATAGTGACTGAACTCCATTGTTGATGTAGCACGGCCGGATGATAATGAACGCAATTGAGTTACGTAACCGAACATTTCGCTCAACGGAACTTTTGCTTTTATCACCTGCAGGTTAGCACGGCTATCCATACCTTCCAGTATCGCACGGCGACGGTTAAGATCACCTGTTACATCACCCATGTATTGTTCAGGCGTTACAACTTCTATCTTCATGATCGGTTCCAGAACGATAGGCTTAGCTTTACGGCCAGCTTCACGGAAACCAGATTTAGCACAAAGTTCGAATGACATAGAATCTGAATCGACCTGGTGGAAAGAACCATCGTGGATACGGATCCTTAAGTTCTCAACAGGGAAACCTGCAAGAACACCAGTTGTCATACAAGATTCAAAACCTTTCTGTATCGCAGGGATGAATTCACGAGGAATAGATCCACCGAAGATATCATTGATAAATTGGTATTGGCCTTTGCCTTCTTTCAGGAATTCTTCGTCAGCAGGGCCGATCTCAAATTCCACATCAGCAAACTTACCACGACCACCTGTTTGTTTCTTGTAAACCTCACGGTGATTCACCATCATAGTGAATGCTTCTTTATAAGCAACCTGAGGAGCACCCTGGTTAATTTCAACTTTGAACTCGCGACGCATACGGTCAACGATGATCTCAAGGTGCAATTCACCCATACCACTTAAGATGGTCTGATTAGTATCTTCGTCAGTTTTTACGCGCAATGTAGGATCTTCTTCAACCAGTTTGGCAATAGCCATACCCATTTTATCAACGTCGGCCTGCGTTTTAGGCTCAACAGCGATAGAGATAACGGGTTCCGGAATGAACATGTTCTCCAATACGATCTCATGTTTCTCATCACAAAGTGTATCACCTGTTTTGATATCTTTAAAACCAACAGCTGCACCAATATCACCAGCCTCGATGAAATCCATCGGGTTTTGTTTATTAGCGTGCATCTGCATGATACGGCTGATACGTTCGTTCTTACCGGTACGCATGTTCTTAACATAAGAACCCGCATCCAGGTGACCGCTATAACAACGGAAGAACGCCAGACGACCAACGAAAGGATCGGTCATGATCTTGAACGCAAGTGCTGCAAAAGGTTCTTTTGCATCAGCATGGCGCAATACTTCTTCTCCTGTATCAGGGTCAGTACCTTTAATTGCTTCTATATCCATAGGACTAGGCAGGTAGCGGATAACCGCATCCAGCGCAGTCTGTACACCTTTATTTTTGTATGCAGAACCGCAAAGCATTGGAATAATGCTCAGATCAAGCGTTGCTTTACGCACAGCTTCGTGGATCTCTTCTTCAGATATGCTGTTAGGATCTTCAAAGAATTTCTCCATCAGCTTGTCATCATATTCAGCAACAGCTTCTACCAGGTGTGCACGCCATTCGTCTACTTCATCTTTCATTTCAGCAGGCACTTCGCCTTCTGCATATGTCATACCTTGTGTACCTTCTTCCCAGATCACGGTCTTCATCCTGATCAGATCAACTACACCGGTAAAATGTTCTTCAGCACCGATAGGTAATTGCAAAGGCACAGCTTTAGCACCCAGCATATCTTTTACCTGCTGTACCACCATCAGGAAGTCAGCACCTACACGGTCCATTTTGTTTACAAAACCGATACGTGGTACTTTATAGCGGTTAGCCTGGCGCCATACAGTTTCAGATTGTGGTTCCACACCATCAACCGCAGAGAACAAAGCCACAAGACCATCCAGTACACGCATAGAGCGTTCTACCTCGATGGTAAAATCCACGTGGCCCGGAGTATCAATGATATTGAATTTGTATTTTTTAGATTCCGCAGTTGGTTTACCCTGAATGGTTGGGAAGTTCCAAAAGCAGGTAGTTGCAGCAGACGTGATAGTGATACCGCGTTCTTGTTCCTGAGCCATCCAGTCCATGGTCGCAGCACCTTCATGTACTTCACCAATTTTGTGGTTCACACCGGTGTAATAAAGGATACGTTCTGTTGTAGTGGTTTTACCGGCATCGATGTGTGCAGCAATACCAAAGTTGCGCTGTAAGCGTAAGTCTGCCATTGTTATTAAATTAATTTATGATTTAAATGCTTAATTTGAGGTGCAAAGGTAATGATTAATAGTCAATTTAAAAATTGTTGTATAGGGGGTATTTTATTGTTTTTGTGTCATTTTTTGGAGACCTTCAAATTCAATATTTTCATCAATCAATATAGCCGTTCCGATCTCTTCCTTCAACAGAAAGGGAATCTTTTTGAAATTTAAGACTGCTGTTTAATAGGTTCCAGTTTATGTATGTCTGAACCTTTGATTGTAGCTGATTGAATTGATTTAGTTGATTTTTTTTGTTTGGTTGAGTCGTTTTCCCGTTTCCTGAATAAAGAAATATAAGAGGGTAAAATGACTCATTTTTAGAAAAATTATTTTATTCGAAGTGGGACATTTTATACTGAAAAGCTTTACTGGATTGCTTATTAATATTTATGAAATGTCGCAGGGTGGGACATACAGTACATATAATTTTTTATAATTATTTTCGCTTTTTTCCTGTGCGAGCTGGCCTCTCTAACTCCCCTAAAGTGGAGAAGTATTTCCGAAATATTAATTCCAACAACATTTTCAAAGAACATAAATCCTATTTCAGGTTCTAACGTAAGTTACTATTGGCGCGGTGGCGAAACCAAATTTTGATATACACATATAGGTGGAAATTTGTTGCCGGTAAAATAATGTAATAATCATGAAGTGTTTTGGAAAGGATATTTGCAAATTTTTCAGAAAGATGGTTGCAAACTAGTTGTCGTATCTTAATGTTATAATTCAACTCTAGGTTTGTTGGTCAGAAAATAAGACCAATAAAGGTGGGGAGGATGATAATACAAATTGAATATTTTTAAGAAAAAAAAACGAGGTGTTACAATTCAAAGCAAGGATATATATTATAGGTGTGAACCCTTATGTGCTGCTACCCTCCCCTGTACTAAAAGCAATATTCAAACAGGCTGGTAAGGATAAAGCTCCCATACCTGTAAAAGGCACACTGGATGGGCATGATTATATTCAGAATCTGATGAAGTACAGCGGCAAATGGCGACTGTACCTGAATACACCTATGCGGAAAGCTGCAGGTAAAGATGTTGGGGACACAATAGAAGTAACTATTGAGTATGACCCTATAGAAAGGACCATACCCATGCATGAAAAACTGAAAGCTGCATTAGATACTGACAAAAAGGCTATGAAAAAATTTGAAAGCCTACCTCCATCACGCCAAAAAGAAATAGTACGCTATATAGCCAACCTAAAAAGCGAAGCGGCTATTGAAAAAAATGTGATCAGAGCCATTGGCTTTTTGTTAGAAAAGGAACGGTTCATAGGTAGAGATAAACCATGAAATGGTCAACTACAATTTCAGAAATTCAAGCATTTTATAAACAAAGAGTGCCGGCCATACTATTGCTTTCAGCACACCCAGGCAGCCCATCCAAAAACCGGTAGCATGCTGTATAAAATAAACGAGCGCACCTATGAAACCCATACCATAGACTGCGGATGACTGGTTGACTACTTTCTTATTCATTTGTACTTGCATTATATCGGTTTTAGGAGGTTATACATTTTATTAATAACGCAGATGATTCAAAAAATACAAGATACCTATAATAATAGCAACTAATATTATTGCAAAAATGATAAGATAGAAATATACGTTTCTTGGTTCTTCTGCATTCATATAGCAAATTTATTGCATCATGCAGTTGCGGCTAATGACCTTAATCAGCTATGGAAATGATATTAGATTGTAAGTATACCTGATAATAGCGCTTAGGAACGCTTTCTAAGATTTCTTATAACATCATTTAATTGCCTTATAGTAGTGATAATAGATACGACAAAAGAGAAGAGGCCGGCTAACCATATTGAGCCTTTTTTGTCTTTATTATCAATTCCCATTGTATAAATATAGGGTTAAACGAAAATGTGGGAAAAACAAATTATCACTTTAACATTATTGTTAATTAATAATTAGTACCAAAAAAATACAGAATCAGGAGATACATTTGCGCCCATAAGCACCATTAATGAGATCTTTTTTCACAGTCATCGTTTTAGTTATAACTTCTTTTTTAAATACTTATGCACAAGGGGTGCCCGGTACTAAAATAAGTGGTAAAATAATAGACTCTATTTCCCGTCAGCCGGTTGAAGATGCAACCATCACCATCATTGATAAACAAACAGGCAAAGTGGTGAATGGCGCCATTAGTAATAAAAATGGTTCTTTTGAAGTGAAAGACCTACCATATGGAAATTTTATTGTGAGAGCAGAATTCATTGGCTATAAGAAAACCAATATTGACAATATAGTATTGAATGTATCGTCGCATAATGTATCATTGAACTCAATAAAGCTCTCCCCTACAGGCCAGATGTTGAATAGCGTTACCATTACTGCAAAAACACCCATCATAGAGAATAAGATAGACAAGATGGTGTATAATGCAGAGAATGATATTACATCGCAAGGAGGGCTGGCAATTGATGTACTAAAAAAAGTACCACAGGTAACAGTGGATATAGACGGGAATGTTGAACTGCAGGGCAATTCGAATATCCGCTTCCTGATAAACGGGAAACCATCGAGCGTATTTGGCAATAGTGTTACAGATGCATTAGCCACTATACCAGCCAGCCAGATAAAAAGTATTGAGGTTATTACAAATCCGGGAGCTAAATATGATGCACAAGGTACAGGTGGTATCATCAATATTATCCTGAAGCAAACTAAAATGCAGGGAATTAACGGGAACATTAACCTGTCTGCAGGTACAAGGCTTGAAAATGGTTCTGCCAATCTAAACTTCAGACATAATAATTTTGGTGTCAATGTTTTCTTTAGCGGTAATACACAGTTATCAACCCACACACCACTCACCCAAGACAGAACCTCTTCAGATACAGCACATAATACCACTCACCTATTGCAAGACGGTTATACCAATTTTCAAAGAAACAGTTACCAGGGTGGCATTAATTTTGACTGGGACATAAATAAGAAAAATAATTTTTCAGGTGGATTGACTTACAATCATTTCGCCTACATAAACGGGGGTATCACCAATATTGAGCAAATAACAAAAGACATTAATAATAATACCCTATCGGATATACTCAGTTATAGGAACTATGACAGCAGGTTCCGGATGTCGACCTATGACTGGAATCTGAATTACAAGAAAAAATTTGCAAAAGAGGGTCGTGAATTACAAGTTCAGTACACGGCCAGTTACGGTATGCCCCATGCCACTTACAGTCAGTCACAAACTTATAATGGCTCTACAGTTCCTTATATCGGATCGCAAAGCAATAACCCAGGTATAGACCAGGAAACAGAAGTTTCGATAGACTACACAGAACCTATAAGTAAGAATACGACAATTGAAACCGGCGTAAAAACTATTTTGGAGCATATAAATAGTGTGACCAATGTAAACACACTGCAAACGAATGATGATCTGTATACACCTGACCCAACACAATCTTATAGCATCAACTATGACAGGAAGATATATGCCGCTTATGCATCAGGTACATTTTCACTATTCAACTACCTGAAAGTAAAAGCAGGATTCAGATATGAGTACACGAACACAACCATTGATTATCCAAATACAACTATTCCCGACTATGCTTCGGCAGTACCATCTATCGTACTATCACATGATCTGCCCAACCAACAAAATATCAAACTTTCTTATTCACACCGGATAGAAAGGCCTGATTACAGAGCTATCAACCCATTCAGGAACCTGAGTGACCCATATAATATTACCACAGGGAATCCTAACCTCAAACCTGAGATAGGTGATAACATAGAGCTGGGGTATAACAAGACCTTTGGCAAAGGTGGCAATTTCTATACAGGATTATTTTTAAGAATGGATGGCAATGATCTGAAACCTGTTACTAATTTTTACAACAGTTACCAGGTAGGTGATTCTGTATACAAGAATGTATCTGTATCCATGCAGCAAAATATTGGTATGGAGTATAACCCGGGAATCAGCATGTCGCTCTCCTACCCTGTAAATGACAAACTTAATTTGCGAAGCAATTTCAATGTAACAGAACGATATATTGTAAGTCCATTATTCGGCAATATGTTAATAGGATTAAGGGCAAGGATCAATCTGAATATTAGCTACCAGTTTCCCAAAGACTTTATAGCTGAGGTATTTGGTAACTATACCACCCCTTGGCAAAATATACAAGGACAGGTGCCACAACAGCTTACCTATAATATAGCTATGCGCAAACAGTTTTGGGATAAGAAAGCAAGCCTGGGCCTGACTGCAACCAATATTTTCAGTGAATACATAAAACAGGTGACAACAATTACAACAAGTAATTATGCATCATATGCTGTGCGTGAATTGCCATACAGGTCTATAGGAATAAGCTTTACCTATAAGTTTGGTAAGATGGAATTCAAGAAGGATAAAAAGGATGAGGATAGCTATTTGAATAATCCACCGGGCGAGGGCAACTAAAATTTTGTAATCTTGCAGGGCAGATATGGATATAAGCATCAACAAATACATAAGTGATACCGGCTTTTGCAGCAGGCGTGAAGCAGATAAATATATTGACCAGGGCCGTGTGACCATCAATGATAATTTGGCCTTAAAAGGCAATCGTGTGCAGGAAGGTGACGTGGTGGAAATAGACGGAGAACCACTGAAGAAGAAAAAAGCGACTATCTATATAGCCCTGAATAAGCCAAAGGGCATTACTTGCACAACAGACCAAAAGGATAAGACCAATATCGTAGATTATGTAAACTTCTCGTCACGCATCTTCCCGATAGGCAGATTGGATAAGCGTTCTGAAGGCCTGATATTCCTGACCAATGATGGTGATATTGTGAATAAGATACTGAGGGCAGGCAATAAACATGAGAAAGAATATATGGTAACGGTAGACAAACCCATAACCATAGAGTTTATAAAAGCGATGCGAAATGGTGTACGTATATTGGGCACCACCACACAAAAATGCTTTGTACAGCAAGAAGGGCCAATGAGGTTCCGCATTATACTGGTGCAAGGTTTGAACAGGCAGATACGCCGTATGTGTGAGGCCTTGGGTTATAATGTAGAGACCCTGAAACGTACCCGCATAATGAATATGACCTTAAAAGGTATTGAAACTGGACATTGGCGGTATTTTACCAAAGATGAAATAAGCAACATGAACCAGATGGTTGCTACCAGTAGCA
>Ga0207134_1228_pt1 | contig 11481 bp, 10 predicted proteins | sample Alteio_BWMinHeat_12_FD_153527 | JGI IMG/M metagenome (GOLD analysis project Ga0207134, IMG submission 153527) | Enriched cells from forest soil in Barre Woods Harvard Forest LTER site, Petersham, Massachusetts, United States -... | ecosystem: Environmental > Terrestrial > Soil > Temperate forest >... | reverse complement strand
GACTAAATGACGGCAAGCATGGCAACCAAATGAATAACCAGAAAGCAAGATCACATTAGCTAACATGATGAGGCTAACGAGACTAACCCCAAAGTAACCATTAAAGCAAAATGCTTTAATAGTGTCATACCAGAGCACCGCCAATACGAGAGTGGCTAGATAAAAGAAATACCGATGCAAGTTTTGCAATACAAGCGGAAATGTTGTTTCGCCACAATATTTTTCTCCACCAAAATGGCTAACAGCGCATGCTGGTGGATCTGCGAAGTATGCTCGATAATAAGCTTTACGGTAATAATAACAAGTAGCGCGGAAGCCGGCTGGTATCCAGAGAATTAAAAATGCTGGAGACATATGCCACCAGTCAAATGTAAATTTTGGCGAATAAAATGGGGAAAGATAAGGGCCTACTTCGTAGTAGCCGTTTTCAAAAGCGCGATAAGTAGCGTAGATAATAAAGGCTAGAAAACCTATTCCAACTAACGTTGGTTCTATCCACCAGGCATCTTTGCGAGCAGTAGTACCAAAGCTTGCTTGTTGACTTAAGCTACTACTTTGTTCCATTAGTAAATCCTTTATTTCCTTTGTTGGGCTATCGGCTTGCCATTTGGCAAAAAGCATTGTCTAGCGAAATTAAATTATAGCAAATGCTTTTCTTGCTAGAATAGAGTTTTAAGAGAAAGGTTGTGCGGAAGAACGCCACTCTATGAATCTTGTTTTATTGCTTCTGGCTATTATTGCTATATATATAATTTTTGCTCCTCGATTGGCTGCCTGGTTTTATCGGCCAATATTATTTCCACGCATCCGTATGGCAAGTCATATGGAAGCGCCACACTTTGAAGGAATTAAAGGTGAGGCTGTTAATTTTAAGCAAGTGAGTGGCAATAAGCTCTACGCCTGGTTTTTTCGTGTTCCACAAGCGCGATTTACTATACTAGTTAGTCATGGTAATTTCGGCAATATTGAGACACACAGTTACTTAGGGGAAGCATTAGTCAAAGCAGGTTATTCTGTTTTTATGTACGACTATTCCGGTTATGGCGCTAGTACTGGTCTTCCTGATTTGACCACGGTAATAGATGATGCTCAAGCGGCCTATGATTACTTAATTGAGTCTCAAAAACTACAAGCTCAAAATATAATTCTCTATGGTGAGTCAATTGGTGCGGCGATATCAGCCCATTTAGCTACGGTAAGGCAGGCTCGAGCACTGATTTGTCAATCTGGTTTTGTTTCCTTGCGCACCATTGCCACGGAGAAGCTGCCAATGCTCAGGCTCTACCCTGATTGGCTCTTTCCCAGCCATACTTTACATACTTTAAATAGCTTGCGTAATGTCAGTTTGCCGGTGCTAATCATGCACGGACAAAAAGACAGTATTGTACCCTTTCATCATGCCCAAATTTTATATCAAGCGGCTCAAGAACCTAAGAGATTAGTTCCTTTCTCAGAATGTGGACACCGAAATGTTAGTTTTGCCAATCCAGATTATTTTTCTAAAACAGTACAAAACTTTATACAAACTATTTATGACCAGGCGTTAAATACTTGATAAGGGGTTGATTTAATTAGCTCCCATAAATGGCAATATGCTAGTTTTAATCTATTCGTATGACTACTTTGCCAAAATGTTGTCCGCTTTCTAGATAATAAAGCGCTTGTTTAACTTCATTGAAGGGAAATACTTTGTCAATTACTGGAAACAAATTATTCGCCATGATAGCTTTATTCATTGATTCAAACATCGTACGTGAACCAACAAAGATCCCTTGAAGGTGAAGATTTTTCATTAAGACCGGTAAAAGATTGATACCAGTTTCAATACCACTCAAAATACCAATAATAGAGATTACGCCACCCATGCGTGTTGCCTTGAAAGACTTACTAAGAGTGTTTGCCCCACCGACCTCGATTATGTGATCAACACCTCTACCCTCTGTGATTTCACGAGCTTTAGTTTCCCAATCTGGTGTTTTCTTATAATTAATCAAAAAGTCAGCGCCGAGCTTTTGGGCTTTGGCTAATTTTTCATCACTGCTAGATGTGACTATGACTTTTGCTCCGCTCATTTTGGCAAATTGCAAGGCAAAAATGGATACACCCCCAGTGCCTTGCACCAGCACGGTATCTCCTGCTCTCAATTTGCCGGCAATAACAAGGGCACGCCAGGCAGTAATAGCTGCACATGGCAAAGTAGCACCTTGCTCGTGTGAATAATTTTTGGGTAAATGTACAAGCCCATTTTCATTGAACACTTTAAAGTTCGCTAAAACACCAGAAATGGTGCTACCTAAGGCGGAGCCAGCCATTTCGTAAGTGCATTCACCAGCTAGCCAATCTTGCAAAAATATGGCGGCCACTTTGTCGCCGACTTTAAAGCGCCTGACGTTGGCAGCTACTTCAACTACTTCACCAGCGCCGTCAGAAAGCGGGATTAATCCGCCGGCTGATAAGACTTTTGGGTCGTAAAGGCCTTTAATAATTAATAGATCTCGGTAATTTAGTGAGGCGGCATGCATCTTCACTCGCACTTGGCCAGATGATAATGTCTCTTTATCACTTTCTTGTATTGTTAAATTGTCAATACCAAAACGATCGAGCCAATAGGATTTTATTTTTGTGGCAGTCGATAATGTTGACATAGAATTATTTTGTAGACTTTGTCACTATGCCTGCTTCTTCTCTGGCTTGACGAACATTGGTTAGGGCAGTGGACATAGCCTCTTTTAGTGCTTCCATTCTTTCCGTTAGTATTTTTATTTTCTCAAAAGTGACGCTATTATCTGATTGCAAAGCCATTTTTCCGGATTCGAGCAACTGATTGATGTCTTGATTGATAATGGCTAACAAATTTTCGGCTCCAGCGATGCTTGGTAGAGTTGGCGCTGATTGGGTAGATATTGGTGGCGGGGTAACTCCATTTTCTTTCGGCGAGGCAGTAATATTTTGGCGCAGGGCAGCATTTTGAGTCGGCAGCGGTAAATCTGTTTTGGACTCATGAGAAGCATTAGTAGCAGTCGCGCTCGCGCTTAATTCAGTTTCAGTCAACTGTCCACTGGCAACTTTAATCAAATCGCCAAATAATTCTTTAGCAAGAGAGGGCAATTGCTCAACCGTAATGACAGTTTCTCCTATTCGCCATGATAAAAAACTATTTTGCCATCCAGTCTCAATGACGAGCAAAGGTTTATATCCTGATTCATCTATACTATGGACACTAAAACCCAGCAATAATTCAGCTGGGATAATAAATACTTCGACTTTGCTAGCGCATCCGCGTAGAACTAGCGACCAAAGTCTTGTCGTTAAGTGCCCGGCATAGGTAATGCATGAGTCGTCTGCCTCACCATATAGATAACCGTGATTACTATTGCGCTTTATCGGCCGGGTGCAACTTACTAGAAGATCTGTTCCTTGCGCTGTCCGGTTAAATTGAAAACCATATATCTCGAAGTGATCAAACATTTTGTCCAACCATTGGATAGTTTGGCTCAATACTGTATCCTCTTCTTTTTCTTTACTTGTTTGTTCATTTATAGTGCTTGCTTGGCTGGCGGCAGCACTGGCCGTGCTTTCGAGGCTATTGAGCCATTGGCCAAATTCACCGCCCCTTCTTTTCCTTAGGGCCTCAAGTATGATTTGAGAAGCTTCAGAACTTTGACCAGTGGTACTTACATTTATCGCGGTGGCATTATGTTTACTGGTTAGATCCCATTTGTTAGTAAAAGAATCGTGAGCGCCGGGCATGGCTTGGCTGTCCATTACTCTTTCTTCCTCCTTATCATCAGAGCCGTTTGTCATTTTCTATTTGTACCTGTAGTCGACAAAATTCTTATTTAGGCTTGAAAGCGTCTTCAATAGCAGCGCGAACAACCAGCTCTTTGCTGAGCAAATTAAGACTATTTATTTCTTGCTCCAGGCGCGCTTTGGTATTAGTCAATCCCAACAAAGACTGTTTTTCGTAGGGATCGCTAAAGAGATTATTAGCAACCCAATATGAGAATAATTCAGGATCATTGGGCAGGCTTGCCGGCAAGCGAATATGACTATTCGAGTCGCACCCTGGCATAAGACTATTGGTAAGTTTATTGGTCAATCTAACAATATCAGTAATGAGACTGTGAGCTTGTTGCTGCAGGTGCATCAGATCTGCAATTGGCTCGTCGTCAGTTAGCCATTTAACCAATCCAACCAAGTATGGTTGATGCTCAGTGATTTCTAATAATTTGAACCTTTGCAGTCCTTGCGTTTGAATATTGATGCGGCCATCAGGCAAATAAAAAGTTTGTCTTATTTCGGCAGTACAACCAATGCTAAATGCTTTGCCACTTGGTTTGTCGAGTAATAACACGCCAAATTGGCGGTCTGTTTTGAGCAAATTCTTAACCATTTGCTTATAACGAGCCTCATAGATGTGTAAAGGCAAATCCGCCTCAGGGAATAAAACGACCTCAGGCAAAGGAAATAAGGGAATTTCACGGACTAATACAGATGTGGGAGTGGGCATAGCGAAATACTTCCAAACTCTTAGATTTTAGCTAATATAATATCGTTCTCTGTTGAAAAATATCGGTATGTATTTTATTTAATTGAAAGCACCGGGGGAATTTGATTGTGTGCTTGCATCCAGCCCACAACTCCCGAGATGACTGATTTGTCACATATATTATTTTCAAAGATTAAATGTTCAGAAGAACCAATTAAGACCAGATCTTTATCGGTACTAGCAATAGAGTTGTATATTTCCATAGTACCTCTAGGCTTTACTAGCTTATCTTGAACGCCTTGAAAAACTATTACAGGTGTGTTTTTGATTTTGTTGGCTGCTGCTTTGTTTTGGTTCATAAATTGGGCGAATTGCAGCAATTCTTTAGGCGCCAAGCTCAAACGATTGAACGGATCTGACTGCCAATCCCGTTTTAAAACATCTTCTTTGGTTGCTTGATTGACTATTTTTGTACCAATATCAAAGGGTTTGTTTATGCCTTTCACTATGTGGAGAGCGACATCTAAATCGATTGAGGAAGCTTTGTATCGACTGCTGGCCGGTACCGAACAAACAAGACCACTAACTAGTTCAGGATGAGCGGCAGTTAACTGTAAAGTAATAGCGCCACCCATAGATTCACCGAGGAGAAAAACAGGCAGTCCTTTGTTATCTTTATCAATTATGCGCAAAACGGTGGATAGGTCATTCAAACATTGTTGAAAATTTACTTTATCACCGCCTTTGGAAGCTATGTAACTACCAAAACCACGTACATGAAAAGCAATTACCATATAGCCAGAAGGAATGATTCCCTTAGCAAAAGCATTGTAGGACTTGGCGTTTAATCCTAATCCATGCACACAAATTACCACGCCACGCAAGGGTTTTGTGGGGTCTATCCATACCCAACCGGGGGGTTCTAATTCTGCCGTTGTAACTAGATTCCAGGGTCCTGACTTTGCCATACTGCGGTCGGCAGGCAAACATTGCAGTATACTATGATCGTCATCGCCTTTTGCTAGCACGCTATCACCGCCTTTAGCCTTAACCTGGTCACTATTGCCATACACATAGCGTTCTATAGTCTGGGCTATCTCTGGTGTAAGTTTTCCTTGACGTTGAAATTCGGTAATCAGTCTGTCTTTATTAGCTTTGCGAAAGATCCAAACCGATTTTTCATATAATGACTCGCTGACTTGATCTTGTCCGAGCTTTTGATCGATATTGGATATTGTTACAAGCGACCAACCATAGCGTACATCAGCGTCTCCCAAAATAGTGCGCTGCAAAGTAGCTAGCCGCTCATAGTAAGGTTTAGCTACCTGGTATTGCTTTTGAACGTAATAAGAGGCACCTGCACCTTCCAGTGCCACCATTAGTGGTTCAATAACATCTTCCCGTGAAATACTGTAAAGCTTGTCATAAAAGGCAATAGAACTAGCGTATTCCTTAGCAGCGTCCTTATATTTACACCGTTGATACAGTATTTCTGCAAGCTCCAGGTGTGTTTTGGCTAATAATAGAAAGTCATTGGCATTTTCCAAAAGGCTTAAGCCTTTTCGACAATAATTCTCAGCTTTACCATATTCCTTAAGATAGTAATTGCAGGCGGCAAGGTTTGTTAAGGGTTCAGCCAGGTGGATTGATTGTGATCCACAACTCCTTTTTTTTGTTTCTAATATTTGAGTATATAGCTGCTCTGCTTGCTTATAATCGTTTAAGTGAGAGAGGCAATCAGCTATTGTAGACAGCCAATGGAGATAGCAAGCTGGATTCTGAGGAGTATAACTTCCCGACAGTTGCTTATATAAATCAAGAGCTTCCTGGTAATGTCCTTGCCAGTACAAGTTGTCTGCTTGTTCAATTATTGCTAATCGCTGTTTTTCATCAAGCGAGAGATTAGCTGATGTTGTTGCCGGTGTGGATGAGACAGAATGACAAGTTTCCGGAAAAGAATTCGCCAGGGTTAACGAGTTAAGAGACTTAAGAGAAATAAGCGCGAAGACAAAAATTAGCTTTTGATATTTGTTCATTTATGTGTTTGCAGAGAGAGCGTCTGTCGGCGCAGTATCAGAATTGATACCAAGCAGATCAAACATTATCTTATCTTGATCTACTTCACAGTTTGGTGTGGTGAGAAGCTTGTCACCAGCAAATATTGAATTTGCGCCTGCCAAAAAACACAATGCTTGCTCAGCAAGACTTAGACTTAATCTTCCTGCTGATAATCTGACCCGGGCTCTCGGCATAGTAATACGTGCTGTGGCAATCATTCTGACAAAATCGAGAGGCTTTATGGCTGGCTTATCGACTAATGGTGTACCAGCAACTGGTACAAGAGCATTGATAGGCACTGACTCGGGATGTTCGGGCAAAGTGGCCAGTGTATGAATGAGAGCAATGCGATCATCTTCTGTTTCGCCCATACCGACAATCCCGCCACAACAAACATCAATGCCAACTTCAGCAACGTTGCGTAGAGTATTTAGTCGATCTTGGTAGGTGCGAGTAGTGATGATTTTCTTATAATAATCGCTACTAGTATCCAAGTTGTGGTTATAAGCAGTTAATCCAGCTTCTTTTAATCGTTTAGCTTGGTCTAAAGTCAACATGCCAAGAGTAACACATACTTCAAGACCTAATTTACTTACCTCTTTGACCATACTGAGAACATTTTCGAAATCTTGATTGTCCTTTACTTCGCGCCAGGCTGCTCCCATACAAAAACGGCTGCTACCCGAGCCTTTAGCTGCCTTGGCAGCTTGAACAACTGACAACAAGTCCATAAGGGGTTCTGGAGTGACATCAGTTGTATAGCGGGCTGATTGAGGACAATAAGCACAATCCTCAGGACAAGCTCCTGTTTTTATCGACAACAAAGTGCATTTCTGAACATAGAGTGGGTCATGAAATATTCTGTGTATTGAAGACGCTTGAAAAACAAGCTCTAAAAGAGGAGTGTAATAAATCTGCTTTACTTCTTCTAAGGTCCAATTATTTTTTTGCAGAGCATTAAAACAGCCTGGCGGGCTGCTGCCGATACCATTAAGAGCGTTAGTGTCGTGCGCCCTATCGGCTTCAATCGGATTGCTGATATTTGCTATTTTCATTGGTGCCAATTAGAGTTTAACCACGCCTGGTAATTATACCTTCAATGATTTCATAAGTGCAGTTAATCGGTACCCGCCAAGCTGCAAGTAAGCGACGAAAGTCTCCAACTGTCAATTTTCTTGTTGGTAGACCATTTTCTTGATTGGAGGATTTGGTTAATACCGGCGAAGTAGCGCCCAATCGCTTCATCTCTTGGAAAAACTGAAGTGCGCTAACAAAATTAACTTGGCAAGAGTATTGTCGATAATCAACCGTGGCCTGAGTATTATCAATGGCCGACCTTAATTTATTCTGGCAAGGCAACTCGTTAGCTGTAAAAGGAATGTCGAGGTTAATAGACATTTCTCGCCACTCCGGAAACGATCCAGCAACTGGATAAGAAAAAAACAATTGTCCCCGCGGTTCTAGTTTATTTACTAATTGTTTTATAACAGCTGGCAAATCTATGCACCAGTGCAGAGTAAAAGAAGAAGCAATTAGAGCAAAGTTTATTTTGGCAAATCTGGATTCAGTCAAAAATTCTTCAATTGTGCTCTCAATAAAAATAGGTGGTGTTAAATTATCGGGCTTTAACTGTCTCAAGTGCTTATCTAAGTTTTTACGGCACATAACAAGCATGTTTGGCGCTGGGTCGAGTAAATGGATCTTTTGATTTAAAAATCGCCTCACTAAGTATTGAGAGAGAATACCCGTTCCACAACCAACTTCAAGAATATTGCCCGAGGGCGCAGAGGTAGAATTGCTAGCTATGCATTGATCTAAATTGTGAGCAGCCACTTTATGTGCGCGCGCTACTTTGTCATATATGAAAGCTTGTTTAGAAAAATTAGCTACAACAGAATCTTCAATAAGATTGTTGGCAGGAAGTTCAAGCTGATCTAATAACATCTTTGTCTTCATTTTTGCTGCAAGCAATAGGATTAAGATCAATAAAGAGCTTCTTGCTCAATTGCTTTTGAATAGTGTTGATGCACCATTGGCTGTTTATCGAGGGTAGAGCGTGACCAGCCCTTCTATGTCTAAACAACTGGCTATTTGGTAATTGCTCATTTAACCTCTTGCTGTGTTTAATGTCAACGACTCCATCATAGCCCCCATGCAACAGTAATATTTGTGGTATTGGTTTTAATACGTCTAAATCAATTTCGTTGGTATCTAACAATATCAGATCATCGTATAACAATTGCCGATTTATTAAGGTAGTTTCGTTTGCCTTAGACCTTTGGCCACAATTAGAATAAAAATCGGCTAGCAAAGTTTCAGGATCAATTATTAATCGCTGCTTCATGAGCGCGACTTGCTTTTGACTATATTTATAGTTTTGACTGTGTTCATGAAATTGGCGGAAACTGCTGATCAGTACAAGCATATGTATTTGACTAAAGTCTATTGGTCGAATGTAATGCAGCCCAAGGGAATGTGCGATCACAACCTTAAAACGCGCAGAAATATTAAAAGTAAAATTTTGCTTGTTTGCCTTGAAATAACCACGATTAAAGATATACGGTGTTACATCTGGCCTCAACTGGGGTAGCCACTTATCCCAGACGCTGGCATCATAACCCCAGCCGTGGACAAAATATAGTTCAATGTTTGCTAGCATACCAATTTCGAAGTACAGTAAGAAGACGTTCTATATCTAAATTACTATGAATGGCTGATAGTGACAATCTAATTCTAGCCCCGCCTTCAGGAACAGTTGGCGGCCTTATGGCTTTGGCGTATATTTTATTTTGCTTAAGATATGTGCTTAAAGATAAAGCTGATTCATTATTACCCATCAATATGGAAATAATTTGACTATTAGACTGGCCGGTATCAAGTCCAATTTGCTTAATTTCATCTCTTAACTTAGCCGATGCTTGGAGCAATTCTTGCCGCTGTGATACCATTTGCGGTATTATTTCAAGAGCAGCTTGAATAGAAGCCAATACAACCGGCGGTAACGCTGTTGTGTAGATGAAACCAGCCGCATAGTTGATGAGAAAGTCTCTCATTGGCTGCGAACAGGCAATATAGGCGCCGAAACTACCACAGCCTTTGCCGAATGTACCCATAAGCACCGTTGTTTCGTCGGGATCACTGACCAAGCCCATGCCATTTTTACCAAAAACACCAGTTGCATGCGCCTCATCAATATACAGATAAAGGTTGGTATTTCTAGCCAAGGCGAGCAAATCATCAATGCGTGCTAAATCCCCGTCCATGCTAAAAACTGATTCCGTAAGAATCCAATTATTTTTATCAGGCTTTGCATCTAATAAGCACCTCAATTCTTCAATATTGTTGTGAGCAAAGCGGACAAAGGTTTTGTTGCTTAGTTGGGCTCCCAGCAATATACTGCTGTGGCACAGTCTGTCACAAAAAAAGAATGTGTCTAATTTAGATAAGGCGTGTAAGACAGACAAATTAGTTTGGAAGCCAGTTGGAAAGACTAAGGCGGTTTGCGTACCTTTCAATTGGGCTATAGTTGATTCTATTTGTTCATATAAGTCTATATTGCCAGATATTAACCGGGAAGAGGGACATCCCACGCCATATTGTTCGATAGCTTTTATGGCGCGCTCTTTTAAAAGGGGATGTTGAGACAGCCCTAAGTAGTCATTAGAGGAAAAATTGATAAGCTTATTGCCATTAATAAGTATTTCGCTTTGATGAATATTATCGATACCTGTGAGCTCGCGTAAGTTCAACGCTTGCTCCCTTTCAGCAAGTAATGTATGAATTTGTGTATTGAGAGTTTCCATTTTTATTACTTAAATTATTGTCATTCCACCAATTTTAGCTTTGCCTATAATCTATAACACGAGTTCGTATATCGAAATAGCAAAGACGTTAACATATTCATTATGCAATCACCAGTTTGGCATCCCTTCACACAAGCTAAGACAGCCGCTCCTCCATTGAAGGTGCTAAGCGGAAATGGTGTCAATTTAAAGCTTGAAGATGGGCGTACCATAATTGATTGTATTTCAAGTTGGTGGGTTAATATTCATGGCCATAGTAATCCAGAAATTGCCCAAGCAATTTATGAGCAAGCGCAAAGTTTAGAACATGTCATTTTTGCTGGTTTTACACATGATCCAGCAGAAAAATTAGCTAAGGCTGTGCTTAAACATTTGCCTAATAATTTGCGGCATGTTTTCTTTTCAGATAATGGTACAACAGCCGTTGAAGTCGCCCTGAAAATGGCTTACCAGTATTGGCAAAATATTGGAATACCAGATCGTTGTAAGTTTATTGCCTTTGATCAAGGTTATCACGGAGAAACAGTAGGAGCAATGTCCTTGGGAAATACAATGCCGTTTTTCAGTCGGTTCAAGCCATTGCTATTCGATATCGATTTGATCCCGTTTCCTGCTACATGGGAGGGTGACACCAAATACGGTGAGAAACAAGAATTAACCTTGTTAGCTCTTGACACACTTTTACGTAGTAATCCTGAGCAATATGCTGGCGTAATTGTGGAGCCCCTCATACAGGGCGTAGGTGGTATGAGAATGTGCAGAATAGAGTTTGTGCAGAAACTTGAACAAATCATTCGCCAGGCAGGACTACTGTTAATTTATGATGAGGTAATGACTGGTTTTGGTCGCACTGGTGATTGGTTTGCCTGCCGTAAAACGAATACACAGCCTGATATTATTTGTCTTTCTAAGGGATTGACTGGCGGTTTTTTGCCACTTGCTTTAACGATCGCTACTGCTGAAATTTATCAATCATTCTATAGCGATGATTTACAAAAAGCCTTCTTCCACAGCCATTCATATATGGGTAACCCGCTGGCCTGTGCAGCGGCTAATGCTTCTATAAAATTACTGGAGTGTCATAGTCAAAGTTTTCTAGAGATGGAGCAAAGGCATCGTCAATTTAGTAAG
>Ga0207134_1245_pt1 | contig 11846 bp, 13 predicted proteins | sample Alteio_BWMinHeat_12_FD_153527 | JGI IMG/M metagenome (GOLD analysis project Ga0207134, IMG submission 153527) | Enriched cells from forest soil in Barre Woods Harvard Forest LTER site, Petersham, Massachusetts, United States -... | ecosystem: Environmental > Terrestrial > Soil > Temperate forest >... | reverse complement strand
TCTCCGCGGTAGAGTTCATGCTGACAATAACAAACGGGGAGTTGTGCAACCAAGGAAAAGGCCACAACGGAGGTTACCATCGTCACGCGACAACACCCGGGCCCTCAATCAGTCATCAACGAAAATTGGGTCTCCGTCAGGCACACGGGTGCCTCAGGATTCGGGTTTCAGCTTGGTGTCCTCAATCATCATGTCTTTGAACTCACTGGCCTCGAAAATATCGCCGCATTCCACGCACTCTACGAATTCGGCGTCTTCTTCGCGGGCCACGATTTGCACACGCGGATGCTTGCACTGATTCACAGGGGTTCTCTGTTCGGAAGGTCGTGACGGCGGGATTGAAGTCATAAGCCGAGCGATCTCAGCCACTCAAGGCCGAGGTGAATTTTCGCCGGAAATTGGCGGTATTTTAACCCTGGTAATGTACTTGTCAAGTCTTTTTCGCGTAGCACCTTCAGAACGAGTCCGTGTTGCAGCCTCGACGGAGTGGTCAGTTTTCATCTGACTTTGCATCAACTTCGCGAAATACGACCGAAAAGGTCGCAATGCTATAACCCACTCAGCAGTATAGAGTTGCCATTCAATTCAGATTCCAGCCATTCCCTGAGTAGAGTTGCAATCCTGCTCTACTGGTCCTAGAATAGTGATATCCGACTGAAAAGGTCGGAATTGCTCTTCGGGCCTCATATGCTGAAGCTGACCAAGAAAGCGGACTACGGCCTGATGGCCATGAAGCATCTGGCCGAGCGTGCCCCCCACGGGGCTTGCAGTGCCAAGGATGTGGCCGACGCTTACGGCATTCCGCAGGAGGCGCTGGCCAAGATTCTGCAGCGGCTGGTGAAAGCCGGCTTGCTGCATTCGCAACACGGGACCAACGGGGGTTATACGCTTGCCCGCGATCCGGCGAAGATCAGTGCATTTGAAGTAATCCGCGCTATTGATGGGCCGCTGTTCATCACTTCGTGTATTACAGTCCGCGGCGAATGCGATCAGACCGACCGATGCACCATCCGTGAGCCCTTGCGGCGGGTGAACGAGAGCATCGAGCAGGTATTGCGGCGCATCAGTATTTCAGAGATGAAGGAAAAAGAAGAAGTCGCTCCGGCGGAAGAGCCGGAGAAGAAATCTGTGGATTTAGTGAGTATCAGGTGAGCAAGCGTCACCAGCATGCCGAAACAATCTTTTAGGAGAGAGCAATCATGAGCACCGATGTAAAGATTCCCCAGGAACTGAGCCAACCGCACATCGCGCCCAAGGGCGTCAAGCTGCCGGTGTACATGGACAACCACGCCACCACGCCGATGGATCCGCGGGTGTTGGAAGAGATGCTGCCATTTTTCATGGAGAAATTCGGTAACGCCGCCAGCCGCAACCACTCGTTTGGTTGGGCTGGTGAAGAAGGCGTCGAAACCGCGCGCGAACGAGTTGCCAAACTTGTAGGCGCAACTGCCAAAGAGATCATCTTTACCTCCGGCGCCACGGAGAGCGATAACCTCGCCATCAAGGGTGTCGCTGAGATGTACCGCGAAAAGGGCAACCACATCATCACCGCGGTGACCGAGCACAAGGCCGTGCTCGACACCTGCAAGCGTCTGGAGAAGAACGGTTTTCGCGTCACTTATCTGCCGGTCCAGAAAGATGGGCTGGTTGATCTCGAAGAACTGAAGCGCGCCATGGATGACAAGACCATCCTGGTGACCATCATGTTCGCCAACAACGAAATTGGCGTTCTGCAGCCGGTGGAAGCGATTGGCAAACTTTGTCGCGAGCGTGGAATCATTTTCCATACCGACGCGACCCAGGCGGTGGGCAAAGTTCCGGTGGAAGTGAACAAGCAGAACATTGATGTCATGTCCATTTCGGCGCACAAGATGTATGGACCGAAGGGTGTTGGCGCTTTGTATGTGCGGCGCAAAAATCCGCGCGTACAGATTTCTGCCATCATTGACGGGGGCGGTCACGAGCGAGGCATGCGTTCCGGCACTCTCAACGTTCCGGGAATCGTGGGTCTGGGAAAAGCCTGCGCCATCGCGTCGGAAGACATGGCAAAAGAGTCATGCCGCATGGCCGGGCTTCGCAACCGTCTTCGGGACAAGATCATGGGCCGGCTGGATGAGGTTTACATCAACGGGTCCTGGGAACACCGTCTGCCGGGGAACCTGAACATCAGCTTCGCCTACGTTGAAGGCGAGTCGCTGCTGATGGGGATCAACGATATCGCGGTGTCCAGCGGATCAGCTTGCACCTCGGCGACTCTCGAACCATCTTATGTATTGAAGGCTCTGGGCACGGGCGACGATCTGGCGCATAGCTCGATTCGCTTTGGCCTTGGACGCTTCAATACGGAAGCTGAAGTGGACTACGTTGCTGACCGTGTGATTGAAACCGTCGAACGCCTGCGTGAATTGTCGCCGCTTTATGAGATGGCGAAAGAAGGCGTGGATTTGAAGACCGTGAAGTGGGCAGCCGAATAAGTTAGTTCGCGGCGACTCGAATTTTGCAAGAACGCAAGTTCAAGGAGAAGTCAAAAATGTCATACAGCGATAAAGTTCTCGATCATTACTCCCACCCGCGCAACGTGGGATCTATGGACAAAAACAGCACCGAAGTCGGCACTGGCCTAGTAGGTGCGCCTGAGTGCGGCGACGTCATGAAGCTGCAGATCAAGGTCAATCCGCAGACCCAGATTATTGAAGATGCCAAGTTCAAGACCTTCGGTTGCGGCTCGGCCATTGCTTCGTCTTCGCTTGCCACGGAATGGGTCAAAGGCAAGACGGTCGAAGAAGCGCTCCAGATCAAGAACACCGAAATCGTGAAAGAGTTGGCGCTGCCTCCGGTCAAGATTCATTGCTCGGTGCTTGCAGAAGACGCGATCCGGGCAGCGATTCATGACTGGAAGCACAAGCAGGAAGCAGCCAAGCCCGCGGAGACGGTCGTTAATCAGTAATGTAGGCGCGAGCGTCCGCGCTCGCGTTCGCGGAGGAATTGAAGCATTGCCTCAACTGCGGGCGAGGGCGCCCGCACTACACGAACTTTATGAGCACAACCACGACAGCTCCGGCGAAGGGGATTCAGGTTACCGACAAGGCCCTGGCGCGCATTCGCACGGCCATTGTCAAAGAGGGAATCTCGCCGGAACAGGGCGGACTTCGTCTCGGCGTACAGGGCGGGGGATGCTCGGGGCTGAGCTATAACATCCGCTTCGATACCCAGCCCCGTGAGCGCGACCGGGTTTTCCAGTTTGATGATGTGCGCGTTTTTGTGGACCCGAAGTCGTTCATCTATCTGCACGGCATGACCCTGGATTACCAGGAAACGCTGATGCAACAGGGATTCATGTTTGTGAATCCCAATTCCTCGAAGTCGTGTGGCTGCGGTACTTCGTTCTCGGGCTGATTGTGTGGCGCTGGCGCCCCTTCGACTTCGCTCAGGGCAGGCTCTTGCCGCGGTTTCTCGTCGAGCGTCGTTTTTCTGGTGTTTGCAAGCCTGCGCGACTCTGTCAGCGACTGTGGTGAATGTGTTTATGGCGAATCCTGACACCAAAATGAATGTGTTATTGACCGCACCGGACCAGGCAAGCTCCTCCTGCTGGTCGTGTGGTGCCATGCGCGCGGCCCACTTTTGCAGCGCTTGTGGAAAGGTCCAGCCTCCATCGCCGGCGAATTACTTCGCGTTTTTTGGATTGCCCCGGAAGTTGAATCTTGATGTCGCGGCCCTGGAGCACGGATTTTACGAGTTGAGCCGCAAACTTCACCCCGACACTCACGTGCAGGCGCTGCCGCAGGAGCAGGAGTGGAGTCTGGAACAGAGTTCGTTGCTCAATGATGCTTACCGCACACTGAAAGACCCCATTAAACGTACCGAGTATCTGTTGCGACTCGAAGGCGTGGAGCTCGAGGAACAGTCGAAGGCAGCGACGGAAAAAGCGCGTGGCTCCGGAATGGTGAAGAAGCAAGTTGTGCCTCCGGATTTGCTGGAGGAAGTGTTTGAACTGAACATGCAACTTGAAGAACTTCGCTCCCAGAAAAAGCTCGGTGAAAACGATGCTGCGCTGGCGGAAGAAATCAGCAAGCAAAAATCCGGACTGGAAGCGAAGTTCCAATCGCTTTCCACGGAACTAAAAAACTGCTGGACCGAGTGGGACCGTCTGGCGGACGACGCCAGCGAGGAAACTCGTCGCAAGGTCCGCGACCAGATGGTGGATCTGCTGAACCGGCGAACCTACATCAGAAACCTGGTTCGGGATGTGAATGAAGTGCTGGAAAATTGAGAGATTGACTCATTGAGACATTGAATCATTTGAAAATCGCTCATTTATTCACTGACTCAATTGCTCAATGATTCAATCACTCAATCGCTCAATGATTCAATGACTTCTGATCGCATCGTGGGTATTGATCTCGGAACCACCAACTCCCTGGTGGCTTTCATGCAAGGGGAGAGTCCTGTCGTGATTCCCGGCGAAGATGGATTGAATCTTGTGCCTTCAGTAGTCGCCCTTAGCGAGCAAGACCAGATCATCGTCGGCAATGCCGCGCGAAAATATCTTATCGAGACACCGGACCGCTCGGTGTACTCCATCAAGCGGCTCATGGGCCGAGGCGTCGAAGATATCCGGGAGGAGCTGAAACTGTTTCCCTTTCGCCTGGCCGACGACCTCCAGGGTGGAGAAGTTCTGCGCATTACGCTGGGGAAAAAAACTTTTACCCCACCGGAAATTTCCGCGTTCATCCTGCGCCAGCTCAAGCGTAACGCGGAGCGTTTCTTCAATGCGCCTGTCACCAAGGCCGTCATCACTGTTCCCGCCTACTTCAACGACGCCCAGCGCCAGGCCACCAAAGACGCCGGCCGGATCGCCGGGCTCGAAGTGCTTCGCCTGGTCAACGAGCCCACGGCTGCATCCCTTGCTTACGGTTTGGACAAGAAGCAGAACGGCATCGTCGCAGTGTACGACCTGGGCGGCGGAACTTTTGATGTTTCCATCCTCAAACTCCATGACGGAATCTTTGAAGTTGTTGCGACCAATGGCGACACCCACCTCGGCGGCGATGACATTGATAACCTGCTGATCCGCATTGCGCTCGACGACATTCGCGGTGATATGGGCCTCGACTTGTCCCACAATGGTGAGGCCGTTGCCACCATTCGCAAAGCCGTCATTGAAGCTAAGATTGCTCTTTCCTCTCAACCCAAGACGGTGCTGGACGTTCAACTGCCCGGCAATCCGCGTTATCAGCGCGAGATCACGCGCGAGCAGTTTGAGGCTCTAATCCAGCCCGTCATCGAGCGCACCATCGGACCTTGCAAGCAGGCCCTGAAGGATGCCGGCTTGAAGCCGGAGCAGATTGATGAAGTGGTGCTGGTCGGTGGCTCTACCCGGATCCCCAAAGTGCGCGCTCTAGTCGAAGAACTTTTTCAGCGCAAGGCGCACACCGATCTGAATCCGGATGAAGTAGTCGCTTTGGGCGCGGCAGTCCAGGCCAACATCCTGTCCGGTGGTTCTGAAGCCACTGAGAACATGCTGCTGCTCGATGTGACTCCGCTGTCGCTCGGGATCGAAGTTGCCGGCGGTGTGACCGACAAGATTATTTTGCGCAACTCCACCATCCCCGCCTCAGCTACGCAGCACTACACCACGCAGGTGGATGGGCAAGCAAACGTCGCTATTCACGTCGTGCAAGGCGAGCGAGAACTGGCCAAAGATTGCCGATCGCTGGCGCGCTTCGACCTCAGAGGAATACCACCCATGTCGGCAGGGATGCCTCGCATCGAAGTGCGATTTCTGATTGATGCCAACGGTATCCTCCACGTTTCCGCCCGCGAGCAGCGCAGCGGCAAAGAGGCCGAGATCGAAGTGCAGCCCAGCTACGGCTTGACCGATCAGCAGGTCGAAAGCATGATCCTCGATTCCTTCGACTATGCCGAGGAAGATTTTCGGCAGCGCCAAGTAATCGAAGCGCGGAACGAAGCAGACACGATTCTGGCAGCGCTGGAAAAAGGCAAGAAGAGCCCGGCCTGGGGCCAACTCACCAGCGACGAGAAAAAGCGTATCGCGAAATTTGAGAAAGCACTTGTGCAGGTCAGAGCGGAAGACGATCATGCGGCGATTCGCAGCGCGATCGACACATTGAATCAGGGCACCATGCGTCTTGCGGAATTAATGATGGATAGCGCCGTGAGTACGGCTCTAAAGGGCAAGACCATGGATGAAGCGGACCTGGGCGAAGGAATGGAATCCGGTCATCCAGTTGCCAAGGCAGATTTTGAATAAGGAATCATAGCGAGATCGTAAAACACAGTTGGCTGTATCTTGAGGGAGTGAACATGGCAGACGAAAAAAATCAGGGGAGCGGGACCGCAACCGTGGATTCACCCGGCGCAAACACCGTGCAGCTGACATTCTTGCCCGAAGGCAAGACCATCGAGTTCGAACACGACAAGCTTCCCTACAAAGATCACGGCAAGGAACAATCCATCCTGGATGTGGCTCTGAACTATGGCGTCCGCTTGGACCACGCCTGCGGCGGTAATTGCGCCTGCACCACCTGTCACATCTGGGTCAAGGAAGGCGCCGAGAATCTCTCCGAAATGGAGGACGACGAAGCCGACCGTCTGGACATGGCTGCGGATTTGCAGTTAAACTCGCGTCTCGGCTGCCAGGCGGTGATTACCAAGCCGGGTAAAGTCGTCGTTGAGATACCTGCCTGGAACCGTAATTACGTGTCGGAAGAACATTAGAGATCAGCATTTAGCACTTAGCATTTGGCCAGCAGAGATTGTCGCCGCATAGCGGACGACTAATTGCTAAATGCCGACTGCCGCACCGAACAAGGAAAACCATGCCAAAAGATCTAACCTGGGATGACGCCGAAGACATCGGCATTCTGCTTTCCGAGAAGCACCCGCAAATCGAACCCCTCAATGTCCGCTTCACAGACCTTCATCGTTATGTTACAGAATTGACCGAGTTCAAAGACGATCCCAAGAAGTCCAATGAAGGCAAGCTGGAAGCCATCCAGATGGCGTGGCACGAAGAGTACCTGGACCGCACCCAATCGTAGTGATACCGAGCCTTTCCAAGCGTTGACGTTTACACCTAATTTTACTTCTCAGTGACAACTTGCGGTCGAAAGTGCCCCATTCTAGGAGCACTCCTGAGTTTCACTGGGACGAGGATCATCGCAAGGTTCTCATCCTAAGATAAGTGAACAGGGCACGGGGAGAGCCGTGCCCTTTTTTCTTTCTCGTCTGGCGAGGGCGCCTCGCCCGCGAAAAGCCACTACAGCAGCCCTCTTGCCTAACCTGCTGTGGCCGGTATGAGTTCTTCCACGCTGGCCTCGCGCAGGAACTTGGCAGCTTCCTCGGGCGGCGTTGGGTTGATGTAGAAACCTGTGCCCCACTCGAATCCCGCAGTCTTGGTGAGCTTGGGCATGAATTCGATGTGCCAGTGGTAGTGATCGTTCGACTGGTCCTGGGTCGGTGAAGTATGGATCACCAGGTTGTAAGGCGGGTTATCGAGGACGCGGTCCGCTTTCATTAACAGAGTCTTGAGCGCCTTAGCCAGATTTTCAAACATGTGCGAGGAAGAGTTTTCAAATGAGGATTCGTGCTGTTTGGGCAGGATCCAGGTTTCGAATGGGAACCGCGGAGCGTACGGGGCCAGGGTGAGGAAGTCCTCATTCTCGCCCACCACGCGAGTGCCCGACTCCGTCTCCTGCCGGATCACATCGCAGAACACGCAACGTTCCTTGTAAATGTAGTATTGCTTGGCTCCCTCTAACTCTTCAGTTACGTAGATGGGAACAATGGGCAAAGCAATCAACTGCGAGTGCGCGTGCTCGAGCGATGCGCCCGCAGCTTCCCCGTGATTTTTGAAGATCAGAATGTATTTGAAGCGCCGGTCCTTCTTCAGATCGAGGATGCGGTCGCGGAACGTCCACAGCACATCTTCGATTCTCTTCGGGGCCAGGGTCGCCAGAGTCGAGTTGTGATCTGGGGTCTCGATAATGACTTCGTGGGCGCCGATCCCATTCATGCGGTCGAACATTCCCTCGGCTTGGCGGTTCAGGTTGCCCTCGATGCCCAGGGCAGGGAATTTGTTGGGCACGACCCGCACCGTCCAACCCGGAGAATCACGAAGAGGCGGTGGCCCGCCGTTCTGGTTCGGGCGGTATGCCTGAATCTCGGGTGGGGTTTTGCTTTCGTTTCCGTAACAGAAGGGGCAGAATCCGCCCTTCAGCTTTACTCCGTCACGGGCAAAATCGGTGGGGCGCTTGGCGCGGTCGGTAGAAATAATGACCCACCGGCCTACGATTGGGTCTTTTCTTAGTTCAGGCAAAGCCTAAATCCTTTCAATAAGTGCCTATGTGTATTACGAAGCCAATCTTTAATTTTACGCTGCGGGGAAGGCATTGCGAAACAGCTCAATCAGCGGTTGGCTAGACTGTGGTTCATAATACACGGCCACGATATCAAAGCGCCAATGGCACGAAGGTGGGGTGTGACGAAGGTACTCGTAGGCGACGGCGGTAAGTGCCCGGCGCTTATACCGGTCCACAGCGGCTTCGGCGGGTTTTACCGCGTGCGAGGTGCGGGTCTTGACCTCGATAAAACACAACACATCTTTGTCCCAGCCGATCAGGTCAATCTCACCCCGGCGCCGCGGTGAGCGAAAATTGCGCGCGACCACCACATATCCCAACCGGCGCAGGTAAAAGTAAGCTTCCTCCTCTCCGCGCTGGCCAGTGCGCAAATGCGGCGCAGTCCTGTTCGGAGGCAGGGTGTGCAAAGCCACCCAATCCAGCGTCTTCAGTACCGCATGAGTGACTCGCCCGGAGAACATGGAGCGCTCCAGTTGCGATCCTACAGGCGGGAGGTGAAGCTGGCTGTGATATGCGTCACATCAGCTTTCAGAGTCGAGTCATTGTGCTTCACGCGGAACTTGTCATTTTGTGCGATCCGCACGGCTAGTCGCTCTCACGGGACAAAGTCGGAAGAGGCTCACCGAACCTAATTCCAAATCTCGTCCCTAATTAATATCAATATATCCCTGTAAGCTACTACTAGCACCAATCGTATTGACCTTTTGAATCCGTAGCCTCAGAATGGTGCGGCCTTCGTTGCCAACTCCCAGCACCTCGGCCGCTAAGGGAACTGTCTGTGACCGCGACTGTTCTGCTTCGCTAACCTTCAAGGAGAAAATAGGTAGCACTATGAATCGACTTCTCAGTATTCACACTTCGCTCGCTGTTTTCTTGCTCGTTGGGCTATGTTTGAATGGCCTGGCGCTTGCCCGGGATGGCTCTTCCGGGCAAGAAGTGCAAACCAATCCGACCGTTACTCAAGCGAGAAACGTTACAACCAAAATCGCGTTTCGGGACATGACTCCTCTGCCCTTGAGAAAGACGGGATTAATCCCCGACAATGAGTGGTCACCCACGCGGCATGTCACCGCCGAGCCCGATAGTGTGGTGCAGTCCGAGGTGCTGCCGCCCGTCAGTACCAAGAACATTCTCCAAATCGAAGGTATAGACGGTAGTGCAGGGTGCGGCGGATGTGCACCTCCCGACACCAATGCCGGAGTGGGAGACACACAGGTGGTCGAGACCGTCAACGTTGCCTATTCCGCTTTTGACAAGAAAACTGGCAAGCTCCTGATGGGACCGACAAACATCCAAACGCTGTTTCAACCGCTGGGTGGTCTTTGTGCTACGTTGCCCAATATGAGTGATCCCACAGCGGTTTACGACAAAGTGGCTAAGCGTTGGGTCATCACTATCATTGCTTACGACAACACCTTCACCCAAACTGCTGTTTGCATGGGGGTCTCCACGACTTCTGACGCCACCGGCAAGTACCATCTTTATTCCTTCTCTCGCGGCAACGTCATTCCGGACTATCCCAAGCTGGGGATTTGGCCGGATGCCTACTATCTGACTACGGACAGCTTCCCGAACGGAAGTTTCTCAGGCGCAGACACCTGCGCGCTGGATCGCACCAAGATGCTTGCAGGAAAGAAAGCCACTTCCATTTGCTTCCAGAGAGGGCAAGGCGACTTCGCTTTGCTGCCAGCAGATCTGGATGGGAATACCGCGCCACCGGCCGGCGCACCGAACTATGAAATGGATCTTAATCAAAACAACAACACCTCGTTGAATCTGTACAAGTTTCACGTGGATTTTGCCCACCCCAAGAATTCGACCTTTACCGGCCCAGCCTTGGTTAAGGTCGCAGCCTACAATTTCCCGCCTTGCGGCGGCCGCAACTGTATTCCGGAACCAGCCCCAGGGGAAGCATTGGACTCCATCGGGAACCGGCTCATGTTTCGCTTGGCTTATCGCAATTTTGGCGATCACGAAGCTTTAGTGGCTACGCACTCTGTCCAGGCGCATGGCTCAGGTCATGCGATCTCTGCGGTGCGCTGGTATGAAGTTCGCAGCCCGGGCGGCTCGCCTGCGGTCTTCCAATCGGGAACGATTGGAGGCGGAGCCAGTCCCGTATCTCTGTGGATGGCCAGCATCGCCATGGACAAGAATGGTGATATTGCCCTAGGTTACAGCAAGTCTAGCAAGACGCTTAAACCTAGCCTCGAATATACGGGTCGCGTGCCAACCGATCCGCCCAATAAGATGGAATCTCCCAGTCTGATCCTCAAGGGCACGGGGGTGCAGGAAGGCGATGGGAATCGGTGGGGTGACTACAGCAGCATGGCCATTGACCCAGCCGATGACTGCACTTTCTGGTACACCCAGGAATACCACAAGGTCAATGGGGTTTTCTGGAATACACGCATGGCTTCCTTCAGGTTCACGAGTTGCCACTAGAAAGAAGTCTTAACTCAATAACAACTGTAGGTGGGCCGCCTGGGAAACCAGGCGGTCTTTGTATTTTGTTGGCGAGGTCAGATATCAACCTAATTTGTTGGTTAGAACATCCCACCCTTCCAGGCAAGGGTGGGGGTATGGCCATGTAATCATGGCACGTGGCGCTTACTTTTCCCTGATCGTTAGTGGCTGCGCCAGCTTGAAGCTCAACGCAGACTCCGCGGGAAGCAGGATATCTTTGTTGCCCGTAAAAGCTGCGCCGGCAGTGCCTGCGCCTGCACCTGCGAGTGCTCCGATAGCTGCGCCTTTTCCGCCGCCTGCCAGACCTCCAATAAGCGCACCCAGACCGGCTCCGCCACCTACAGCAACCGCGGTGCGTTTGCCCTTGCCTTTTGCAGTTTCGGTTACTGCCACGGTCTGGACGGAGTAACCGCCCACAGAGGTCAGTTGGAGCTCCAGCGCTGCGCCGCCTTTAAATCTGCCCAGAGGTTTGGCATCCACCACTGTTCCCGTAACTGATGCCCCAGCTGGAAGCGCGGTCTTACTGCCCACCAGCACGGCGTCAGCCAGAGTCCCGGAAAAGGCTTGTCCCGGCTGGCTGATCTTCGATCCCACAGCGTCCCCTAACCTGACGGTCAGTACCGTGTCGGCCGGAACCACCAACGGTTCGGCCCTTCTGACGGGCGCAGCCTTCGGTGCCTTCTGCGCTTCTGTCGCCTGGGTATCCGCCGGAGCGTTCGTAGCCGGTATGGCAGTACTGTTATCACTAGTTTGGTCGGGCTGCTTGCTGCAAGCCAGCAGCGCAAACATCAGATAGATTCCCAGTGTGAGTATGGTCCAGCGTGATCTCATAGTTCCTCCCTCAGCGTTGAGTTATCAAATGCAGTTTGGCGATGCAACTTGCCGTTGACAAGTATTTCGGAGAGCACGGCCATGTTGTTCCGGATGCGTATTGGCCGGAACTGCTTCTGGAGTTGCACTTTCCGTCAGCGATTCTTCCGGCGAATCAGGCAAATCAATCGT
>Ga0207134_1244_pt1 | contig 11894 bp, 8 predicted proteins | sample Alteio_BWMinHeat_12_FD_153527 | JGI IMG/M metagenome (GOLD analysis project Ga0207134, IMG submission 153527) | Enriched cells from forest soil in Barre Woods Harvard Forest LTER site, Petersham, Massachusetts, United States -... | ecosystem: Environmental > Terrestrial > Soil > Temperate forest >... | reverse complement strand
TAACACTGGAACCAAATACCAACCAGGTATTGGGCATGCGTTATGGACCATCGAGCAATGCAAGTGCCAGTTGGGAACAGATACGTATTGAATACCTAAATGCCACTACCGGTGAAAGGGTAAATAATTTTGTGGCAACCAAAATGCAGGAATTCACAAAATTCAAAGCAAGGGTTACGAATCCAAATATTGTATTGCCCGGTTACCAAAACATGATCAGGTTTCCTGTGTATATCAAAAACGTTGGTAACACTACAGAGGAGTATACTATAAAATACAACAACGAATTTTTTCACCTCGATGATAATGCAAAACTTACATTGCCCGGCGGTGCTGATACTTCTTACAACATAACGCTCGCAATAAGTGAGAATGAATTTAAAATGTTGAAAAAAGAAGAAATAAAAATTACTGTTGCTAATAAAGGAGACCTCTTCAATCTTACTGAAACAATTTCTAAGATTGGCTTTGTATTAAAAGATCATTCATCTGCATATATTGATATGCCTTTACAATTAGAGGCAGGCATGACATCGCAGGGAAAAATGCAACAATACTATGGTGCGCTTTATGGCAACGTAGATCTTAATGATCATGAGCGTGTAGCAGTATCGCTGAGAAGTAAAACCTATTCATCTACATCATCTACAGACAATAGTATGATGCGTATGGATTATTCCGGAAAACATGTAAGTGCAAGTATTGGCAACATCATGGAGCTTACAGATTTTATGATGGATGGTTATGGTGCCAAAACTGCATACAATTGGGGCACCGATAACCGTGCTGTAATTTATGGTGAGTTGAAAAGCCGTGTTGGCAATAATCAGGTATATGGTGGTGCATTGCAATACCGTTTGAATAATATGGTAAGGCTTACAGAATCTGTATCAGACCAGCAAGATAATGTGACCACGCAAAACAGTGGTATAGCCCGCCAGACTGTAGATATAAAATTTGATGACAAGACTCGTCTTTCACTGGTTACAGGTATTGGTTCAACCACTACCGGCAAACAATTGATCAATAACGAAAGCAACATTATAATTGGTAGCTCCTTTGGTTACTCATTCCAATACATCGGCAAACGTTTCAATATCTTATCAAATGTATTAGAAAACAGTAATGGTTTTGCTGGTATGTACAAGGGACAAAAAATAGCGACCAATGATGTAAGGTTGCTGATGAATAGGGTCTTTTTTGGTGGGTATTATGAACACAACGCCAAAAGCCAAACATATTTTTCTGACAGCGCCTTGATAAAAGATGAATTTGGCCAGGTGAATGATAACTATGGCACCAGGGTCGGATATACAGGTAAGGGTATAAATGCTGTGGTGTCTCTTGGTCAGCAAAAACAAACACAGGGCGGAGAAACAAATGGTTTCGAAACCATTTATAATTATATGAACCTGAACTCAAGCTTAGTGCTGAATAAACATATGAACCTGAATCTGAACTCTTATGCAGGTTTGGGTTCGGTAGCAGCTCAGGCGGTGAACAATATATTTGTTACCAGTACCCAAACAGCAGTTACTTTTTATAACAGTGGGCTGGCTTTGCGCTATGATAAAGGACCTTTTTATTACAGCGATTTTGCAACCTACCTGAAAACACCGCAAAATTTTGAACGTGTATTAGTGAGCCCTTATGTGGATGTGGCCATGTTCAAAGAAAGCCTCACATTCCGTGCTCAGTACAACTATACAAAATCTACCGGTCAGGATGCTATTGGTAATATGATGTTGAATATGGGTTATGCCAATCCTATAAAAGGGTATGACTTGCATCTTACAGGTACGATACCTACAGAAAAAACCAGCTCATCTACTACCACATATATTAGTGCCTCATTCCGTATGAGATTGAACGCACCTTTTGTAGCTATCAGAAAATACTACAATTTTAAAATTGTATTGTTCGAAGATGCTAACAGCAATGGAGAGTATGATGCAGAGGAAGAAAGGATAGCTGGCCAGATGGCCAACATCAATGGCAACCTTTTCATATCAGACATGTATGGTGCCATATTATACCAAAATGTGTCCAAAGGTAGTTTCCGTACAGACCTTGGCTTGAGCAGTAAAGTAAAAGGCTGGGCCCCGCGTGATGGTGCCATCCAGAATTTTGATGTAGAAGGTAATACTACCGTTTATATACCTTTCCGTAAGAGTAAAGTATTGTCTGGTAAACTAAATATAATTGTTGATTCTTTCTCCAATATTAAATTCGACCCTAACCATATTAAGGTAACCGCGGTAAGTGAAGATAATATCTCTTACTCTACACTTACCGACGAGAAAGGCGAATTCTACTTCAACGTACCAAGTGGCCACTATACAGTAAGCCTCAGCCAGTTGGCATTCGATGATCACTTCAAACCCGCTTCATGGTCCATCACAGCCGATATGACCAACAATGAAGAAAAGACAGTTTACTTCGAGATCCGCCAGAAGAGACGTAAGGTGAATGTGCATTAATATTAAATTTGTTATTTTAATGCCATTGAATAATAATAAATTCGTAAGTATTTGATATTCTGTTGTTATTAGTTAGTTTATTTATGTATATTATGAGAATGAAAACAAACATTTTTTTGACTATGTTTAAGCCAGTTTAACCTAATTTCGCGCGAGTTACATATGTTTTCCCAACCATTATTTAAGAGTAGAGGCTATAATGATGCAAAGTGAAGAGAATGCAGGGGCATTGGATTATAAACATCTTTTTGATGACAATCCGCTTCCTATGCTGATTTTTGATATTGAAAATTTCAATATTCTAACTGTTAACAATGCTGCAATTCACACCTATGGATATGACAGGGAGGAGTTCCTCTCTTTAACCATGTTGGATATTCGCCCGCATGAGGATATAGACAGGCTCAAAGACTATCTTGAAAAAAATAGACATACAGGGTTTAAGGATTCAGGTTATTGGCGACATATAAAAAAATCAGGAGAACTTTTTTATGTACATATATTTTCAAGCCCAACAAAATTCAATAACAAAGCCGCTAGAATATGTTTAGTAAATAATGCAAATGAAAAAATATTTACGGAACAAGAGAATAAAAAATTACAAAAAGAAGTTTCAGAGCAAAAAGAAATGTTAGAAGATATTCTATCTTCTATTAAAGAAGCAGTATGGTCTAGAAGAATTGAAGATGGTAAATTGATTTACATCAATAGTGCCAGTACAGATATTTTTGGATATACGCCTGAAGAAATGACGAAGGATGGAGGCAAGGGTTTAGAACATGTGCATCCGGATGATGTACCTCAACTGGAGGAACAAATAAGGCGTAATTATAAAGAAGGACATGCAGAAATGGAGTACCGTATTTTTCATAAAGACGGCTCTATGAAATATGTATTGACCCATGCCAATCTTAAAAAAGACAATAAGGGCGAACCTGTTGTATATAATGGTGTTACTATTGATATAACCAGGCTGAGAAATGTGGAGAATGCACTACGGAAGAAAATTGAAGAAATAGAAAATGTTTTTGAAAGTATCTCGGATGCTTTTATTTCTGTTGACAGAGATTGGATCATCAGCTACACCAACAAACATTTTGAAAAACTGTTTGGAATGGATAGACAAGAAATGGTAGGGAAAGATTTCTGGACCATTTTTCCCAAAGCAAAAGGAAGTCGCTATTACCAGAACTACCTGAAAACAATGAATGAAAGGGTTGCGGTTTTTGATGAAGGTCCCGCAGCATCAATAAACAAAGTACTTAGCGCAAGTTTTTACCCTATTGAGAACGGTATGGCTTTATATTTTAAAGACATAACAGAAGAGCACAAACTACAGGATGAGCTGATAAATAAAGAACAAAAACTCAGGGCTATCATTAACAATACTAAAGATATCATCTGGTCTATTGATAAAGAAATGGGATTGCTATCGGCCAACCAGGCATATTACGACAGGGTTGCTTTAATGACTGCCGGCAAGAATTATCATGAATTACAGGAAAGTGATTTTGCCAAAGAAAGAATAGATAAATGGAACGGTTATTTTAAAAGAGTATTGGGAGGTGAGGTATTTAAAAAATTAGAAGAAGATGTAGTAGAGGGTAAAACCGTATTTGAAGAAATTAGTTTCAATCCTATCTACGACAAGGATAATAGAATTGCAGGTGCCAGTTGTTTTTCTCGTGATATTACTGATCAGGTCGAGCACCTATTAATGATACAAGAGCAAAATGAAAAACTAAAGACCATAGCCTGGATACAATCACACAAAGTGCGTGGCCCGGTAGCAAGTATTCTTGGTCTTGTAGATGTTTTTAACATGCATGAGGCAAACGACCTAGCTAATAAAGAAGTCATTGATGCAATCAAAATAGCTACCACCCAACTCGACAACGTGATAAGAGAGGTTGTTGCGAATACCAGGATGGATCATGAATAATTTTGGTGAAAGAACTATTGCTATTATTAACTCGTAGTTGTAGGTTTGGACCATGAAATTAATTGCGCTGCTGATAACCATCTCCCTTTTTGCATTTACGTGTAAGTCGCAAACAGAAACTAACATGGAACGCAATATACATTTGGGTGGCCGTGAGCTAACCAAAGCATCTACATTCATGTATGCAGGTACTATACTGTCAGTTGCAGGAACAGGTATCATTGCTGCGGGTCTTAATATCACGTCTGTTAATGCCCAGGGGCAAACAGTAAAAACGGGTTATAATGGCGTAACTGTTGCCGGAGGTATTATATTGGCTTGTGGTTTTTTTGCAACTATACGTGCCTATGCGCACATTGGTAATGCAGGTATCTATTTCTCAAACAATGGTATAGTGGTGCCTATAGGTTCAAAAAAACGAAAATAATCACCCTTATTTTTTAAATAAAAACGAATTTGAGCCGATTAATTAGCCTAATCGGCTCAAATTTTTTGATCATTTTAAGAATAATAAAAAAAGCCACGCTATCAGCGTGGCTTTTTATCGTTTGGTATTGTTTATCTTAAGAACAACAATTCGCGGTACTTAGGCAGTGGCCACGTTTTATCATCAACAACGAGTTCCAATTTATCAGAGTGGTAACGGATCTTGTCAAAATAGGTTTTCACATCATGACAATATTTATCAGCACGCTTATGTGTGTCTTCAATGTTGTTCGCTTTTTTACGAGCCTCGATCATTGATTCCACATTGTTGTTTATCTGCTGTATATGTTCGCTTATTACTTCAACAAGATTTAATTGTGCTTTGTAGCTATTCTCTTTCAGGCCTATTTCTTTCAAACCACGTACATTAGTTATCAATGTGTTTTGATAATTGATTGCTGCAGGTAAGATATGGTTAGTAGCCATATAGCCCAGTATACGTGCTTCTATCTGTACTTTCTTCACATATTCTTCGAGCATGATCTCGTGGCGTGCTTCCAGTTCGCGTTTGCTGAAGATGCCATTGTCATAGAACAGCTGTTTGCTTTTTTCAGTCACATAAGCTTCCAGTGCTTCTGGCGTAGTTTTGAAATTGTTCAACCCGCGGCGTTTTGCTTCCGCAGCCCATTCATCGCTATAGTTATCACCTTCAAAACAAATATTTTTTGAATCAGCAATGTACTTGCGCAAAACTTGCATTACAGCTATTTCTTTCTTCTCACCTTTTTCTATCAGTTCGTCAACCTCTACTTTGAATTTGCGCAGTGTATCTGTAACGATGGTATTCAGCACCACCATTGGAGATGCACAGTTGGCAGAAGAACCTACCGCGCGGAACTCGAATTTATTACCAGTGAATGCAAATGGACTGGTACGGTTACGGTCTGTATTGTCCATCAGCAATTCAGGTATTTGCTTGTGGATGTCCAGTTTCAATATCACTTCATCTTGTTCAGAGAATTTTTCTTTCACGCGTGTTTCCACTTCATGCAATACTTCTGTAAGGAACTTACCTGTGTATACAGATATAATAGCCGGTGGTGCTTCGTTTGCACCAAGACGGTGATCGTTATTTGCTGATGCAATAGCAGCACGCAACAGGTCAGCATGGTCATGTACCGCTTTGATAGTATTTACAAAGAAGGTAAGGAACATGAGGTTGGTACGTGGTGTTTTACCAGGAGATAATAAATTCACACCGGTATCAGTAGCAAGGCTCCAGTTATTATGTTTACCGCTACCATTCACACCTGCAAATGGTTTTTCATGCAGCAATACTTTCAGCTTGTGGCGTTTGGCAACTTTTGCCATCAGGTCCATCAGCAAGGTATTGTGGTCTACTGCTATATTACATTCTTCAAATATCGGAGCACACTCAAACTGTGCAGGTGCAACTTCATTATGACGGGTACGTAATGGAATACCTAATTTATAGGCTTCCTGTTCGTAGTCTTGCATAAATGCATATACACGCTCAGGTATAGAACCAAAATAATGATCTTCTAATTGTTGGCCTTTTGCAGGAGCATGACCTACCAGTGTACGTCCACACATTACCAGGTCAGGACGTGCATTAGCAAGTGCTTCGTCTATAACAAAATACTCTTGTTCCCAACCAAGTGTTGCAGTTACTTTGGTTACGTTCTTATCAAAATAATGGCAAACTTCAACAGCTGCTTTATCAAGCGCAGCTATTGATTTTAAAAGCGGTGCTTTATAATCAAGTGATTCACCATTGTATGCTATGAAGATAGTAGGTATGCAAAGTGTTTTACCGGAACCACTCTCCATAATGAAAGCAGGTGATGAAGGATCCCATGCAGTATAACCGCGTGCTTCGAATGTAGCACGGATACCACCATTCGGGAAGCTCGATGCATCTGGCTCTTGTTGTATCAATGCTTCACCATCAAACAGTTCGATAGCAGTACCATCGCTTTTAATAGTAAAGAACGAATCATGTTTTTCTGCAGTTGTACCTGTAAGTGGTTGGAACCAGTGGGTGAAGTGAGTAACACCACGCTCTTCTGCCCAGGCTTTCATACCTGCTGCTACCTGGTCTGCCATTTTACGTTCTATACGCGAACCGGATTTTATAGAGCTCATCAGGCTTTTGTAAGCCTCATCACTCAAAAACTCGCGTATCGTGCGACCGGTAAATACGTTGCTATTAAATATAGAGGTGATCTTCTTCCCGTTATAACCGGAGATCTTTTTTTCCTCCTTGCCTAATTCCTGCAAAGCAAGATAACGTAATGATGACATAGATATTAAATTTTATGCAAAACTAATGTTTTTGACATAAAATATCCAAATCTTTGGGCAAAATTTATAAAAAACATAACATTACAAAATTATTGGTATGTTTAATAGATCACCCAATGTTGGGCATCTGTCACATAAGCACACGCAAACTCCTCATTTATAATGCCTTCTATCGCCAGCATCTTAGGTGGGTCAGTTAACTTAAGATAAATCGTCATGTTATAAACAGACTTGATTTTTTGAGAATACGTAATCGGTAAATGGTCAATAAACTCAACCCCGCGTTTTCCCTGCCATTTATAAGCGGCCTCTTTGGCGCACCAGGCAAGCGCCAGCAATTGTTCATCATTATTAAAATAGCCTTGTTCATCTTCAGACAGGAACTTATGCTGTAATTCCAGCATCCTGGGCCTAAAGGTTTGAATATCAATACCACATTCTTCTTCATCACTAATTTCTACTGCTACATATGGCCATGAGTGCGAGATAGAGAAATAATAGGCATTATCATGTAGCCTCGGTTTATCATGTTCATCCTTATGTATATGGAATAAAGGAAAATCCTCTTCCAGATGTTTTAAAAGAAAGCGTCCCGCCAAAAACTCCAACCTGCGTTTCTCACTTTTTATATCACTTGTAATGCCTGTTCGTTCTGTAAAGAATGCCTCCGGCTCCTCAATCTTCCATATAGCGGCAAGGCTATCATTCGGCGTGGTCCATTCTTTATACAAAGGCATGATGTAAAAATAAGCTTGTTACAGAATAATAGTAAAGAGAAATAAAAACTATTTTACAACGTTATAGATACAATGAGTAACCACAAAAGGATATTTATTACCTGTTGCATGCTAATGGCTTGTAGCTATTTATATGCACAAAAGCAGGTATCTCTGAGAGATTCACTTGTTGGCTTTTGGAAAGACCGCACAAAGCCGGGTTGTACAGATTGTATAAACAGCCAGCCGTATTATTTATTCAGTGCCAATAATAACCTTACTATTTTCACCCCGGTTGATAAAGAACACTATAGTATAAGAAGAGGCAAATGGTCTGTCAAAGATTCTATTGTCACATTCATATTTGATAATAACGAAAAAAGATTGCTATTAAAGAAGGACCGATATTATATATTAACGGGATTAAAGAACAAGGTGCTGAAATTTGATAAGATTGTATATAACATACCACCCGACTCATCGTTTTTCATGAAGCATCAGGCAATATCCATATCAAAATAACTAATGGATATGGAATTTGAAACTATTATACCTTTGCCCCATGAATACAATACAACGCTTACGCTCGCTGCTGAATAACAGGATCATGATCATAGATGGTGCTATGGGTACCATGATACAACGTCATAGGCCTGATGAAGCAGCATACCGCGGCGAGCGTTTTAAAGACTGGCATAAAGATGTGAAGGGAAATAATGACTTGCTCAGTCTTACGCAACCAGATATTATTAAAGGTATACACAAGCAATATTTAGAGGCAGGTGCAGATATTATAGAGACCAACACCTTCAATGCCAATGCTATCTCTCTGGCAGATTATGATATGCAGTTATTGGCTTATGAGCTAAATGTAGCATCCGCAAAAATTGCTAAAGAAGCGGTAAAAGAATTTGCCGCTGAAACGAAACAACCCGAAGAGAACTTTTTTGTTGCAGGTGCTATAGGCCCAATGAATAAAACCTTGTCTTTATCACCCGATGTAAATAACCCCGGCTATCGCGCCATGACTTTTGATGAAGCGGTTGCTGCCTACTACGACCAGATAAAAGGATTGGTAGATGGTGGTGTAGATGTACTGCTGATAGAGACCATCTTCGATACACTGAATGCAAAAGCCGCCATCTTTGCGGTGAATAAATATTTCAGAGATACCAAAACAGAAAAACTACCTGTTATGATCTCCGGTACCATCACCGATGCTTCCGGTAGAACATTAAGCGGCCAAACCCTCGAAGCTTTTTATATCTCCATCATGCACGCAGATCCTATTAGCATAGGATTGAACTGCGCATTAGGTGCACGCGAAATGAGACCGCATGTAGAAGAGCTGGCACAAATAGCATCTTGCTATGTAAGTGCCTACCCGAATGCCGGCTTGCCAAATGCTATGGGCGAATATGATGAAAGCCCTGAACAAACTGCTGCCATCGTTTCTGAATTTGCAGAACAGAGTTGGATAAATATCCTTGGTGGTTGTTGCGGTACTACACCAGACCATATCCGTGCCATTGCCAATGCAGTAAAAAAATACAAGCCAAGAACTTTACCTGAATTGGCTACTGCTTAAAATAGGCTAATATTAACATAGGGCTTAGTAATAATATAAAGTAAAAACAGTTATTTTATATTTCTAAAATCTTAACCAATGAGACCAGCCCTTATTTTATTGGCTACTGCCAGCCTTTTTGCTGCTAATACTTTCGCAGCAGGTACCGTAAAGCTGCATGGCAAAATTACCAATCCAATTTCAGACAGTATCTCTGTAAGATTCTACGAGTCGTGGGTGGGGTATGAACCACAAACGATTGGTGCAAAACTGGCGGCCGATGGCAGTTATTCACTCTCATTTCCCTTACGATATAAATATACTAATGTCACTATCACACACGGAGGTCAGGAAACTGAATTCACCCCCGCACCCGGTGATGATCTCACGCTGAACATCGATGCGAAGAACTTTGACAGTTCACTGCATTACGAAGGCAAAGGTGCTGACGTGGCCAACTTTAATGTTAAACACATGCTTTTCAGTGGCGGTGTCTTACAATTTAGCAGGCAGACTCAAATCGCGGCGTCAGCCGAGCCGGATAAAGAAGAGGATATTTTGAAAGCCGATCTGCAGAAAGAACTTGACTTCCTGGAAGCCAATGGAAAAAGCCTGCCTGCCGACTTCAAAAAATCCTGGAAAGCTATTTTCCAATACGGTGTATATTATAGTATGATGATGTATCCTACATTTCATGAAATGCAAAAACAACATTCCTATAGCATTAAAAATATTCCAAAAGAAGACTACGTTACGGTAGCACAGGTACCTGCCGCCTTTGATGATGATCTGTTGAACATAACGGCTTATCGTCTTTATATCGGTATGTATTATCGTGAAAAAGACAAGGCTAAAAATGCCGGTGATACCACTAGTAAAGAATCAATGAATGATTTCAGTGATGTCGAAAAAGCATACAAGAACATGCCTAAAAAATCTGCAGAAGTATTTGCAGCAAATGATCTGTGGATGAAAGTAAAGTACTTACAACGTCCTGAATTTGAAAAAAGAGTAAATGTATTTAAAGAAAGATATCCGCATAGCGAGTATTTACCGTTACTTGAAGAAAAGCTGGCTTTGAAAAAGAAAGTGGGGGTGGGCAGCATGGCCATGGATTTTTCTTTCACTACTATTGATGGCAAATCCATGAAATTATCAGACTTCAAAGGCAAAGTAGTGTACCTGGATTTCTGGGCCAGTTGGTGTGGTCCGTGTATTGGGGAGATGCCTTCCGCTAAAAAGCTCGAAGCAAATTATAAAGACAAGAACATTGTGTTCCTTTACGTGTCAATTGATGCAGACGAAGCAAGTTGGAAAAAAGCTATGGACAAACTGCAGATAGAAGGTGTTCATACCCGCGATGGTGGCGGCTGGGAAGGCAACATTGCTAAACTATATGGGGTAAATGGTATACCAGCGTACTTCCTGATAGATAAAGAAGGCAAATTCGCCCTCGACGTAACCCCGCGCCCCAGTAGTAATACTACACTTACAGATGCCATTGATAAATTGTTGCAGTAATAAGAAAAGTAAAATAACCCCTTGGGAAAAACAAATAAACTCCCCTCTTGGGAAAGAGGGGATGTCCCGCGAAGCGCGGGACGGGGGTGATTGATAGTTGAATATAGCACCACAGCCCAATGTATAAGAAAAGCGAGATACACTCACTTAAAGGCCTGAAAGAATATCGCAAGAATCTCAGAAAAAACCTCACACCTGCAGAGGCAACACTTTGGCGCGCACTAAAAAGCAGCCAGTTAGAAAAACGAAAATTTATCCGTCAGCACAGTATTGAAAATTATATTGTTGATTTTTATTGTCCTGCAGAAAAATTAATAATAGAACTGGATGGACAAGTACATTTTAACCCGGGAGCATCAGTAAATGATTTTGAAAGAGACGAGCGCTTGCGTAAATTAGGATATACTGTACTGAGATTTGAAAATAAGATTTTGTTTCAGGATATGGAAGGAGTACTGACTTTTATAGCATCTCATTTCACTAAGAATAACCCTCCTCAATCACCCCTATGATAAATTGGACAAGCCAATTTATCATATCCCCTCTTTCCCAAGAGGGGAGTTTTTGCTATGTTTTCAAACTACCGTGTTCTAAATTTTTTTACCATCCACATAATTAACAAAGGAATATTCAAAACAATAACGCAAGGTAAATATATAAAGCTCGAAATAACTAAATAATAAGCCTGAAGTTCCACAATCTTCTCTGTTGAAGTGTTGAGATGACCATTCTTGTAAAATATGTTGTCAAATACAGCTGTAATAAGAAACAATAATAAATTGATTATTACGACATAAATGGAAGTATAGTTAAGTGCGATTATAAGTTTCCGGTAAGTCAGATGTTTGAAAGTGCGTTGTCTAAAGCAGGTAATTACAAACGGAATAATATATAGCAGTGCTATAATTATTCCCAGA
>Ga0207134_1243_pt1 | contig 11937 bp, 5 predicted proteins | sample Alteio_BWMinHeat_12_FD_153527 | JGI IMG/M metagenome (GOLD analysis project Ga0207134, IMG submission 153527) | Enriched cells from forest soil in Barre Woods Harvard Forest LTER site, Petersham, Massachusetts, United States -... | ecosystem: Environmental > Terrestrial > Soil > Temperate forest >... | reverse complement strand
AGCTATAGTTTGCCCCCCATTATCTAGTACTGTAATATTGGCTCCTGCCAGGGGTGTGTTAATTTGATCTGACACGTGTACGTTCACCAAATCAGAAAAAGTTATGCTCTTAACGCCAGTTCCACTCCACAGAATGCTGGGTGTTGCTCCACCAGTATATGTTGTGTTAATCATATTGGCGCTAACTTGCAGTGTGGAAATACCTGCTGCATAAGAAGTAAATGCCGATGCAACACCTGGCAAAGTCAGCTTTTCAATTGTATTGGAAGTAAATGTCAGATTAAGAGCATCACTATCCCAGGAATACGCAAGCGCAACCGCGACTTGATTACTGGCAAATGTATTATTGGTAATGCTTAGTCCCCCTAAACCCGCTGGGATCGAAGCAGCGTTAAATCCTATTGCCGTAGTCTGAGCCCATGTTTGTCCGTTCCAATTATCAGTGGAACTAGTAGCCTGGAATATGTTATGAGAGATATTAATATTTGCATTTGCTTCACCGGCGGTAGCTAACAAATCAAGCTCAACCCCTTCAGCGCCCTTTCCATCACCAGGTCCTGAATAGGCGATAAAAGAATTGTTACTGACATTGACATTGGTAATTGGCCCGCCACCATTTTGTGAATTGCGCATATGGAGAGCGAACGCAACGTTGTTTCTGAAATATTCACGGTTTCCTGCTTGCTGAACATTGACATTATTATTAGTAATTGTGACATTATTGGTAGTACCACCGCCAAAATTTTCCAGATCGATGCCTTCGCCACTACCGTTATTAATAATGGTATTAATAGTGTTGCCATTAATAGTGGCGTTTTGAATGCTGGAACCGAGTATGCCATAAGAATTGGCAACGTAAGAATTTTGGCTTATTGTATTGCCGTCGATATTTATAGGACAAAATGGACTACCGCCTGAAATAAAAATGCCCTCCTGAGGACAATCTATTATCTGGTTGTTCGTAATATTTACCTTACCGCTTATTGAGCTTGCCGAAATTGCAGCAACGATCTCCATACGATTAGGGATATTTATGGTGCTACCCGTAGTACCAATAATAGCTCGATTGTCATAATCAAAAATAGAATTTTTTATATTAATGGGTCCGCTTACCTTTCCGGCAGAAACAGATTCAGTGTTATCACCAGTAGTCAATGTATAAACATTCTGTATTGTCAACGAACCTCTCAAGGTAACAGCATATATTGGATCACTGGCAAATCCCTTTGTTTGTGCTTGAACAATTGATCCATTTTCTACTGTAAAATTGGCCGCATTAGTATATACACTCAAGACATTAGCGGGAAGATTTGGCGCATTGGGAAGCTGTCCAACCCACTGGCTTGTGGCCATAACACCAAAGTCATTAGAGGTAGTCAGAGTGGCTCGATCAATATTAATCGTATCGGTATGTCCAGCCTGAGGCGCAACTGTTACTTGCAATTTTACAGCGTCAGTGGTTGTAGCAGTAAACGAAACTACTGCTGAAAAACCTCGATTTGTGTTTGACGAAGAACCAGTTGCTAATACCTGCCCCGTAACAACGTCAATTACTGATAATGTAACTGTATCTAGATAATTTGCGCTTTGCGGTGTAATGGTGGCTGTATAAGTATGTCCAGCCATGGGTATAGCTATTTGATTTGAAACAATCGTCTGACTGCCGCTGATATTTTGAAAACTTAATTCTTGGTTCCCCCAGAGATAATTATTGTTAGGTGTAAGAATAGCATTGGGAGCACCAGACAAGTCCCAACCAGGCACGGTGGTTCCATTTCCTATCTCAAAGCCACCATTTAGAACAGTTGGTGCACCACCGGCGCCATAAGTAACAGTTTTGGCATTCAAATTTAAAGTTACACAGTTGGCCGCATCAACAAAGCCTGTACCAACAGCCGTCACATTTTGGCCAAGGGTATACAGTGAATGGTTAACAGTAAGTGCCCAAGGTCCGTTGCTTCCACCATTATTATTTAACCAATTTTGATCTATGGCAACGTCCACTACAGGAGCAACGCTAAATTGTTTTCCACTAAAGCCAGATGCTGTATTACCGCCTAGATTAACTGTTATTGTGCCAGCATTCTGCGAGAATCGATAATATTGCTGAATAGATGAACCGGCAAGGGCATTAAGGCTGTCCGCTTGCGCTCCATTGATGAAAACTCCTTGACCTACCAAATCAGAGTTTGCATTACCAATGGTAACACCTACATCGTACTGAGATTGACTGTCCAACATATTAGTTGGCACAATTGCGTTCACAGCAGAGGCTAAAATATTACCACCGGATATCGAAATAATATTGCCATTAATGTCACTGTCAACAGCATTAGAAGCATTAATAGTAATTGGATTGGAACCATTGCCAGCTGAAATGCTGCCCATATAAGTGAAGCTGCCTGTGTTTACAACATCGGTATTAATATTGACATTGCCGCCGGCTACTATATTTCCGTGAATGACAGTAGTTGTGTTTAACGTAACATTACCACTGGCTGTAATGGTAAAGCTGGATCCGTTATTAGAATTATTGATTGACGGTAATTGGAGAGCACCTGGTGTAAAGCTACCACTGGTAACAACGCCACTAGAATTAATGACAACCGAACCACCCACAATTTGAGGCGTGGTTGTACTGAGACTAACGTTGCCACCGCCACCAGTGCCGCCCGTTGTATTGATAGTTGTATTACCATTAGCTCCTATGCTAGCCCAACTATTTGCTTGAGTAGAACCAGCAATCACTGTCACGTTGCCATTGGTGTTATTGCCACTGCCACCAGTTGCAATACTATTAAAGGTTATATTGCCGTTGTTACCGGATTGAGTACCAAAGGCAACTAGAGTAACACCACCACCAGAACCAGCTGTACTGGAAGCATCAATATTTGTTACTGTGATACTGCCACCAGTTGCACTGCCACCAGTTATTGTTAAAGTATCACCGTTATTAGCCGGGTTACCATTTTGATTGCCAGACGAAGAAGTAAATTGAGCACCGGCTACAAGGGTAATTGCTCCACCATCACTTGTTGACGAACTAGTGCTTAGTGTTCCACCAGTAATGCTGCCACTAGCTACAATTGCTAAAGCTTGTCCCGGAAAAGTTAAATTGCCAACATTTATACTGCCACCGGTATTGTAAAACGTTGGGTCACCTGAGATATTCATATTATCTAAAGCCAATAGACTGGTATTAGCAGTAACATGAGCGTTAGCAGCAGTTGTATTAACCGTACCTGTCATCTGATTGACATGGGCGGTAACAAGACCTTGTCCACCATTGAAATTAATAGTATTAGCAGCCAGTAAATTACCACCATTTACCGTGGTGTTGGCTGTATTGAGAGGACCACTGTTATAACTAGCATCACGGAAATTAATTGAAGAAGCTGCTTGTATATTGCCGCCAGTGTTGTTAACGACCAGATTATTATTGGCAGTAGTATTTAATTTAACATTGCCTGAAGTAGCGGTAATATTGCCAGAATTAGTAATTGAACCAGAACCACTAAAAAGATTAAGAGCAAAAGCAGTGATGTCGCCAGCATTATTGATTGAACCTTTAGAGTTAATATCGAGAATGCCATTATCGAGAATCCTACCTGAACTACCAACAAATAATCTATTGTCATTTAAATTGCTTGTTATGGAATTATTAGCTGAGAGGAAGTCTAAAGTACCAAAGACTTTGACTAGTCCGGCAGTTAAAGAATCACTATTGCTGCCAGGAGTAGCAATCACGTCTACAATTACACCCTTAGGAATAACAAGAGCGTTGTAAGAGGGGATAGTGGAAGAGGTAAGAATAAAAGAGCCGCCAATAGCTATGCCACAAACATTCAAGACTAAAGTCTGCGAGCCCTTATTGAGGACTTGATCAGCAGCTGTTAATTCAGAAGCAGTAATATGCTCACCAGGATTAATAGTTTTTGTGATTGTCTTACCAGCAGCATCAGTCAATTGTATTTTTACGGAAGTAGCAGAAGTCCAGACAAGCAATCTATCTGGGGAAGAGAGATTAAGGCTTTGACCTTTTTGTTGTTGGACAGCATTTTTAAGTAAAGCAATGGAAGCAGACTCGTGTTTAGCTGGCAAGGAAGGAGATAATACAGAAGAATTGTGGCCACTGATAGAAGGAGAAGCAGCACTATGAGGAGGAGAGGTATTGTTAATAACCGAAGGATGATAATGAGAAAAGACGCTAGTAAGATCAGAAGAATGATGCAAACCAAAATAATTAACGAGTTCATCCTTTGTTTTAGAGTTAACAGAAGCAAGAGGATTAGATAAAGGATGATCGTGATTATGTCCGACTATAGAAGAATTAGGAGAAGAGAGATCGTGGTTATGATGGTTACTATTAGAAGCAGCATTATTACTGGAGGGACTGCTGGATAAAGAATTCTGATGAACTGAAACTGAAGTGGTGGGGTTGGTATTGGCTGGAGTGTGATTGAGATGGCTGGCTGAATTGCCAGCAGAAGAATTTTGGGAGGGATTTTGAGTCGAGCTGTGATTAAAGTAATGGGAACCAGACGAGCCAGTATGGTTAAAATGGTCACCAGAATGAACAGCAGCTGGCTGTGTTGTAACTGTATGAGTAACAACTGAAGGCTGGAAAGAAGGATGGGCAAAAGAGGCTAGAGGTGCATTAATAAAGAGAAAGCAGAGATAAATCTCTGCAAGGACAATAGCGCCAAGGCGTCTTTTTTTAAGATAGATATTTGTCCGGTTAGTCATTATTCATAATTTTCGGCTAACACAATCTGTAAAGTAATAGCCCTGCCAGACTGGTGAGTTAGCCCCCTAGATTGCTTAATTAAAAGGAATATGCCCAGATTTGAGTGACTCATAACTCTACCGAGCAACCAATAGTTGCTGATTTCAAGATTTAATGTCACTTATACAATGATCATCATTATCACAAATTCTTTGCCTGGTGTGCATATCGTCGTAACTTCACGCCATACCAGCGCCACTTTCAATTGCTTCTCAAACTCGGCTCAATTTTCAACCACAAATTGTTGCTCTAATTTGTGTACTCGCATCTTCTGCTCCAGAGCGGCTGCATCTTTTGGTGATATGATAGATGTGTTGTCGTCAAATTCAGTGTTCACTTTGTTTTACCTCATGTTGTTTGTTGCGCATGTTATGCCGCACCTTTCCTGATGCCTGCAATTGCTTTTACAATGTCGATAAACTGACAGCTGCGCTAGCAATGCACCAGCCCGCTAGTTCCATTGATTGAAAGATGGTCGTCTGTAGTGTCATGTCAAATGCTCTTGCAAGCCGGATATGGGCCTATGAGTTCGCCGCCATGCGGCTTGAAATTGCTATGCCTGGCGTAATCAATAAAATCAATGTTGCTACAATCGGTATATGTGCTAGTGTGGATGATATTCGGCCCCTGGTCGGCATTGTGTCCATTGGAGCAAAGCTAAGCGTTTGGTTGGCTTTGCCGCCGATCCAACAGCCGCAAGCATATCGTTTCGGTCTTTCTCCATTACTTGGCGCATGGGATCAAATACGGCTTTTCCTATATTAATGTATGGTTTTAGGATAGACACTCCAGTTAATATTAGGGCAGATATAGGGTATAGAGAAAGTTTAGGCACCCTTATGAAAACCAATTGTCTGCTTCGTCCCAAAAACCACATAAAGTTGAGCCCTTTGTCCTCAACGCCTAATGTAGAGGAACTCAAACAACTATTTGCAGAAGTCAAAAAGACCCGCAATTGCTCTATTGAACTACCATGGGCAGTCGATATGCTTAGGTTTGCCCTGGACGTGTGCATTAACTTAGGCAATCAGGAACCGGTATGGACTTTATATCAAGGCGATGGCGTGCAGTCACATGTTGTTTGGGGCGCACCATTTACCGATATTTATCTCTTACGGGAAGTTGTAGCCCTTTCAATTGCAGAAATTGTCCTAGAACACAAGCAAGAAAAGCTAACTTCAAATGCTAAAGAGCCATCTAACCAATCTCTTGCCACTAATAAGCCTTCTGATCCAGCTCATGTCTCTATAAGTCTGGACATGCCTGAAGGTTCACAAGAAAATGACTTAGCGGTGCATTCTTACAGAAATATGGAAAATTCTTTAGCTGCTGTTGCTGATATGATCAATCAACGATTAGTCGGGACCGAACAAACAACCAATAAAACTGACAAAGCAGTAAAAGAGCCCGAACAATTACTAAATATAGCTGGACAATCTATAAATAAAGCCGAGCAATCAATTAATAAAGCTGAACAATCAATTAATAAGGCTGAACAATCAATCAATAAGGCCGAGAAATCAATCAATAAGGCTGAAAAATCAATCAATAAAGTCGAACAAATAATCGAGGGTATTGGTGAAACTACTGCTATAGCTTCAACAGTGCTACATAGCGTAGCGAAAAAGGCTGTAAGTGAAATGATTGAAACTCCGACTGCACCAGCTTCAGTCGCAGCCAAAGCACTTTCTATAACAGGACAACCAGTTTCAAACGCAGGAATACCGCTTCCCATTGCCGGGTCCCTTCCTGTTACCGGGTCCCTTCCTGTTGCCGGGTCCCTTCCTGTTGCCGGGTCCCTTCCTGTTGCCGGGTCCCTTCCCGTTCAAGGACCATCTCAAGTAGCACCTGCTATTTCTAGCCAGCCTTTGAATAGCCCGAGAACTTCGTCGCTGCGTCTAGCAGCAACTGATGATCGCCTTCTGGACAAACAAACTAAATTTCCTATAGGGGAATTTCTAGTTGATTCGGGAATAATGCCAGCAAAAACCTTAGACGTGGCATTAAAATTGCAAAAAATGCTTGGTGGAAATGTAATTAGTCAAGAACAAGCAATCGATACAATAGGCCGCGTTCATTTTAGAAATGGAAAATTCGACATGGTAAAGCTGATGCGAAATTCCACGACTAGTGGCAATAACGTAAACAACCCTGATTTTCCTTTATTAGGTGAACTTTTAGTGAAAGCTGCTGTATTAGATGATCCGCCCTTACAAACTGCATTGAAAATGCAAGAAGTTGTTCGTGCCGGCGCAATGACCAAGGACAAAGCGTGCAAAATTCTCAATAAAGAATTTGTAACATCAGCACGAATTAAGAAGAGTATTGACAAAGCTGAACAAATGCGAGAACAAAAGATAGTAGATCTTCTTATAGAAGCTGGGCTTATTAACAAAGAAGATAAAAAAATAGCACAGAATGTCCAGAAAAACTTTGGTGGCAAAACTGGAGAAATCTTGGTCTCAGCACATAAGCTGAGTGAAATAGCTTACGAGGCTGCTTCCGAGTGCGAACGACTTATTTGTCAGAACAAAATTAAGTTAGGAGAAACTATAATCGCTCTGAACTATTGTGAGCGCAGTCGAGTTAATTTAACTGATGCCATGCAAGAATTGGGTTTTCAAATCGATTTATAATATTAGGCTGCCAGTTCAAACCTCGTCGCAAAAGCATATCGTTTTGTGTTTATTCCATTGCTTCATGTAGGCAGGCAAATGGTACAATTATACGAGCCCAAATCCGATCAATAAAGTATTTACTAAAAAGTCACGGAACAAATGACAATTTCTACAAATAAACGCAGCCAATTTTATTTAGAGTTTTGGTTGCTCAGTGCCGTCTCTTTGTTTCTAGAATTGTTGATCATCCGCTGGATGTCAGCAGAGATTAGAACATTCAGCGTTTTTAGAAGCTTCCCTTTAGTAGCCTGCTTTATCGGTTTGGGAGCAGGCTATGCTCGTAGCACGGACAAATTATTTAAATTCGCACCCTGGGCAATATTGTTAATGGCAATATGCATGCGAGCAGCGGATCTCACAGCTATTGCCACTACGCCGTTTCCCTCGCTCAGTGTGTATGTTTGGCAAGATGTTTTTGAAAATACGGCTGAAATTTGGGCACGCTGTGCAACTTTGACAGGATCTGTAGTCCTCCTGATCATGCCACCATTTCTCGCCATGCTTTGCATTGGCAGCCGCCTTGGACAATTATTTACTCAAGCAAAACCGCTAAATGCCTATTGCATCAATATTGGTGGCGCAATTCTAGGAAGCGTTCTATTCACTGTCGCTTCTTTCTGTCAGCTAGCACCGGGCGTATTGCTTGTGGTACCACTGATAATCATTGTCTATTACAGCGCTAAAGGCTCCCCCAAACTATTAATCGCTTCCAGCCTGTCACTTGTTGCCAGTATTTTAATAGTATCCGCCGAAACGCCAATGGCTGCCAACGGAGCCATATATTGGTCCCCCTATCAGCGCATAGATTTATGTCCCGAGGTCCGCATTCTTTCTACTGGTGAACCTTTGACCGTCCGCAGCTACTTATGGGTTAACAAAATTGTCTACCAGGTTCCGATGGATTTTGACGCCGTGCAAAAAAAGGCTGCTTTGATACCGGACGGTGCTAATCTTATGACGCAATTGGGTTATTTTCAACGACGATTTGAGTTTCCTTTTAAATTTAAAAAACCCGGCAGTGTACTAATTTTAGGGGCGGGCATGGGCAATGACGTTGCCGAAGCGCTAAAAGCTGGTGCTGACTCGATTGATGCCGTAGATATTGACCCGGTTATTCTTGACCTGGGGCGCATGTACCACCCTCAACACCCATACAGCTTCAGTAAAGTAAATGCCATTTGTGATGACGCTCGCCACTATATCAACAACTGTCAGAAACGTTATGACATCATCGATTTTTCACACATAGATACTCACACAGTCACTGCTGGTTCATCGCTGCGTATGGATAATTATGTTTATACCGAGCAAAGCTTCAAAGCTGTTCTTAAATTACTCAAACCAGATGGTTTAGCCATAGTTACTTTCTGCAGCCCACGCCCATGGTTTACCGATAGATTGTACAGAACAATTACCAAAGCGAGCGGCTATACCATAGAGCTCTGGGACAAACAATGCGGGTCATTGGCAGTTCTTGTGTTTGGACCAACAGTAAAACCAAATACTTTTGTGCTACCGCCTTGGATTCAAGAAAGATTTACAGTGATTACTGACCACGACGCGCTCGATCAGCGGGTGCTGACCGATGATTGGCCCTATCTATATGTTAAGCCTGGGCTTATTGACGTGACTTATCTATTAGTAATGACAGTAATCGCCGCATTAGCGCTAGTAGCTGCTAGCACACTGCGACACGCGAAAGATCCTTTTCGCTGGCAGATGTTCTTTATGGGAGCTGCTTTCATGCTGCTCGAATTACAAGCAATTTCACGTTTATCACTTTTGTTTGGCACTACTTGGCTGACCACCGCAATAGTAATTAACGGCATTCTAATAATGATACTCTTCGCTAATTTAACTGTGATAAAATTGAGTAATTGGTTAAAGAACAAAGTTAGGGACTTGTACGGACTACTATTATTATCCCTATTATTGAGTTATTTTGTACCGACAATATTTAGCAGTGCTGGAGGATTAGTATCCACAGTATTCATCACTGGCTTAACTTTATTTCCGGTCCTTATTGCCAGTATTATTTTTGCTGTTTCTTTTTCTAGAGTTTCCAGTGCTAAAGACGTATTAGCTTTTAATTTATTCGGGGCATTTTTTGGTAGCATACTTGAGTATTTATCTAATCATTTAGGCATCAATGCCTTAGTGCTTATCGCCATTGGCTTGTATTTTCTCAGCCGGGTGTTTATGCCAAAAGACAAAAATCTTATTGCTTAGTATTCTAATGATATTGTTGCGTTAATTCCATCGCACAAAACTATTTTAATTAGTGCATTGCTCTATTCCAGTCCCAACAATACAGCCATAAGAAACCAGTTGTCCGCAGAGCCGCCTATGTGTGTATTTTGATCATATGTTAAAATAAGAAGTGAACATCACAGTGCCCAAAACAATCAAGCCAAATTCATGCAACTGTGAACAAAAGGCAGTATCAATACATCTACGCTTACGACTACCCGCTTAGTTTGCATGCTTTTTGCAACCATTTAATGAAATTCTCAATATCACTCTTGGCTAATTTTTTTGCAAAGCGCCCACGCATAACCGTCAACAAGTCGCGGTTATCTACAGTTAGATCAATTACTTTTGGCGGCTGTCCTGATAATTTCCATAAAATACTCTTTTTATCTTTTCCAGTAATTATCAAACTGTTAACGAGTGTATCATTACCATTGCGACTTTCATTTTGATAAACAAAAGTGCTATTTGCAAAAATTTTATGCCATCGCATATAATACCGTTGCTCAATTAATAATTTAAAGTTATATAGATAATCTTTCATTTGTTGATCATTTAATTTATGCCAATATTTTTCACCAATAGCGCGCTCAGCCATTGTCGAATAATCAATAAAACGGGCAGCTTGTCCCAATTGTTCAGCATCCAATAATGAATTGTTTTCACTTTTGAGCGTTGCAAATATTTTAACAAGTGATTTTATAGTCGCCTCACCATTTTGAGCCCTAACCTCAGACAGTAAATTAATTGTTGCTATAAAGGCCATCGCTATAAAAATGATGCCAATTTTCACATCTCTACGCAATTGGTTATAACCTCCTAATAGATCATTTTCCGTCGTACAAGCAATGCAATTGATGTTGCCAGACCAAACAATGACCAAGCCAACAAAACCAAAATATCTCGCTCATACGATGCGGGCATATTCAGCATGATGCCTTTAAAAGCATCGGCCGAGTAAAACATAGGGAAAATATAAGCAATAGTTTTCTCGAAAGGAGGCATAGCTTCAACCGGAATCATCACCCCACTTAAAAACATTAAGGCTACCCCAAGTATTGACACTGTCATGGCGTAAACACGTATCGTTTTTAACAAACAAGCGGCAGTAAGTCCCAGGCAAGTATACGTAAAGCTTGATAACAATGTAAAACCAATTAATCCTAGAACATTGTGTCCTAATGTAAATCCAACTATTGGAGCGGTTAAACAAAGTGCCAATAATAAAACAAAACTAGATTCCACAGTAACGGTGAATGTTTTTGCAATGACCACCGAGCGCAAACCATTCGGAGCCAAAATAATTAGTCTATAAGTTTTCTCCATCCATTCATAAATCCAAGAAAATCCCAGATTCATCCCTGCTAATACATAACACAAATAGGCTACCAATCCAGGTGTGACAAAATCACGTATCGAAATATGAGTAGGAAAAAGGTAGTCCGTATGAATCGGCAAGTCTAAAGTGCTTGATTTATCTGTTAAGGCTGTAATCAATCCCATAGATATCTGATTTTGTATTAAAGGATTGTGCCCCTCCATCAAAATCTGAATTGAATCTTCTAACGGATCTTGTGATACATCGGCTAAAGCAATTATCTTATTTGATTTAAGATCAGCTTTTGCTCGATCCAAATTATCGTATTCAATGACATGAAATCGATTAGTTGCCGTAAGCCTTTTCTTTAAATCGCTAAGCCCGGCTGGATCGTGCAACCCAAATGGAATATCATTTGCTCCAGATATAGCATTTCCAACCACGGTAATAATTAAAACAGCTAAAGCTACACTGGATATAAAATAAAGAGGGCGTCTTGTCCACTGCAAAATGTCTTTGCTTATAATAGAAAATATTTGTCTCATAATGAAATATTCTTATTGTTCGTGACTGCTTATGAAAATTTGAATTTTATTGCATCACTTTACGGCATGGACCGTAATAAAGCAGCCAGGCGCACAGAAGAGTTACTTAAGCAGGCAGGTCTATCTGATAGAGCTAATGATCCGGTACATACTTTTTCAGGAGGCATGCAACGCAAATTATTGATTGTGAGTGCTTTGCTGCATGAGCCCTCAGTATTATTTATGGATGAGCCCACGGTGGGTCTTGATCCAAGTGCTAGACGCCAAATATGGTCTATATTGCATGATTTGCGAGAACAGGGAGTAACTATACTCCTTACCACTCACTATTTGGAAGAAGCTCAGTTATTGGCCGATCGC
>Ga0207134_1242_pt1 | contig 11939 bp, 16 predicted proteins | sample Alteio_BWMinHeat_12_FD_153527 | JGI IMG/M metagenome (GOLD analysis project Ga0207134, IMG submission 153527) | Enriched cells from forest soil in Barre Woods Harvard Forest LTER site, Petersham, Massachusetts, United States -... | ecosystem: Environmental > Terrestrial > Soil > Temperate forest >... | reverse complement strand
ACAACGCGCAAAAATGCAACAAGAGGACGCAACGATTTGCGCAATGGTTTCGGGGAGCTGGGCAAGGCAACGAATTGGAGAGCCCAGAAAATTGTCCATCTAAGCTATAGCAAACAAAGGATTTGCAAATTTTGTTTGCATCTCCTTGAAAACATTGAAGGGGAGGTAAGCCGTTGAAAACAGGCTGGTTAGGGACGCCCCCGCCTGGGGTCAAGCGGACGGGCGAATGACGTCGCAACTCATTTATTATCATACAGAATTCCAGTAATGGAAAAAGGGACCCCCAGGAGGTATGCTGGTCGTAGGGTACCCAAGGGGCGGGGGTTATTTTCTACAGGCATACGTTACCCCCGATCTACAGGCATACGGTCGCGGGGAGGCTGTCGCCAGACTGCACACACTATTCCCACCCTGTACTGCACACACTATTATGGGCTTTTTTGACCACCCTGTTTTTGAGCAGATTTCGGAAGGCAAATTTTTCCCCGTTTTTTTGAACGACCCTACGGCAAGCCATAGCGGTTATTAGGGTTAAATGTGTGTGGAGTTACCCCCCTCTGAAAAGCGAAGACATAATTTTTTATATAAATTACTGTGGGGCCCCATATATACTCCACACACTATTATTCGGGGTTTTGTATCCAACACGCCCCTAACGCCATTTGTTACATTCCCAATTACGTCCTCGGGGGTCGGCAATTTACATGTCACGCCCAACCGTCACTAGGACCGCCAGCCCAGTTTCCTGCCCGCCATTAGGCCTATCCAGGTCCGTACGCCCGAGACTACCCCCTGCCGATTTTGACCACCCCTACGGGCTTCCCTATGCGTTTCTGATACCCCCTGTCTCCCAGGAGCCCAAAGGCCAAGGTATCACTTCCGGAAAATGAACCCCGTACCCCAAACACCCAAAAAGTCAAATCTGATACCGTCAAATTGGAAGGTATCACTTTCTCGAAAATAGAGCTTGACAAAGGTATCGGGCTATGATACCTTCCTTGGATGAGCCAACAGCTTTTGCACATACGGCTGGAAAGTGATACCTACGACCGCGTCAAGGCAGAAGCCGACCGGCAGGACGTCTCTATCGCGGAGTTCATCCGAAAGGCAGTCGAAAAGGCACTCTCCCCGGCCCAAGTCAAGGCCGAGCCGAAGACCCCGGAAGTAGACCCGGTTCTTCAAGCGATGGCAAACGGCATTCGCAGGGAAGCCGCTAGTCGTGGGCTTTCTCCCGGGATGATCGTTCAACTCTGGTTCAACATGATGCGCCCGCCGATGCCTACTCTGGAGGCGCAGCCAGACCCGCTCGCGGACGGGTTGAAGTTGAACATCAAGATTTCGGACGAGCCAAAGGATTCTAAGTGACCCCGCCGAACTGGACCACCACGACCACCTTCGCCAAAGAAATTTCCAAGGCCATCGACCGAATGAGCTTCGAGGAAAAAGTGGCCTTCCGATTCGCCGTGCTACTGAAGTACGCGGAGACACGGAGACGACTGCTTAATTAAAACGACCACCAATGGACTCCATTGGGAAGAGAGATAAACATGAGTATGAGCCGACAAACAAGGAAGCGCGAGGCCCGGGAGAAGGTTGCCCGAGAAACGGTAAAAGTACGCCACTCGTCGCCAGAAAACGGTTTGATGTCCGATGTCGGATTCATCAGTGCCGCTCAGTTGCGCATCAATGCCTATCACGAGGCAGGGCACGCAGTCGCGATGACTCGAATCGGACACGGCTGTGAAGTGACATCTGTGGACCCGCAAGAAGTAAAGCGTCTCACCGGACACGCGATGCCGGGTTTCACCAAGCCAGTAGCCAAACCGCTTGAAGTGCGGGTTTATCTTTGCACCACTCTAGCGGGAGTCATGTCGGAAGCAATGTACGCAACGAACGGGATGATTAATCCGAAAGAAGATGACTTCACTCACGTTGAGGAAATTTTGGACCGCGCAGGCATGCAAGGTCAGGAAAGAAAAAAGAGCCGCGAGAATGCCGAGACAAGGACACATCAACTGCTGACGGAGTACGAAGCCGATATCAAAGCCGTTGCCGAAGCATTGATTGAACGAAAGACCTTGAGTGGTGCTGATGTCCGCGCTCTGATTCAAGGCGAGGCGTAAATGACACCCACCAAACAACGCAAAAACCCTGTAAAGAGGCTCTACAACGGGCTCGGACCTCCACCGGAGCCTGTTGCCCCTCCCGCAGAACACGCGACGAGAATTCCTGTAGTGACCGGACAACCTGTAGAGCTTGTTTATTGTTTGAAGCACTCGTGTAAATTGCCGTGTGCAACCTGTCGTCTCATGAACTGGCTTGAAACAGAAACCGTCAAGCATCAAGAAAATATTGGTCAACAAGCCGCAGATGAGTGGCGGAAGATCGCTGAGTTTACAGGAATTCGGCCAGACCAAAAGTGCGTTCACGGAATGTATTTGGCCGAGCACTATTGCGAAGTTTGCCGATTTGAGCCGATTGACCCCACCTATAATCCCGAGATTTATCGAACCGAAATCAAGAAAGCCCTCGCCCACGCGAAAGGAGTTTTATATAGCAGTGAAGGTCATAAAGATTTTAAGGACCTGTCGCAGATTGTCGATATCCAAATATGGAAGGCAACTAAGAAGTATGGCGGCACCATGAATGTTCAACTGGCGTATAGAGTCGCACGCAATCAAGTTGATGGTTATCTTAAAGAACGAATCAAAGAACAAACAATCACTTTGACGGATGACAATGGAAATCCGGTCCTTGCCCCGCGCTTCACGTCATTTGAAGTGAAGGCTAAAGACGAGAACGGCAAGCCGATGGATATTTCTCTCGCTGAGAAGGAAATCGTAGATAAAGAGAAGGAGGGGGGAGCGGGAGACTGGCTGCAGGGCGTTCATAGTGAGGGCGGATTCCCCGCGCTGCTGCAACTCGCAAGCACATGGTACGGTGACAAACGACGCGTGGCCGAAGCGATGCTCCAACCTGGTTTTACAGTGCGCAGTGTTCCGGGGCTTAGTAAATCCTCGGTCGCAAGGATTCGTCAAGTAGTTCTTGTGGCTTTCAAAGCTTTCATAACGCAAGACTTAAAAAATAATTCAAAATAGTTGGGACAAGAGCGTTTTTCTGGACATATATACAATGGGGGGAAGTACACCTCTCCTCCATCTTCGCAAACAACCTAAACAGCCGGGAGCCCATGGGTCACCGTGGCTGCCTACCTTTGCTCTCGGCCCAAACTTTTTCTGGCGCACTGCCGCGTGTGGTGCGCCTTCTCTTTTTGACTCGACTTTAAGGATGAATTTATTTCTCTATGGCTTTGGCGACGTTTGACATCATCGCTATTTTGCAGCGCGAATTGCCGTCGCGGGGCATTCCTGCGTCAACGCTGTCCAGTTTGGCGGGAATCTCTTCCGGCAAGCTGTCGTCCTATATGAATGGCGTCAACCGCTGCCCGGTCGATCACGAGATGAAACTCCGTACCACTTGGGCTCAACTTAAGAAACTGATTGAGAAGACCACCCCGTTGCCCTTGAACTACACGCGAGCCAATGTACTTCGCCGATGCATCGATTTGATGGAGAGCGACAGGCTGCAAATCATTGTCGTTGACTCCGAGGGAATAGAATCATCGGAGCCTGAAACTCAGCAACAAAATAGTTGTACACAGTAAACCTTCTCGGCCCGGCTAATCCGCGCATAACAGAAGAATCCACGGGCGAAAGCCCATACGCACGCATGAAGGAAGCAATGCGAATTTCAGGAATCATTACAGCGTGGTTTCCACGCGGCTATGGATACGTCACAGCGAGACAGGGAAAACGAACGTCTCGATTTTTTCTACACATCAGTAGGGTAATCAGTCTCGATGAAAGTTTGGAGGAGCCCGTTGTCGGGTGCGTTGTCACCTTTGAGCCGACGAATGATTTGAAACGGCACCTGAAGGATATTCCCTCGGCGATTGACGCAGAGGTCGCTACTCCACCGACCCCGGACCCAGTGGACCTATTGTTGGAACTGCTTTCCGGGAAGAGCGGCGGTGTAGCATGAGCCTAGTAGATATCAGGCAAGCGCTGGCGGAGAACGCCGCTCTTAAAAGTCAAATTCTTCAATTAGAGAAGCTTATCGAGAAGGTTCGATATGAACGCGATTCAGCGGAATGCGAAGTCTTCAACGTTAAATGGAAACTAGATGAAGCTGAAGCAAGATTGCAGGACATCGAAGAGATGGAAGAAGAGATGCGTCAGGACGGCTATCTTATCGACCCGCTGAAACCTAATTGGAAGAAGCAGTTGAAATTAATACTAGAGCGCGAACTTCGCGAATTGGAGGCGAACTAAAATGTCAGCAACACCGTCTCCAATGGGAGCAGAAAGATTCTATCAATGGGTGCCGGTAAGCCAGAAGAGAGCCGAGGCGTTGATAGCGGAAGGCAGAACTCCGCAAACTAATCCCACTGCGTTTCAACCAGACCGTGTTTTGATGCCGGTGGAACGTAATGAAGAAATCAAGAAATACATTGCGGAGCACCCGAATACAAAATGGTTCACTCGCGTTGGCGACCCCGACCCCGTATTCGTGGGAGAGATTCCGAATACCGAAGGTAGACCTGATGATCGAGGACTCGGTTTGCCGTGGGAAGAAACAATTACAAGTCTTTTGGATACATCAGGCGCAGTCGAGCGTCCGGTGTTTCCAGTTGAAGTTCTTGAAGGCACTAGTATCTACGAAGGGCTTGTTAAGCCCGCACTTGAAACTACATCCAAGCATGCGCAGTTTATTTTCTTTCCGGCGGCACAGCTAGCACTAAATTATATGAGTAACAAAGTCCAGATTCCTTATGGGCAGACGGAAGGTCGTTACAACCTTTTTGTATTGCTCATCAGCCCGTATGGAAAGTTTTTTAAAAGTAGTGCTGCAGAGCTGGCTCAATTGTATTTTAACTACGCGGGCTTTTGTATGGGCTTAACACCCGACGTCACGAACGCAAATGGTAAAATCATTATATCTGGTGCAGGGTCGGCGGAAGGCTTCTGCCTAGCGGCCCAGAAAATCAATGCTAAAAATATGGTGATTTATAATGACGAACTCTCGGAATACGTGTCGAAGGCGTGCATACAGTCATCTTCGCTTAACTCGATGATGTTAAAGATTTATGAATCGTCACAGTTATCCAATCCTATCAAGGATATCAAGAAGAGTTTCAACATTCTGCGTGGCACATACACATTTGGCTGGTTGAGTTGCACCACCGACCGCATGTTTCCCGGGCTGTGGGCGAAAATAGCTGATTCAGGTTCCGGTATCACCGACCGTACGTTATTTATTTGTGCTCCGGAAAAACCTAAGGACGCAAAAAGATTTCATAATCCTTTGATAACCGAAGGCTCGAAGCTCACTAAGATACGGATTGATGCTGCGGTTATGCAAGCAAAGTTCGAATATGATTCTGATTCCGACATAGACCGTGCTATGGCCATCCTTAACGACCCGCGCAAACAAGGTGTCTTGGAAAAGTTCGCTTTGTATTTTGCCGTAGATTTGGGGCTCAAATCTATCACGAGAGATTGTGTGCGGCGAGCATGCAAAATCTTGGATTTTGTTATCCAATCAGCAGCATTTATCAAGCCTATAGAGGCGGAAAATAAACAAGGCGCACTCCAGCAAGGAATACTGAGAATGTTGCGAATGAACAATGGCGCGATGTCCTATCGCGATCTATGTCACGAGATGGATTACACGCGACACGGCACTTGGGAATGGGGTAACTGTTATGGGGGTCTCGTCAAGAACGGGCACATTATAGAATTTCAACGTCGTTCCACACGCCGACCCATTCGCATGGTCGGATTACTTAAACAAGAAGACTAAAAACAGCAAATTGAGGAAGGATGTCGAAAGAACTTAATGATACGGGTGTGCTCGAACAGCCTGCAAAGAAAGAGCGCACGCCAGAAGAAAAAGAACGTGTTCGAAAGGCCGTCGCGGAGCACCGTAAGCGTAAGAGGGAATCAGACACCAACGCCAGATACGATGGCCAGAACGAGCCGACAAAACCTGAAGCCAAACGTCTACTCGGTCTGCGCGGATTGAAGAACGCTCATGTCGTCGACACAGTCTACGATTGCCTCGTTAGAGCAGCCTCCGAGAATACAATCTCTCCAAACTATTTTCTATTCGCGAATGGCATCGTCCAGACTCTACGTTCCTACGAAGCGAAAAAAGCCCAACCGCTCCCCGAGGTTGTGGGTGAGCAAGTCACAGGCGAGTTACTGAACCGTCCGGAGCTGTACGCGCTTTATGACGCCAGCATTGCATGGCGCGAAGACTTGGGTTTCGAAGAATTCCTCACTATCCGCCATATCTGCAAAACGGATTGCTTCTTGCTGGGGCGCGATGTACTAAACAAAGATTTTGCCGAGTGCCATCGTGTCTGGAGTCATGAGTTCTTCCCCGCGTTTCAACCCCGACACGCTTCCGCCGAACTATACCCAGAAGCAAGCAATTAAATGGCTGAACGAACAGTCTGAATTGAAGAATTTTCTTTTGCTGGCTAGCCGTTCGAGCTTCAAGTCTTCGTGGAGCCACATCTGGTTGTTAAGCCTCATTCTCTGCCTGCCCGATGTGCGCGTGCTTTTGGTGAGCGAGACTAAGCCTCTATCTAAAGATTTCATCGGAGTCATTCGCAGTTATTTTGAAACAACGCCAGGGCAAGAATCGCGCTTTAACCAACTCTTTCCTGAGTTCACCATTCCGCTAGGCGATGGAAGTGTGTTGAGCCTCGACTGTCCGATGGCGCATTTACGTCTGCCGCAATCCATCGAAAGCACGAGCATGGACAGCGCAGTCGCAGGCCGCCGTTTCGATGTCGGGTTATTTGACGACCCTATTTCAAACATGAGTTGTGGCAACGATGTTCAAATTCAAGCCAGCCACAATAAGTTTTTGGCTTTGCTGAAGTTGCGTGAAACATCGGGACTCGTGTGCGTTTTGGGAACTCCGTGGCACGAAAATGATTTGTACAGCCGTTTGATTACTCAAGCAGATGAGAACGAAGACTCCAGTTGGACCTATCGCATAGACCCAGCGTTCGTGGTCAAGCCGGAAGCGCGAAAGAAGTTGACGCCAATCTTTTTGCCGACCTTGGTAGAATCCGACATCGAATCTTTCTTGTTTCCGGAGCGATTGAACTGGAAGTTTTTACGTCAGGAAATATCGAACTCACCATCATTTTTTCTTTCTCAGAATCTTTGTATTTTCCCGCGAGCTGCTGGCGCTGATCTTCGCGTGACATTCGAGGAAATGGTTTTTCGGGCTCATATACGTCCGATAGGTTCCTTTGATTCGCCGTTTGCTCAGGAATACATGTCGATTGACCGAGCTTGGTCCGTCTCAAAATACGCAGATTTTTCGTGTGTTATGGTCGGTAAGATTTTGCCAATCGAAAACAAGACTGCTTGCGCCATCTGCGATGTATCGATGGACCGCTGGAAGGAAAGCGAACTCGTTCTTGCCGTCGTCAAGATGATTGAGAAACATCCCACCATTCGCGCAATCATCATGGAAAAGGCCAAAGGCTGGGAAGAACTCCGACTGGCAGTTCATCGTGCAGCCGCATTGCGCGGCCTTGTTGTGCCGACTTTCATTGTTAAGCCTATTGATATAACTCCCAGAGCCAAGGCTCGCAGGGCGAAGCGATTGGAACAACCTCTTTCAGATGGAAGACTCTGGTTCGCTGCGGCGCACTGGACGGACAGCGTCATGGAGCAGTTCTTGAAGTTTGACGGAGTCACCGACAGTAATAAAACAAGAAAGGACGACGCGGTTGATGGGGTCGCGCTTCTCGTGGACCACTGTCTCCCTAAAACAATTGAAGAAATGCCAGCCGTCGACCCTGACAAAGAAAAAGAGCGCGAAGCTGAAGCCGAGCGCGAGGCACAACGTGAGCGGATTCGGATGCAGCACACGGCAATGTTCGGTAGCAACGCTCCATACCAGAAGCCATCCACACCGGAGCCCCAGCAGACGGAAAAACAAACTGACCCGCGATTGGCTCAATTGGCAAAGTGTTTGCCGCCCGGGATGCGAATTTGATTTTGACATTCCGCCGTTGTGGGGACCTTCGGCGGATTGCGGCAGCCTGGGGGCACCTCCTAACTCTGGGCTGCCGCTGCCATTTCTAAGGAGTTTTTGTGGAAATATTCTATTGCAGAATTTGTAAGCAGGAGATGGAACTCCCGGCAGACGCCATCTTTATAAATCAGGCTAGAGGCAGTCCTTACAAACTTTATCGATTCGCAGATAGTTCGCTCCATGATTTGACGCGGCAATCCACACTGCTCAAAGCAAGTTCTGGGCTTCGACTGATTGGTAGCAGGGGTGTTGGGCTCCATCTTCGATGGCACATAAACCGGGGAATTAGAAAAGAAGGATGTCCCCACTGTTTTTCGGACCCCGCCGACGCGGAGTCACAAGAACCAATTTTGAATACGGCGCAAGCCGAGGAGAAATAAAGAAATGTCTGAAGATTTGGAAGTACAACGACTTAAGGCGCAAATGCACGGCGATCACGTCGCCATGGAATTCTTGAAGTGGCTACTAGCGAACGGAATTGTGTTTCGCCAGTGTCAGGAAAACTCGACTGCGATTGATACATATTTGAAAGAGAAGAATCTCGTCTTCAGTTTGGAGTCGTGCATTGAGGCGTACAACGCCCTGACCCAGCGCGGCCACAAATTTTTGTTGGACACACTCGCACCGCCTGTTGCGGCCAAGAAAGAATTACCAGAGCTTCCGCCTGTTCCTGGCATGGGTGAACCCCAAATCTTTACCGTGGGGGATGTCAACCGTATGCCGTCGGAGCGTTATAAAAAGCTCTACTTTGGACCCAGCTCAACCCAGTTCCGAGCGCGGGTGGCAGAGATAATCCGCCGTGAAAAAGAGGAAAAGTAAATGGCAACAAACGGAGAAGTCCAGAAAGGCTGGGAATACCTAGACGCAATTCCGCGTTACCGCCGAGTCGATGCCAACGTGAATCTGATGAGCCACGCCATCCACTCAGAAGACAAAACGATAACGACGGAAATCTTGCATAAAATTTTCAATCGCATCAAACCTAAGCTGGCTATCAACGGTGATTACGCGGAAGCTTACAGGGTGTTTTTCGAAAAGCACCCAGAGTACGCGCTTGAATGCAATATGGCGATTCTAGACGCGGCGCTCATTAAACGTAGCGACGCCGTCACCGCCGAAAATCTTGAAGAACTTCTGTTGCCTGGAAACCCTCACAACGTCATAAGCCAATTGGCTATAACCGCTGAGGCTCGTCAGGCGCAAGTCGAGGCTCGCGAAACCGAGCGCATGATTTCTGAAATTACGGGCTACATGCTGGACGCCAAAGGCAAGGTCAAGCAGGAATATACCGAGCGCCAATATCGGGACAAAATTGCTGGACTTCGGTCGATGCCTTTTTCTCAATTGTCTGCGCGGTACGACGAAGTCATTCGAGTCAGAGGTCTACGTAAAACGCCAGTCGAGGCTATACGTGCGGTAGTCAAGACCGACGCAAAGGCTCAGCGCAAGGAAATCTTTTCAACAGAGCCACCTGACGTCGAACTTTTGAACCCGAACACCAACCAGCCATTTACAGGACGAAAAGAGCTGGTGAACTTCTTGAACTCACTCAGTCGAGAAGAAACGCGGGCTTACTTCTCATTTCCCGAGGGTCGCCCAAAGCCTGGCGTCGCCGAGGCCGTTACAAGAATCTTAAAAGGAGCGGTGCAATAAAATGGAATTCAAGCAAGGTGTGGAAGGTTATCGTACAAATGTCGGAGAGGCGACGAAGCAGCTTTTACCAGCCGTTCTAAAAAATACGGCGAAGAACGGGCAACGAGTTTCTGATTGGTTGGTGGAGCATTGCTCAGAAGGTGACATCGTTGACGCCTCGACCAAAAACATTCTTAGAGCGATACGTGCGCTCGATGGAGCACCGTTGGGTGTCGAGTGGGAAGTCGCTCCGAAGCCCCAAAAGAAAAGACCAGACGTTTTACAAACCACGGATGGCAACCGCGTCAATCATGCCCGAGAGAACAAGGTAAGCGAAATAGATTTTCAGATGGCGGAGGAAAAGCGCCGTCGTCAAGCGCTTGGGGACGCCGCTAATCGCGAAATTCTGGCCGAGGCTGCCGCCCTGGTTTCAAGTCATTCAAGCGTTTCACATTCCAGAACTTACCGTGAGCGAGCAGCTCTCAAAACGGAGTTTGATCGGCTCATTGCCGCCAAGATTCATCCCAAAGATGTTCTTGCGGCTGTTAAAGCAAAACAAGACACCTTTACCAACGGCGATGTCACCCGTCCAACCTTCGGCAGCAGGTGAGTTATGAATGACGAGATTCGCAAACAATTTCAAACGATTATTCGAGAGGCGCAATTCAAAATTAACAGTCTAAGTCCTGGCTACAAAGTAGTGCTCCTCGAATCCGAACGAACCGAAACCGATATTCAATCAGACGTTGCCCGTGCCTTGCATGATCGAGAAGGGGCAGGTCTCAGCGGGAGCGATGCCCCTGAATTTTCGGCGGCTCTGACTTTGGATGGCGCATCTCGCGAGGAGCGCGAGCTAATCGAGCGTGCGCTTCAAGAGTCTCGCGCTGTCACAGATTTTGAAAGATAGAGTTTGTGGGCTCAACCCACAAAAAAGCGTGACGGCGGCTCTCACCGCCCAACGCATGAGAGAAACAGTATGACAAACAAAGCAAACAACCCAGACGCCAGCAAGAAGCAGGATGACACCCACTTCGCGCCGGTCGAACAAGGCGCTCACGGTAACAAAGATGACAGCGAATGTGCTTCGCTTCGTATCGGTAACCGTCCCAAGCCGTCAAAGGTCACAACCGTGGACCCAGAGAAAAACGCCGGTGCAGCAATCGCTGCAGCGAGACGTCAGAATACTTCGGATGGTAAATCCTATCCGAAAGGCCGCAACGTAATCGAAAACAAGGGAGACAACAGCTTGTTAACGCATGATCGAGGCGGGGAAGCGTAAAAGTCGTACAAGGTCTTTAAACGCGCCCCGAGCTGGAAATTTTCCAGCGATGGACGCAGCGGTGAAACCCCGGACGACTCGACATCGACCGGCTAAAAGCCGCAAAGAAGGGTGTAATCGGTGTGCGGGCTAATCCGAGGAATCAACCTCGGTCCCAAACTGTCTAACGAATACCTCCTTTATCGCATACAACCTGCGAATGATGGCGACGGGCTATAGACCGAACGTGTCCGAGCAGTCTTTGTATGTTGGTAGAAACAACCCCTGTTGTCGCAAACAAGCAAACGCACCAAAACGGATTAAGACACCATCACGTCGAGAGTCGCCTTCGATAAGTGATTTGAAAACGTGTTGAATTGTCGGCGTCTGTTTGAAACGTGGATGCTTGTTTGCGATGGCTTTATCCCCGCCAATATATCGTCAACCTAACCTTCGTTTTCGCCACTACCTGGAATGTACTTGTTTTAAGCATCTTCTGGTTTTATCTGGCGGTGCAACGCTCTCAAAGGAGGTAAACAAAAATATGAAGCGTAAGAAACCATTAGGCGCCCATTGGTTTGAACCGATTTATAAGACTGCGGACAGAAAAGTCACTATACAGAGTGAAGGAGAGGGGCGGGGGCCAAGTAATTGGAGCCTCCGAGTTTGGCCAAATCTGGGTGAGCAATTCGCCCCATCGTCCGGCCCTGAACGGAGCATGAAGTCGCCGTTCTTTATAATCGGCCCGAGGCCGAACACTGAGAATTTGAAAGATCACACGACTGAAAATAAATGTAATTACGCAACCATTAGCAACTTTCGTGTCCGGCGCACAATCCAAAGAAAAATCGCTTAAACCTGCGTGCTTGCCGTTTCCGAAAAAGCGGCCAATCCAGATCACGGTCCCAGTCGGAATTGACCTATT
>Ga0207134_1241_pt1 | contig 12052 bp, 8 predicted proteins | sample Alteio_BWMinHeat_12_FD_153527 | JGI IMG/M metagenome (GOLD analysis project Ga0207134, IMG submission 153527) | Enriched cells from forest soil in Barre Woods Harvard Forest LTER site, Petersham, Massachusetts, United States -... | ecosystem: Environmental > Terrestrial > Soil > Temperate forest >... | reverse complement strand
CCATCCGCATCATACGCGGCCAGAGCAGCTGACAAATCCGCATTTAGCGAAATGAGAAAGAGTGCGGCAGAAGAACCGTGGTCACGCGATCGAATTCCATGGTGAAAACGGTCAGACAGTTGGGCGGCGCACGATCAACTTTTTCGCCACTGGAGGCGGAATCAAGGTAGCCATCTTGCGGATCATCGCCAGCACCAGCCGCTTGTCGCCGTCAGAAAGCGTGGTGCTGTACTTTTTGATCTCCGCCAGGAAGCGAATCTCGTCCTGCGAGAGCTCGCCGAGGGCTTTTTGCGTTTCACGATCGCGGGGCGTTTCGGTGCCGGGGAAAAAGTCCGCCAGCGAGATGTCCATGGCTTCCGCGATTTTGGCGAGCGTTTCGAGAGACGGGACGGTGTGCCCGTTTTCCACGCGCGACAGGTAACAACGCAGCAGCCCGGTGCGGCGCTCGATGTCGCCCTGCGACAAGCTGCGCTGGCTGCGGTAAGTCCTGATCACTTCTCCGATGTTTACTCGAGGTTTTTCTTTTGGCATGATCTCCCCACCTGAGGGGGTATCTTACTCACTAACAGCAGGAGTGGCAAGGGGGAATTTCTGGCGGATGGTTCCAATGCGATAACGGATGAAGAAGGCCAGGGAATGGCACCCCAAGAACCGGGAAGACCGGAAAGAAAGAGGCGGACCGAAGCCCGCCTCTTTCGAAATACTCTCCGGGATTTCAATACGCAACTGTGGGAATTGCGACTACCTTTGCGAAGGCGTCACCGTTGCTGACTGCTGCAGGCGGAATTCCAGCAGCGTCTCGCTCGGTACCTTCACCTGTTGGCCCTTGGTCAGGACCTGGACGCCCGCGCCTGTCGCTCCTCCAGCCGCCGCGCCAATCGCCGCACCCTTTCCGCCGCCCGCGATGGCTCCAATGATTGCTCCGGCGGCGGCGATGCCACCCACCTTCTTGGCTGTAGAGGCGCCTTGGCCCTTGCCCTGCAGCGTGTAATCACTGCTGACCACCGGGTAGTCCTTGCCGTCAATCACCATGCGCGTTAGTTCCAGCTGTAACTCCGACTTGCCCGTAAATGTTCCGCTCTTCTCCGCATTGGCCAGCCGGCCATACACATCGGTTCCTTTGCGGGCGACAATTGTATTCCCGACAGTTAAGTCGGTCTCCAAGCTGGCATGGAACACGTCACCGACGTGGTTCTTTGAGGAGTCCACGCCGTCGATCATGCGCACCAGGAGAGATTGCCCTGCTGGGATGGTAACGTCGCCCCCGGGAGGGGTCGGGGCCAAGGAGTTCGCCGCGACAGGTGCTATTGCGGCCGGAGCCATCGCTGGGTCAGTGCTTCTGAAATTGCCGGTAAACGTCAGAGCGACAGCGTCCGTTGTGTTAAACGTCTGAACTTCGCCATTTATCTCGAAGCGCAGCACGGCTTGCGTGCCGCCGAGATACTTCCCTTTCAATACGCGGCCATCCTTCAATTCCAAAGTATCCGCCGCGGCTACGCCTACAAAAAGCAGCCCTAGTAGGGCTGCCGCCAAGAAACGATTCACTCTCTTCATTGTTCCCTCTCACAATTGGAATCACGAATCCCGCAGATCTCCGGATTTGTCTCCCACGCCCAAAAGCTACACGGTGATTCTACCGCATTGGATGAGAGAGACGCGACGAATGGTTGCGCCTTCGGGAGCCCGACAATCAGGGGGGAGATCTCACATCGTGGAGAGGAGTATAGACCGGAAGGCAGCCCGCCCCAATGGTCGGGCCGTGGCTGCACTGTCCTGAAGAATAATGAAAAGGGCCCAAACCAGAGAGGTTTGGGCCCCGGATGCTTCGAGAGCGCCTTAGGGTGAGCCAGCTAGCCGCTGCCTGGGGTGCAGGCTAGAGTTGGCGGCGGGCCTGATCGGCTTCTTCGGCCAGACGCATAAGCGCTGGCACGATCCCGGTGTCGTTTTTATTGGTCTTGGGATTAATGAAAAGCCCGTCCGTCACAAACGACTGCACGGAGGCGACCGCCCCACCAAAAGCTATCGAGGTCGGGCGAATGATGGCCACCGGGCCGAACCGCTGGTCGAGGAAGTGAGTTGGCTCGGGCATGATCAGGTTGGACTGCAAGGTGTCCCCGTTCAAGGATTCCGGATCCGTTTCACCCTGGGCGGCGCTCAAAGTGGAAAAGGTCACGGTCGAGTTATTCACAGGATCGACGTCCGTCAAGGGAGTGGCATTGCCGGCCTTGTCCTGCCAGGTCTGGAAGTGCATGGTCTCACTGGGGCCGATGCTCAACAGGATTCTCAAGACCTCCAGGTTGGTGACGTGCTGTGCCAGCGCCGGATAGAGGCTAGTGCCACCTTGCTCGATGAAGGCGAAGTGGAATCCCGCTGTGAAAGCGATCGCCTTGAGGTGATCGGTGAAAGCGGACAGCGTGGGGTCGGGATTGATGACGCTTCCATTCGTGTCGGCGTTGCTTCTCGGGATCGCCGTATGTTGTCCGACGTTCAGACTGGGGACCGCCTGGGCAAATGGTGCCTTGGGATCAAAATCAGGGTTGGTGATACTGCGGTAGCGTGACCAAAAACTGGTGTCGACAGTCAGTTGGGTAAGATTCGTGAGGCGCCCGGCGGTCTTGACCGCGCCATCCGCCTGGCTGCTCGGCAGCACCTTGAACTGGGTGAGGTCAGCAGACCCCGCACCCCTCGATTCCAGGTAATTGCCAAGAAACCGGGCGTGGCTGATCTCGTCGTCGGTATTGTCGTGGATGTATTGCGGCATGTCCCCATCGAGGAGTTGCAGCGCTTGTGAATAGGCGGCGTTCCCGCCAGTGAGCCCGCTGAATTCGTTATCCTGGGTACCGCCGAGTTCCGCGTACTGCCGCCAAAGGTCTTCTTCTACCTGCTCAAGGGCCTGCAAAAACCTTAGAATCGCGATGTCTCCCCTGGTGATTGGTGCGCGGTCGGCGCCAGCCTCCTGGTCGAACGCAAACGTATTGCCCGCCAGCAGCCCGGCGCCCACAGTTGCCGCGCCCGCCACCGTTCCGTTCTTCAAGAATGAACGCCGCGTGCTGCCCTTCGTGAATACATTCCCTTCTTTCTTCATCGGTCTTCCCTCTTTTCGATTTGGTGAATTGAGTCCCGGTGCAAAGAACTGCCGAAAAATGTCGCGTCTCCCGAAGGCTGGGTCCTGGCTGTATAGGATTGGTGTTTGTCCAACTGACGTCGCATCAAATTGCGGGTCAGTCCGCTGCACAGCGGAGGAAGAGGGGCCAGCGGGCCAGCCACTGGCCCCTCTTCTGTTATTGGACAGTGAGAGTGACGGAAGTTGAGTGAGTGAGATTCCCCGAAGTTCCGGTGACCATCACCGTGACCATGCCACGCTGTGTTCCGCTCCCGGGATTGTTCATGCCGTTACCGCCGCAACCGCTGGCAGCGAGCAGGCATGCCGTGGCAATCAAGAAAACCAGGCTGCCCGCGAGGCCGGGGATCCAGTTGTTCCCTGCCATGCGGCTTCTCCTGATGCTTCCGGCGAGGAACGTAGCCAGCAAAACGAGAGCGAGGACTGCGAGCATCATGGCGTAGCGTCCCCCGCTTTGATTCCCGCCTATTAGTCCCGCGTGCATGTAGGGATTTGAGGAAGTGCTGATCATCATCATGGACGTCACCATCCCGCCGCTGGCAGGCGTGACCGACGCGGGAGAAAAATTACATGTGGAGTTCGCAGGCTGGCCGGAGCACGTGAGCGTGACGGCGGAGTTGAAGCCGTTGAGCCCGCCCACGCTCACGGTGAACGAAGCGGGTTGCCCCGCACTGATCGTCAAGGTCGATGGCGATGCGCTGATGTTGAAATCGGAGGTGGGCGCCGGCGTGGCATTCGCCGTGATCGCCGAGAAGAGTCCGTGTTGTTCATTGGCAAGGCCCGCCGTGATGTACATGGTGTTGGCATCGCCGGAAGGCCCTCCGCCACCGAAAACCATGTCCCACAGGGAAGCATTCGCGATGACCGTGCCGTTCTGGTCTTTCATCTGGTCGACGAAGGCCCCGCTCGCGAAATTGTAGGCGTTGATCGTGCCATCGCCGAAATTCCCGACCAGGAGATTGCCGCTGGCGCCGAATGAGCCGAAGCTCGCCGGAGGAATCACCACGCCCCAAGGCGCGTTGAGGTGGGAGTCGCTGGTAATTCGGCGGATCATTGTGCCATCGGCGCTGAAGAGGTCCACGAAGCCCGCTCCGGCGATATGCAACGGATCGTGCATAGGCGAGTCCTGCAAGGCGTATGTCACCACCACCATGGCGGTGTTGTTGACATTGATGGCCTTAATGCCGAACGGCGCATATCCGGGGGAACCCGAGCCTGTTGGGACCGCTGGCGGGGCCGGATCATTGAATGCCCCCGCGCCGAGAATCTGGGTTTGCTTGAAGCCGGTGTCGTAAACCTCGACCTTGCCGGACCTGAAATTGGTGGCCAAAAGAAAACTGCCGGTCGCGTTTTTAATCAGCGCCAGGCCCTTATAAACTGCGCCCATAGCCGCTGATGGGATGGCGGAATTGTCCACCGCCAAGATGGTTGAGGCTCCGCCCGTCCATGCGGAGATCGTTCCGTCTTCCGTGTCAAATATGAAAATCCCAGGTTGGCCGTTCACGTTAAAACCCGCACCGCTGGGTGGCGCGACAATTCCCGTTGGCGTCGCCGGATTCGAACTGCCATTCGGCGGGGCAACAGTAAACGAGCCGTTCAACGCTCCGTTTTGGTCGTACAGCGTGGTAAAACCGCTGTTGTTGTCGGAAATCCAGAAGGGATTGCCGGGGACAAAAGCGATGCCCCAGGGATTCACCAGTTTGGCGTCCGTGTTGGCCGCCATCCCGGCGGTATCCGACACCAGATTGGTTTGCTTGTAGCTGTTCGTCTGTGCGTGGGCAGACGGGAGTGGCAAGGCGCTGGCGCAGGCCAGCCCCAGTACAACAGTCCAGAATTTCTTCATGATTGCAGCGTGCTCCTCTTTGAGTTAAGGCAGCCGTTACGACGTTTGCCTGAATGTTCTTTAGGTTTGATGGCAAAAGTCTGCCGGGAATAAATCAGCGGAAGGACAAGTCTTTATCCACGTACAGACCACTCGGTCGTTAAGACTTACGAGAAAAGGTCAATTCAGAACGAATAGAGTCAGCAGGCAACCCTGTGCCGGGGCTGGGGAAGCCGCTGGAAAGGACCAATGAACGACGTTCAGAGCGCAGCCTCGGTAGTGCGTTTCGGCACCTTTGAAGTCAATCTTCACTCACGCGAACTTCGCAAGCATGGAATGCGCATCCGGATGGAAGAAAAACCCTTCCAAATTCTGGAGATGTTACTGGACCATGCCGGTCATGTTGTAACGCGGAGAATGCTTCGCGAGAGACTTTGGCCCGACACGGTTGTGGGGTACGAACATGGGCTGAACACCGCCATCAACAAACTTCGCGATCTGCTGGGAGACTCCGCTCGGAGTCCGCGTTTCGTCGAAACCCTTCCCCGCCTGGGTTATCGTTTCATTTCTCCCGTGTTGCACCCCGGGAAGGCCGTGGCAACGGAGGGTAAGAGAATGCTCCTTGTCCTGCCGTTCGAGAGTTTATGCGGCGATGGCGAACAGGAATTCTTTGCCGAGGGATTGACGGAAGAGATGATTTCGCAACTCGGACAGCTAGACCCCAAGCGCCTGGGGGTGATCGCGAGAACTTCGGCCGCCCAATACAAGTCCACGAAAAAATCCATTGGAGAAATTGCCGCAGAGTTGCACATCGACTGCGTGTTAGAGGGGAGCGTCCGCTGCGATGGCGGGCGCGTGCGCATTACGGGCCAGTTAATCGAGGCGCGGGACCAGACCCATCTTTGGTCGGCAAGTTATGACCGCGACTTGCGAGATGTTCTCGATGTCCAAAGTGATGTAGCACGCCAGATTGGTAAAGCACTGGCGTTCGAATTGCTCCCCGGCTAGGGCGCCGTGGGTTCCACGTTCCAGCCCTCCACCACCAGTTCGGGTATGGCGCCATGGAACTCGTCGGAATCGAATCTCACCGAGACGGACTTTTTCTCGCCCGGCAGCAAAGAGAAATAGTTATCGCTCCAGAAGACTGGTGTCAGGTCATCCCCGCCCCTGCCGCGCGTGAGCCGCAGATGGACCATGAACGCGACGCTGTTGTTCTTATTCTCAGCGATAAAGGTAAGCAAGGGGATCTTTCCAGCAAAGTCTAGCCTCTTCGTGATAGCCACTTTTACCGTGGGAAGGGTGTTCAGTCCAGAAAGGTCGCCAAATTCCTTCTGCGGTGTGTAGACCGTGTCGCTTCTCTTTGCCCAGTCGAGTACGTCCGCTTTTGTCGACAACCAATAGAAATTCTCGCTGATCAGCTTTCCGCCCGCATCATGGAGTTCGAGCTTCAGGAAATAGGTCGGCGTCAGTCCATCCGGCGTCGGAAGATCGAACGCTTTGGAGCTGCTGTCCGCCTCCAAATCAAGTGTTGCTTCGCGGGAAGCTTTTTCCTGCGCATCGATGCTGTAGATTTTCGCGCTGACTTTCGTTCCTTTGAGCGGTTCGTACGTCCCGTTGATCACCGCGACGGAGTTGTCGTCGTATGAATACTGCACATGGACTGGCTCACAAGCCTTTTTCGTGCCGAAGTATCCACCCGCCGGCACAAGGTAGTAATCGTAGAGATGCCAGATCAGGGAAGGCCAAGCGTTGTTCAGCATCCACTGAATCACACCCGTGGAGGTGTATTTGTTCCGCGCGTAGGCTTCAAACATGGCGCGCTGGCCGTCGTAGGTCATTGCCTGCGCTTTGCGCTCGTAATCTTCGAGCGACGACGCCTGTCCGTAGCGCCGGTTCAAACCGTCGGTAAAAACATTGACGGTCGTGAAACGCTCGCCGCCCGCGTGATAATTCCAGACTTCATCGATCGGCCAAAGATGATCCTTGGGGATGAATCTCTCCAGCGATTCCCGCGTTGGGATGGCCGGCCCCGGACTTGTTTCCGTGTTGTAGCCGTAGGCGCCCCCTGCTTCCGTGTCTGCCAGCCAATAGACAGGCGGAACATACTCGTACGGGCCGGTCATCTTCACGCCGGAATTGCCGGTAACTTTCGTGGGCGTTTCTGAAGCAGAAGAGAGCGAGGGATTCGGCCATTCGAGTTTTTCCAGAATTCCGAGGTACATCTGCTCGACATCCGCGGGAGGCGGGCCGTCGCTACCATAGAGCCAGACGAAGACGCTCGGATGATTTCGCAAACGGGAGATCTGACTCGCGAGCGAAGCGGCGGCCACTTTCTTCTGATCGCCTTTCCAATCGCCCCAGCGCTCCCAGGCGTCGCAGCAGGACCAACCTGGCATGACAAGAATGCCCAGCCGATCTGTCTTCTCAAAGAATTCATCGCGATCGAGGTGGCCTTCGAGGCGAACGGTATTCAAGCCCATGTCACGAACGTAGGCCAGGTCAGCGTCCAGCCGAACGGAGGACCATCGAAGAAACATGTCCTCGTCCCAGGCGGCGCCGCGAATGAGCACCTTCCGCCCATTCACTTTGAAGAGCCGATGGCCCTTGGCCGTGAGTTCCGAGGTAACTTCGCGAATGCCAAAGGTGACCTCCGCCCGATCCGAAACGCGCTTGCCACTTTCAAAGTAGAGCGTTGCGGTGTGGAGAGTGGGCGTACCCATTTGATAGGGCCACCAAAGTTGGGGATGCTCCAATTTGAGTTTTGGAAATTGCGGCGGGGAAAATTTTACAATCCTGGCTTCTCCGCCAGCCAGCTCCACGTCCTGTTGCAATTCAAACCCTTGCAGTCGCGCGTGCAGGATCCCTTTTACCGGAGCAGCAGAGGTATTTTGCAATTCAGCGCTGACCGTGAGCTCGGCAGTCTCGTATCCCGGCCCCAGCCTGGAAGCCACAAACGGGTTTCTCAGTGCAACTTCTCCGCTCTGCGCCAAAAATACTTCCCGCCAGACACCCATCATTTTGTCCGGGGGAGTGGGATTCCAATCTACCCAGGTGATCTCGAGGTCGTCTTTCTCCGGCGCGAAGACCTCTACGGCGATGGCGTTACGCTTGCCTGCTTGAACGAACTCGCTGACATTGAATTCAAAGGTTCGGTAGGCGCCGGCAACCTCGGTTTTGTCGGCGACCTTTCTTCCATTGACCCAGAGATTCGCGCGATAGTTGATTCCCAGGAAATTCAGCCAGGCCTTCTTGTTCTGATAATTGGCTGGCAAATTGAACTCCGTGCGAAACCACCACGAGCAACGAAACGGGCTTCCCTCCGGCATGTCGTGGTTGGCAAAGAGCTCTTTGTTGGACTGAAACATTCCCGGATAGGATTGTAGATTGTTTGCCCAGAACGGATGCGGATACGTCTTATCGATAATTAGCGCGCCCACCACCGTTGCGGGAACGTCTGCCTTGTGCCAACCCTTCACGTCGAACCCGGCCGAGGAAACTTGCTCGCCCGCGGCCTTAACCTCGCACGACGACTGAATCTGCCAATTCTTGTGCAGATACATTCGCGCTGGAGGCTCGCTCGGCGTATCGGCGGCATTGCTGCTGCGGCCGAGAATTGAGCATAGAGCACAAACAAAGAGGTACGACGAACGCAAGCGTGGCATGAACCTCCTTCGAGGTTTCGCTATTTCGAATCGGCGATCGAGACCGACCCATCTCAAAGCCCGGGCGGGCCTATATTAAACCGTTTGAATGATAGAAACACATCCATATTTGCAAGGCTTGCCCCATTTGAGACGCGGTCTGGGAATTTCCATCCTGTTTCGAAATTTCGGAAGGTGGTCCCGGAGGAGGGGGTCGAACCCACACGGTACTAAGTACCACTGGATTTTGAGTCCAGCGCGTCTGCCAGTTCCGCCACTCCGGGGCAACAATTCAAAATAGCACGCCCGCGCCCACCACTCAAGGCATCGCGTCGCTGGGTAATGGGTAAATTCCCCATAGTCCGAGCGGGCACTAGGGGCAAGTCGATCTTCTTACAGAAAGCTTCTAGGGGTTAACTGGGCTGCATTCTAACAGATAGAAATATCGCACCGCGGGTCGAGGGCCTGATAATTTGGGTCTTCTAGGGCTGCGCTTGAACTAACCCAAATGTCTCCGACAAGAACAGTTTTTCTTACGGCTGAATGGCGAGACCTCGTGATGTTGAACTACGAAGTTGATCCCCGCTTGTTAGACAAGTATGTCCCAAGCGGCACAGTCCTCGATTCGTTCCTAGGAAAAACATACGTTAGCCTCGTGGGCTTTCGGTTTTGCTGCACCAAACTCTTTGGGTCCTTCGCCGTCCCGCTTCATTCTGATTTCGATGAGGTAAACCTCCGCTTCTACGTCCGTCGCAAGGAAGGCGTTGAGCACCGGAGGGGCGTTGCGTTCATCGCGGAAGTTGTACCCAAGCAAGCGGTCGCGACGGTGGCTCGCCTTCTATATGGGGAGAACTATCTATGCCTACCGATGAAGCACCACATTTGCACCGAGGGTTCGAAAAAGACGGCTAAGTACCAATGGCAGGCCAAGAATCAGTGGTGCCAGCTGACGGCACAAGCGATAGGCGCTCCCGAGCTTCCGCAAGAGGGAAGTCTGGAACAATTTATTACCGAGCACTACTGGGGCTATTCGACTCAACGAAGCGGAGGCTCAGTCGAATACCACGTTTCTCATGCACCTTGGCAAGTGTGGGTGAGCACTACGGCTGGATTTGAAGGTGATGCAAGCTTGTTGTACGGCGACGAACTGAGTCATGTCCTTCAAGGTCATCCAAGCTCCGCATTCATTGCCGATGGCTCCCAGGTCACGGTTTTCAGAGGCTACAAACTCGCATGACGAAGCTGGACCAAGAATCGAAGACGATGCTCCCTCGTGTGGGTTGGGTACTTTACGATGGTGGCTGCGGGTTCTGCTTTCGTTGGGTTCACTTCTGGGAAAGGATAATTGAGCGACGGGGCTTTTTTCTCAAAGACTTGCAATCGGCATGGGAAGACGGCAGCTTAAAAAGATCGCAACAGAACTTGCTGGATGACATCCTTGTATTGACACAGGATGGCAAGTTGGAATCTGGGGCCGATGCATATCTCTTTGTGGCACGGAGAATCTGGTGGGCATGGCCATTCTACGCAATCTTTCGCCTATCCGGTTTTAATTGGATGCTTTGGCAAGGCTATCGTTGGTTCAATCGTAACCGATACCGCATCTCTCGCCACTGCCCCCTACCGCCGGGAGGCAATTCTGGCAACGCATTGAAGGACAGTGGTCGATTATCGCGCGACGCCTAGCCTGATTTTCTGAGATCTTAGAACGAGAGCCTGGCGCTTAACTGCAATTCGCGTCCCGGCGTCATCGCCATAGTGATCGTTCCGAACTGGGGAGTATTCACGAAACGGTTTGGCGTGCCCAGGTTCACCTTGTTCAGCGCGTTGAAAGCTTCGGCACGGAACTGGAAATTGGTTCTTTCGCTGATGCGGAAGGCTCGCGCGAGCGCGAAGTCCAGGGTCTGCATGGGCGGGCCATACACGGAGTTCCTGCCTGCATTGCCGTACGTAAACGCCGGGGGCGCAGCGAATACGGCGGGATTAAACCACTCCGCCGCGGTGTGCGTGCCTGGGCCAAATACGGGTTGGCCTGTGACGTTGGCTCGGATCGGATTCTCGCCCAGCACGGTCCCCGAGTTCGCCGTATCTCCAAAGACGGATACCGTAAAGGGCATTCCCGATTGGACCTGGTAGATCGTCGAGAAATGCCAGTCTTGGGTTACGAGACGAACCCATTCCTTCCTCCGAAAAGCGGGAATGTCGTAGACGCTGCTCAGGGCGAAGCGATGCCGGACGTCACAGCCCGGACCTTTCTCGGCCTTCAGATCGTTATTGTTTTGTGGGATGGACGCTTCGTCCATGGGTGAACGGAAGTCCGGCGCGTTGGTCAGATTCTTGGCGAAGGTATAGTTGGCCAGAAAGCTGAGCCCGTGCGAATAGCGGCGGCGCACATTCACGTAACCCGCGTCGTACCAACTCTGCGCCGTGTTCTCCAACAAATTGATGGTGCTGACCGGGAAAGTTTCACTCTGCACCACCGCGGTGGTGCTGCTCGGCGTCAACACCGTGCCCGGCACAAAAGTAAGCGTCTTGAAGGGGCGCCGCGGGCCGAGAGGACCCGGTCCGGGAAGAGTGTTGTTGATCAAGTGCGCGCGTTGCAAGTGGAAACCCCGTGAGCCGATGTACCCGACTTCCAGAGACGTGTTCTGTCCGAAGCTTTTTTGCACCGAGCCGTTCCATTGCTGGACATACTGAGCGTGAGCGTGCGAATCGAAGGCTGTAAAGCTCACCGTAGTGGGCGTTAGAGTGCCCGTGCCAAGAACCGGAGTGCCGAAGTTCATGCCGGTGTTGAAGAGCGCGGCCGGGGGCGTGAAGTTGTCGGCTTGCTGTGTCTCCGGAAAAACATACGGGACGTTGTGCCGCTGGTTGCACCAGGTGTTCAGATCTACCGGCGTGAAAAAGATTCCATAGGACGCATGGAAGACGAGCCCAACACCTGGAAGACTCTTGGCAATTCCCACACGGGGCGCGAAGTTGTGTTTGTTCGCATACATCAGCCCTCGCGGATAACCCAACTGCCCGCCGATGAAAACGGAAGGAACGTCGTTATTAAAAATGAGGTTCGTGTTGGTGTTCTGCTTATCGTAGAGAGGGCTGGTGTACTCATAACGGAGACCGAGGTTGAGAGTCGTCGTGGGCGTCACCTGCCAACTATCTTCAGCGAACGCCGCCGTTCCCCAGGCGCGCAAATCCATTTGCGGTATGCCAGCCTGGCGTTGCTTCACGGCGGGCAAGCTAAGCAACATGCTGGCCAGTCCGGAGCCGCTGCCGTCATTGAAACCAAATTCGGTGGTGTACCCGGTGGTGTACTGATAATAGCCACGATTCTGGAAGAATCCCCACATCGGCCAAATATACCAGTGGAATTCGCCTCCGAATTTCATGCCGTGGCGGCCGCGCTGCCACGCATAGGTATCCCGCACTTCGATCGTGGTGTCCCAGGCATGCATGGGCGTCGCGGATTCC
>Ga0207134_1240_pt1 | contig 12086 bp, 6 predicted proteins | sample Alteio_BWMinHeat_12_FD_153527 | JGI IMG/M metagenome (GOLD analysis project Ga0207134, IMG submission 153527) | Enriched cells from forest soil in Barre Woods Harvard Forest LTER site, Petersham, Massachusetts, United States -... | ecosystem: Environmental > Terrestrial > Soil > Temperate forest >... | reverse complement strand
ACAGCAATACGGGATGAGAATCCAGTCGTGTTTTTTGAAGACAAGATGATGTATGCGAAGTTGAAAGGCCCGGTGCCTGCCGAGGAGTACACCATCCCATTTGGAGTTGCTGATGTAAAACGGGAGGGCAGCGATATTACTCTGGTGGGCACCAGCAGCATGGTGCAGGTTGCGCTAGGGGCCGCGGATTTGCTGGAAGGCATCGGCGTTAGTGCTGAAGTCGTCGATCCGCGTACCATGTGGCCGCTTGACGAAAAGACTTTGATTGAATCAGCCAAGAAAACATCGCGCGTGATCGTAATTGATGAAGGTTATGAGCGATACGGGGTGACGGCGGAAATTGCCGCTGTGATTGCGGCGGGCGCATTTTATGATCTCGACGCGCCGGTCAAACGCATGGGAGCGATGCACGTGCCCATTCCGTTTGCGCCGACTTTGGAAGATGCCACTGTGCCGACTGAGCAATCGGTATTCGAAGTGGCCCGCGGATTGTGTAAACGATCTTGAAGAGTAGTACCGGCATCTTGTCGACTGTCCCGAGGGCATCCTGCCCTCGGCTGTGCGGGCGAGACGCCCACACGACAGCCGCCGGGACGGCGGCGCTACAAACAACAGGAGATTCATCATGGCACTGCCGACGAACGGAACCATGGCGGTTGATTGGGAACAGCGGGTAGATTTTGATCGTTTACGGCGCGAACGCTTGGCACGCGCCAAGGAATTGCTGGCGAAATCCGAAATGGGGGCACTGCTGTGCTTCGACATGAACAATGTGCGGTACCTAACGTCAACGCATATTGGAAGCTGGGCACAGGATAAATGCAATCGCTTTACCTTGCTGCCGCAGAATGACGAGCCTATTCTCTGGGACTTCGGCTCAGCCGCCAAACATCACCAGCTGCATTGTCCGTGGCTGGGAGAACGGTCTCGTCCCGGCATTTCCATGTTGCGGGGCGCGATGTCCCCGGAGATGGGACGGGCCGAGGATGTGGCGAAAAAAATCAGGGTCGAGCTGGAAATGCGCGGGCTACATAAAGAACCGCTGGGCATTGACATCATCGAACCACCGGTATTATTTGCCCTGCAACGCGAGGGCATCACGGTGGTGGACGGACAGCAACTCATGTCCGATGCTCGCGTGATCAAAACACAGGATGAAATTTCGTTGCTCAATACTTCGGCGTCTATGGTGGACGCGGCCTACGACGAACTCTATCGCGCCATGAAGCCGGGCATGCGCGAGAACGAAGCGGTCGGCCTGGTGAGCAAGGTGCTTTACGACCTGGGTTCAGAATATGTAGAAGCGGTCAACGCAATTTCTGGCGAGCGCTGCAATCCGCATCCCCATGTTTTTTCAGATCGCATTCTTCGCCCCGGCGATCCGGTTTATTACGACATCCTGCACTCCTTCATGGGATACCGCACCTGCTATTACCGGTGCTTCACGGTCGGCTCCGCCTCGCATGCAATGGTGGATGCTTACAAGCGATGCCGCGAATATCTGGATGCAGCCATTGAGTTGGTACGCCCCGGCCGCACGACCGCCGAGATCGCCGCAGTTTGGCCGAAAGCACAAGAGTTCGGCTTCCCCAACGAAGAGGCTTGTTTCGCGCTGCAATATGGTCACGGCATAGGGCTCGCCATCTGGGAAAAGCCGGTGATCAGCCGCCTTGTGTCGTTTGACCATCCGCATGAAATTAAGCCGGGCATGGTCTTTGCCCTGGAAACTTTCTGGCCTTCGACCGATGGATGGAGCGCAGCGCGCATTGAAGAAGAAATTGTGGTCACCCCCACCGGACATGAAGTCATTACCCGCTTCCCGGCAGAAAAATTGCTGGTGGCTGGAGCGCACTACTTCACGGTGAATGGACCACTGCCCACAACTCGGGAAACCGAAAATGCTCCCAGCCAGCACGTGCTGGACATGATCGAAGCCAGCGCGAAGACGGAACGCGTTGGAGTGTCGGACTGAACCCTGTCGGCAGGGAGAGTTTCAAGACAACCTTACTTTGAGTTGTCATCCTGAGCGGAGTTGACGTTCGCGTAGCGAGCGCCAACGCAGTCGAAGGACCTGATTGAGTCAGTGCCGAGTTGATCGCGTCAAGGCGTTCTCACCGCACTTGCGAGAACTCCCTGCGTCGGCGTAGCAGGTTCAGGTGTAAAAGGGGTCCTTCGACTTCGTCGAACGATTCGCTTCGCGAAATCGTTCACCTCGCTCAGGATGACACTAGAAACTTAGGATTAGGATTTATGGCCGTTAGCGTGGTCATGCCCGCTCTGGAGATGGCACAGGAAACTGGCAAGCTGGTCGCTTGGCGGAAGAAGGAAGGTGATACCGTCTCCAAAGGCGAAGTCCTTCTCGAAATAGAAACTGACAAAGCGGTGATGGAAGTTGAGGCTCTGGCCGATGGCGTTCTCGCAGGCGTGAAGGCGCAGGCGGGTGCAATCATCCCTGTGGGCCAAACCATTGCCTGGATTGTTCGCCCGGGTGAAGACCTTCCCCCTGAGGTGGCGTCGTCTGGCACTCCCCCGCAGACGACGTCTCAAGCTGGGCGATCAGCGCCGATTGTTTCGGCTCCCGTGGAGCAACCGGCGCGTGAGCACACCAGAATCTCACCCAAGGCCCGGAGGTTGGCTCAGGAAAAAGGCGTTGACTTGGCACGACTGCGGGGATCGGGTCCTGATGGAGAGATTCTCGCTTCTGATGTTTTAGCCGCGGCTGAAGGAAGTTCGCCCGCACAGCCAGTCCCCGAAAATAGAGATGTTGTCACACTGGGATCAATTGGACGTCTGATGGCAGAGCGGACCACGGAGAGCTGGACTACAGTCCCTCATTTTTTCGTGGTACGAGAAGTCAACGCCAGCGCGCTAATCGGGGCACGTGGCCGAGCAGAACCTGTGGGAGGAAACAAGATTACTCACACGGATCTTCTGGTCGCGCTGGTGGGCCGCGTCCTGGTGAAACATCCACGCGTGAATGCGAGTTGGACAGGTGCAGGAATTCGCCTTAATCAGGAAGTCAACATTGCTATCGCCATGGCAGTGGATGACGGCGTTGTCGCGGCGGTAATTCGCAACGCGCACCAAACCAAACTCGACGAGATCGCTCATCAGCGCATTGAACTGACCGAGCGTGCCCGTGCGGGCCGGCTTCGTCCGGCCGATATTGCCGGAGCCACGTTCACCATCAGCAATCTGGGGATGTATCACGTGGACTCATTCAGCGCTATCATCAGCCCGCCCCAGGCCGCGATTCTCGCAGTAGGAAGCATTACCGACAGAGTCGTGGCGATGGAGGGAAAATCGGTGGTCCGTCCTATGATGACGCTGACCCTATCTTGCGATCATCGTGTGGTGGACGGCGCCCGAGCTGCGATGTTTATGAACGATCTTGCGGAAGCCCTTCGCGAGCCGGAGGAATGGTTGAAGTGATGGAGTACAACATCCGCTGATTCCAACCACCCCAACCATCTTCTGCACAAGACGCTAGCGTCCGCCGAAGCTGTAGCCCAGCGAGATGCCATAGCGGGCAGCATAGCTGGAACTGAACTCGACGTTGTTGTGAATCAGATACAAGCGTACTTCGGGGCGAATGAATGCGTCCTTCCAGAAGTACGCGCGAATGCCACCGCCGAAGTCTCCCATGAAGTGGTTGCTGCTGGAATAGTTGGTGCAACCCGTCACGAAATTGCAAGCGATGTTGCCGGTATAAAAACGCAAGCTTTCCGCGCCGACTCCGGCCAAGATTTCCGCGGTGATGGGCTTGGCCAGGCGTGGCGCCCAGAGTACGTTAAAGTCATATAAGATTGGGCGGAAAGGCTGAAAGCCGCCATAGTTGCTTTGACTGGCGCGCCAGGAAATATCACCTTCCAATCCTAGGCGGTGTTTGAGCAGGAAGTCAGCGCTGAAGTCGGGGTAAGCACCACCGCGAATGCTGGGAAAAAACAATCCCCCGGTGGTCTTGCCTGCAGCCGACGTAAGTGTGCTAAGGCCAAAAGCGACGTCAATTTGTTGCGCGTGGGCGGTGCTTCCAAGAAGGCTCAGCACAAAGATGGCGGTGATCAACGTTGTTTTCTTCAATGTTTCTCTCCATGACTGCCGTGTGGACCTAGGTTACCTGTTTTGACGACCTAATCCATGATCGGTCAGTCGGATAGTGGTGTAAAGGAGACTCGGCACTGCTCCTGTTATGCAAAAAGGTTCGTAAGACGCTTAAACCCTGCTAGAGAGGTAAAGTTGCGAGGTCAGTGGTTAGGTTCTGCGCCCCACGCAGGCTCATCACACCGTCCGAATATCGATCTATTGCTGGTAGGCTCCGATGTTGATTTGCTCATTCTGGACACGCGGATTTCCTGCAAAATCCGACGTTCCCACGACCTGTGGCCCCAGATCGGTGCCGGCATTGACCGCCGGCGAGGTGGGTTTGATGTCCAGATTCAGAGGGTCTTCGGTGCTGATGAACTGGGGATCGGAGAACTTTGGTGAGTCAGAGTCCAACTTCGTTTTTCGACGATAGTTGTCGTAGCCCGTATAGTTCCAGCCCAGCCATGTCCAGTTCCCGTTAGAAGCCCCAGCCGTTGAAAAGTAGAGGTTATAGTCCACAACGGAAGGATTCGCGGGCTTGGCGACATAGCTGTTCATAAACTGTTCGTCGGTATTTGAATACACGATATTGTTTCCGAAGGTATTGTTGGTGGCGTGGTGCTGGATCTGAAATTCACCGCTGTTGTTGTTGATTCCTTTTGTCCCATCTTTGAATAACGTGTTGTTGACGATGGCGCAGTGGTCGGTTCCTCCATTGTGCCGCTGGTCGCTACCTCCAATCGAAATGCCATTGCTCGTATCGGTGTAAATCACGTTGTTGCGAGCCGTGATGTAGCTGGTCACATGATGGCGATGCTCGCTGGCCATCTCGATGCCGAGATCAACGTTGTAAATCAGATTCTGTTCGAGGATGATCCGAGTTCCGCCGTCAACATATAGACCATTGGCGGCGTATTGTTTGCCGTAGTCGGGGTTGCCGTAGGAAGTGATGTTGAACACGGTGTTGCCGCGGATTATGCCATCACGCGCCTGATCGTAGTGAGGGTCAGGAGCGACTCCTTCGAACCCGATGGCATCAATGCCGATATTGTCATTGTCATGGACCAAGTTGTTGCTGATATTGAACTGTTCCACGTTGCCATCTACCGACATACTTTCACTGCACCCGGTTTTCAAATGGTCCACTTCGTTTCCCGCGATCCCGAGGGCATTGATAGAATCGGGCGCATGTCTGCCATCCACGGTCAAACCAAACGCATTGGAAGAGCAAAGCCACGGGTTCGTCTTAGCTGTGGTCACAATATGGTGGATGTGGTTGTTGAGAATTTGTAGATTGCTGCCAGCGCCTGTGATGTAAATTCCGATTGGGACTTCTGAGGTGCTATTGGTGCGGTAGTTCCGGATCTCGAAGCCATTAATGATGATGTAACTCTGGTCCGCTATGGTGAAAAGGCCTGCCTGTCCCCCCGGAATGGGCAAATTCGCACCATCCACAATTGCAAGTTCGCCCGGATAGCTGGAGAACGTGATGAAACCCGCGTCCGCGGAACCGGATACGCGAATGCGAATCAGCTTGTTGTAAACACCGCCACGAACGTAAACCGTATCTCCAGCATGCACGGAATCTGCGGCGTGCTGGATGGTCTTCCAGGGTTTCGAGAATGTGCCTGGGTTGTTATTACTTCCAGAAGTAGAGACGTAGAAGGTCGTCCCCGTAGGAGGCTGCGTTACCAAGGTGACCACAGCGGTAGCAGACTTGCTTGGGTCCGCCTGGGAAACGGCCCGGATGGTCGCAATGGCGGGAACTGGCAGTATCGAAGACGCCGTGAACAAGCCGGTGGCAGAAACTGTGCCAATCTTTGCATCCCCGCTATTTTCATTGTCAACCTGCCAGGTCACCGCGGTGTTGCCGGTTCCGTTCACCGTGGCGGTGAATTGAAGCTGCTGGTTGAGTTGCACGACGGCATAGCGAGGTGAGATTGAAACGCTCACAGTCTGTGGAGCTGCTGCGGCATCCAGCACAATAGCCAGCCAGCACAGAAGAAGCGTTGTTACTCCCAGCAATAGATGCGAATGGAATAAATTCTTGCCGGGGCTCCAGGTGGGCTTGCTGCGAGGCATCGAGTACTCCTAAAGGGGTTGAGTCAGGCTGAACATTTTACCTCGGAATGACGTGTCAAGCTTCGGTGAAATAGAAAGGGGCTTGTCCAAGCGGACTCACGCAGCCTTTCCAGAAGATGTTCTCCGGTGTCCGGGAAGATTTGCTCTTCTTCTCCTACCAGACCCGGCAAGCGTTGGCATGGACCATCGGCTGACCAGCGTGACAACCGAAGGCATGGGCAAACTCTGGCATGTTGGCTATTACGTTGTTCACGCGGTAGCGATTGAGCGAATGCCCTTGGGTCATGACAGCGGTACGGGCCGCTTCGGGACGGTTTTCACCGCACCAGACGTTGGCATAAGCAAGAAAAAATTCCTGCAATTGGGTTACGCCATCATCGGCCGGGCTGTCCAGATCTTTGCCTTGGGACTTGAGAGTAGCTTCAAGTCCCGCCAGAGTGATGTGAACGCCGCCATTGTCAGCGGTATCCTCGCCAGCGGAAAGCTTGCCATTCTGCTTGACCCCAGCCTCGGGCACGTCTTGCGTGTATTCATCGGTGATGCACTTGTCGCGCTCGTCGTAATTGGCGGCATCAGCAGCTGTCCACCAGTCGCGCAAGTTGCCGTCGGCATCAAACTTGCGCCCCTGATCATCGTACCCGTGGATGATTTCATGGCCGATGACGGCGCCGATGGCTCCAAAGTTCACCGCGTCAATTTTGGAGGCATCGAAAAATGGCGGTTGCAAAATTCCAGCAGGGAAGTTGATGGTATTGGTCTGCGCGTCTTCGTAGGCGTTGACTGTAGGTGGAGTCATGCCCCATTCCGTGCGTACCGCTGGTTTTCCGACCTTCTCGATTCGGCGGGAGATTTCAAAATTTGCCGAACGGGCGACATTCCCAAGAAAGTCTCCGCGCTTGACTTCGAGCGAGGAGTAGTCGTGCCAGTGGTCTGGATATGCGATCTTGTCCACTTGGGCAGCGAGTTTCACTTGAGCGCGTTGCTTGGTCTCATCCGACATCCAGGACGCGGATGCGATCTCCTTACTCAAGGCAGATTCAATCGCTTTGACCATATTCAACATGCGCTCTTTGTTTTCCGGCGGAAAATATTTGGCTACGTATGCCTGCCCCACGGCTTCTCCCAGATCGGCGTCCGTATTGCCCGAACAGCGCCGCCAGCGCGGCTGAATCTGTTGCGCCCCGGAGAGAGTGCGGCCCAGAAAATCAAAACGCGCTTCCACGAACGCCTCGCTCAGGAAGGGAGCCATGAAGCTCACTGTCGAGAAACGAAGATAAGCACGCCAATGCTCTATCGGATGGGAAGCGATCAGCTTCTCGACGCCACGAAAGAAGTCAGGTGACAGCACCAGATATTGGGGGGAGGCGGGCACGTGCATGGCAGCAAGGTAGTGACTCCAGTTGAACGACGGGGTCAGCGCCTGCACTTGTGCCAGAGACATCTTGTGATTCAGGTTTTTAGGATCGCGACGGACGACAATATCCATGGCAACTTTCGCCAGACCCGTCTCGATGTCGAGCACGGCCTGAGCATCGCTTGCCGATTGGGCTTGTGTTTCGCCACTCAGTTCGAGCATGCGGGCAATGTACTTTCCGTACTTCTCGCGAATTTCTTTCGACTTGGCGTCGTCGTTCAGGTAGAACTCACGTCCGGGCATACCCATGCCGGATTGATCCAGCGCGGCCAGCATCATTCGTGCGTCGTCAAAGTCAGGGGCGGCGTAGATTCCAAACAATACGCCTTGATATTGAGCATCAATGAAGTTGAGATCGGCAGGGCGGATCAGCTGATGAATACCGGCGATGAATTCAGGAAGCTGGGACTTATCGCGCATCTTCGCGATGCCATCGATTACCGGCTTCAGGGGTGCCACGCCGAGATTGTTGACGGTGGCTTCGTCCATGCAGGAGGCATAGTAGTCGCCGACTTTCTGCTCTACCGGCGTCCGGTCAGATGACTTATTGGCGGCGTCCTCCAGCGTGTTGCGAACCGCAGCCACATTCCAGATGGCCAACGAGTTGAACGTTCCCCAGCCGGGCTGGTCGGGAGGAATGGGGTTGGCCTTGAGCCATTTACCACAGGCGTACTGGAAGAAGTCGGAACAGGGATCCAGGGATTTGTCGGCTTGGGCCGGACTGAAACGTTCTAGCTCAGGCATCGCATTCTTGGATTCTGGCGCGGACGTCTGCGCTGCCGACATTGCTACTAGGACGAAAGTAATAAAAAGAATGGATAGAGTGCGCATGCAAATACCTTTCCCTAGCGAAATAGAACATTTAGACGTAGTCAAGAACACGAAGTCACCAGCGCTTTAGCGTCGGAAATATTGCCCGGCTCAGAACTCTCCTCAATCAGCCTCGTTAACTCCATTTCCAGCAGCTTTTGACGTGGACTCCTCATGCTGGGCTCGCCATTCGCTCTCCGCTAGCACATGGATGGCGTCGAGCTTTTTCTTCTGAAGCGCAGGATTGATCGCGGGCAGTTCTTTGTCGGTGAGCTTGCGAAAGTCGGCTATCACATCCTCGAGTTCGTGGCCGAGCGATTCTGTACGGGCAACCTGATAGTCAGTCGGGCGGCCTTCATAGCCATTTACAGCCCCGTAGAGCGACCCGATGTGCTCGCGGATTCGCTCCTCTCCAGTGATGCCTCCACCTTCCTTGGTGGCCACGATCCTGGAACGGAGTTGATCCAGATCCGCACTGAACTTCTGAAGCTGGCTGCGGAGCGCATCCTTGTCCGTTAATTTGCTGGCGCGTGCTGTAGCCGCGTCTCGTACTCCTTCAATGGCACTCACCGCGTAGCTCATGTGTTCGAGCTCCCGGTAAATCTTCATAGAAAGATCGAATTGCATCTTGCGGTCTTCTACCGTAAATGTGGCGCGCGGGTCGAGGACCAGTTTCAGGGATTCGGTGTAAACCTGGTCGCCTTTCGTCATTTTGACTGTGTAGGTTCCAGGCAGAACTCGCGGGCCCTGAGACGCGGCAAACAATGCGCTTGCAGCAGGCGGAACGATAGGTGCCTTCAGTTGCATCGACCAGGTTGCACGATTGAGGCCTCGATGCTTACTGCCCTCAACGGAATCCACGAGTTTACCGTCCTGATCGAGGATTTCAATTTTCAAATCGCCGAAAATGTGCCGCCCCTTCTGGTAGTAGTCAATGAACGCCTGCGTAGGCCGGCTGGGGCCGGTGAAACTCTCATCTCCTTCGGCCCACCCGCCATTGGCCGGGAGGTACTGCACCCCGGGGCGGCCCTCGATGAGGGCTGCACTTTTTGTCATCAGATCAGGAGTAAGAGCGCGCAGCGGAGAAATGTCATCCACGATCCATATCCCACGTCCGTGGGTTGCGATCACCAGATCGGACTCGCGCGGATGGATGGCCACATCTCGCACCGCTGCATTCGGGAAGCTGCTGCCCTTGTACTGGGCCCAGCGCTGGCCGCCATCTACGGAGATCCACAGTCCAAATTCGGTGCCGACAAAGAGCAGATTCGGATCCACGGTATCTTCGCGGATCACATGGGCGTACCCGCGCACACTGTTTTCCTTCAGGTGCAAAGATGTCCAGGTTTTCCCATAGTCTGTGGTCTTGTACGCGTAGGGCGTAATGTCGCCGTAAGTGTGCCGGTCAAAGGTTGCGTAGGCTACACCTTCGTCGAAGCGGCTGGCTTCGATGGTGGATACCCAAGAATTTTTAGGAAGCTCAGGAATATTAGCGACAAGGTTGGTCCATGTCTTTGCGCCATCACGCGTGATCTGCACGTTACCATCGTCGGTCCCTACCCAGATCAGTTGGCCGTTCTTCGGCGATTCAGAGATCGAATAGATCGAGGTGTGCATTTCCGCCGAAGAGTTGTCCACAGTCACGCCGCCAGACTCCTCCTGCTTCTGCTTTTCTGGATCATTAGTGCTCAGGTCCGGAGAAATGCGCTCCCACGACTGCCCGTGATCGCGGGAACGGAACAGGAACTGCGCTCCCACGTAAATCGTCCCCTTTTCGTTGGGACTCATGTGAATGGGAGTGTTCCAATTGAATCGCAGCTTCTTTTCGTTGTAGTTCGGAAGCGGTTGAATGAAACGGATCTCGTGGGTGTGCCGGTTGACGCGGCCGATGGTGCCACCCTGGGCTTCGGCGTAGAGATAGTCGGGATCGGACGGATCTTCAAACATCCAGAAGCCGTCGCCGAAGTACATATTTTCCCAACGCGAGTACGAGACTCCGCCCGGGTAAGAGGAGTCGCCCACCCAGCTACTGTTGTCCTGCAGGCCACCGTACACATGGTAGGGGTCCGAGTTGTCCAGGCTGACGTGGTAGAACTGCGAAACCGGCAGATTGATCAGGTGCTTCCAGCGCGTGCCACCCTCTTCACTGCGCCACAGGCCGCCGTCGTCACCGGTGTAGGCCACGTTTGGATTGTCAGGATCGATCCACACGTCGTGGAAGTCGCCGTGAGCGTTGTTGCCCACTGAGCTAAAACTTCGTCCACCGTTTACGCTAAGCAACAAGGGTCCATCTGGTTTGAAGATTTTGTTCTCATCCTTGGGATCCACAATCAGATTGGCGAAATAGAAAGGCCGCCAGACCATAAACCGGCTGGCGTCGAGGCGGTTCCAGTTTTTGCCACCGTCGTCGGAGCGGAACAGAGCACTCTTTTTCGACTCGATCATCGCATATACGACTTGTGGCTTAGAAGGCGCTACCGCAAGCGCTATCCGGCCCCACGGTTTTTCGGGCAGGCCCTTGGCAGAGCTGTCATTCAATTCCGTCCAATGGTCGCCGCCATCCGTGGATTGGAAAATCCCGCTGCCGGGACCACCGGAACGAAACGTCCAGCCTTGGCGACGGAAATCCCAGAGTGATGCGTAAATAGTCTTCGGCTGGAGCGGACTCATGGCCAGCATGCCGCAACCCGTAGAGCGGTTGGCTCCGGCCAACACTTGCTTCCAAGTTGTCCCACCATCAGACGTCTTGTAAACTCCGCGTTCGTCGTTGTCGTTCCAGATGTGGCCCACCACGCAGGCATAGACTGTGTTGCTGTCTTTGGGATCCACCAGAATCTTCGCAATGTGCTCTGAATCCTTCAGACCCACGTTGGTCCAGTTGTCGCCGCCGTCGGTGGATTTGTAAACGCCGTCCCCGACCGACACACTATTTCGAGTCCACGCCTCTCCGGTGCCAACCCAGACGGTCTTGGGGTTAGACGGATCAATGGCAACCGCACCGATCGATTGCACGGGCTGCCGGTCAAATACTGGCGTGAAGGTGGTCCCGCCGTTCACCGATTTCCAAACTCCGCCGCTGGCCGCGCCCACAAACACGGTCAGGCGTCCGTTTTCCTTGACGGCTGTGACCGCTGCAATTCGTCCGCTCATAACCGCCGAACCAATGTTCCGTGCGGGCAATCCGGAAATAGTGGCGGAATCGAATCTGAACGACTGCTGGGCGGAAGAGAAGAGGGACAGCGAAACTACCACAAAAACGAGTAAGGAAAATGTACGGAAGTTGTAGCGGCAGCTAGTACGAGCAGTCATCGGTAGAGTTCCTCTTTGAGAGCAGATGTCATTAAGTTTGCTGATCGTGAGTGAATTACGTCCTGGTTCACGAGTCCAAAATTATTTCTTCCCCATGTCCTTCTTTAGGGAAGCTGGGACCGTGAAGTCCGCCGCGTTGAGCGAAACATTTGTTTCGATCTTCTCGACGCTTACGGATTGCCAGGAGGTTGGGTCATTCTTTGGACCAGAAGCGATAGAAAACGGATACATCACGCCCGCAACCGATTTGTAGGAACCGTATTCAAATGCGTTTTCTCGCACTGACCCACGAATGAACTCCTGGGTCTCTTTGCGAATCTCCAGGTAGGTGTCCGGATCGAGGTAGTAGTAAACGATGTCGCCGTTTTTGAGCGTGACCTTTAGACGG
>Ga0207134_1184_pt2 | contig 12114 bp, 10 predicted proteins | sample Alteio_BWMinHeat_12_FD_153527 | JGI IMG/M metagenome (GOLD analysis project Ga0207134, IMG submission 153527) | Enriched cells from forest soil in Barre Woods Harvard Forest LTER site, Petersham, Massachusetts, United States -... | ecosystem: Environmental > Terrestrial > Soil > Temperate forest >... | reverse complement strand
ACACAGAGTTTGCTAGCGTGGAGCAGCAGCGCAATTTGTTCGAAAGTGCTCCGACCGATTGGGACCGCCAAGCCATCACCCGCGTAATGATCGAAGAGATGCGCCACGGCTGGCAGATGTGCGCCTTGCTGGTCGAGCACTTCGGATACTCCGGCAAAGTGGAAGCCCAGAAAATGCTGGAACGCCGGGCGTTCGAGAACAAGCGTCTGCTGGGCGCATTTAACGTGGACGTAGATAACTGGATGGACTTTTTCACCTACACCGACTTCGTCGACCGCGACGGAAAGTTCCAGTTGCAGATGCTGAAGTACTCCGCATTCGCGCCGCTCGGACGATCCATGTCTTATATGTTGCGCGAAGAAGCCTTCCACATGGGCACGGGCAACGACGGCCTTCGCCGCATCGTGCAGGCAGGTGTGGTGCCAGCCTGGTTGATTCAGAAATATCTCAACAAGTGGATTTCCAGTTCTTACGATCTGTTCGGCACCGACAATTCTTCGTCCGCCCAGTGGGCCTACGTATGGGGCGTGAAAGGCCGCTACGACGAGCCTCAGAATAAAGAAGAAGCCAAAGTGGATGAACTGAATGACTACAATCGTCACCTTTATCGCGACGAAGTGGCCGGACTGATCGAGCGCTTCAATTCTTTGCTCAAGCCTGGCGAACCCAGGCTTTATGCACCACACATCCAGTTCAATCGCGCGATTGGGCGCTGGGCCGGACAGAAGTTTCATGCCCAGACCGGCGAGTCATTGGACGACAAAGCATACGACCAGCATGTGAAAGACTACATGCCAACTGCTGAAGACAAGAAGCTGCTGCTCGATATCATCAGCAACGAGAAGAAGTGGATTGCACCGAAAGAAGGCGCGCGGGATCCACTGGCTTCGATTGGCGAAGTGCGCAAGTCGGCCATCAATCTCTAAGTGCGATTCAACTCTCGGAATTGTCATCCCCGAGTGAAGCGAGGAATCTGGAGTTGTCGATTGCTACCATGGAAGTCGCGACAAGATTTTCGCGTATCGCGCTTGAGGTTCATGCTACGGTGGCTCGCGTCACCTTGCACAACCCTCCGCTGAATGTCATCGATATTCCGATGATGGAGGAGTTGGCGCAGGCACTGGCCGAGATCGAAGCCAACCATCAGGTCACAACAATTGTTATCAGCGGTTCGCATAAGGCCTTTTCCGTTGGCGTTGACGTAGCCGCCCACACGCCGGACAAAGTCCAGGGAATGTTGGACAAGTTTCATGGTGTGATCAGAGCGCTGGTTGCGTCTAAGAAAGTCAGCATTGCCGCTGTCCATGGCCATTGTCTTGGCGGCGGCGCGGAACTGGCCATGGTCTGTGATCTGGTTTACACGTCGGACCTCGCCACTTGGGGGTTCCCTGAGATCAAGTTGGGATGCTATCCGCCAGTCGCAGTCACCGCCTTGGCGGCGTTGGTTGGCCAAAAGCATGCCGCCGATCTGGTGCTCACCGGACGCACGATCACAGGAAAAGAAGCTGTAAACATTGGACTGGCGAATGCAGTGGTGCCGGAAATTGATCTTGAACACACGGTGGAAAACGCTGTGCAACACCTCGCACAACTCAGCCCAGCCGCTCTCGCCATCACCAAGAAAGCAATTTATGCCTGGGATTCGATCCACTTCGATAAAGGTCTGGCGCGAGCGGAGAAAATTTATTTGGAAGATCTGATGAAGACCGAAGACGCGCAGGAGGGAATCAACGCCTTCTTGCAGAAACGCCCGCCCGAGTGGAAAGGGAGGTAGGAAGCGACACTCTAGGCCAAGTGCTAATTGCTACCTAATGAAAAAAGAACTCATCGCACTACGCGTCAACGGCCGCTCGCATGAACTGGCATTCGAGCCCAGCAAGTTGCTGCTCGACGTGTTGCGGCAAGACTTGCAGCTTACCGGCTCGAAGCGAGGATGCGACGACTCTTCCTGTGGAGCCTGCACAGTGCTGGTGGACGGCACTCCCGTGATGGCGTGCACGGTGCTAGCGGCCAGTTGCGAAGGTGAAGAGATCACGACGGTCGAAGGGGTCAGCGAGCACGGAAGCCTGGCTGCCATCCAGAAGGCCTATGGCGACTGGGGCGGAGCGCAGTGTGGATACTGCACGCCGGGGTTCATCATGACCGTGAAGCACTTGCTCACGGAAAATCCCGAGCCAACCGAGGCAGATATTCGCAGTGCGCTTAGCGGCAATCTATGCCGCTGCACTGGCTACAGCCAGATGTATCAGGCCATCAAAGCAGCAATTGATGCCGAACAAAAAGGAATGGCAGCCGCGCGATGATCTCAAACGAATTGTCATTCCGAGCGAAGCGAGGAATCTGCATTTTCTTGACAGTGCTGTCCGGAATCGCAGACGCACAAGAACTTCCATCCGGGTGGCGCAGGCCGATTCCGGCGGAGGCCTCTGGCAAGTGGCGGCAAAAAAGTCGCTCGAGATTCTTAGTCGTCAAAGGCGATTTCGACGGCGATGGAAAGCCGGACACTGCGGAATTGCTAGTCAATCTGTCCTCAAATGAGTTTGCGCTGTTCGTAAGCCTGTCCTCGACGCAAAAATGGCAGTTGGTGGGAAAGTCGGCGGATATTAAGAAGCTCACTAGCTTCGGCATCGACCTCGTTAAACCTGGAGAATACAAAACGGCTTGCGGAAAGGGCTACGGTGACTATGCATGCGCGCACGGTGAACCAGACGTTTTGAAACTGTCGAGTTCCGCGATCGACTCCTTTTACAGCGAAAGCTCCGACAGCATTGTTTATTGGGACGCAGGTACGAAAGTGTTTCGAGAGATTTTGATTAGTGATTAGAAACCAGCAATGACAACTGACTTCTCCATCATCGGCAAGCCCACGGCCATGATTGACGCTGCCGGCAAAACCACCGGCGCCGGCAAATACACGGACGACCTCAGCCTGCCGGGTATGCTCATCGGCCGAATCCTGCATTCGCCGTACCCCCACGCTCGTATCAAGCGTATTGATACGAGCCGGGCCGAAAAACTTGACGGCGTGGTTGCGGTCGTTACCGGAAAAGATGCACCCAATCCTTACGGAATCCTGCCCGTGGGTCATGACGAGTATGCTCTGGCCCTCGATAAAGTCCGCTATGTCGGTGACAACGTAGCTTGCGTTGCTGCAGTGGACGAAGCCACCGCCGATCAAGCTCTGGAATTGATTGACGTCGAATACGAACTGCTGCCGGCATACTTCGATCCTGAAGGTTCGATGAAGGCCGAGACCGACCTCATCCACGACAACAAGCCGCACAACCTAGAAAAAGACTATCACCATGTGTTCGGAGACCCCGATAAGGGTTTTGCGGAAGCCGACCACGTGGCCGAGGCCCGCTTCATCGCCAATGAAGTCACTCACGGCGCCATGGAGCCGCATTCTACCCTGGCTGCATTTGAAATGGATCCACACACCGGCAATCGTGGACGTCTGACAGTCCAATCGTCCACGCAGGTCCCGTACTATCTCCAGCACAAACTGTCGCTCGTCCTCGAAATGCCCATGGCGCAAATTCGTGTGATCAAGCCTTTAGTTGGAGGAGGGTTTGGCGGCAAGAGTGAAGTCATTCCGCTCGAGATCATCGCAGCCATTGCCGCTCGCAAGGCGCTTGCCCCGGTCAAAATTACTTACACGCGTGAAGAAGTTTTCTGGGCCCATCGCGGACGACCGCGCACCATCATTGACCTGAAAACCGGAATCAAGAACGATGGCCGCATCACCGCGGTCAAAGCGCGCGTGATCCAGGATGGCGGCGCTTACTGCTCTTATGGCGTGGTCACGATTCTTTATTCCGGGGCCCTGCTGGGCGCGCTCTACGATATTCCCAACATTCAATACGACGGCTACCGTGTGCTCACCAATAAGCCTGTCTGTGGCGCGATGCGCGGACATGGCACGGTCAACGTGCGCTTTGCATTCGAGTCGCAGCTGGACGAACTTGCCGCCAAAGCCGGGATTGACTCCGCCGAAATCCGGGAGCGCAATCTGCTGAAGCCGCCCTGCATCACGGTCAACGGACTTCGAGTACAGAGTTATGGTCTGCCCGAGTGCATTGAAAAAGTCGTTGAACGCTCCGGTTGGAAACAACGCAAGGGCAAGCTGCCCAAAGGGCGCGGCCTGGGAGTCGCCTGCAGTCACTATGTCAGTGGTGCCGCCAATTCCATCATTCGCTCCGACATGCCCCACTCCACCGTGAACATCAAGATCGACCGCGATGGCGGAGTAGTCGTTTACACCGGTGCCTCTGAAATCGGGCAGGGCTCCGACACCATGACCGCACAGATCGCCGCCGAAGTTCTGGGCTGTTCTTTGGGACGAGTACGCGTTATCGCGGCCGACACGGACATCACGCCGATTGACATTGGATCCTACTCCAGCCGCGTGACCTTCATGGCCGGCAATGCCACACTGCGTGCGGCTCAGGACGTGAAGAAACTACTCATTACAGCCGCAGCTAAGAAGATGGATTGTGCGCCTGAAGACTTGATCTTCCGTGACGACTTGGTTTCAAGAAAGAATGGCGTTCTGGCACAGCCACCCTCGGCCTCGAAAACGGATGCAGACGCCGGCCTTCAGCAACAACCCTCCGTCTCCGGACGCGTCGAAGGGCAAATTCTGCGCGGCTCATTGCAGCAGAAACGCAAAGACGAGGGCCCCAAGACCTCCATGTCCTTCGAAGAGGCTGTGGTCGCCGCCATCGATTTTCATGGAGCCCTCATGGGCACCGGCTCTTACGCTCCACCGCAAGAAGCTCGTGGCGGAAAGCACAAAGGCGCGGGTGTCGGCCCCTCGCCGGCCTATTCCTACTCCGCCCAGGTTGCCGAGGTCGGCGTAGATGAAGACACCGGCGAAGTAGTCGTGCACAAAGTCTGGGCATCCCACGACTGCGGCCGCGCTTTAAATCCCGTTTCTGTCGAAGGCCAGATCATCGGCTCCGTATGGATGGGCATGGGCCAGGCACTTACCGAAGAGATGATCTGGAAAGATGGCATGCTGATGAACCCCGGCCTGCTCGAGTATCGCAGCCCATCATCGGCGGAGTCGCCAGAGATCGAACCGATCATAGTAGAGAGCGTTGACCCGGAAGGGCCGTTCGGAGCCAAAGAATGCAGTGAAGGTTCGCTTGCCGCGACCATCCCCGCCATCGCAAACGCAATTTACGACGCCGTGGGAGTGCGATTGCATGAATCCCCATTTACTCCGGAGCGCGTCTTGGCCGCATTGCGCGCGAAGAAGAACGCCAAGCACATCAATATGACCGAAGGCATTGACCCGACCGCGCCCGCACGGTTCCGCGAACACGGCGGATCGCTGTGGTATCGGGGCAAAGGCCCCGGACGGCATCCTCTCGATCCGTCACGCCGTGAAGTGCCTACCCAAGCCGGCGGTGACGATTGAGTCTCCCGCAATTCAAATTGCTGCGACCGCATACCCTGGAAGACGCGATTGCGCTTTTGGCAAAGCATTCTTCTGGTGAGCACAAAGTCCGCATCGTTGCCGGAGGTACCGATCTCATTCCCTCCATGCGGCAAAAATTGTTCGAGCCGGAGTACGTACTCGACATTCGCCACATCGCGGAACTGAAAGGCATCCGCGAGCAGCAGGGAAGTGGCGTCGTTATCGGTGCCCTGACCACGCTCACGGCCATTGAACGTTCCACATTGTTGCGACGTCGTTATCAGGTTCTGACCGAAGCAGCCACCACTGTCGCATCACCGTTACTGCGAAATATGGGCACGATCGGCGGAAACATTTGCCTGGACACTCGCTGCCTCTGGTACAACCAGTCGCTGACTTGGCGCAAGGGCTGCGGCTTTTGCATCAAGAAAGATGGCGATCTATGCCACGTGGCTCCGGGCGGCACCAAGTGTTGGGCAGCATTTTCAGGCGATACGCCCCCCGCATTACTTTGCTTACAGGCTGAAGTCGAAATCGTAGGCCCTTCGGGCGCTCGACGCATACCATTGCGTGATTTCTACACCGGCCTTGGCGATACGTACCGCAAGCTGCAACCTAACGAAATCCTAACGCGCATATTCCTGCCCGAATCGTCCGCTGACTATCGTGGCGTCTATCGCAAACTTCGGGTTCGCGGCTCCATTGACTACCCGCTGGCCGGAGTGGCTGTCGTCATGCGCCGATCGAATGGCCATATCGCGGATGCGCGCCTGGCAATCACGGCGGTAAATCCCGCACCGTTTCTGGTGAAAGGTGCCAGCGAATTGTTGCAGGGAAGAGTCCTGGACGAAGCTTTGGCAGAGGCAGCTGGCGACCTCGCGGCCAAAACCGCCAAGCCGCTTACGACATCAGCTCTAACGCCAGAATACCGCCGTGAGATGATTCGCGTTTTTACTAAACGAGCCGTACTGGCCGCAGCCAGCAACTAATGTAGATCCGACGCTTGCAAAGCCGACGACGAACGACCAAGGACCAACGACGCCTTTGATAACCGACTGCCACATCCACATCCAGCCGCTGGAAATGTTTAAGCCCCACGCGCTGGAGCTGATGAAGAAAAAGCGTCCGAATTTCGACGAAATCGCCGAATTCTGCCGCTCTCCTAAGGCATTTTTGAAACATCTCGACCTGGCAGGAATCGATCGGGCAGTCCTCATCAACTACGTCGCTCCGGAGATCATCGGCTTTACCTCAGGCGTAAACCAGTTCGTCGCCGACTACGTCAAGGAAAATCCCCGGCGGCTGCTCTCCTGTGGCAGTCTGCATCCCCGGCATACGACGAATGTTATGGCCGATGTGGAGCAGCTACTACGCCTGAACATTCGCATGATCAAGATTCACCCACCACATCAACTTCTCTTTCCCAACGATTACCTAACTGGTATGAAAGAGTTGGAGATCATCTATCGCGCAGCTGAGGCCAACGGCATCCCGGTCATGTTTCATACGGGCACATCAATTTTTCCCGGTGCTCGCAACAAGTACGGCGATCCCATCTATCTTGACGACGTAGCAGTGGATTTCCCTAAACTGAAGATCCTGCTGGCCCACGGCGGACGCCCACTATGGATGCACACGGCATTCTTTCTGGTACGCCGCCACCCCAATGTCTTTCTGGACATCAGCGGAATCCCACCGAAGACGTTGCTAAAGTATTTCCCACGGCTCGAAGAAATCGCCCACAAGACACTGTTCGGCACCGACTGGCCGGGCCCGGGCGTGCCGGACATCAAACAGAACCTTGACGAATTCCGCGCTCTGCCTCTAAAGGAAGAAACACGTCAGCAGATTCTGAGCCGTACAGCCCTTTCCATCTGGCCGGATTAACTCACTACTGGCCGTGTGCCCTCAATGGCAGTTGGTACTGTTGGCTCCATAAACGTCGAGCTCGCCCTTGGTGTTGGTAGCATCGGTCGGATCCATAGTGCCCATAAAGACTCTGCCATTCGCGACGGTTGGCACTGTAAATTTAGTTGCGTTACCAGCACCATCCCGAGTCGGGCACTGCTGACTATCCCAAAGCTCAGGCAGCGTGCTGGGTGGCGTCACGTGCTCGGCATCGTAGGCAAAAAGCTGTGCTCGCGCCGGTTTCAGGTTCTTGTTTTGGTTGGGCCATCCGTTTCCCTTAATCGCCCACACGACGGCCGTGCCTGTCATATCCCCGTTCGAAGAGGTCACTGGAACCGGGCCAAAACCAAAATTGATTGCAGAACTGGCAGATGCCGTCGTACAGATCGGCGCGGGAGTGCAGGTGGCGCTGATCCTATACTTTCTAAGAGGCGAATTGTTGGCCACGGAATACAGCGTCTGGTTCCAAAAAGCGCCTGTGCTGTAAAACGCTTTTGTTCCCACCGGGACAGTTTCAAAATTCAAGTTCGTCCCCGAAGTCGGACATGTATTGGTGTTCGGACCGTTGTAGCCACCGGGATTGGCCCGATCCATTACATAGATGTTCCCATCTTTCCCATTTGCCAGAGCGAAATCGACCGTGGTGGAGCCGATCCCATTCGGGATCAGCATGATGCCTCCCGATCCCAGGTCTCCATCCTGAATGTCAGCACAGTACTGGTTGTATGGAGTGAAGAATCCCGCTACCGTCAAGCCAGTCGTCAGTTTCACGAAGCTGTCGCCGTAGTCCAAGCCACCATTTTCTACGTCGAATGTTCCATCACCCGTCGAAGTGTAGATGAAGGTGTTCCCGCCAGTCTTGTCTATACCAGCTGCAAGCCCAGCGCCACTCATCCATACACCCCCTCCTTCACCGTTCGGAGTTGTCGTCCACGCAACGGGTGCCACCGAGAGGTCCTTTGCATCGAAACTAAACACCCAGCCGTTGGGAACACTCTGTCCGACTACGCCTCCTCCATCCATCTCGGAAAAAGCAACATAAACAGCACTGTCACCGTTGCTCTCTATCTTTGGCAACAGAAGCAGGCCGGGCCTCTGGATATGATTAAACGACGCGAATGTAGTCGTACCACTAATGACGGACGGAATGGTCACCGGTCCGTTGAACTTCTCAGCTCCGTTAGCGATGTTCAGGGCGTGCAAGTGGTGAACGAAGCAGGAGGGTGCTTTGGTGGTTGGGCATGTTCCTGCTGTCGATTCCGTCCAGGTCACCAAATACATGGTGTTCGTGCTGGTATCAATTACGGGAGTTCCGAGAATGCCAATAATTGGACTAAAAGTAGCACACTGTTTACCGCCGACGTCACCGCACGGCACCGCCTCCTCCTGAGGTTGCAGCAGCGAAAGATGGTTGATCACAGCGCAGTTCGCGCTGTCCCCGTCGATCGCGTAAATCGTGTCGTTCATCGTCTCTATGTAAACGACATGGTTGAAGCCGGGGATTCCTCCTGTCACCACCAGAGGCTGAGTATAGATTTGTCCGTCGATCGCGCCTGATGCCGTCGAACAGATCCTTCCGAAACTGCTGCTTGTCACCATCGCTTGGGTCAAGGTAGTTTCGGTCGAGTTCTGGCCATCACGCCAGTTGTTGTTCCGCCAGGTGAGAACGTTAGTCTGGCCATGCAGGAAGCTGGTGCACAAAATCATGAAAAGCAGAATGGAAAGCCATTGCAGAAAACAGTTGCGCTTCATATTTTCCTCACTGATTTGGACGTACTGGTTTCCCGGGAAGGTTTCTTCTGACTTAGACGCCGCGACTATGCTACACCTTTTTCGCGATCCTGCAATACGGCCAATGTGAATAAACAAAGAAAAAATCGAGCGCCTGAGTTCCTATCGCGACGTGAATAGATGCCCCATCTTTTCTTTCTTGGTCTTGACGTAATCCTCAGCATGGCTGCTGGGCGTCACTTCGCAGGGAACTCGTTCCACAACTTTGACTCCGCCACGTTCAAGGGCAGCAACTTTGTCCGGATTATTCGAAAGCAGGCGGACCTGCGATACTCCTAACAGTTTCAGGATTTCCGCCGGCATGGCAAACTCGCGCTGGTCGGCCTTAAAGCCGAGGCGTTCGTTGGCCTCCACCGTGTCCAGTCCGGCATCCTGCAATTCGTAGGCTTGCAGCTTGGCCATCAGGCCAATGCCACGGCCTTCCTGCTGCTCGTATATCAGGACTCCGGCTCCTTGCTCGGCAATCATCGCGAGTGCCAGCTCAAGCTGCTGGCGGCAATCGCAGCGCAGCGAACCGAACACGTCGCCTGTCAAACACTGGGAGTGAATGCGCACCAGAGGTGGAATTGAGCGCACATCACCCATCACCAGGGCTACAGCCTCTTCAAGCCGCGGCGCATGAGGATCACCAAATCGGCCCTGAAATCCGAAAATGCGGAACTTGCCCCAGCGGGTAGGGAAGTCCGCCGAGGCAACCTGCCGAACTGACTGGACATTCACAACAACATTATAACGGGCATGCCGGCGCGTCTTGGGTAGCGATCATTTGCTGTCGCTATCGAGCAGCGAATCCCCGCTCTGCTTGGTGCCCAGAACGCCCGCCGAGAACCGGTTGCAACCCTTGTTGCTGGTAATGAGTGTGCAGTTCTGGTGGAGAGTCTGTGACGAAAAATACGCCATATTGCACGGCTCGGGTGGCCCGAACGGGTCCAGAGGCTTTCCCGCAAAACCACTCGCAAAATACCGCGCACTGGAACAACTCGAACCCTTGGTGCATTCCGGCACTGTGGTCAGCCAATATCGGCCGGGCTTGAGAGGAGCCGCCTTGATCTTCACCAGCGTTGTGTATTCGTTAAGGCCGAATGCGCTTCGTCCCGTCGGCTTTAAGGTCGCACTACTGTTGCCGGAAACCACCGCTGTCCCGCAGTTGTTCTGGGTTACACCTGTTGAGATGGACCAAGCGGCTTTCTTAGGATCAAGCACGTTAACGTTGGAAAAATCGTTGGTAAACAACCCGGTTGCTTCCCACTGTTGTGTCTTTGGAACATCAAAGGGAATTAGCACCTCGGCGTTCGGAACCAGAACGTCCTCTTCATTGGCGATGCCGCTCGCATTCTGTGCCTTGCTAAAGTCCCCGCCATAGAACAGGCAAGGTTTGCAATAGTTAGGCGCCTTCGGCAATCTCGTCGATTCCGCGGTTTGTGCTATAGCCGACGCTTGCAGTAGCACAAGCACGAGCCCGGACAAAAGAAGTGTTCTCCTCATAGGGCCTCCGTTTAGCTGAACGTCTTTTCAAGAGCTTTCGGACGGCTGGCATTCTACACCGCACAAGGATTTTTTTCGAGGACGGATTACAGGCACTGTTACAGTTTTGCCGGAGCCATGAATGAACTGGCCTAATCGGTTCATCTTGTGGCTTGCCGTGACAGGGATGGTGCGATGCGCCTTAAATCAGTCGTCGGTATTCCCAAGGGCCAGCGGGTTTGAGCCGATAGTCTTTACCCCACAGATAGCAGTACCGTTGAGTAAATGGACGTCCAAAATTATCCCGATAGGAGAAGAATCCGCAAGCCCACAAGAACTGCTTTCCAGATTGAACGTCAGCTACTTGTTCCGGAGCCAACTTTTCATGTTTCTCCGTGAAAGTATAGCCAGCGTTGTCACTAAAGTCAGATTCAATAATAAATTCAGGTCTGAGACCAACTTTGGCGGTGTATATCGAGGGGTCAGGAGGGTTCAGTTTACTATCTCCTACCTGGAACGAGCCATGAGTCGCATAGAGCGTGGCAGCGGTTTTCCCGATGTTGGCCAGGCGGTAAGTAAACCAGTTATCTTGAAAACTAACAATCTCAATGCTGATTATTTTGAGAACAGCTTGCTCAGCATTCATCAAGGCGTTGGCACTTTTATTGGCAGCCACTATGCTCTCTCTGGTCAGAATAGCTTGCCAAATCAAAACTCCAATTCCAATAAATCCCCCAACAACCCCAATGATGGTGAATCGCAGATACCAACGGTAAAGGCAATCGGTACGTGGGTCGTAAGCATTTCCATTTTCTGCCTGACTTGCTGGAGTTTTTTCGTTGCCGATCCCTACAGGTTTGCTGATGGGCGATACTTGGACGGGTTGGGATTCGACATTCTTCGGTGTTACTGCCTCTTTATGGTGGTGTGGTGTTTGGGGTTGGTTTTGAAATAAGAGAAGTGCGAAGACTAAGAATAGGCGCATAATCACTCCATAAAGGAACGTGAATATTCACTGTAACAGTGCCTTGGTGCAGCAGTCCTATCCCGAGATTGTCAAGATCTGCAGACCCGGGGCTCTCATCTTCATACCCACTCCGAACGCAGCAGCCCGTATAGCTCCAGATCCAAATACTGGCCCCATTTCAGTATCGGACCGCGTTGGCGGCCTTCGTATTTCATCCCTATTTTCTTCAAGACGCTGCCCGAGGCGATGTTGCCCGCGAAATGCGAAGCATAAATGCGGTGCAAACCCAGCTCTTCAAACCCGTACCGCGCCACAGCGAGTGCCGCCTCTGTGGCAAAACCCTGGCCCCAGTAGGGAACTGCGATCCAATAGCCGAGTTCTGCTCTACCGTGCTCCAGCTGCAAATGCAACCCGACGCCACCCACCAGCGACAGGCCTTCGCGTAGTACGACGGCAAAGGCTGCATCTGTACCTTCTACGCTCTGAACGGCGTGGATAAACTTCTCCCCATCGGCGATTGAATAAGGATGCGGAATGCGCAAAGTAGTAGCAGCAACCT
>Ga0207134_1239_pt1 | contig 12136 bp, 10 predicted proteins | sample Alteio_BWMinHeat_12_FD_153527 | JGI IMG/M metagenome (GOLD analysis project Ga0207134, IMG submission 153527) | Enriched cells from forest soil in Barre Woods Harvard Forest LTER site, Petersham, Massachusetts, United States -... | ecosystem: Environmental > Terrestrial > Soil > Temperate forest >... | reverse complement strand
GGTAAAGAAACGGTTATAGAGCGTCACCGTCATCGTTATGAAGTGAATAATTTATTATTAGCGCCCATTGAAGCCGCAGGTTTAAAAATATCTGCGCGTTCTATTCAAGGGAATTTAGTAGAAATGATAGAGCTTTCAGATCATCCTTGGTTTGTGGCTTGTCAATTCCATCCGGAATTTACTTCAACACCGCGCGATGGTCATCCCTTGTTTTCAGCCTTTATTAAAGCCGCCGTAGAATCACGGGAGAAACAACATGCAACTGTGTAATTTCAACGTCGGATTGCATGAGCCTTTTTTTTTAATCGCAGGTCCCTGTGTTATTGAGAGTGAACAATTTGCGCTGGATACTGCAGGTATCTTAAAAGAAATGACAACCCGTTTAAACATTCCTTTTATTTATAAATCTTCTTTTGATAAAGCCAATCGTTCTTCTAAGGGAAGTTTCAGAGGTCCTGGGATGGAAGAAGGTTTGCGAATTTTACAGACCGTTAAAAAATCAATTGGCGTTCCTGTTTTAACTGATGTGCATGATGATACGCCGATTGAAGAAGTGGCTGATGTGGTCGATGTTTTACAAACGCCTGCTTTTTTATGCAGACAAACCAATTTCATCGAACGCGTTGCGCGCCAAGGTTTGCCGGTTAATATTAAAAAGGGCCAGTTTTTAGCGCCCTGGGATATGATCCATGTCGCTGAAAAAGCGCGTAGTGTAGGTAACGATAAAATTATGGTGTGCGAGCGCGGTGCAAGTTTTGGTTATAACAATTTAGTTTCTGATATGCGTTCACTCGCTGTGATGCGTGAAACAAAATGCCCTGTTGTATTCGATGCGACACACTCGGTTCAATTACCGGGAGGCCAAGGCAAATCCTCAGGCGGTCAAAGACAATTTGTTCCCGTTCTAGCAAGAGCCGCAATTGCTGCAGGCATCGCTGGTTTATTCATGGAAACTCATCCAGACCCTGATCAAGCTCCCTCCGATGGCCCCAACATGTGGCCACTCGGGAAGCTTGAAGAGTTGTTGCTTAACTTAAAAGAACTGGATGAAGTCGTTAAGCGGTTCGGCTTCCAGGAACAGCAGGTCTAGGGTGGGTAGGTGGAATCGGGGTGGCATCGGCATCGAAAACCCCCTGAGGAATAAGTGTGCTTGCAATGTATGCGCTATTTGGAGCAGATTGATATACGTTACGTTGATCATCTGCTTTTAAGCCATCCATGTTAGTGAAAATAGGCTCAAGAGGAGCAGAGTATCCGCCTCCTATTGTATGTAATATATCTCCACTATTTTGAATTGCCTCTAGAGTTACTTTTGCTTTTGCTTGCAAGGGGTGAGTTTTTTCAACCGTAGTCTTAGCCGGGGATTTTTTAGTATTTTTTGCAGGGCTCGCTAGCGTAGCTTGTTTAGCAAAATAATCTAAAATTTGCTTAATCAAATATCTAATTTTAACTAAACAGATAGTGATGGCTTTGTTTACCCTATTTTCATTGGCCATAGCTAAGCTCTCAAGATCTGCTTTTAGACGAACAGCTTTTCTTACCGGCGGTGTGAATACTGTATTGACAGTGATTTTAGGTGTTGTTCCTTCTAATAGGCCTATCTCGGCGCGTATTTCTTTTAATTTAGTATCGACTGAGGCGGTTGCAGCTTCTCGCAGTTTATCAGCTTCTGTTAGGTGGCCAAGAGTCGCTTCAATTTTTGCCGTTTTGGTTTTTAGTTTATCCAAGTTACGTACGCGTGGAAGACAACAACAAAAAAATCGTGCAAAGCAACCGACTTTTTCAGAGGTATCCATTTCCTCTGTTAATAATGCGAAAGCATGAGCACTCACTTTATCGCCAATTTCTTTTGCTGTGGCTGAACTCGCAATATGTTGTTGATCTAATATTAAGGCATCTTGTTGTTCACGAAGCTTGGCTATTTTTTCTTCACGTGCCTGTCTAACTCCCGCTTCCTCTGCTTTTTGGTCTTGAATTTTGGCTTGAAGCAGGTCTGCTTCATCACTTTCTTCCTGTGGAACACCTGGAGTTGTGCGTGATTCAAGTTCTTGTCTTAATATTTCTCTTTGCGCTTTAAGACCTGACCAGACAGTAGGGGGAAGACCTGGGGGAAGATCTTGCTCTGAAGTTTCTAGTAGTCCATCAAGTTGGCGAGTTAAAATATCCAGTTGAGATTCATTCTTACGCTGTGCCATGTATTTTTTCCTCCGTTTAAAATTTAAAATCTAGACGCGATGTGTTGGGCCTTCAGCTGCAGGCTGTGGTTTTCGCATTTCTACATCTGCGCGTAATTTGTGAAAAAAGAGATGCGGTTCACTATAGGCTTTATTAGATAATAAAGCGGCTTGACGTGGCCCTGTTTTGGTCGGGAAAGTCTGGGTAAATTTTTCCGGTAAAAACGGATTTTTTAATAAATCAGGAATAAGGCCCAATTTTTCGATGCGATCGTACATATCTTTGGCTTTAACGTCTGTTAAATCTGCGCACCATATCCAACTCATATAATGTTCAAAAACAGGTTTAGCTTCATTACACAAAACTTGTAAGGAAGAAATTTTTTGGTGCGCAGCCACATTATTATCGACCGCTTTTTTAAGTTCTAGAAAATGTTGATAAATACGTAAAAAATAAAATAATGCTTTAGGGGTAACACAAACTTGTAGATCTTCTTTTTTACTTTCGCTAGGTTCTTCTACTAAAAGAAGATTTTTTTCCTTATCAATGCATACACGAGCCTGATCTTCTTTTGTTTTAGCTTCACTTTCAACTAATTTTCTATAATCTTCTTGTACCTTTTGTAATCTTTGCAACAGTTCTTGACGTTTTACTTTTTCTTCATGACTTACACCTGGTACTTTTTTAATTTCCTCATTAAGTCGTTGATCGTTTGTTTGGATGCTGGATAATAGTTCAGCTTTAGTTAAGCGTAATTTTTTAGGTACACAACAGGAAAAACAACTGCAACAGCCAGAGGTAATTTGTTCATTGACTTGAGTTAACGCGACTTGAAACCCACGACCTTCTTTGCGTATGCCTTCTAATTTTAATTCGAGCTTATTGGAATCTTCAATAAGAGATTGAATTTCATCTTGGCCTTGAAGCCCGAGTTGTTCTAATAATTGAGGTTCTTCTCGGGTCAGTGATTCTTTTTGAGTTTGAATTTGTTCCCCTAATAAACGGTAAGTATCTTCAGCTCTTTCAACGGAATCTCTTCTTAAATTGATTTTATCAAAAGTTCTTGTTGGAACCTCAGGAGAGCGATGGTTTTGTTCCTCATCGATTATAAGAGGTTTTAGCTCAGCTAACGCCACCCCAAAAGCTGCAAAGCTAGGGGTAATTTTTTGTTTTATAATGGTTGCGGCATCTCGGTTTATTTTGGCGGCAACTCGCGCTGTTTGAAAATCTTTATCGAATAGTTCTAAATAGTCAAAAAATAAAGGAAGAGGTCTTTGAGCAATCTCTTCATTAAAATTACTTTGCATTTTTGTTTCTCCTTAAAAGTTAATGAGTAAAAGCCCTGGCAGCTGTTGGAAGCGAGAGCGCGGGCATAGGTGAATATTGTTCTACGAGTTGTCTTACGGTTGTATCAATAGGACTAATCCTAGGTGTAATATCAACTGCTAGTATTCTATTAGTAATCACATTATCTAAGTTCCCTAGGGGAGTTGTTAAAAACTTTTCCTTTTCTCTCTCGGATAAATATTTGTAATTTCCATCAAATTTGCTGACTAAAAAGCGCAATTGTTTTCTATTGAATATTTGAGGACAATGATTTAAATCGCCGGAAGCTTCTTCAAATGCTTTTTTTACTCTTTGGACTTGGTCTATATAAATCTCAATTTCTCTAGGTTGCAGCTGCTTTTCTTCGGGTTTAGGTTTTCTGGCAAAGCTTAAATTTAATTTTTTTGGTTCCGGAGATGTGGGAGATGCTTTAGGCTTTTTTAATTGGGTTAAATCTTGAATGAGATAATCTAATAGGTGTGCCATCTTAATAATATTTAAGGTGGCTTCCCCAGAAAGCGCATTAAAATGTCTTATTCTGGCTGTTGTAATTAAAGCTTCAATCATAGCTTTTTCGGCACGTAGATCGACCGTACTGATTTGTGGGGGAGGGGTTTCTGTTAATAAAGCTTGTTTTCTCGTGATTTCAGTATTTTCTTCATCTAATTGTTTTAACGCAATTTGTTTGACCGCCTCAAGATTTTTTTTCAAATCTTTCCAATCTTTAATAGCTTGTTCCTTTTCTTTTCGTAATCTCTTGATTTCCGCATTATCGCGTAAGCATAAATTAAAACAAAAACATGAAGCCTGTTTAATTTTATGATTAATGTCTTCTATTCTATCCAGTCTATCGAGTTGGATTTTTCCCTCTTTATGAAGCTCGTCAAATTTATCTGCGTAGGCAATAGCGATGATTTCATCTTTCCTAATAGAAATATCCTGTTTTTCTCGTTGTAATTGTTCCATTCTTCTCACATGATTTGCTAAGCTCTGAGCATTTTTGGTTTCGATTTCCTCTAATTCTCTTAAGCATTGTATTTTTCTTTCTGTTGCGCCCAGTTTTAATTTTAATGGTTTACTAGCGTTTGATGCTTTCTGTTCAGATACTTGAATTTCCCATGAGTTAAAAGCCATTTTTAAATGCTTGTAATAATTACTCTTGCTTTCTAATCCCAAAGTATCGCCAGTTTCAATCAAGTTTTTAAATTCTTCTGTAATAGCATCGATTGCATATTTTTCTGCGGGTAGTCTAAATAATCTAGAGCTAGTGCTGTTTATTATTCCAGGTGCTGATTGCATAAAATTCCTTGTTATACTACTAGTCTAGATATGCTTGGAGATAATTGAAACGAGATAGCTTTGTTGTGAGAGGCGCTGCGTGGAGGAGAAGCTTTAAGTGTTAAAGGTAAGCAAACCCCTCCTTCATCGATATGAGACAATAACTTTCCTTGGACGATGGGGAAGTAAGTATCTAAATTTGATAACAGGCTATCGTCCAGTAATATATTTTTATCTGGAATGTCCTCATAAATTTTCAAGCCTGCATCATCATCGAGCTCTGTGCACCACAGCTCTTCGAGCAATGAAGTAAGATTTCTCATGCCTAGTAAACAACTATCCAATAAGGGATTGGGGTTTTTTTTAGGGCCAGCTTCTAAGGCTAATTGATAGCGATGCATTCTTTCATAAAGTTGTAAGCAAATAACCATGATTTCTCTATTGATCTCGTTAATTTTTTTTTCATGGGGGATACTATTTTTTGCTTCTTCTATGTTAAGAGCGGTTTGTGCTGCACTGACAGCTTCTAGGGCTTTTCTTAAGTTATCATCGCGAAGCATCGCTAATCGTTCACTATCTTCATGCATTTGACTTCGTTGTTGAAGTAGGGCATGTTTATGTTCTTCAGGCGGGTTGGGAATACGTTCGATCGCTTTTTTTTTCTCGTGAAGTCCTGCTATATCTTCTTTCAGCGCTTTTTTTTGTTTTTTTAATGCCGATTTACCACAACAACCACACGCTCCTATTTTCTTGGTAACTGCTGTTAATTCTATTTGTTTTGCTTTGAGTTGCTCATGTATTTGCACATTTGAAACAGTAAAATTTACTGCTGTTTCTGCTCTTTTCGCCGTAGTTTCAAGAATAGTTATTCGAATATCAGTAACAAGTGTTTGCGATTTAGTTTGTAGTTTCCTTGCTTGGTCATCATAAAAATCTTTAAGTTCATTATAATATCTTGTAGCTGCTTCAAAGGTTGCCGCAGCGCCACTCTGTTTTTGTTCTGATTGATCGCTAATAGTTGCATTCGTATTTCGAGTTAACTCATATTTTTTAATTTTTAATGCATACCTATCACAAGCGTTTTTTAAAGCGAGATGCGCTTTAAGAATCGGGTCTTCGCCATAGACTGCTTTGCTTACGAAACCAAAAATTCCATAACCAGGAGGTGTAGTATCGGCGACTCGCTGCGCTTCAGCATAAAATTGATAGAGAGGTCTATCTCCTAATATTTGACTAATGTCCTCTTCTGCTGCTTGGCTTTGCATGTCCTCTCCAGCGATTTAGCGATGGATGAACAATTGTTGCACTAAAAGCTTAAGGTTTTCTTAAGGATGCATAAAAATTTCGAATAATTTTTATTCTATTATGGATTGCATTGAGTCAAACCCGGTCAAAATTAACGCTTTAAATTAATTAAGAATTAAATTGCTCGAGTTGTGATTGTAATTTTTTCTTCAGGGTTGCTAAATCGTTTAGTTTATCCTTTTCTTTGGTCACCACTTCGAGAGGGGCTTTATCTGCAAAGTTTGGGTTTTGCAATTTTGCTTCAACTTTTTCTATTTCTTTATCCAGTTTGGCAATTTCACGCGAAAGACGAGCGGTTTCTTCTTTGGTATCGATGAGTCCTGCCATAGGAATTAAAATTTCTAATTCTCCGGCTAAAGCAGTGGCCGCTTGGGGTCTTTGATCATTCTCGTTTAGCCATTGAATAGATTCTAAACGAGCGAGAGTTTTTATTAATAAAGTAAAATGCTGTATGCGTTCTTTATCTAGTTTATTCCCTTTGGTTAATAAAACCGGAATTAATTTGCTCGGAGGAACATTCATTTCACTGCGCACAGTCCGAATAGAAATAATAATTTGTTTAACCCATTCTAATCCTTGTTCGACAGTTTCATTGCGCAGTGTTGCATCGACTTTAGGATAGGGCTGTAACATAATGGTTTTGCCAGATTTCCCGGCTAAAACCGCTGCTTTTTGCCAGATTTCTTCGGTAATGAAAGGCATTACGGGGTGCAATAAACGTAATAAAGTCTCAAGTACCGTGACTAAAGTATAACGCGTGCCGCGTAATTGCTCTTCAGTGCTATCGGGTGATAATAAAATAGGTTTAGATAGTTCTAGATACCAATCACAAAATTCATTCCAGGTAAATTCATATAAAGCTTGGCCTAATAAATCGAAGCGATATTGAGCCAATGCTTGATGTGCGCTTTCAATCGTTTGTTGTAAGCGGGATAAAATCCAATGATCGGCGTCAGATAATGTTTTTTTGGAATGATTTAAGCCGGTATCTTTGTCTTCCGTGTTCATAAACACATAACGTGCCGCATTCCAGAGTTTATTACAAAAATTGCGATAACCTTCTAATCTGCCAATATCAAAACGAATTTCTCGTCCGTGGGTTGCCAACGCACAATAAGTAAAACGCAAAGCATCAGTGCCGTAGGCTGCGATGCCTTCGGGAAATTGTTTAGCAGTGTTTTTTTCGATTTTTTTAGCCATCGCAGGTTGCATTAAACCTGTTGTTCGCTTTTGTATTAAATCCGCTAAGTTGATGCCATCAATTAAATCGATAGGATCTAACACATTGCCTTTAGATTTTGACATCTTATGGCCTTCCGCATCACGAATTAAACCCGTGATTAATACTTCTCGAAAGGGCACATCGCCCATGAATTTTAAGCCCATCATGATCATGCGCGCGACCCAAAAGAAAATAATATCAAATCCAGTAATGAGTACATTAGTCGGGTAAAAAGCTTTTAATTCTTCTGTGGGGTTAGGCCAACCTAAGGATGAAAACGGCCACAAAGCGGAAGAAAACCAAGTATCTAATACATCTTCATCTTGTTCGAGTGCAATATCAGGCGTTAATTTATAACGCTGACGTACCTCTTTTTCATCGTGACCTACATAAACATTTTTTTGCTTGTCATACCAAACGGGAATGCGATGACCCCACCATAATTGACGGCTGATACACCAATCTTCTATGTTATGCATCCATTGAAAATACGTTTTAGTCCAAGTTTCTGGAACAAATTTAATTTTTCCTTCCTCGACTGCTTTGATAGCAGGTTCGGCTAAGGGTTTCATTTTCATGAACCACTGTTTAGTTAAATAAGGCTCAATGATTTCACCTGAGCGATCGCCGCGTGGGACTTTTATGGTGTATTTTTCAATTTTTTCAACTAAACCTACCGCTTCTAAATCTCTAATAATTTGTTCGCGCGCTGCAAAGCGATCTAGACCTTGATATTTTGTGGGTACATTTTCATTAAGATGTGCATCGGGAGTCAGGATATTAATGGGTGTTAGCTGATGTCTTAAACCGACTTCATAATCATTAAAATCATGTGCCGGCGTAATTTTCACACAACCGGTTCCAAATTCAGGTTCTACAAATTCATCTAAAATAAGTGGAATGGTGCGGTCTGTTAAGGGTAAGTGAAGCGATTTACCAATAAAATGCTGATAACGGGTATCTTCAGGATGAAAAGCCACCGCCACATCGCCTAATAAAGTTTCGGGTCTTGTCGTTGCAACGACCACATGGCCTTTACCATCGGCTAAAGGATAACGAATATGATACAGTTTTCCTTCTTCTTCTTGATTAATCACTTCTAAATCAGAAATGGCGGTAAGAAGTTTAGGATCCCAATTCACTAATTTCATGCCGCGATAAATTAATTCTTCTTCATACAGCTTAATAAAAACTTCGCGCACGGAGTAGGACAGACTATCATCCATGGTAAAACATTCGCGTCGCCAATCGGGGGATGCGCCTAAACGGCGTAATTGTTGGGTAATTTGCCCGCCGGATTCTTGTTTCCATTCCCAGATTTTTTCGACGAATTTTTCACGACCTAAATCTTGACGAGTTTTGCCGGTTAATAACAGTTGACGCTCAACAATCATTTGAGTAGCAATTCCCGCGTGATCTGTTCCTGCTTGCCAATGAGTTTTATCGCCTAACATACGATGATAACGAATCAACACATCAATTAAAGTATAACCAAATCCATGACCCATATGTAAACTGCCGGTGACATTGGGCGGGGGTAACATGATACAAAAAGGCAAACCTGCGCCTTCTGCACTAAAATAATGATTTTGTTCCCAAAGGGTATACCAATGTTTTTCAATAGCGTCTGGCTGATAGGATTTATCCATGGAGCACTCTTATAATTTATGGGTATTAATTTCACACGCTTCAGTTCTGTAAAAACGAAACCGCTCGCGTGCCCTAGTTTGGTGGTCTGGGTGACTCGAAACCACTTCTAAAATTCGTGAAAACTTATGATAAAAATTGGGCACATCATGGCTTAAATTTATCAAAATGTCACTATGATCTTCAGAAATTGGGCCAAACCCAATTTGAATAGGGGGTCTTGGTTCTAATTTTTTTTGGACTAAGCTATGGGGTAAAAAACTATTATCTCTATAAGTCCAAAGTAATTGATCTAATTCTTCTGCCAGTACAAGATTTTCAGTTTGAATATAAATTTTATGGTTTTGTTGATAAGCTTTTTCCACTAATTGACAGGCCAGCGGGAGTTGGCTTGCATTCTCAGAAAGAATATAAAAATCAATTTTTGGCATCATCATTCACACCTATTAATAAGATATTGCACTAATAAAGGAATAGGTCGGCCAGTCGCATATCTATCTGTGCCCGCCATTAATGCTGCAGTTCCTGCAACATCTAAATGCGCCCATTTAAATTTTTTGGTAAAGCGCGAGAGAAAACAAGCGGCAGTAATAGTGCCTGCTAATCTTCCGCCGGAATTTGACATATCTGCAAAAGGGCTATTTAATTGTTCTTGATAATCATCCCATAGAGGTAATTGCCAGACACGATCTTGGCTATCATCCCCAGCCGCCAGTAAATCTTTGGCGAGTGTTTCGTTATTGGATAACAAGGCGGTAGCGTGTTGACCAAGAGCAACCATAACCGCATAAGTTAAAGTGGCAATATCAATGACAATTTCAGGTTTAAATCGCTCCGCATAGGTCAGTGCATCACATAAAACCAAGCGACCTTCAGCATCCGTATTCATAATTTCAACGGTTTGCCCTGAAAGTGTTTGTACAATATCTTCGGGTTTTGAGGCTTCACCACTGGGCATATTTTCAGCGCAAGCTAAGAGTCCTACCACATTAATCGGGAGTTTTAGTTCGGCAATTGCTTTGATAATCCCTAAAATAACAGCGGCGCCTGACATATCATATTTCATGCCTATCATCCCATCAGGCTGTTTTAAACTAATGCCACCCGTATCAAAAGTGATTCCTTTGCCTACGAAAACAATAGGGGCTTTGTTTTTTGCGGTGCCTTGATAAGTCACAGAAACCAGTTTGGCATCTTGTGCGCTGCCTTTTGCAACAGCATAAAAAGCTCCCATGCCTAGTTTTTTTATTTGGGATTTATTCAGTGTTTTTACACTGAGGGTTTTAAAGTCTTTACTTAATTTTTCGGCTTCTTTAGCCAGATAAGTAGGGGTGCAAATGTTTGAAGGTAGATTGGATAAATTTTTGGAGAAATCCATTCCATCAGCGATGGCTAAGCCTTGTTGAATGGCTTTATCTAGGTTTTTTCCTCTGAAAATCATTTCTTTCAGGGCCATTTTGGGTTTTTTTTCCGATTTAAACTGGTCAAATCGATAAAGACCCCCGCGATAAATTTCAATCGCATATTTCGTTTTCCAAGCGAGAGAGCGTTTTTCTACGCTAAGCTGAGGTAAAAGGTTTTGTGCGGTGGCTATATTTAAGGTAGATAAGGTTTTAAGGCTGCTTAAAATGACCTTTTTGTAGTCACGCTCTTTAAGAGGGGCGAATTTTCCACAACCCACTAATAAGAGACGGGTAGCAGGGTCTTTATAAACCACCCAGCATTCGCCTAAGTTACCACTAAAATCCCCTGATTTTTTAAGCGTTTGACTTAAATCTGGCCACGGTTGGTCCTTAAAGACCCCTACTATAAGACAATCAACTGGTTTATTTTTAACCGAAAATTTCATTATTCGCTCCTTACCTCTGAGTTTTGTATAATAGCGCAAATTTCCGTTTTCATTAAGGGCAACATATGTCCAAAATCTTAACCCGCTATCTTACCAAAGAAGTGTTTATCGCTTCTATCGTGGTTACGTTTTTGCTTATGTTGATTTTTTTAAGCCACCAGATGGTGCGATTTTTAAGTTATGCTGCTTCGGGAAAATTGGCTTCGAATATTTTACTGCAGTTAATGGGCTATGAAGCTTCTTATTTATTTTCACTCTTGCTTCCCTTAGCGTTATTTTTGGGCATCATTTGGGTTTATGGTGGGCTTTATGCGAATAATGAATTACGCGTGATGCAGGCTTGTGGCTTGAGTATAAAAAAATTATTTCTACAAACTAGTGTATTAGCTATTTTTATTACGACACTCGTTTTGTTTTTAATGTTGTGGGTCAATCCTTACGTCGCTAAAGAAAAATATGACTTAATTGAACGGGGGAAAGCAGCTAATAATGTAATTGATACTATTTTACCCGGTCGTTTTCAAGTCACCAATAATGGGGCGCGGGTAATTTATGTTGAACGTTTGTCACGAGATCATCGTAAAGCAGATAATATCTTTATAGCAGATCAACGTTTGCAAGTAATGTCTGTCGTTTCTGCAGCTCAAGGTTATCAAGCGAGCGGATTAAAACCTTCGGATCGATTTATTGTGGCAGAAAATGGCAATCGTTACGAAGGTGTGCCGGGCCAAAATGATTATAAAGTCACTCAATTTCAAAATTATAAAGTACGAATGCCCGTGGTTGAATTAAATTCGAAATATCAAGACGAAGAAATGATTCCCACCTTACAGCTTTGGAGTAAGTACGATAATTCTGCGAATGCTGCGGAATTTCAATGGCGATTATCCGTCGCGCTTTCTGTTTTATTGCTAGCTGCTTTAGCAATTCCTCTAAGTCAGGTTAAACCTAGGCAAGGACGTTATTTCCAATTATTCATCGGCATTTTAATTTATTTGGTCTATGTCAATTTACTTTTTATTTCTCGTGAATGGGTGAGCAAAAAAATAATCCCTATTGATATTGGCATGTGGTGGATTCATGGTGCTTTATTATTGCTGATTATTACCTTGTTGGTGAGGCGAAGATGACCATTATCCAAAAATATATTGCTAAAACTATAGTGGCCTATACTTTAATGGTTACGCTTATTATTGTTGGTGTAAATTTTTTTATTAGTTTAGTCGGCGAATTACAAGATATTGGCGTTTGATCTTTATCAGTTTTTCCCGGTGAATGCTTTATTAGGAAGTATATTAGGTTTAGGTTTGCTTGCCTCCCATCAAGAATTAACC
>Ga0207134_1237_pt1 | contig 12221 bp, 11 predicted proteins | sample Alteio_BWMinHeat_12_FD_153527 | JGI IMG/M metagenome (GOLD analysis project Ga0207134, IMG submission 153527) | Enriched cells from forest soil in Barre Woods Harvard Forest LTER site, Petersham, Massachusetts, United States -... | ecosystem: Environmental > Terrestrial > Soil > Temperate forest >... | reverse complement strand
AAATGAATAATTGGGCAGGGTTGTTTATTAATGCTGCTCTTACCGCCGGTGCATACCTGCCGGGGTAACCTCCAATATGTGTCATCAATACTTCCACATCTTCGGTCTTCCATCTTAGGGTCTCAGGATATTCGCTGCGAATATCATAGCCATCAATATTGCCGTACACACCCCTAAGTGGTTTAAAGGCTTTGAGTTTATCAACTACATCAGGACCAAAATCACCGGCATGCCAGATCTCATCGCATTGATCGAAATGCTTAAAAACAGCATCGTCAAGAAAACCATGAGTATCTGATATAAGGCCAATTTTTGTCATAATAGTGAACATTTAACAGTGAAGAACGAATAGTGAACAGTGAACATTTATGACTAACGACTAACTTCTTTTTTCATCATTTTCTTGCGGTGTTGTGAGCCCCATTCGTGCAATGCGCCGATAACATTTTGTAGGGTCTTGGCGTAAGGGGTTAATGCGTACTCTACACTTACAGGTATGGTATCGTATACCGTACGCTGCACCAATTGATGTCCCTCCAGATCTTTTAATTCTTTTGAAAGCATTTTCGGTGATATACTTATTTGTCTGTGTAATTCTTTGAACCGGATATTGCCGTAAGACAAGGCTATAATGATGGGTATCTTCCATTTGCCGTTCAATACATCCAGTGCATCACGCACAGGCATCAATTGTTTTGAACATTGTTCCTGATCGTGGGTCATATCCCTTACTTCATCACATTTTACCATATGGTTTCATTTAGGTAACCGATATACTTTAGTATACCACTATACTTTGTATACCAAATATACAAGAGATTTGCAAAACAAACAAAAAATAAAATGAAAGCAAACAAGATCATTTATTGGATAGCAACTGCATTATTCTCTGCAGGTATGCTTATGAGCAGCAGTATGTACCTGACCCAAAACCCGAAACTGGTTGAAGCATTCCATTTTCTAGGATACCCTTTGTTTTTTATGTATATACTTGGCTTGGCAAAAGGCTTAGGCGCTATCGCTTTATTAGTACCAAAATTCCCTAAGTTGAAAGAATGGGCTTATGCAGGGTTCTGTTTCACCCTAATTGGCGCGGTATGGACACATATTGCAACAGGCACTTCTTTTTCAGCGGTTATCATATTTGTTATACTGCTGGCTGTATCCTATATATTTTATAACAGGATACAAAATAGCAAACACACAGTAAGCACATCTATTGCAAGTTTGGGATAAATAGGATCAGGCAACTAAAGCAGGTAAACCAGCATAGCGTTCTTCTATATCAGCAAATATCTGCTCTATTTCAGATACGCTGTCGGTAGTAACCAGCCTGGTGCGGAATTCCTTAACATGAGAAAGGCCTTTGAGATAGCTGGCATAATGCATACGCATTTCGAGTATGCCCAGCTTCTCCCCTTTCCATTGTATGGCACGGTATAAATGTTTGCGGATAGCATCGAGGCGTTCTGCAATAGTCGGTACTGCTAAAGTTTCACCAGTAGCTATAAAATGTTTTATCTCGCGGAATATCCAGGGGTAACCTATAGCTGCGCGACCAATCATGATACCATCTACCCCATAGCGGTTCTTATATTCCAGTGCTTTTTGCGGGCTGTCTATATCACCATTACCAAATATAGGTATATGTATATGTGGATTGTTCTTAGCTTCAGCTATCAGCCTCCAATCTGCATCACCTTTGTACATCTGCACACGGGTACGGCCATGTACTGTTAATGCCTGAATGCCAATATCTTGTAATCGTTCTGCAACTTCTACTATATTCTTAGAACTATCATCCCAGCCAAGGCGGGTTTTAACTGTTACAGGCAAATTGGTTGAGCGAACTACGGCACTGGTCAATCTCACCATCAGGTCAATATCTTTTAGAACGGCAGCACCTGCCCCTTTGCAAACTACTTTTTTTACGGGGCAGCCAAAATTGATATCCACAAGGTCGGGATTGGTCGTATCTACTATACGGGCTGCCATAGCCATTGCTTCTTCATCACCCCCAAATATCTGGATACCTATAGGGCGTTCATAGTCGAAAATGTCTAATTTCTGCCTGCTTTTTATGGCATCCCTGATCAACCCTTCAGATGAGATGAACTCAGTATACATCAGATCAGCGCCATGTTCTTTACAAACTGCACGAAATGGCGGGTCACTAACGTCTTCCATAGGCGCCAGTAACAAAGGAAAATCTCCCAATTCTATCTTTCCGATCTTTGACAAAGTGTGCAAAATTACGAACTATATCTGAGCTTAAGGCTTAACATTATAATTATTTTGTTTTGGATGGATATAAAAGTTTTTCCTTTTTTATAAAATATGAGGAAGAACAGTACATTATGAATAACATCTACTATACCTTTGCGCTCCAAATACTATAGGAAGGGTTATGAATACTGACCATTTTAAGAAAGTCTCCTTTGCGGGACTTTTAATTACACTGGGTATCATTTTTGGTGATATCGGAACTTCCCCACTTTACACATTCCAAGCAATATTAAAAGAAGGTGGCTCTGCAAATGCAGAACTGGTGCTTGGTGCTATATCCTGTGTATTCTGGACACTGACCCTTCAAACAACTTTTAAATACATTTTAATAACCCTGCAGGCAGACAACCACGGTGAGGGTGGGATTTTCTCTTTATATGCACTGGTTAGGCGTTATGGTAAAAAATTGATGTTCCCTGCCATGATAGGGGCCGGTACATTGCTTGCTGACGGTATCATTACCCCTCCTATTTCAGTTACATCTGCTATTGAAGGTTTAAGTGGCGTAAAAGGTTTGGAACATATCATTATACCAGGTAACCATTTTGTGATGGGTACTGTATTGGTCATCCTGGTGTTACTATTCATCTTTCAGCGTTTTGGTGCAAAAGTGGTTGGTGGTTCATTTGGCCCGATCATGCTCTTATGGTTCGTGATGTTAGGCGGTTTAGGTATTAGCCAGATCATACATTACCCACAGATATTTAAAGCATTGAATCCAGTATATGGCCTTAGATTATTAACCCTGCACCCTAAAGGTTTTTGGTTATTAGGCGCTGTATTCCTCTGTACAACGGGTGCGGAAGCTTTGTATTCAGACCTCGGCCATTGCGGACGAAGGAATATACAGGTGAGCTGGATATTTGTAAAGATCGCATTGGTACTGAATTATCTTGGCCAGGGAGCCTGGGTGCTGATGCAAGGAAAGGATAAACTACCAGATGATATCAACCCTTTCTTTGCAATCGTACCTCATGGTTTTTTGCTTCCGTCTATTATCATTGCAACAGCAGCCACTATTATAGCCAGCCAGGCTTTGATAAGCGGTTCATTTACGCTTATAAGTGAAGCTATAAGTCTTAATTTCTGGCCAAAAGTGAGGGTAAAATTCCCAACAACCATAAGAGGCCAGATCTATATCCCAAGTATCAACTGGATACTTTGCTTAGGCTGTATACTGGTAGTATTATATTTCAGAACCTCTGAAGCCATGACCGCTGCATATGGTTTTTCTATCACCATTGCCATGCTCATGACCACTGTACTCATGTATTATTTCCTGAGGTATGTGAAACACTTCCCTTTATGGATAGTAATACTGATCCTGGTTGTATTCGTTTCAGTTGAATTCTCCTTCTTTGTTGCCAATGCAGTGAAGATCGTAAAACGTTTGTTCTTCCTGGTATTTGAGATCGGATTGATCTTTACCATGTATGTTTGGTACTCTGCCCGAAAGATCACCAACAAGTTCTTGAAGTTTGTGAATATGAAGGACTATGTACCGCTTTTGGAAGGCCTGAGTGAAGACAAGAGCATCAATAAATTTGCTACACACCTGATATATTTAACCAAGGCTAATCATACTTTCCAAATAGAAGAACGTATCATTTATTCCATTTTTAGTCGAAAGCCCAAGCGGGCAGATATATACTGGTTTGTACATGTAGAGCGAACGGACGACCCATATACGATGGAATATAGCATCGAAGAACTTAAGAAAGATAAGATCATACGTGTAGAATTCCAATTGGGTTTCCGTGTGCAACCACGAATTAATCTTTTGATGCGTAAAGTAGTAGAAGAGATGGTTACTAATAAAGAACTGGATATAACCAGCCCTTATCCATCTTTGAGTAAACACCATCTTGCCGCAGACTTTATATTTGTGATATTAGAGACCTTCCTTTCAACAGATAATGATTTCAAAGGTAAAGATGGCTTTATCATGAACAGCTATTTCTTCCTGAAGCATATGTCTTTGGCCGATGATAAATCATTTGGACTTGACACTAGTGAAACACGTATAGAAAAGATACCAATGGTAGTCAATCCATTTACCAAAATGGACCTAAAAAGAAGTCTTTTTAAGATATATGAGTAATATTTTAGAATGACGATAATTGAATGGAATTCAACTATCGTCATTCGTTATAAGACATTACCCTTTCATTATCTCCTTCATTGTTTTTACATTCTCAGGGTCTTTCTCTGTAGCTATCATTTTATCAATACTGTCTTTTATAAGGTCAGTTCTTTGTTGTAAATGGACTTTATTATCGCCCTTAGCTAATTCTGTTTTGCCTTTATACGATTTGTACAGCTGTATGACATAAGACTCCATACCAGACCTGTAGGCTTTCACATCCTGCTCTTCAGCAAAACGAACAAACATATTTACAGCCTTACCAAAAGAGATATCATTATTTACATTCAATGCATAGGTGAATAATGAACCGGCAAGCCCAAACTGAGCATTTCCTGAATGTAGTTTTGATAATTCATTTTCAAACAAGACCACATCGTCATCATGTGCTTTTGCTCCTATTATTTGCCATGCTGAAGTGTACAGGGTGGCCTTAGGGTCCATATTGACAATACGTGCGGCTAAAAGGTGTGCAGTATCAGGGTCTAATTTGTATAAGACAGTTAAAGCCCCACCAGATACCATGTAAGAACTATCAAAAACTGCTTTCGATATGAATGGCTTTGCATCTGTAATATTCCAATCACCAAGAATTGAGATTGCTTCATACCTGGCATTTCTATTCTCATCAGTTTTTGCGATCTCTATAACAGCAGGTAGCCATTTGTCTTTCCATTTTTTATTCTTCTGAGTCCTTAATTTCTGCAAAGCAAAAGCCCTCACACTTCCCATTTTATCAGCCAATGCCAGCCCCATTATCTCCTGAGAACAACTGTCTGAGAATTTTTTATAAGAACTTCCAACAGCTTGAATACGGTTCACATAATCATTGCATGCTTTATATTGGATCAGCCGTTGAGCAGGTGTTTTTTCTTCATTCAGTTCACCAACCAGGCGGTGAGTCACATCAGGTACTATAACCGGCTTTACACCATTCTTATAATCATAAAAAAATGTTTCTTCTCTTTTCTGAAGATCCCAATCAACAATAGTTTTTACATTACCATATATAATGGCAACTTTCAATGGCAACCTGTATGTATAAGCACTATCTTCTTGTTTAGCCTTTACTATCAGTTGTTTTGAATCATCATCATAGGTATAGGTAATATCCAAAACCGGGTGCCCTTCATGATAATACCATTGATTAAAATACCAGTTCCAATCTTGTCCTGTTGCTTCTTCTACCGCTAATCGCCAGTTAGTAGCCTCTGCAGAATGAAGGGCATTTTTTGTAAGATAAATCTGCATAGCTTTATAAAAAGCGCTATCCCCTATCATTTGATTGAGGCAATGTAGTATGGCCCCACCTTTTTGATAAGTGGTACGATCAAACATTTGCTCTTTATCGGCATAATAAAAGCGAACCAAAGTAGGATCGGAATATTTTGCAGATTGTAAATAAATATGAAGGTCCTCATATGCCAATACATCAGCTTTCTCATCTCCATATTTATACCGGCGCCATAATTGCTCGCCATAGTCAGCAAAAGATTCATTAACTGTCAGATTCGACCATGATTCACAGGTCACGTAATCTCCAAACCATTGGTGGAACAATTCATGCGAAACCACATCCTCATTATTCTTATCAGCCAATTCGCGGAAATTCTGGTTCAGAAATTCGCCATGCAATGTTGCACTAGTATTTTCCATAGCACCTGAGACATAATCACGTACCACTACCTGATCATATTTGTTCCAGGGGTATGGCACACCGGTGATGTTAGAAAAATGTTCGATCATTTCAGGTGTATGTTCAAACATTTTGCGGGCATATTTTTCAAAAGCTGGTTCAACATAGTAGTTCACATCCTTACCCCTCCACTGGTCTTTTACGATCGAAAATTTGCCAATGGCAAACATGGCTACATAAGCCTGTATGGGCATATCCATCTTCCAGGTATCAGTACGCAAACCATCTTTCGGCTTTGAACGCTCAGCCAGATAGCCATTACTCAATGTTTCAAAACTATCAGGTACGGTCAAGGCTATTTCTGTTGTAAACCTGGTATTTGGCTTATCTATTGTGGGTAACCAATGAGAATTAGCTTCTGTTTCACCTTGTGTCCAGATCTGAACAGGTTTGCCAGGTATACTATTATCAGTATTGATGAAATAAAGACCTCTGTCGTCGGAAATAGCTGCACTGCCACCGGTACTATTTGCATAAGGCATTGCCAAATAGTGTATTAATAATTTTATTTTTTCATTTGAATGATATTGTTTTTCAAATTTTATCTTTATTTCGTCATTTGTATAAGTATATAATACAGGTGTATGCGTATCATAATCTACTAATGTTACACTATATATCTTCATACCTTTTGCGTCCAGCGTTAAGCTATCAGTTGCATAGAAATATGGATGCATATCTATCCAAACATTACCCTCTGCTGTCTTTTCCTTAAGGTTGAAATATAAAGCAACCTTATTATTAGTAATCTCCCAAATTTTCGGAGCAGCCTCCCGATATATAAATTTCTTATCATTTGCAGATACCACTACGCTATCCAGCATCACCGTTTTATGTTCTTTGACGGTCTTTTTGCCACCTAAACAAGACAACAACGTACAGGATAACACGCAAACTACTGGCAGAAAACGCTTCATATGAGTAAAGTATATAAAATTATTTAAGGGGCTAAAAATAAGATTATAAATCATATCCGCTATCACCTTAAAGACGTTAGTTATGGTTTACAAGATATTAAGACGCTCTTTGCGATAAAATACACATTCACAAGGCTAAATGATTATTTTTGTCATCCGAAACAGGAAATTGGGCATATGCTGAAAATTACGGTTGACAATAAAAACAGCTTTGAAGTAGAACAACAGGACGGCCAATGGTTGGTAAACGGCTCGCAGGTAGCATTAGATATTAAGCAATTGCCTTCGGGTATTATTAGCATTCTCCATAATGGCAGAAGCTATACCGCAATTATAGAACATATAGATACTAAGAATAAAGAAATGTCGATCAGGGTGAATGGGCAGGTCTACCCTGTTACCATAAAAGAACCTATTGACCAATTGCTTAGCAGTATGGGTTTGGATATGACTGCTGCAAAAAAAGCAGAGCATGTAAAAGCACCTATGCCAGGCATGATATTGAAAGTAATGGTAGAAGTAGGCCAAACTATAAATAAAGGCGATGGTTTGCTGATATTAGAAGCCATGAAAATGGAAAATATCATAAAAGCAGGGGCAAATGCAACTGTAAAAGCAATAAAAGTAATAGAGCGTACAGCAGTGGAAAAGGGAGCTGTATTAATAGAAATGGAATAATGCTTGTAAAAAAAACGTTCAAATATCTGGCTTTAATTATTTGCTTTGTTTTATTGAATCTTAAAACAAACGCACAGTCCTTCTCCTATATATATATACAAGGCGATAAGGAAACACCATTTTATGTAAAAATGGAGGACGAGATGCAACCTAGATATGGCAAGAACTATTGCATCATCTCACAATTAGTTACCGGTATCATACATATACAGGTACTGTTTCAGCAAAATGCCTACCCACCGCAGAAATATACTTTGCGAGTTCCGGATAACGGCTACAGAGGTTTTATTCTGACAAGGAAAGGCAATACGTTTTCGCTTTATGATATCCAGCAACAATTCTATATTCCTGCCGGCAATAGCGAAGACGATGATCATGTTTCAGGCAACACCCAACCTCAAGGTTATGTTGCTACAAAGAAAATAATACCTGATACTGTTGCGGTTGTTGCCAGTGTTACACCACCGGCTACGCATACCAGAAAAAAACCTAAAAGCACGACTACCAGTAATAAAGAACCAAAGTTCATTGATAACCTGGAGATGAATAATGAAAGGACTTTACAAAATAATCCTGAAGACACTACCAGCAACAGCGATCAGCTAAACAATCAAAGTGCCCCGCCTTCTGAAGAACAAACTACCAAGGCACAGTGTACACAACCTATTACCAGGGGCGAGTTTGAAGACCTGAATAAGAAAATGCTTAAGCATAGTGACAACACCCGTCTTAAATTCTTATTGGGCAAGTTGGACAAATGCTTTACTACCGGACAAATAAGGATACTAACAAGAGGATTGAACAATGACCCTGAACGTTATGAATTCTTAAAACAAGCTTATCCTAATATTATTGATAAAGCAAATTTTCCTTCGCTCGAAACACTGCTTTCCACACTGGATTGGAAAGGGTATTTTAAAGTGATAGGTAAATAACCTTGAAATAATTAGCATGAAACAAACTGTAGTTTTAGCTGCATTATGCTCGTTTTTGCTATTCTCGTGCAAACCCGGCAAGAAAAAAATGCTCATAGGCAAATGGAATGCGACTGCCATTGAAAATCCATATGTGGATTCTGGCCTGATGATGGAAAAACAAATGCTGGATACACTTGGTAAGACAACTACTCCGGAGCAAAACCTGGCACTATACGGAACTAAAAATATAGATAGTCTAAAGCAAGACCAATATGCGAAACTGGACACCATGATCAACCGGCAACAATTTGTTACCAATAATACCTGGTTCCAGTTTAATGAAGACGGTAGTGCTGTTTTGCATTATGGTGATATGGATGCTATTACTACTTCATGGCACCTCAATGATAGCGGGAAATTGTTATTGGATGTAATTGAAAAATCGAGTTTTGCGAACAACCTTGATATTAATATTATATTACTTACAGATAGCAGCCTGAGGATACAACAGGTAAAAAACGAGGTTTCTAACTATATTAGCTTCACAAAAGAGAGAAAATAGCCCTTTGCTCATTATCTTTGCGAACATTTGAACCAACCACACATACAAACTAAATAATATTTATGCGTACCATACCATTAAGACAGGCACTACGTGAAGCAATGGAAGAAGAAATGCGCCGTGACGAAAGCATATTCCTGATGGGTGAAGAAGTAGCACAGTATAATGGTGCCTATAAAGTAAGCCAGGGTATGCTAGATGAATTTGGTCCTAAGCGTGTAATTGATACACCAATTGCCGAATTAGGCTTCTCGGCTATTGCAGTTGGTGCAGCAATGAACAATACCCGCCCGATAGTAGAATTCATGACATGGAACTTTGCTGAACTGGCTATTGACCAGGTAGTGAACCATGCCGCTAAAATATTGTCTATGAGTGGTGGCCAGTTTGGTTGTCCTATCGTTTTCCGCGGACCAAATGGTTCTGCCGGACAGCTTGCAGCCCAGCACTCCAGCGCTTTTGAGAACTGGTATGCCAATATCCCCGGATTAAAAGTTATCTCTACTATCAACCCATACGATGCTAAGGGGCTGATGAAATCCGCTATACGCGATAATGACCCTGTAGTATTTATGGAGAGTGAAACTGCTTATGGCGAAATGGGCGAAGTACCTGAAGAAGAATACCTGGTACCAATAGGTAAGGCGGACGTAAAACGCCAGGGTACTGATGTGACCATTGTATCATACAACAAGATGATGAAAGTGGTACATGCGGTAGCCGATGAACTTGCTAAAGAAAACATACACGCTGAGATAATAGACCTGCGTACCATACGCCCGCTTGACTGGCATACCATAGTTGAATCTGTAAAGAAGACAAACCGTCTTGTAATTGTAGAAGAACAATGGCCTTTTGGTAGTGTGGGTGCTGAAATTGCCTACCGCATACAGAAAGAAGCATTCGATTATTTGGATGCACCTGTTCGCCGTATTGCATCTGCAGATACTAATATGCACTACGCTCCTAATCTGGTTGCAGGCTTCTTACCTGATGTACCCCGTACAGTAAAGATCGTAAAGGAAGTAATGTATATGACCAAATAACTACGACAGTTATATAAAATAGAAAAAGCGGCATCTGCCGCTTTTTTTTATTTACAGCTAAGCCGTTTTATAAAACCTTTCTATTTCTTTATCATCTTCTATTGCCTTTTTTAGTGTTTTATACTCAGCAATAATATGAATAGCTATATAAACAAAGAAGACTGCTAGAGTAACTGCTGCTGGTCTTAGAGAATGGACATGTGTGTCACTAAATAATAATCTGTTAGGACCCGCTATATAAATAAAGAAAGGCAAAAAACTAACCATACTTGATGCCAGCTTAAAAAAATAGCTTTTTTGGCGAAATGTCCTTCCCGGTGACATCATTAATTTTACGGCGAATGCTGTTAATAAAAATAGCGCTATGAACAGTGAACAATCATTTATTTCAATAAAATGCTTGTAGTTATTTTTTTCGCAAAATATCCAAAATGTATAAATAGCATAACCCACTAATAGCAGCAAAGGAATATACTTTATAGAGCTAACGGTTTTTATGAAATTTGAAAAATATACATTCCGATATTTCTTTCTGCTCTGTTTTTCAAATGCACTGCTAATAGGCTGAAAACCCATTACCCCAAAAGACAATCTGGCTTTAGTAATAGCATCATAAAAAGACATCTTAGGTTCATTGGTCATGATGTCTTCTATTTTGCAGGCAAAATGATCTAATATTTCCAATATTACAGCATGGTCATGAAAACCTTTAGTCTTGATAAATTCTTTTAGGTGGTTGATTTGTTCCTCATTCAGTTTTACCTTATCCATGATTGAGTTTTGAGTTTAATAATAATTGAACAGATTCAAGCGCATCTTTCAATGCATCTATTTTTACTATTGTATCCTTCTTCCCTTTCTTAGTAAGTGTATAATATTTACGCATACGGCCATCCACGGATTCGCTGATGGTTTCCAGCATCCCCTCCTCTACCAGCTTATGCAACGCAGGATACAAAGCAGCTTCAGTTATGCTCATTTTATTGCTCGTTATCTCGCGCACAGCCTTGGTCATCTCATAACCATACATGCGGCCATTGTTTTCCAACAGCTTCAAAATGATCGCAGAAAGGCTACCTTTTATTACCGGATTTTGCTCCATACCTAAGTATATTGGGTGTATACCTAACAAAATTAGGCATTAAGCTGGAATTTCCAAATTGTATAGAGAAATTAAATAAATACTTCTGCAGCCATAGCCCAAGCCTTTGCAAATGCTTCCCTGTCTATATTCAAAGGAATATGCTTAGCATCACACCATGATACAATATTCTCCGTAGCAATATTACCAACCAATTCATCTTCTGCCATCGGGCAGCCTCCAATGCCTTTCATGGCACTATCAAATCGTAAGCAACCATTATCGTAGGCGGTTTGTATTTTCTCTTCCCAGGTATCAGGCGTAGAATGGAAGTGTGCTCCTATATGAATATTGGTAAATTCAGGTACTAATTGTTTGTAGATATACTCTATGGTCTCAGGCTTTGCCACACCAACAGTATCTGCCATAGCAATGGTCTTGATACCTAATTGTGCTAGCTTACCTACCCAATTAATCGCCACTTCGGCATTATAGGGATCTCCATAAGGATTACCAAAACCCATGGAGATATAAATAACAAGTTCTTTTTTACGCTGCCCACATAAGCGTTGCATCTCCTCTACCTGTTTCAAAGATTCGGCAATGGTCTTGTTGGTATTACGCAATTGAAAGGTCTCTGATATCGAAAATGGGAAGCCCAGGTAAGTGATCTCATCATATTGCACTGCATCTTCTGCCCCACGCGTATTGGCGATGATAGCAAGTAGCTTTGTATTAGTATTACTTAGATCAAGCTGAGGTACTACGTCTTTGGTATCAGCTAACTGAGGTATTGCTTTTGCAGAAACAAAAGAGCCAAAATCAAGCACATCAAAACCTACTTTCAAAAGCGTATTTAAGTATTTCACTTTTTGCTCTGTAGGTATAAAATGCT
>Ga0207134_1236_pt1 | contig 12255 bp, 17 predicted proteins | sample Alteio_BWMinHeat_12_FD_153527 | JGI IMG/M metagenome (GOLD analysis project Ga0207134, IMG submission 153527) | Enriched cells from forest soil in Barre Woods Harvard Forest LTER site, Petersham, Massachusetts, United States -... | ecosystem: Environmental > Terrestrial > Soil > Temperate forest >... | reverse complement strand
CTCGGTTTTCGTAGAAGCGCACGTACCAACTGCCGTGCCTCTGGAAAACCTGGCCCGACTGTTCACGGTTTCTTCTCATAGGTCTCCTTTCGCTCTCTTGTTGTACGTTTTGCGTTTGCGCTCTCGTGCCTGAACGGCTCGCTTTGCAATGCGAGAACGCTCATCGGCGGAAAGCGCCTCGGATCTTGCTTTCCCGGCTTTGCTGGCCAGTTCACGACGCTCGGCAGGATTCATACTTGCGGCCCTTGCCCTTCCGCCAAGCCTAGCCAGTTCAGCGACGGTCATTTCTCTCTTGTTCATTGTTTTATCTTACTAGCAGGCTAGTAAGATGTAAAGTTGAATAAATGGTCCAGAGCCAACCGGCAAACCGCTCCTCACAGGGTGCGGCGCTTTGCCCACCATGCGAGCAAGGTGGGACTTTCCCACTCAAAACGGACGTAGCGTCCTGCCCGCACACAAGGGATAGGATCGACGGCCCGGAAGCGCGTTTGCTCGCGTATCCAGGATTCGGGAAGGCTCCATCGCTTCGCTAGTTCGGCTGAATCTATAACCTCATATGTCTGAGGTTGCCGTTGCAGTTGTGCGCTCGAATCCCGCGTCCCCTGAGAGTGCGATCTGCTGCGGTCATCGGGCAACATATGGGCAACACTCCACATTTCTATAATAGAATCAGCAGCTTACAGCTGAGCAACGGTTAAAGTAACCGCTGTTCCAATTCGCCCTCGGCTGCCGTTCAAGCACGGCGAATTAGGAATCCGCCGCTCTTGGCAGGGTTTGCCAAGCAGGGCTGACAGAGATCGCTCCCTGCCAGCCCCGCCTTCGGGGTAGTTGTGCTTATGGTCGAGCTGCTCACTACCCAAGCCTCGAAAGCCCCCGTGATCCGATTTCATTTCGATCCGCTCGCTTTCAAAGAAACAGAATCACGCTTTTGCACTGCCACTGCCAGGGGTGTGTTCTCAGTGTTGCTGTGTTGGTCGGTTAAATGGGTTGTTTGTGTTCTCAGTGTTGATGGGTTAATAGGTTCAGTGTTCAAGGGTTGATGGGTTTGCAGTGGGGCAGGATGAATCTCGCGAACAGTGCTGTACCAATGCTCGGGCTTGGTTGCCGTGCCGTGCCGGTCTAATTTCACTGTTTCGACCGTGATCTCGAATATGCGGCCTTCAAACACTTGTATGTCAACTTCGGGGTTCACCGGCTGACTGCCGTTCAGTTCGACAAGCAACCGGCGGAAATGACTCTGGGGGGCTGCAAACGGTCTTTGAGGATCTCGGCCAAGGGATAGGAACTTGCAAAGCTTTCCTTGATAGGCCCGCCCAAAGTAGTTCTGGGGATCAAGAACAAGCCGAGCCATCCATTTCTTCCACTGCCTGGCCCATGCGAACGTTGCTTCAGTGCAGACGGCCAGAATGACTCCCGGATCTAGTAGCGGATATGGAGCACTGAGTGTTACTACGTGCTTATCTCCCAAGGTACTGCCTCCCAAGGTCCATTTGTAGAGATTCCATTGGTTCCTTGGGAACGGGTTGGATGTCCGAAAATGTTCCGGTGGACAATCTCGGGTAGTAGGAAGTGCCAGGGGACGGACTGACGGGCCAGACGATATTTTTTGTCCGGAATTACTTTCCGGACAGCTCCAGCCCCACAAGCTTTGACTTTTCGGCACAGCGCGAAAGCAATCTCCGCATTCCCCGTACATGGTCTTTGTCAGCTAAGGCAACGAGTTGAGACCAAGTCTTGATCGCTCCGCTCTTTGAGTTGGAGTTACGGCTATTGAAGCTTCGCAGCTCATCTGCATAGCGTCCCTCCAGGTATTTGGCAGGCGGGATGTGTCCTTGGTTATCAAGAATCGACGCTATTGTAGCTAGGCCTTTGGTCTTCACTTTGGACAAAAGCTTTGGGCTTGACCTAGATGGTACGCTCTGCCCTTTTGCCTCTAGCCACAGCTTTCCTGCAAACTCGACAAAGCCAGAAGCCAATCTCGGGGGACGACCAGATCGAACCTTAGTTGCCCCAACAATATCCGCCCGCCGGTGCTGGCGGTCGCCTAAACTCGCCACAGCTTCGTTTTCAAGTTTGAAACAGTAGTCGGCTGAAGCTTCACAGACTCGATGGATCGTACCTCCTTTGTTGTGCCTCACACCACCGTCCGGCAGATTCGTTACCCCGTGCGAATCAATCAGGAAGTTAGGGCTATCACGCTTGAGAAGATCAAGCCAGAAGAAGACGGCACTCTGAGCGCCCGTATGTCCGAGCTCTAGCGCTGCTCGCTCTGCAGTCCAGTTGAAACATGCATGTAGACGTTTGTCGTTTGATCCTCTCAGATACCACTGTTCTCCTGAGTCGTTCCAGGTGGTGGATATCCATTCCGCAGAAAGGCCATCGCTCTGTGGGGGTTTGAGGGCACGGAACCGCGATTCCAGATCGCGCCAAAAGACAGACGCGGTCATCGCTCCCTTGGCGATTCTTTGCACCAGGTGTTGGCGTGAGTCGGGAAACATCTCCACTTCCTCGGGGAGTTCAGTGATTCGACGGTTTGTCTCATCGAGCCAGTGAGCGTCCCTCTCATCAACGAAGTTTCTTAGAATCAGGTGCCCGCGCAATCGCACAGCGTTCTTGTGGTCACCCCTGTCTAGCGCGTCGAGAACGCCTCGCTTCATTGCCTCACGATTTCCACTTTGAAGAATCGGATCGATGGCTTGAAGCGCGTCGGAAACAAAACCGGGGCACCAGCACTCGGCACCCATCTCCTTGGACACTTTCCGGGAATCTGGGCTGGGGTACTCATCAGGAGTCTTGCCAGACGGCCCAACGAAACAACCGTCTTGATCGTGATAGCACTCAGAATGTTTGCAGGCAGCGCAGATCGACAGCGAAAGCGGCTTCTCTTGATGAGGTCCAGTTTTCAGCATCGGTCACCTTTCCGAGTGACCTTTCCGTCTTTTGGGTTTACCGGAAAGCGGAAGCGGAAAGGCATCCCGCCTTTTCGCCGCTAGGAGCTACCCAGTGGCTATCCGGTTTCATCTACATTGTAGTCTCAGGCAGTTTGGGTACGGCACTGGTCAGGGAAAAATGCGCTCACCGGCAGCCAATGAGTGCAATCGCGATTTTTCGCCAATCACCAAAGGCGACGTGCAAGCGGGTGATGGACTCTCGTTCTTAACATTGTTAGGTGAGCCGAAATGAGGCAGCAGGCGCGAGCGGGCATCTGGGTTGTTGGGTTTGTCGTCTTTGTGCTGTCGAGCTTGTTCTGGTTCGTTGCGCTTCGGTTTGTTAGTTTGCCCTTCTTCATTGGCGCGTGGGTGCTCTTTGTTAAGTTGGGACGCGGTAATCTTCGACCGGCGTTGATCGCATGGACAGCTTGGCTCGCGCTGACCTTTTCACCGATTGACGTTCTGCCCTTTCCGAAGGGTGGACGGCCGAGGTTTGTTCCGCTGGTTATGGGCTTGCCAACGCCTGAGACGGCAGAACGTGCAAAACGTGGCGAAGTGGTGTTAGGTGGATGTATCGCCTCAGGCTTTGAGCCGAAGTATTACTTGGTTTGGTAGCCCCGCGAAGCCAATGAGTGCTATGGCGATGTTGCGCCAACTATCCAGCAGATGAGGCTAAATGATGGATGGACGTACTATTTGCGGCATCCTCGGCCAACAGCCATCTTGCCTTGAATCTGTGTTCCCTTTGAAGGCGAGAAATATTGCAGGCAGTTCTGCAAAGATGCGGAGTCCGAGAAGACAGAAATCGCGTGCGATTGCTGCCGCCCTGCCCGCATAAAGTGAAGCATGGGCTGGGATTGACCGACTCACTCGGCATGCACGCGGGTTGGGCGCAGATTTCAGCTTTGGTAACTTTGGTTCGGAGTAAAGCGGGAGAAGGGGACTACACTTGAAGCTATGAGACATTACACGATCAAGATGATGCACGGCGTGACCACGTTTACGTGTCAACGTTGCAAACACTCCGTCACCACATTGGAGTTCAGCAGCCGGAACGGCAGCCTGGCGGCATGCTATTCGCCACGTCGAGGGTGAATTGTTTGGAGATCTTCCAGTCCTGGACGAATTCCTGCATCTGCAGGACGGAGTCAACTCTTGTCGTCTGAGCGCTTGCAGTGCACGCGGGGAGGCAGATCAGGATAAGGAATCGAAACAAGTTTCGCATACCAAATTGTAACTCTTGTAACCAGGCCTTTACACTCAAAACCCCTGTCAATGAGCGTTATTTTGCTACAGGCATGCCGTCGGTTTCAATTGCCAGCTGGATAAGTGAAGGGCGATCGCTTAGAGCCGAATTACAGACCAGGGTCGGCCATGTCGGAAGATGACAACTTGAAAAAACTCTGGCCACGCAACATCGTCTCTACGCCTTTCACTACTTCGGTCCCCGTACTCTTCGAGATGGCTCCCCGGAATCCGACTCTTTGAGCCTCTTTCACCAGGGCACTAGATACTTCTTGAACAGTCAGGAGCACGATCGCAATCAACGGGTACCTAGCGGAGATTTCCTCCGCAGCTTGTAAGCCATTCATCTGCGGCAGGGCCAAATCAAGGATTACCCCATCAGGCTCGATCGAGTCTCCACCGGCAATCGGGTGAATACCGTATAGCAACGAATCAGGCAGCCAGCCTTTGGCAATGTGCGGCATCAATCAAAAGAGCCACGACTTCCGCCAGAGAAACGAATTCAAGTTCGTAGGGCGAAAGGGCATGCTCTAAGTCACGTCTTACAGAAGGGCATGGATTAAAGAATTTAAGTTGAACGCCTTGATGGCGTGCCCAGGTTTGCAGAAACAACACCATACTCAAACCTTCGTTCCCAGTTACGCTTACTTTGGAGAGGTCAATTACGATCGCACGATTCGCTTTCTGCCCTGTGACCGCATTGCGTAGCTGAAGAGCGTCTTCACCACCCATGATGCTGCCCTCGCATTCAACAATGGCCACTTCACCAACATTATCCATCTTCATGTTTAGCATGCGGCCCCCTAACGACAAAACAGAGAGGCAACTTGAGTACCAAAGCGGAGAGCAGCATTTGCTGCCAGTTAGCGCTTCAAGGAAAATAGTACGGGCAAAAATAACTGGGAATCGAGCAAATCTGCGATACAGAGAATGTTGTATCAAGAAGGTCGTGGCCTTGTGAACGGATTGATGCGGTCAGGCCACTAACAAGTTGTCGAATTGGCCGATTCAGGTCAATGGGGGTAAATGGCGACTTTCGCCAGGTACATTTGTGTAGGGCCCGGATGCATTCCACCATACCAGCGCCGTGTGCAAGGTTTTTCTACGCAGTTACCACTCTCGACTACGTTTTCCGGCCATGCCACGACAAATGAACTAGTTCCAGGGCGTTGCCTTTGGTAGCTGAACTGCGGACAATCGTCTCTGCAGGTCGTTTGATTGACCCGATACGGAGGGAGCGACAAACATGGCTGCTCAAGTCTGCCTTAACACCAATCTGGTTCGTCTTCAAAAAGCAGTCTTGTGTACGAACTGCGAGGTCATTAGTGAGGGCCGAAACGGTCATTGTGCTGGTTGTGGCAGTCAGTCCTTACTCAGTCTCAGCAGAGTTCTGGGTGGAACGATTGAGCCGGAACTGTCGTTCGGCTTCGCTACGTCTGCGGACGCCGCCCATGATGACGTGTACGTTTCATCTCTGTCCGCAGCGGCCTAGCACCATGGTTGGGCCATAGCACCACCCTCGATTCGAGCAGTGACTTCAGCCGCCTACCAGCTGATCCAATGACGATTCGTTCCGGTGAAGTACCCGCTATCCCATTGACCATCTGCGAATACGGCAAATTCACGCGCAAACCCCTTGGAACTCAAACTAACTGTCGCTATCAGGCCATAGCACTCAAAACCCCTTTCAAGGGTCAATGAGTGAAATGGCGATTTGTCGCCAGCTAGACAATCGGGTTTTCACAATATACCTGCGGATCGGCGCTCGAAAGGACTGACTCGACCAATTTGACAAACGATCCCCAGAGTTCGCCAGAGACGCGAACCTTGGAATTGCAGAGAATGTCCTCGTGATCGACCTGCACTATTCGATATTCACGGTTCTGGGATTGCCGCTTGAAGTCGAAGCAAATTGCATCAAAGTCGCCTCCATCAGGGCGGCCTATCCGCACGTACCCCGCTGGGATCAAGAACTTAGATAGGTGAACCGGAAAACGGCGACTGCTGCCCTCGCCCGCTGACGCTTCTTGGACGTATGCATTCGAATCAGAATCCCAACCAAACAACGAGATTCCCATCACGTCGAACGCTGGGAACGAGCACCGGCACAGGAAGGACTCGAAGGATTGGGGCAGTCTCTTCGGCAACTTCTCCTCAAAGATGCGGAGCCGCGACGCATTCTCTTCCTCTCGGATCGGCACGCCGCGACCTTTTACCATCGCGGCGAAGGAATCTATTAACTGGTCTGTGGTAGCGGGCATCTCACGCCGATTCTAAGGGATAATGATTGGCGATTTTGCGTCAATTGACAGTCTGGTCATCTTTTTTTGGATTCTTGCGAACGAGTCAAAACGACACCGAAGCCCACAATGAGAGGCCCTTCGCGAATAGTGAATGTGGCCCCCGGCGTGACTTCGTCGTAGGATTCTTCTGGAAGGTACATCAGCGCAAGGCTGACCTCCGAACTCTCACCGGGCTCGATGGCCTCTGGCCCGCCCACAAACATTACGCCAAGATACTTCTCCGTACAGACATTGCCCTCGCAAATCGCCGCACGCTGAGATTGCGGCCCGATGACAATGTGGGGTCTGTACTGGCCAGTAGTCAGAAGCCGACGACCGCTAGAGAGTTCGGATAACAACGTGACCCGTGCTTGCACAACAGGAACAGCTATCCCACTTGCCAGAGTCCACGTTGGGGCGCTCATGGCTCCAGGCAACCTACACCGCATCGTATCTGTTGTAAACCCGACCATAGCTGTTCAAAACCCATGTAAAATGCCAACATTCAGCGCGTTTCCACTTCCAGGTATTCCGGTTCGACCCAGATAGTGTGCTCCCACGCCTGTTTCCCAACGACGTGACCAACATCCAGTTTCGCCAGTGGAAACGGCACACTGTCGAAGGACTCGACATCAGTGACAACAAACGTCTGCCCAAGGCACTTCTCAAAGAGCGTGCGGGTTTGCATATCGTTCTCATCTCGCCCGTCGGGGGAAATGCCGACGAGCTTCACTCTGTCACCAGTCTTCATAAACGCTTAGATTTACATGTTTTCCCGACGCCAGCAAATCATAGTTGGCGAAACCAGGCCATAGCACAGGGGGAGTGTTTCTAGTGATATTGATTTGAAGAGCCGGGGATGTGCTGCCGGGCTGTGCCTTTCTACGAGAATCGGTCGGATCGAAAAGCCCACGACTAGAAACGCTACTAGAATGCTGTTATCGCCCTTCGGGCTGGTCTAGAGAGTCCAGCCGCGAAGGTACGATACGACAGCAATACTCGCCGATTGGCCCGCATCCTAACCCACGCACGTCTCGAACCCTTCATGCGCTGACATCTTGCTTACGAGGGCAATGTCGTTCCCGGCCAGGTATTCGGCAGGGCCGCTCGAATCACATCCAGCAATTCGTTATTGTCCGCAGGCTTCTGGAAGAAAGCCGTCGCCCCCGCTTGCAACATTTTTTGTTCGTTGGCTTGGGGGTCTCGCGCGGTCAAGACAATCACTGGGATGCTCGACAGAGAGTCACTTGATTGGAGCCGCTCCAGGACCACAGAGCCATCCCCGGCAGGCAGCCCGAGGTCGAGAATAATTAAGTCCGGCTGCTCCTTTTGCGCCACCGCGATAGCGGAATAGCCATCCGACGCTTGCGCCGTGTCATAGTGGTTGGCCCGCAGACGTATTTTCAGTGCCCGTCTAAGGTCAGGGTCGTCATCGACGATCAGGATCTTCTGTTGCTTTTCCATTTTGAATCCTCCATTGCATTTTATTTGGTCTTGGATTGCACTTCTTTGCCCGTTTGATTTTCGGGATTTGGTTTCGACGCAAGCGCTAACCTCGCCGTTTCGGTAATCTCCTCCGCAACTGCTTGCACGAGCTCTTCCAGCAGTTTTCCGTCCTCGGCCGAAGGCAGTGATACCGCCGTCGCCGACACTTGCAGGACACCGGAAACTTTCAAAATCGGGCCTAGTTGCTCACGAATACGCTTCATCATAATCTCCGCTCGTTCCAGGTCAGTCGAGGCAGCCACGAAGAAGGTTTCTTTAGTTTCGGTATTTCCCATAACGGGGAGCACCAAGTCTTTATCGAGATAGACGCAGTGACGAAGCGTGTCCAGAGCTTTCGCGCAGACCTCCTTCCAGTTGGTTCGAGGGGGACTGGAAAGTGGTATCAGTTCAACCTTGATCAGAACAATGGCGCCCCTTAGCTGACCCTCATAGCTAATGACTGGAAACAGCAGCCTGGCCAGCGAATAAAGGGGTAAGGTGAAGGAAAATGTGCTGCCATTGTCGACTTCGCTCGCCACCCAGATGCGTCCGCCGTGGAGTTCGACCAACTCCTTCGCAATAAACAGCCCCAGTCCCAACCCGGAGCGGTTGTCATCAACGGAGTTTGGGTCCTGGTACAAGCGTTCAAAGATCAACGCCTTGGCTTCCGGACCAATGCCGCGGCCAGTATCGGTTACCGAGAGATAAACCATGTTCGGGTCAGCATCCACAAGACAGGCTTTCACCAGGACCGATCCGTCGGGCGGCGTGAACTTGATGCCATTGTCGATGAGGTTGATGAGCACCTGCAGTACGCGATCGGGATCGGCGTACACAAACGGAATTCTGGCATCCAAACCAACTTCCAGACCAACGCGTTTTTCCTTGGCGGTGGCTGTCATCATGGAAGTTGCCTGCTGGATGAGATCGCCAATGGTGATGCAGCGCAGTTCGATGCGGATTTTTCCCGACTCGGCCCGGGTCGCTTCCAGCAGATCGTGGATCATAGCTCGCAACTGGTGCACGCTGTTCAACACGGTTCCCAAGTGATGGCGTTGCTCGGGGTTGATGTCGCCTGCCAACCCGTCCAGCAGGATGGTGACGAATTGATGAATGCAGGTCAGTGGGGTCCGCAGTTCGTGCGAAACGTGCGACAAGAATTGATTCTTGAACTCCAGTTGCTGGCGGCGGCTTATCTCTAGGGCTCGAAGCAACGCCTGCCGTTCGATGGCATAGCGCATGGCGTGGCCTAGATGTCTGCTAGTGATGTCACCTTTTACCAGATAGTCCTGCACACCCTGGTGGAGCGCGTTCATGGCCAGAACCTCGTCATCCTGGCCAGAGAGGATTACCACGGGTATGCCGGGAGCCTTCTCCAACACCTTGCGGAAGGTATCTGCACCGTGGCTGTCCGGCAGATTAAGGTCCAGCAGCACGACCGCGGGCGGTTCCTTGGCTATGGAGGCAAGCCCATCCGCAAGCCGGTTAACGCTGCTGACGTTGACCGCAGAGTCGCCCTCAAGCAGACGCAAGCGAACCAGATCCGCGTCCCCAGGGTTGTCTTCAATCAACAAAACATGAGTATGCTCATTGTTCATCATTTCTCCTAGTGTGGTAGACGCGCTAAGCCAAACCAAAACTCTCCGATCGATGTCACGGCGGAGATGAAGTCCTGTAGGTTGCCGGGTTTAGTCACATAGCAGTTCGCTCCTAGTTCATAGCTGCGTACAATGTCTTGCGGCGCCTCGGACGTGCTGAAGATCGCAACCGGAATCTTCCGCAAAACTGGGTCGGCTTTGATCTCAGCCAGCACGGAGCGCCCATCCTTCTTGGGCAGATTAAGATCAAGAATCACGAAGTCGGGAGGAAGTGCGTTGGTATGCTTTCCCTCCTGACGCAGAAATGCGATCGCCTCGACGCCGTCGGTTACAGCGTGGATGTGACTAGGACAGCCGTTATGCTCCAGGACGTCTCTGGTCAAGTCGGTGTCTGCGGGGTTGTCGTCCACCAGCAAGATCTCGGTTACTCTCAAGCTTGTGCTTCCTCCATTGCCTTGGCAGTCGGTTCGGTGGGTAGTGTGAACTTGAAAAGACAGCCGGGTTTGGAATAGGCCTCGACCCAGAGCTTCCCGCCGTGCCGTTCAATGATTTTTTTGCACATGGACAGGCCGATCCCATTGCCCGCGTATTCGGCCCGAGTATGCAGGCGGCGAAAGATGACAAAGATGTCTTGCCAACTCTCGGCCGGGATGCCAATACCGTTGTCTGAAACCGTGACCACCCACTCGTGGTCTTTCCTTTCTGCGTCAATCTGAATCACGGGCTTTTCCGTTCCGTGAAACTTGATGGCGTTTGCGATCAGATTCTGAAATACCTGCGTGAGCTGGGTGGAGTCGGCCATGACCTCGGGCAAACCATTCAAACGCACCACCGCGCCGCTCTCCTGGATGGCGGCCTGGAGGTTCTTCACTGCTTGTTCCACAACCACGCGGCACTCGGTGGTCCGGGACTCAATTTCCTGTTTACCGGCATGGGAGAATTTCAGCAAGTCCTGAATCAGACCCTGCATGCGTACCGCACCATCCACCGAGTAAGCGATATACTTGTCTGCCTGTTCGTCCAACTTGCCGCGATATCGTTCCGCCAGCAGTTGCGTGTAGTTAGCCACCATACGCAAAGGCTCCTGGAGGTCATGCGAAGCGACGTAGGCAAACTGCTCTAACTCTTCGTTGGAGCGGGCCAGTTCCTCTACCTTCCGGGCAAGACCCTGCTCTGCCTTCTTACGCTGCCGACGCAGGCCCTTTTCCTGCAAAGCCCTGCGAACTGAAGTAGGCAGCCGGGTCAGAGAGTCTTTCAGAACATAGTCCGTTGCCCCTTGCTTGATGCACTCTACCGCCTTCACATCTCCCAGCGAGCCTGAGACCAGAATCAAGGGGACATCTAGGTCCTCCTGGCGCAATATCTCGAGCGCTTCCATGCCTGTCCACTGCGGCAAGTTGTAGTCTGCCAGGACCACATCGGGACAATTCGCCCGCACCACCCGGCGGAAGTCCTCAGCAGACTGGACGATGTCGCTAATCACTTCAAACCCACTACCCCGCAACGCCCGCAAGACCAGCTCGGCATCGGTCGCGTTGTCTTCGACCAACAGCGCCCGTACCTTGACCTTAGCCTCGACGAAGCCTCCGGTCTCACGGCTGAGTACGGTTCCAGCGCTGGTCATCGAGACGCCTGCCCAGCCGCTTTCGTCAAGCTACTGGCCGGGGCAGGTTGATTGATGACCAGCCAGTACAGTCCCACGCTCTTGACTGTTTCGCGAAACTGATCGAAGTCAACCGGCTTCTGGATATAGCTGTTAGCTCCCAGGTTGTAACCACTCACCAAGTCCCGCTCTTCTTTCGAGGAGGTCATAATCACGATTGGGATGTTCTTGGTTCGCGGGTCATTCTTGACTTGTTTGAGCACTTCCATTCCGTCCACCTTGGGAAGCTTCAAATCCAACAGCACCAGTTTGGGCGGATGCTCAAACGTCCTTTTTGCGAATGCTCCGCGACAAAACAGAAAGTCCAGCGCTTCCTCGCCATCGCGTGCGACGAAGATGTTGTTAGCCAGCTTCTCCCGTTTCAGAGCATGCAGCGTAAGATCCATGTCGTCCTTGTTATCTTCCACTAGCAGTATGTCTAGTTCCCCTGAGTTCATGATTGGCCTCCCGCCGTAGCTCCATTGCTTTTCGATTCGACTTGTTTTCCCATACCGAGGGTGAAATAGAAGGCTGCGCCCTTTTCCAGTTCCCCCTCCGCCCATACCCGGCCTCCGTGCTTATGAACGATGCGTTGCACCGTGACCAGGCCGATGCCCGTGCCTTCAAACTCCTCCGCGCTGTGCAACCTTTGGAAGACTCCGAACAACTTGTCCACATACTTCATGTTGAAGCCGACGCCGTTGTCGCGGACGATGAAAACCAGTTGCCCATCTTCCTCTTTGTGATTCACTTCGATGACCGTGTGCAATGCAGGCACGGGCCTCCCAACCCGTACATTTCCCTCGGTGCGGGGACGGGTGAACTTAAGAGCGTTAGCTAGGAGGTTTTGAAAGACCTGCTTGACCAGAATGGGATCACACTCCACCGTGGGAAGGTCGGCAATAACCCATTCCACCTGCCGCCCTTCGCTATCCGGCTGGAGAATCGCGATCACTTCCGCGACAATCGAGTTCAACCCGGTCGGCCGCAGATTGAGCGCATGGCGGCCGACCCGTGCCAGATTCAATAGTTCATCTACCAATAAGCCCATTTTTTGGGTCCCTGCCTGGATG
>Ga0207134_1235_pt1 | contig 12267 bp, 14 predicted proteins | sample Alteio_BWMinHeat_12_FD_153527 | JGI IMG/M metagenome (GOLD analysis project Ga0207134, IMG submission 153527) | Enriched cells from forest soil in Barre Woods Harvard Forest LTER site, Petersham, Massachusetts, United States -... | ecosystem: Environmental > Terrestrial > Soil > Temperate forest >... | reverse complement strand
ATGCGGGTCAATGAAAATGGCAAGGACTACGACGTACTTTTCCTGTGCGGCCTTACTGCATCGCTCTACAAGTTAACCAACAACGACCAATATCCGAACATCGTCGAGGACGAGCGCAACAGCATACGAAAGCTTCGCAGCATGCACGCTGATGTTTTGCTTGCGTCCCACAGCTTTTACTTCGATCTGGAAGGCAAAGCGGCGCGCCAGAAAGAAGGTGCTCCCAATCCCTTTATCGATCCAGGGGAATTGGGTCGCCATCTTACGGAAATGGAAAAGGACTTTGAGCAAGCTTTGCAGGCACAAGAACGGCAGCGCTGAGCCAACCCACGAAATCAAGAAGGGAGAACCAACGTGCGTAGTACATCCAAGGCAGCGATTTTCCTAGTTGCAGCAATTGTAATCTTCACTACAGGTAAGCTCTGCGGGATGCCGCCAAAATCCGGCACCAATAGCGATCTGCTGGTAGTAGTGAATAAAGGCGACCAGACGCTGAGCATTGTCGACCCAGAATCCGGCCGGCAGTTGGCCGCAGTGCCAGTCGGAGGCACGACTGGCCACGAAGTTGCCGTATCGCCTGATGGCCGGACAGCCTGGGTACCGATTTACGGCGATTCAGGCGTTGGCAACCCTGGCAGCGATGGCAGGACGATAAGCGTCATCGATCTGAAGTCGCAAGCGAGAATTGCCTCTGTCGACCTTGGGCATCCCAGCAGGCCGCACTGTGCGGTCTTCGGCCCCGACGGCAGACTTTATGTGACCGCCGAGTTGACACGCTCCATCGACGTAATCGATCCGGCTACGCGTAAGGTCGTCGAGTCCATTCCAACCGGTGCGTTGCAGTCCCACATGCTGGCGATTTCAAGCGATGGCAAGCGCGGCTACACTGCGAATGTCGGCTCGGGTACTGTTTCTGCCATCGATCTGCAGAATAAGAAGGCGCTCGCTGTAATTCCGATTTCAAAAGTTGTGCAACGCATCGCCATCTCCGTCGACGACCGCTGGGTGTTCACCGCCGATCAGGCAAAGCCTCAGCTTGCCGTGATCGATACGAAGACAAATACCGTCAAAACCAGGGTTGCGCTATCGGATCTGGGCTTCGGCATGACTCCGACGCATGACGGACGTCGCCTCTTGATTACACAACCATCGTCGGACACGGTTTCGGTGCTGAACCTCAGCTCGATGAAGGTCGAGCAGGTGATTCATGTGCCGGCAGATCCGCAAGAAATTGTGGTACGCCCGGATGATCGAATCGCTTACGTCTCATGCGATCAAAGCAAGCAAGTGGTCGGCATAAGCCTTGCCTCGGGGAAAATAGAAAAGGTCATCGCGGTCGGAGCCGGTGCCGATGGCCTGGCATGGGTCCCAGGGAATCACTGATTCGTGCAAAAATGAATTGTGGACGAGGGTGATTCATGCACCGTTTGACGCTAGGTGACTTCGAACTGACCGCCGTTTCTGATGGAACCTACCGCCTCGATGGCGGCACTTTTTTCGGCGTCATCCCCAAGGTGATGTGGGAGAAGAAGGTCAAAGCCGACGAGTTGAACTACGTCCCAGTTGGCCTGAATTCGCTCGTCGTCCGGACCGGGCGCGAGACGATCCTGATCGAAACTGGCATCGGCAACAAGCTGCCGGAGCGGCTGATCAAAATTTTCGGCCAGCCCGCCAAACTTCTCGCCAGTCTCGCAACGGCTGGCATTTCTCCAGAAGAAATTGACATTGTCATCAACACCCATTTGCACTTCGACCACTGTGGCTGGAACACGGTGCAGCGAGGGAACCACGTCTTCCCCACGTTTCCGAAAGCAAAATATTATGCGCCGGAGGGCGAGTGGCGGCACGGACGGCTTCAGCTCAGTCGCGACGCTATCAGCTACATGAGCGATAATTACGACCCCCTGATCCAGAGTGGCCAGATGGAGTTACTACGCGGCGACCGTGAAATCGTTCCTGGCGTATCCGTAAAGGTTTTTCCGGGTCATACCGAGTATATGCAAGCGGTAATTATACGGAGCGGCGGCAAGACTGCCTGCTATGTCTCCGACCTGATTCCTACCAGTTCACATCTCGACTTGAATTGGGTGATGGCGTTCGACCTGTACCCGCTCCAAACCACAGAAAGCCGCCAGCGTTACTATGCGGAAGCGATTCCGGAGAAATGGCTGACCATCTTTACTCACGATCCGAATATTCCCTGGGCGTATGTGGAGAAAGATGAGAAGCAAAGATTGGTAGCGAGAGAACCGAGCTAGATTGGGAACGGGTATCTGTGTTTATGTCCGCCAGACCGATTTTCTTCGCGAACTTCGCAAGGACTTCTCCGTGACCTCTGCGGTTAAAAGCTCTAGCCTAAGTAGTAATCAGCGACGCCGTTTGCAGCCTCTGCTCGAAGAACTCTTCCACTCGGGCCAGAATCTCCGGCGCGCTTTTCGATTCGTAAATTGCTTTCCGCAGCCCTGCACCACCGGGCACACCATGTGTGAACCACGAAGCAAACTGCTTCATCTTCCCTACCGCGTCGGGCAGTTCTTCTTCTATCAGCATTCGAAAATACGTACGGATCATCCGATAGCGATCGCCTTCCGCCGGAGCAGCGTAACGGCCACTCGCCGTGTACTGCTCAATCTGACGGAAGACCCATGGATTTGCCGGCGCGGTGCGGCCGATCATGACCGCGTCGCATCCGGTTTGCGCAACCATTTCACAGGCATCTTCCGGTGTGCGGATGTCGCCATTGCCAATCACGGGAATCTTGACCGCATCTTTCACCGCGGCAATCCACTCCCAGCGCGCGGCGCCGCTGTAGCCCTGCTCCCGCGTGCGAGCGTGCAATGCCACCGCGCACAGGCCGCAGTCTTCCGCCATCTTTGCCAGTTCCACGCACACAATGTTGTCGTCGTCCCAACCGGCACGAAACTTCACTGTAAAAGGAATCTTGATGGCCGCACGAACGGCTTCAAAAATCTTCCCTATAGCGGGCAGATCGCGCAGCAAGCCAGAGCCACCGTTGCACTTGACCACCTTTTTCGCTGGGCATCCCAGGTTCAAATCCACTAGATCGAAGCCCAAACCCTCGACCATGCGGGCCGCATCGCTCATCACTTTGGGATCACTGCCAAAAAGCTGCGCCGAGATGGGATGCTCATCTTCGTAGTAATGCAGGTAGCGTTTGGCCTTCTGGTCCTTGGCGCGAAGCACGCCGTCAGCCGAAGTGAATTCGGTCATGATCAAGCCGCATCCACCCAGATCGCGAATGAAGCGGCGGAAGACGGTGTCAGTGACGCCGGCCATGGGAGCTAGAACGGTGGCAGGAGTGATCCGGATATCGCCAATCGTAAGGCGATCAGGCACAGGAACGCCAGCACGGGCGAGGACGCCCGCGCCTACAGTTGCCGGATTCTCCCAATATTTGCGCATTTGGTTCGGCCCCGTACGGGCGAGGACGCCCGCGCCTACATTCTACTGCCTGGGCAATTTCGGCCAAAGGAAAAGCCTCCGCAGAGGGAGGCTTTCAGATTCAGCAAGATGCACGTACCGAAATTAGGCCTTAGACGCTGGTTCTTCCTTCTTGGCGTACTTGCGACGGAAGCGCTCCACGCGTCCGGCGGTGTCCATGAGCTTCTGCTTGCCGGTAAAGAACGGGTGGCAATTGGAGCAGATTTCCACGTGGATATCGCCCCGGTGAGTAGAACGGGTCGAAAAGCTATTGCCGCATGCGCACATGACGCGAATTTCGTTGTAAACGGGATGAATGGCTGCCTTCATGATCTATAGTCCTCGATACCGAACAATTCGATTCTAACGGATAGCTGCAAGATTCAGCAAATTAAGTCTCCCGCTCAAGTCTCCCGCCAAGCGCTCGCGCCACCTGACTCGTATAGTCCTTGACGTAATTGTCTTATTAGGACATAATTGACAGTGTCATGAATGATCTAATACTCTTAGCCACCCTTCTCGAAGGTCCGAAGCATGGATACCAGTTGAAACGCGAGGCTGGATTCATTCTGGGGCAGGGCGCGATGCACAACAATCTGGTTTATCCGCTGTTGCGCCACTTCACCGCCGAGGGCTGGGTAAGCAAAAAGACCGTGCCGGGAGAGCGTGGCCAGACGCGTCAACAGTACGCAATCACTGCACTCGGACGGCGTGAGCTGGTAACACGCTTGAGCGAATTCGGCGAATCGGATGCGTCCTCGTGGCCGAGTTTTGTCACGCGAGTCGGAATGTTCGAGGTGCTCGAAGCACCAATTCGCACGCGCATCCTCAAACAGCGAGAACGCTACTTGCAGGGCCGAGAAGAGAAGCTGACTACGCTGCGGCAGAACATGGATCTGGGAATCTATGGCAGAGAGGTGATCCGCTACTTGATTGAGCAGATTCACTCCGAGTTGGCCTGGATCCGAAGCCTGCATCGGTCTCCTGGAACTCCAAAAAGCAATCATCATGAAACGGCGAGGAGGAAGGTATGAAGTTCATTACGCTGTGGCAATTGGAGCTTGCGCCTTGGTATGCGTTTCTCCTCTACTTTGGTATTAGTACTTTCCGGGTAAAACGAACCAGAACCCCAGAAGATGCCGCGTCGCGGCTTCCGCATGTAGTTCTCATGATTTCAGCGGCGGTGTTGATGTTCACCAATGGGCTTCGGATTGGCCCTCTGGGCGCACGTTTCATAGCGCAGAGCATTTGGGTGCAGAGCGCTGGAATTCTGCTGACAACGCTTGGAGCCACCGTCGCACTCTGGGCGCGTTATAGCCTGGGTCAGTACTGGAGTTCGAAGATCGTTGTGAAAGAGAATCATCAGCTCATCCGCTCGGGTCCATACGCTTACGTTCGCCATCCGATTTATACGGGAATGCTTCTCGCTGGGGTGGGTACAGCGATGTTCATCGGAGAATGGCGAGGCATTCTAGCGGTTCTGTTGGCAGCCACGGCTGAAGTGCGCAAAGCCAAGAAGGAAGAGAGTCTGATGATGACCGAATTTGGTGACCAGTACCAAGAGTACCGGAAGCATACCGGCTTTCTGACGCCGCGGTTTCGGTAAGTGCTCTCAAGCTAAACTTGGTTTTGCCCAGGTAGCGTTTAGCCTAAGCTATTGCACTCTAGCGCATTCCGTTGGCCAACCGCGCGCTGGCAGAGCTTCTTCGCAACATCAGCATGGCAGAAGCGCCAATCGACGGCCCAGGAACCAGCACGAGAAATGTCCACCGCCAGGAGCCCAGGAGGTCAGCCATCCGGGGCATGAGCCAAATCGCCACTACTGTGAGAGCGAATCCCAGCCCGAGTTGGACTGAAAGCGCGGTTCCGACAAAGCGTTGGTCCGCGAGTTCGGTCACCATGGCGGAGAACTGCGCGGAGTCGCCGATGATAGAGATCCCCCAGATCACGAGGATCGTAATGAAAAGCCACGACGGCCCTTCATAGGCAAAACCGATTGCAAGGGCGCAGGCTCCGGAAACGATCATCATCCCAGCGGTCGTCAAGGTACGTCCAATGCGATCCGACAGAACCCCTCCCATGATGCAGCCAAACGCCCCCGTCCCGATTGCCACAAAGGTGAGAAGAGATGCCCGACCGACTGACAGTAGGTGCTGGGCTCCTAGAGCTTCGCTCACGTACGCGAGAAGCCACGCCCACATAGCATAGAGTTCCCACATGTGTCCGAAGTAGCCGAGATTCGCGAGCAGGAGGTCGCGATCGCGGAAGACCGCCCCTGCCTCGCGCGGATTGAAAAGAGCGCGGCCGAAGGGATAGGGCCCCTCGCGGGCGAAAAACAAAAAGAGCACAGCTCCGACCAAGGTGGTGAGTGTGGATGTTTCGACGACGAATCGCCAATCCACCACGCTCGACAGGCTGCGAAAAAGATGAGGCATGGATGACCCGAGGGTCAACGCACCGATGACAGTCCCGAGCGCGAGACCTCGATCGCGATTGAACCAGGTGGACACAAGTTTGAGAGCGGGCGGATAGACGCCAGCCAAGGCGAAGCCGGTTACGAATCGGGCTGCGACCGCACCAATTGGGCCATGGTCCAGCAGAAGTGATGCGTTCGCCGCTGCGGCCAATAGTGCAGACACTGCCATCAGCGTCCGGAGACGAACAATGTCGGGAAGGTTGATCAGGCTGGCGCCCAATGCGCCGCATACAAAACCGATCTGCACGCCATTGGTCAGCCAACCGAGGACGAACGGCGAAAGGTTCCATTCGCGCTTGAGCTCGGGCATGATTGACGTCGCCGAAAACCAAGCGGTCAGCGACAGTACAATTGCGATCGACAGTAACCCCAGGACCCGCCAGCGCGATGCGTCGGTACCCCGGTGTACTGAGTCCGATTCGCGGGTAGACTCCGTCGTGGGCATTGTGGCTTCAGGATCTCCCGAGCGGAACCGTATAGACCGTGGCCGTGCCGCTCAGGCATAGGTCACCTGCTTGATTGCGCACAGTCGTCTCGATTTTGCAGATGGGCTTGTCGGGCCTGACTTCCTTGATTTCAACCCGGCCGGTGATTTCTTCGTCCACGCCGACGGCTTTGACAAACTTCCATTCGACGGAAAGAAAAACCGTTCCCGGGCCAGGCAGGTCTTCGGCGACCAGCGCATTGAGGATGCCGGAAGTCACACCACCTTGCACGATCAGTTTGCCAAAGACTGACTCCTCCGCGAGTTTCTGGTTGTAATGCAGCGGATTGCGATCCCCCGTCATTTCGGTGAAGCGGATGATATCTTTCATGCTGGTGCGGCGGGTACGCTCAGCAAAATCCCCTACCTTGGGGCGGCCTTTGATCACACCCGACCAGCCGTCAACCGATTTGGCTTCGCTCAACGATTCTCCTCCGAATGTACTGGTTTTGATTCTAAGGGAACGCCGATTGAGAATGAAGTTATTCTCACGCCGCACGGGCGTGAGCCTGCCCTGAGCAAAGTCGAAGGGACGCCCGCGCCTACATTTGTGAATGTTCGTGGTTTGCCCAACTAAAGACGGCAGGGCCGACCCCCTGCCGTATTCGATGCGGAACAACGAGGTCCCCGACTACTTGCTGCGGTTGACAGCTTTCTTAAGTTCCGCGCCAGCCGAAAACTTGGCTACTTTTCGGGCAGCGATCTTAATGGTTGCGCCGGTTTGTGGGTTACGCCCGTTACGGGCCTTTCTTTGCGATACAGAAAAGGTTCCAAAACCAATCAACGCTACGCGATCACCCTTCTTTAGGGCAGCAGTAATGCTGTCCACGGTTGTGTCGATTGCGGTAGCCGCTTGAACCTTACTGATGCCGCTACCCGCTGCGATTCGGTCAATGAGGTCGGCTTTGTTCATCTTCTCTCCTGGCAGGTTTCTTTGTCCTCCAAAGGGCTCGGGAGGGAGCACTCCTGAGTGAGAAACCCAGCGGCCTTATTTAGCGCCCGCCAATGACGAATGTCAACTGTGAAAATCGGCCACGGATGCCTCGTTTGAGTCCTTCCAGTGGAAAAGTGTCCGAAGAAGCGGCAATTCTAGCCGCTCAAAAGCCGGTCTGGAGCCTGGGTGTGGGTGTGGATTTGAATGTGATTCAAAGCCCTAGCGGGTAAAGTTCGCGCCCATCAATGCAATATCGTCTTCCGCCAGGCTGCGAACCAGTTCGCTGCTGAAATAGCCAGCGATGGTGGAGTCTTTTCCGTAGCGCTTCTGGAACGTCGAGCGGCTTTTCTCGATATCTTCCTTCAACCGGTCGTACAAGTCTTTATGCTTGCGGCCTTCCGCCACTTTGGCTTGGTTATACAACTTGATCTCGTCCATCAGCAGGCGAGCAAAGCGCTGGGCCTTGCGATGCACGTCCGCTTCCTCAGGTGACAGATGCGCCAGCGGATCTGTAGCGGGAGCTGCCGCGGCCGCTGACATGGTCGCACCCACAACTTCGGCGGCTGCACTTTCGGGAGCCGCGCTGGCTTCCCCGGCCGCTGCTGCCATCACATGCTTCGGAGCATGTCCGGCAAACGGATCAGAGAACGACGAAACTGTTTGCACCGGCGGCGCTTCTATTTTCTCACTCGCGCCCGCTTCGGCTGTCCCTTCCTTCAGCGCTTGCTTGCGCAACGAAGCTACCTCCAGCCACGCACTGGTGGCGGAAACCAGCAGCTCAAGCGCGGCGGCATCCATTTTCCCGCCGTCGTCTGCACCCGCGTCCGCATAGACCAGGGCCGCCACTTTATCTTTCAAGCGAAGCGGCAACAGCAACATTTGATCTTCTGCTGGCGCACCAAAGTGGGAAATGAACTTGGGGTCCATCTCCACTACTTTTGCTGAAACCGGCGCTCGTGATTGCAACGCATGCTCCGGCGCACGGCTGCTGACATCCAGCGAGAAATCCTTCACTGCATCATTGTTGTCGAACGCGCGTCCTTGCCATCCAGTCGCCGTCCCCGCCTTAATCACAAACAATGCAGCTCGTCCGCAATAGCCGGACGTGCTGTCGAGCAACGCTCGCAAGATTTCTTTCTGCGTGGTCCCCGCATGAATCGCGGTCACAGCCGTCAACAGATCCGCGGCGCCTCCAGCCGATCCCGATGAAGCGCCAAGGTGCGGTTGCAGTTTTTCCACTACCTGTGTGACCAGGCTTCTCTGCAACTCCGGGAGCTGCGTTTCCAATACCTGGCCAACCACCTTTTCGATCACTTGCTCAATTGGAGTTTTATGTGCCATTGTTACTAGACCGAATTGCCCGGTGAAACCGAATTGAGTCTCGTATTTTCTCCGGCAAGTTTCTGATTATACGGTGCCTTGGCCATAACCCGTGGATGACCGAAGTAACCCCTTTTTGGCGGGGAAAATCAGAAAGCAGAGCGCGTTCAAAACTTCTGCAGCGAAGATACGTCAAAAGAGTTACGCGTAAAGCCCGGGAACCAAGTAAAATAAGCCTTCGTTTCCGCCGCTGAATGCGAAAATAGTTGCATCGGATGCATGATGAGTACCATCCAACCAAAACTAGGTGAGCCGCTTACTGAAGAACTGACGTTAGTTCAAGCGGCCAAAGAAGGCGACGTAGAAGCCTTCGAGGAACTGGTCCGGCGGTATGACCGGAACGTGTTCCGGATCGCACAGCACATCACGCAAAACCGCGAAGACGCGGAAGACGTGGTGCAGGATGCGTTCCTCAAGGCGTACGGAAACCTGAAGCAGTTCCAGGGGCAGTCGAAGTTTTATACCTGGCTGGTGCGCATTGCGGTGAACGAGGCGCTGATGAAGCTGCGCCGCCGTCGCCCCGAGCGCATGATTTCGCTCGACGAAGAAGTAAAGACCGAAGAAGATTCTGTTCCGCGAGAAGTTGCGGATTGGAGTCCGAACCCGGAGCAGCAATATAATCAGGCGGAATTACGGGAGATCCTGACCAAGACCATTCAAGGTCTTCCAGCAAGTTTCCGCACCGTATTTGTGCTGAGAGACGTCGAGGGGCTTTCGACGGAAGAAACGGCGGAAGCGCTGGATTTGAGCGTGCCCGCGGTAAAATCGCGGCTGCTTCGCGCCCGGCTCCAGTTGCGCGAACGCTTGAGCCGCTACTTTCAGCGCGGACGGGCCCCGAACGGAAAAGAGATTGCCGATGAAAATAACCAAGACAGCGGAGATGGTAACCAGTGAAGTGCGCTGAATTTCTGCAAGAACTGACGAACTACCTCGACGGCGTCATTGACGACCGCACAAGGGCCGAACTGGAAGATCATCTCGCCTGGTGCCACAACTGCTACGTCGTCTGCGATACCACCAAGAAAACCATCGAAATCTACCGCGATTCCAAGCTCTACGAACTGCCCGAAGACCTGCGCGGCCGGCTGCGCAGCGCCATTGTATCCAAGTGCCATGCCCGCAAGAAGGCCGGCCCCGAACACGCCTAGGATGACATCCCTCTCATAAGTTCTTGTCCCGCCAGCCTTTTCCACAGTTGCAACTGAAACGCTCAGGCCGGGTTTGTCACTATTAATACTTGACGAACCTTTTCGCCCAAAACCGAATCTAAATTTAAAGATGCAGGTTTGCAGGTTTTCTGGGTGCGAGGGAAGTTGTTGACCCAGGGAGGTAGGAACTCAAGATGATCGCTAAATTGTTTGACACTGTTTTCGGTTGCCGGCATAGTCGGACCGGCTTTCCCATTACCGTTCGCCGCGGTTCTCGCCGCAATGCGGCCGCCTTCCTCACCGGTACCTACGTGGTCTGTCTGGACTGTGGCAAAGAAGCTCCCTACGACTGGAACGAGATGAAAGTGATCCGCTCGTCTTCGGAAGCGCGTAATTACGCGCAGTCCGTGGCCCACAAACAAGCCGCGTAAGGCTGCAGCGCTGAATACCCAAAACTGAACGGATGCCAGGGCCGCTTCTGATTGCGGCCCTGGTCGTTAGCGGAACAACTAAGCCGCAACCTGCTTCACCATTCCACCTACCTGCATTTTGGGGTCGTGACCAAAGGTAAACAGATTGCCCGCCGCCGGTGCGCCCGAGCTCACATAGACGGTCGCTCCCACATTCATGGTGTAGGTATTCGCCGCTGCATTGGGCGCTGAGTGAACCATTCCCAGCCAGTTCGCCCACGACCCGTCACTGAGGGCGCTGGGCCAGCTGCCGGGCATACTACCATCCACGTCAATCACGGTTCGCGGCAGAGCGCTTGGCGCCGTCGGTGTACTCATCACCAGGGGAGATTGCAAATCGCTTGCTCCCGCCGGCAGTGACGAGCCTGAACCGCGGGCAAGTACCGCAGTGACGCGCGACTGGTAGTTTTGAACATTGGCATCTGTAGTGGCGATGCGCATGATCAGATAGTCGCCGGGGTTCAATGTCAAAGCACTGGTATCGGGCTGCGGATTCCCCCATTGACTCGAATTCAGGGCCTGGTTGATGGTTGCAAAGTAGTCGCCTAAGCCACTGGGCGTTCCCGCAACCAGGTAGGCAAACCACGCCGCAGATTGATTGAGGATCGTAGGATTCGGAGTGGTCGAATTGTATGGTTGGAACCGTCCGACTGCGCTATTGGCGCCTGACAAGGAAAACAGCAGGTTATAGAGATAAACCGACATGTCGTTTTCTCCTTTTGGATCAGAAATTTGACTTCCCCCGGGAAACTACAAACTAAAGAGAAAGGCACGTTATGCCCGGCGGCGCAGAAAGTCAAGCGCACCGGTCACAAGTGTGGGGCGGACATTCCTGTCCGCCTGTTTTTGGGTGTCAGTGACCGAGTAGCAAGGAAAGCTAGGGATTCGGCTTCGCGGGCGCCGCGCTCTCGATCTCCAGGTGGTAACGGGGATCAGCCCGCAGCGAAACTAGCTCGGGATCGTTTCTGATGTCGTTCAACTCTTCGCCCGCTTTTACCGAAGCAAGCAATGAAGCGAGGGCCTTGTCGCGGTTTCCAGCAAGTTCATAGACCACAGCCATCTCGTAGAGAATCGAGGGATCCTTGCTCTGTAGTTGTTCTACCTGCTTCACCTCTTGCAGCGCGTTCGCTTTATCGCCACTCTTGGCCAGATACAAAGCAAGACTCGAATGCAAATCCGGCTGCCGTGGATTCTTGCTGATTTCCTCGCGCACCATACGGATTGCAGTCTGGTAGGCCGGTTTGGCCTTCTCCGTATAGCCCGGCGCCCAGCGGTAAGCATCCGCCAGACTCCCCCACATTTCGGAATTATTGGCTCCCAGTGCAATCCCTTTTTCAAATGCGGGCACCGCGTCCTGATATCGCCCCTGGTAGAAGCGAATCGTGCCCAAATTGTTATAGACGGAGGAACTGGGTTTGATCTCCAGCGCCCGCTGCAACGCAGCAGCGGCATCGTCATCCCGATTCAGTCCGTGGTAGGCCGCCCCTAAATTTCGGAGCGCCGGGGCATTGTTAGGTTCGAGTTTTAAGGCTTTCTCCCAATTATCCGCAGCCGCCTGATAATTAGCCGCCTGATAACCGCTCAAGCCTAACTCCATGTAGCTGCCCCAATCTGCGGGGTCCAACTGCAGCGCATGTTTTGCCTCTTGAACCGCAGCGTCACCTTTCCCGGTGGTGTTGTACAGATCCGCCAGAAACCGATGTGGTCGCGAACTCTTAGGGTCAAGATCGGCAGCAGTGCGAAACTCCTTCTCGGCACCCGCCGAATCACTGGACTGCATCTTCACCAGCCCGAGGGAGATATGTGCCGCGGCCAGTTGGTCGTCTAAACTAACCGCCCGGTTTGCATACTCAGAAGCCTGCTTCATCCACTGTGGATCGGGGTTCGGACGATTCTTGAAATAGTAGGCTTCGCTTAGAGCGGCAGACTCAGCG
>Ga0207134_1234_pt1 | contig 12290 bp, 9 predicted proteins | sample Alteio_BWMinHeat_12_FD_153527 | JGI IMG/M metagenome (GOLD analysis project Ga0207134, IMG submission 153527) | Enriched cells from forest soil in Barre Woods Harvard Forest LTER site, Petersham, Massachusetts, United States -... | ecosystem: Environmental > Terrestrial > Soil > Temperate forest >... | reverse complement strand
AAAGCACTAAAGTTTGTTCGGCTAGTTCTTTAGCGAGCTTATCTAAAGGATCTTTTTCGCCCTGTAGATTCGTAAGATCGTGATGAATACGTTGCATAAATTCATGAAAATGAATGCGCATCTTTTGTTTGAAAGGCAGCGTTTGGAAAAAACAGTCCATTAAAAATGTTTTACCTACCCCAACTCCACCCCATAAATAAAGGCCTTTGATAAGTTTAATTTTTCTAAAGCGAGAAAAAAGACCTAAACGCTGTTTCTGTTCTTTGATTAAATGATGGTAAATCGATTGAAAATATTTTAACGCCTGAAGCTGCTGTGGATCTTCAAGGATAATTCCTTCTTGGCATTTGCTTTGATAGAAATCATTTGGGGTCATTGGAATATAATTTACACAAAGCCTGGCGCGAAGGCAACCAGGCTAGTTTTATTAAGGCTAAACAATGATTAAATTAATCATCGCTTTCGTTGGCTGTTGCAGTATCTGGGCTCGCATTGTCATCGCTGTTATTATCTGCAGCAGAATTTGTATCACCCGATGCCGGAGGTACAGCCATGTTATCTGTGCTGCCACCCACGTTTGAAGTATCTGAAGTCGCTGGTTGAGCAGAATTCATATCATCCATATCATCCGCACAAGCACAATGGGCAAAAGATAAAGAAGCAGTGAGCAGTGTAACAGCTGCAACTGCTATCAACTTTTTATTTTTCATAAACTCTCCTAAACTATATTATTTAGTAACCGTTGAGGAAGCAGCAGCGCCAGCATCAGCGGAATTATCAGCTGTCGCATTCTTATCAACAGTAGTAGATTGAGCTAATTGCAGTGCAGCAGGTGCATTGCTTCTATCGAAGGATTTAATTTCAGCGTATGAAAAGGATGAAGCTAATAAGGTAACAGCGGAAATTGCGATCAACGTCTTGATTTTCATATTGTTTCTCCTTGAGAATTAATCTAATGTAGTTAAGTGAACTATTTAATACTAAAATCACCCTTTAAGCTATATTTTTTTGAGTATGAATATGAAAAAAATCATTGTTTTAACCTCAGGTGGCGATGCCCCTGGCATGAATGCTGCCATACGTGCAGTTGTTAGATCTGCCCATTATTATGGGATACAAAGCTTTGGAAGCCAGCTGGGTTTCCAAGGTTTAGTTGATAAAAATTTGATCCCATTACAGCCAGAAAGCGTGGCGAATTGCATTCAACATGGCGGGACTATTTTAAAAGCTGAACGTTGTCTGCCCTTTTATGAAAAAAGTACTAGAGATGAATGCCGCAAGTTTCTGAAACAAATGGAAATTGATGGGATTGTTGTCATTGGCGGTAATGGCAGTTTTAGAGGTGGCGCATTACTTGAACAAGAAGGAGGCCCGCCTGCTATCGGTATTCCAGGTACTATTGATAATGATATTCCAGGAACGGATTACACTATTGGTTTTGATACGGCAAGAAATACAGCGCTCGATGCTATAGACCGCATTCGAGATACGGCTTCAAGTCACAACCGCCATTTTTTAGTTGAAGTCATGGGCCGCACTTCTGGATTTTTAGCGGTTGATGTAGGTATTGCAGGAGGCGCTGAGGTCATTATTATTCCTGAATTTGAAACGCCTATTACTGCCATTGCTCAAAAATTAACTTCCCCTAAACGTCCTAAATCGAGCTCAATTATTGTCGTAGCAGAAGCTGATCACCCAGGCTGGAGTATGCAACTAGGAAAAGAATTAAGTGAATTGACCAAACTGAATTTCCGCGTCTGTATTTTAGGTCATACCCAACGCGGCGGTACGCCAACACTGATCGATAGAAAAATAGCCTCACAAATGGGTTTTATGGCAGTCACTGCTTTGCGAGATGGAATCAGCAGCAAAATGGTTGCTATGAATCGCGATCAAATGACACTCGAGCCCTTCCCGGATGTCGACGCTCCTGCACGCACAGTAATAGACAGAAATCTATTGGAATTGAATGAGGTCTTATGTCTTTAGTGAGCTCACTAGAAACTTCAGCCCCGTGGATTATTTTAATTGGCGGGGTTTTATTTTCATTTCAAATCATTTTACTTTTATGGCTTAAAAAGAAATTTCGTGAACGTGAAATGTCACTACTACGTGCAGAAGAAGGCAAACAAAATTTAGAAAAAGCCTTACTCCAAGGACAAAAGTTGCAAGCGATTGGAACTTTGGCGGGTGGCATTGCGCATGATTTTAATAATGTGTTGTATGCAATCTCAGGCTATACCGAAATGGCCCGCGAAGATACCCCTAAAGACAGCATGACTTACCAAAATTTAGGTAAGGTTTTAGAGGGCTGCCAACGAGGGAAAGAACTAATTGCTCGCATATTAACCTTTAGTCGCAGACAACATCATGACTTTGAACCTATAGCCTTAAAATCGACCATTGAAAGCGCCTTAGGTTTGCTGCGCCCTACTATCCCTGCCAGTGTTACTATTGATTTTATTGCTGATGCGAATGACTGTGTCATTCTCGGTAACCAAACACAATTGCATCAAGTGATTGTGAATATGATTAATAATGCGGTAGATGCGATGGATGGAGAAGGAAAAATCACGCTAAAATTATCGGCCACCCCTCCTTTCTGCAAGATTGAAATGAGTGATACTGGGCATGGGATGGATCAAACGACGATGGAGCGTATGTATGAACCCTTCTTTACGACCAAAGAAGTCGGCAAAGGAACCGGTTTAGGATTATCTACTGTTCATGCTATAGTTTCAGAACATAAGGGTGAGATTTCAGTTAATAGTCAGTTAGGAAGAGGCACCACTTTTACCATTTTGTTACCTCAAGAAGGAGTACCAAACAATGGCTAAGATTTTATTAGTCGAGGATGATGAATTAGTGCGAGATATGTTAGCGCAAGTATTAAAACGCGCTAAACATGAAGTTCAAACAGCAAGCAATGGCGATGAAGCGACTGAACTTTTAAAAACATCAAAGCCAGAAATCATGGTGACTGATATTATTATGCCGCAAAAAAGCGGAATTACTTTAATTTCTGAAGTCAAAAATAAACATCCTGATATGGAAATCATAGCAATATCCGGCGGTGGACGTTTGGATCCAACCGGCTATTTAGACTTATCAGAATCTTTAGGTGCGAGTGTTTCATTTGAAAAACCTATTGATAACCAGGCTTTACTAATGGCTATTGATTTATTGGCGCACAGTAAAGAAAAAAACTAATACCAAAACCGCTGTGTTTTTTTCCTATATTCTAATAGGCTATAGATTCTATTTGGATTTATTTTCAACTCAATCTCCCCAGAATTTACCGTATCTAATTGCTTAACGCCCAATGCTGTATATTTTTCTACAACGGTTTTATTAGGGAAATGATAACGATTTCGATACCCAACACCATATAAGACAACATTAGGTTTAACTGCCGCTAAAAAATCATCTTGAGCTGAAGTTTTACTTCCATGATGCGGAGCAATTAAAATAGTTGAGGCTAATTGATTAGGGAAATTCTCTACTAATTCTTTTTCTGCTTTTTTTTCTATATCACCCGTTAGCAATATTTGTTGCGATCCTGTTCTAACACTTAAAACACATGAGCTATCATTATCTAACCCTAATTGATCTTTAGTAGGATACAAAAAACTAAACTGCACCTTATCCCACACCCAAGCAGTACCTTGTAAACAATAAGTGGCTTTAGGTGATACCTTTTCAGGAACACTAGAAAAAATATTATTAATAGAAAAATGCTCTAATACAGATTTTACTCCACCAATATGATCACTATCTCCGTGACTAATTACTAGAGTATCAAGTTTATGCACGCCTAAAGTATATAAAAAAGAAGGTATATCACTTAAAGGCGGTCCGGTATCAAAAACTAGAATATGATTTTCAGTTTGAATAACACTAGAAAGTCCCTGCCCTACGTCTAATAAATTTAACCAGACCTCGCCTGGCTTAGGATGAGTGGGATGGTAAAAAAACAGAGGCAAGAACCAAAAGAATCCTAAAAATTTTCCAGGAATACCTCTTGGTAATAGTAAGAGAATAATACCCATACAGGCTGTCAGTAAAATCCAACTATTTGGCATAGTCATATACCACGAACCCCAAGAAAGATGGGCTAAATAAGTTAAGATTTTCCATAAGATTCCTAAAGATTTATCAGCAAGAATAAGCAATGGCGTGCAAACACATCCCAACAAACAAAAAGGCAAAATTAAAAATCCAACCCAAGGGATTGCGATAGAATTCGCTATAAATCCTACTAAAGAGATTTGATGAAATAACCATAAACTAAAAGGAATTAAACCAACCGCAATCACCCATTGAATTCTCCCCCACTTCCACCATAAATTTGCAACGCCTATTCTCCCACTCATACAAAAAATAATTAACGCAACTGAGCCAAACGATAACCAAAAACTATCAGATAACACATCAAAAGGATTAATTAACAAAACCAAAATTAAAGCTAAACTCCAAGATTGCCAAGCAGAAATATTTCTTCGCATTAATGAAGTCATTAAAAATACTGCTAACATAATACAAGCGCGTTCGGTAGGAATTGAAAAGCCTGCTAAAGCACTATAAATTAATGCCATGATTAAAGAACCAATAGCAGCAGCTTCTTGTGCGGGAATAAGCAGCATTAAATTTTCTCGTCTTCGCCAAACAAACATCACTAAACTATGCGTAAATGCCGCTAAAAACCCTATATGCAATCCCGCGATGGCCATCAAATGATTAGTGCCCGTATTTCGTAATACTTCCCAGCTTTCTTCAGAAATATTATGCCGCTCGCCTATCACTAAAGCCTCTATCCAGCAAGAAGTCGGACTTTCTGGCAAATGCGTTTCAATCCTTTTTTGTAAATATTGTCTAAAACGAGCTATAGGATGATGATACCAGTGACTTGAAATTTTAATCATTTCCGAATGCGGAACCACATAACCTTGCGCACGAATATTTTCAGAAAATGCCCAAGCTTCATAATCAAACCCACCCGGATTTAAGGTGCTATGTATGCGTTTTAATTTTACGGTAAATTTCCACTCATCCCCTACTTTTAAGTCCTTGATGGGTGCCGATAATTTAATCAGATGTTTCTGATAATAAAATAAAAATGAATAGCGATGATAAGAATAAACGGGAATGGAGGCGATAGTGCCCGTAATTGTAATTTTTTGCCCTTCAGTTTCATGCGGTAATTGCCAATCTAACCGTAGATGCGCAACCATTAGAGCAAAAGTAAAACCCAACACAATAAATACCAGCGGTTTAAATTTTTTTGCGAGCGGGATTACTAAAATACTTACTGCTAAGCATTTTAGCGGAGGTAAGGTTTTAAATAATGGTAATAATAAGATGCCGAGTAGAAATGATAATGCTGCCCATGTCATTCTCATTCCCCAATCGTCTCGCGGCTTGTCCCTCTCCTCGTCGTCCCGCGGCTTGTCCGCGGGATCCAGCTAAGCGCAGATTTCTTCATACAAGTCCTTCCCATCCGGATTGAGTTGCTCAATAATGTAAGCGAAGTTTTGAGTCATAAATTTCCTTAATGATAAAGTTAATAAGAATATTAGATTAATTCTGGATCCCGCGGACAAGCCGCGGGACGACGTGGGAAAGGACAAGGCGGGACAAGAAAGTTAACTCTGTACAGGAAAAAAATTCTAAACTAAAACCACCCCAACATTCAACCGCTTTCCTAACAAATTTAAAAATGCTACGGCTTTTGGGAAATCGTTAATCCGCCATTCTCTCTAGGCGTAAACACCCGTGCAGCTAACGGAATTTGCTCGATGTCAAACAAAAGCGCTCGTAAAGCAGACAAGGAAGAAGCATCTTGTGATCTTGCGAGTCCGAAAAATGTGCCAAATTGACTATCGCGCATATAAACTTCCAACTGGGCTACAGCATTCAAAATATTTAATTGCGGATATTTTTGGACAACAGTACTAACGCACTGTTCATAAGTCAGCTCAAATTTGTGTGTTAAACAGTGCACCAAATCATCTAATAATTTGATAATCAGCCTGTCTTCATTGGAATTGACGAGTTTAACTTTCAAATCAGCGATTCGCTGCATCACTGCGTAATATTTTTTTGGAAAACAGGTGCGCACTGGAACGGGTCTGTAAAGATTAGAATCAAGCAGACCCGAATAATCAGAAACCAATGCTGCAAGCTCTGGCGGGACGTCACAAATATCCCTGATTAATTTATTTTGGTCATCAATTGCAGGAAGCGGAACAGCATGATAATGACGTCTTACTTCATATCCACGCACTGCTTCACTCTCGCCTGCATTAATCGCTAAAAAACCTTCTGGCGTTACAAACAAATCGAAAACGCTTTCTCTTGTCTTAGTCATACACGTTGATTTGCCTGAATGTGGATTATAAACCATCACGGATTTATCATTTGATGCGGGTACATAAGCAAATCCGCCTGTTTTCAAATGAACGATAAGATGTTTAGCTTTAATTTCTGGCCCTGGTCTCATTTCTATTTGATTGGAATCATTAATATGACATAAATAAAGTCTATAATCCTGAAGACCCGGTGTGCATCCACATAAAGCAAAACTTGATTGACCGGGTTGAGGAAATAATCTTAATCCCCAAACATTGAGATTAGTAACAGTCTCATTTGTTAACTCACCACCCGCAATAATATCATGCACAACGATTTGGTTTAGGGTGTCTGTAATAGTAACAAGATGCTTTTGCACACACATCGTATCCCGAACATAATCACTAGCCTTGCTTAAGTTTTGACAAACACGGACTAACGCAAGGGTATTATTTTTATCATCAAACTGGTAAACCTCACGATGCAATTCACGATTACCACTACGAGTAACCATGAATCGATACGGTTCATTTGGAAAATCAGAAATACAACGATTTTGACCCACACCTCGTAATGGAATTTGTGCAACCGGTTTCCGGTAATCTTCTGCTCGCACCTTCCATACACATAAGGAGGTTTCATGGTGATTTCCTTTGGAAATTTTTTCGCCATCCATAAAACCAACAAAATAGCCGTTAGGCAAAGCATGAAGAACGCTATCATAAGCCCAATTTAAACGGGGCGTCTGCAAACACCCTATCAGGGTTGGTGGGTTTTTTGAAAAATCAACAAAATAAAATTCATTCTTACCACCAGGACAATCATCTATAACACCCATGAGGCTATCCGTTGCAAAAGTTTTCTTAAGAGGCTGAGAAGAATTATGAAATTCAGGAACAGGTAGCGTAAAAGAATTGACCGGTGCAGATGAACTAGCTGTTGTCGCAGCTTTTGCGACAACACTTGAATCTTGTTTGCGCGGATTTTTTGAAAAATAATTATTATCGAAAACGCTAGTACCAGCGCAGATTATAGGTTTAAAAATACTAAGCGAACGAGTCCCCAATTCAACCCTGGTACGCCAACGTCGATTCGCAAGATTATCTCTTACCAAATCAATACAGTGTCTTGCCATTTCTGGTTGAATCGATTTAGGTGTGAGAAGCGCTAATAATAGATTCACCGCATCTGCTGATAAGCGCGCAAAAAGAGGATTTCGGGTACGAAGAGCTTGGTAAAATAAAATAGTGGTTTCCACAAAAGTTTGTTGAGCGAGTGTTCGTTCATTTTTATGTTGTTCAATCACCCGCGCTTTATTACGCTCTAAAATAGCATCCAATTGCGCTGAAATTTCTTCAGAGTTTGGTCTAGCGCTTTCCATAATAATGAAGAAAGCTTCTTGTAGCGTCGTATTTGGATTCAAGTGAGAAACAAAACGCAGGACACCTGCATTGCTATAAGGTGGCTGACCACTATGATGAAAAATTTCGCCATGATTAGCATACAATTTTTGCAGCGTGGTATTAACCGCCATCGCTTGACCTAAATAGTCTAAACCATCATCTGAAAAACGATTTTCAAACAATGAGAGTGCCGTTAAATGGCAAGCCGGTGTTTTAAGAAAATCAGCTAATGGCATTAATGTGGTATCACTTAAGCGACAAGCACCTAATTGCAATTGTCGTAAGCTAGGTTTACTTCGAAGGAAAGTAATAATAATATCGCGTAAGTCATCGCCGCAACTATAATTATAGGATACATCTAATTCTATCAACGGAGCTGAATGAGCTTCGGCAAGCGCTTCAAATAATTGTTGAAGTTGTTCTTGGGTTAAATGACAGCGTCTTAGGGAGAATGAGGTTAAAGCGCTATTACGTGCTAATTGAGGTAATAAACCAAAAGCCTCACCTAACGCTGAACATAATGCTAAAGTATGAAGCGTTGGGCAAGTCGAAAGCGCCGTTAATAATGCTGTTGCAATTTCAGGTGAAAAACGACCGCCATTAATTTTTACATTCGCTAGATTCACAAATTTAGTATTGGTTAGAGCAGTGAAGAAAGGACCCCAAAGTGGGTTCGTATAATTTCCTCCGGAGATAAAAAGTTCAAAGCGATATTTTGCTACTTGAGGATTGCGCTTTTGAATATTGGCGATGAGCATTTGCAAATCGTTATCATCGTATGCGGTATTATCATCTAAATGAATACAATCAACATGCATTATTCCCTTTAGTTCATATTGTTTAACCATGGCGCTATCATAAATTTTGCAGTGCCGGATTTCGATGTGATGGGTTGTAAATTGTGCAAAACTAATAGCAGTTTCAGTTGCGAGTTGTCTGCCTGAGAAAACGATATATATTCTATGTTCTTTTTCATCCGGTATACTTTCACAAAAAGCTAATACATTTTGTGCTTGGGCATCCGTTAATTCATAATCGTCGCCAAAATTAATCATAGCACTTAACGACGGTCTAAAGGCTGAAATAATGTCATCTAATGCCGCTTCATTTAATTTGCATCCAAAAGTGAGTGCGTGAATATGATCAGATTTCAGTAAGGAAATAATAAAACGTTTAGTATCTTCATCAGGATCAACGTTAATTGTAAGATGATAATGCATTTTATCTTTTTTGCGTGCATTAATGTATTCTGCTAGCCCCACATCCAGTTGTGTAGGAGTGACATAGTCTTCCTCTTCTTCATCTGTATCTTCATCACTTCGTTTTGGAAAACCTTGCGCATCTAGCTTCAGTTTGCCGGTTGCGATTAAATGTTTTTTATACTCCTCACTATTTTGTGCGGCTATCCATTGCAAGACAGTCGCATCGAATTGTTGCCTCCATCGTGCAATTTCTTCCGCTGAATACTGACGCGATAGATTTAAAGTTTGAATTTCAAATGGGTGAGCGAACACATCCGCTAAAAAAGTGAAAGCACCAGCCTTCTCTTCTGCCTCTACAGGTTGCGCTATCAAAACCCCTCTCGTGTCCGCCATCGTTTTGCTCTCGGTTGGTTTAATTTTGCACAATTATATAATTCTTGGGCTCTGAATGTATAGAACTAAATCTACTATAAAGTAACCTGTTGATATAATTGAAGTTTTTTTTCTTAAGATTTCCTTAAGGTTCATCTTTTATACTACCTCTACTTAATAAATAGGTATAAACATGCAAACACGAGCAGAATTATTTAATAAAATACAAGACATAACCCTCCCTCAAGAATTTGAGTTGGATTCTATTCGAGAAGAGAAAGAAAGTATTAGCCCGGCTGAAAGAGTTTTTGAGCAGGAAAAATTTCTTTGCGCCGCTTTGGCAAAAACAAAAATTACTGCACTACAACAACACCCAACAGTTAATATAAGATTGTTAACACAAGAACTCGAAAAGTATGAAGAATGGCTTGAGGAAAATAAAAAACGTTTAGCAGAATTAGCTTTGCCTGCTTACAAAGCGCGAGAATTACGTGAAACAAAAAAAGAACTAGAAGAACTTCTTGATGAATATCCCAAAGCGTTATGTTGCGAACTTGCACATTATACACCACCTGAAAAACCTATTCTCACTCGTACCGGTCATCTCTATAATTATGATGATTTAGTTCGAGCCTTAAACACAAATCCAAGAGATAGAGATCCCATCACTCGAGCTGCGCTGCAAATAAGTGAATTGTCTTATGAAAATGATCCACTCAGAAGAAATTTAAACGATCAAGCGATAAAAATTATTGCTGACCTAAAAGAAAAACATGCTGCATTAAAACAAACAGCAAAATCAGAAGACAGTCAGACTATTAAAGACGCCATTAAAAATTATCAAGACTGGGCTACTAAAACCTCAGAACAACTCGAAAAACTGAAACTTGAGATGCGAGAATTGGAAGTTAAAAAAAGACTACGTGAGATTCTTAATAAACAAGATGTGGTTAGTCTTTTTTATAGCGAGACTAAGGACCAAGAGGATCAACTCCTAGATGAAAAAAGAGCCGGATTTATTACTTCAGCAAATGGTGATTTTCGCGAAAGAACTTTTATTCGCTATAATACCCCAGACGAAACCCAAGCAGATGAAGTATTATGTAAAGTTATCCAAAAATATAATCAGAGACGAACCGATCTTGAAGAAAAAATTAAACAAGCAGAACTAAAAACTGAAAGCGCGATTCATCAAGAAATATTAGTGCATAACAGATTAAGCATAACCGAAAGAGAACGTATTAAAACCGGAATAGCAACTTTAGCAAGAACCCACTATAGATTAGCTGAAATGGGAAATGATATTTTCAAGGATAAAGTTAACGATGAAGCTAAGAGCCTTATCTCTCAGTTAGAAGCAGAAAGAGAAAAATTAAGAGACGTAAAACTCACCAATATAAAACGTCTGGGTGCTGCTATCGCTGCTTACAGAGAAAAACTTGAAAAGACGCAAAAAAGAATTAATGAAATTAAATTAGAAATTAAAATTTCTGAAGGTAAAGCCAGATTACAAAATCAACTAATTAATTTGAGCCACAACTTAAAAAAACTATGCCTTATTAATGATAGCCAAACTATTGCCGTTACCATTGAAGATGAAAAACGAGTACTATGCGATAGCAAAGCTGAACGTGGTGTTGTTATTAGTACAGAACTTTTAAGAGAAATTTGCAGAAAATTTAACGAAGAATACGCTCGTTTAAAACTAGAAATCGACCAATTAGCAACACCTGCCACACGGAACATTTCTGAAAAGATAGTAAAAATAAAAAGAGAGACTGAAGAGGCGCTCAATGAAGCCATCGCTCAAGCAAAAGGTATAGAACCCCTTATTATCCGCGATAATTTAAAAATTAATTGGCATAAAAAAGCGCATTTACTCTATTGGCAAAAACAAACTTGGCAAGGATTGGGTTTTTATAGCGCTGGGAATGAAATAAAATTAGATGGCGATACCTATCGAGTCCCTACTCGTGTTTATGAAATGATGCGCATAGCCGCCGACCCCAATTCTTATGCAGATCCAAATCAAAGCTTTAGCCAAAAATTAGATATTGCTAGAAGCCAACAACCCAGCTGGTTTAGCAATCCTATTTCAGGCTTACAACGACAACCTGATACCAGTCGTCTTTATGATGCAGCTAATAAAATAGAACAGCTAAAATTAGGCGAAGAGCCTGCTATTGGAAATCAAAGTTTGGCACGGGCTACAGCGATAACTAGAAGACGCATATAAATTTAACATTAATGAGGTATAAATATGAGAAGTGGAAATAGCGGAAACAATAATGATTCATTTACAAACAGCATGCAACAGGTTGCTGGGTATGGACTTACTGCATTATTCACTTTATGCAGTATTTTTTTCGTTGGTAGTGCGTTGGGATTAACTCCTTTATATGCAATAGGTGCCGTTGTTTGTTTTGTTGTTGCTGGCGGAGGAGCTTTATATACCTATCATAGATGTAAAAACTCCTCCTCTTCACGTGCGAACCAACAACAGCAAGGAGCACGAATCATTGGTGGAAATGTTGTGCAACCTCTAAATCTCAATCAGAATGATGAGGTGCTTCTAAAATCTGCATTTTTTAAAATCTATAAGGCCTTGCGTGACGGACAAAATTCTTGGTTTAAAAGTAATAAGTCACCTGCTTCATTTGAAAATGCTGAGGCTATTGCTTCCTATAGCAGAGATTATCCTAATAGTAGAACTGCTAAAGCTTTTGAAATAGCTAGAACTAATAATAATTTTAGAAACATGAGACCAGAGAATGTCGGTTTATTTTCAGCAGTATACCAATGGGCATATGCAAAAAGTAATAGCTGCTTTAAACGCTCTAAAGTTATTAACCAAACTGCCGAACAAATTGCCGCTGCTCCTGAAAACACCAGAACTGGCGCAATTAGAAAGGCGTTAACACAAAGGTAAAAAGTACTGAAAAAATGAGGGGTTTAATGAGTTACG
>Ga0207134_1233_pt1 | contig 12375 bp, 7 predicted proteins | sample Alteio_BWMinHeat_12_FD_153527 | JGI IMG/M metagenome (GOLD analysis project Ga0207134, IMG submission 153527) | Enriched cells from forest soil in Barre Woods Harvard Forest LTER site, Petersham, Massachusetts, United States -... | ecosystem: Environmental > Terrestrial > Soil > Temperate forest >... | reverse complement strand
GAACAGCAGTATCGACAGTCGGAAGGAGTGCATCAACCTCGAGACTCAATTCATCGGCGAGGCGATGCAGATCAACGCGGCCCCCGTGGTCGGCGAGAATTTCCAAAAGGCCGGCCATGCCGCCGGGGCGGGTATGTGGCAACATGATGGTCTTCGGCCGCGCGGGCGTTCCGGGACCAAAGGTGCGAGGCGGAGCAGTATCGTCCTTGTGAGCCGGCTGCGTAAGAATGCGGTAAATCGAATCGACCAGCTCGAGGAAATGGGCGCCTTTGCGGTCGCGCGGATGCGGAACGTCAACTTTGAAATCCGCGTGGATGTGTGCGGGGTTGCGTCCGAGAACGATGATGCGGTCTGCGAGGACTACGGCTTCTTCGATATTGTGAGTGACGATGAAAATCGCGCGCGTGGGAATTTTGTGGCCGAGCCAAAGCTCGAGGAGCTCGCCGCGGAGGGTTTCCGCGGTGAGGACGTCGAGCGCGGAGAACGGTTCGTCCATGAAGAGAACTTCGGGCTCGACGACGAGGGCGCGGGCGACGCCGACACGCTGCTTCATGCCGCCGGAAAGTTCCTTGGGGTAGGCGATCTCAAAACCGTCGAGGCCAACGGCGTCGATGATGCGCAGGGAGCGCTTGCGGCGGTCGATGGGAGGCATGCCGCGGGCCTCGAGCGGGGCTTCGACGTTTTCTAGAACGGTGAGCCAGGGAAAGAGCGCGAAACTTTGAAAGACGATGGAAACGTTGGGCGATTCGTCACCGACCGGATGGCCGTGCCAGTAGACGGAGCCGGCGCTGGCCAGAGATAGGCCGGTCAACATGCGAAGCAGAGTGGACTTGCCGCAACCGGAAGGGCCGAGGAGCGCCAGGACCTGGCCGGGATAGATGGCGAGATCGGTGGGAGCGATAACCTGGATCCGGCTGCCGTCGGGCTGCGCGTAAGATTTCTCCAGCTTGCGCGCTTCGATAATCGGAATGGGAGCGGGTGCGATGTTTGCGGCGCTCATGAGCGCGTGTATTATCGCTCAACTGCCGCGTGGCCGCACAGGACGGGAGGAGAAATGATGGCTTATTTCGGGCGCGGTTACAATGGCATGAATACTGCATGACATCTTCCGGCGAACACTCAAACAAAATCGATGTAACCGCGGGATTTCGCGGGTGGCTGCTCGCGCTGGGCGTTTCCCTGGCGACGGCGTTGCTGGTGATCGCGCCATCTTTTTGGCTGGGGAACGCCTCGGGGCACGATTTCGGATTTCACGCGGCTTCCTGGCTGGACGCCGCGGGGCAGTGGAAAGAAGGGATCTTGTTTCCGCGGTGGACGGAATGGGCGAACTACGGGTTTGGCGAGCCGCGATTTATTTTTTATCCGCCGCTGTCATGGATGCTGGGGGCGGCGCTGGGCTTTGTGCTTCCCTGGAATGCCGTGCCGGGAATTTTCATCGTCATGGCTCAGACGGTGGCGGGACTTTGTTCGTTTGCGCTGGCGCGGCGATTTCTGCCGGTGAGCGCGGCGCTCTTTGGCGCGGCGTGTTATGCGGCAAATCCGTATGCGCTGTTGATCGTTTACATGCGCAGTGATTTTGCGGAATTGCTTGCGTGCGCGCTGATGCCGCTGGTGGCGCTGACGGCGTTGCAACTATGCGAACTGCAGGAGAATCGCCGGCGGTCCCTGCCGCGAGCGATGGGGTTTTTTGCGGTGGCGTTCGCCGGGGTGTGGCTCTCGAACGCGCCGGCCGGCGTAATCGCGAGCTACAGCGTGGCGATTATTTTTGCGTGGGCGGCCGTGGAGGAGAAATCTTTGCGGCCGTTGTGGCGCGGCGCCAGCGGATTGGCATTGGGTTTTGGATTGACGAGTTTTTATCTTTTGCCCGCGGCCTACGAGCAACGCTGGGTAAATATCGCGCAGGCGCTTTCGTCAGGCTTGCAACCCTCGGACAACTTTCTCTACACGATGGTCAACGATCCAGAACATAACGTGTTCAATTGGATCGCCTCGAGTGTGGCGATCCTGCTCGTGGTGATGACGGGGATCGCGGGAATTGCGGCGCACCGAACAACGGCTCAGGCAGCGGAAAGCAGTGAGACAAGAAAACTGTGGCGCGTGCTGCTGCTGCTGTCCGCGGCGGCGACGATTCTTATGATTCACCCCAGTGCAGTTTTTTGGGAGCACCTTCCCAAGCTGCGCTTCGTGCAGTTTCCCTGGAGATGGATGGCGGTCCTCGCGGTGCCGTATGCCTATTTCCTGGCGGCCGTGGTGGCGCGCCGGCGCATGTTGTGGATCTGGGGCGCGGCTGTGATCGTGGTTATTGGTGGAACGGCTACTTTTCTCGTTCGGAGCGCGTGGTGGGATTCCGAAGACATCCCGGTCTTGCAGGAAGCGATTGCAAGCGATCAGGGTTTTGAAGGTACGGACGAATACGATCCAGCGGGCGACGATCATTATAATTTGCCGGAAAAAGCGCCGCGGGTGCAGATTCTGCCAGCCGATGATCCTGAAGCAAGCGCGCCGAAAGCGGAGGTTCGTATTGCGCGATGGACCGCGGAAGAAATAGACTTGCGGGTAGCATCGCGCGAGCCGCTGCGAGTGGGGCTGCGGCTGCTCAACTATCCAGCGTGGCGCGTGGAAGTGAACGGCAGGGGAGTGACGCCGCAGCACGCGGAAACAAACGGCCAAATGATCCTGCTGCTCTCTCCGGGAACGCAACGGATCACCGCAAGATTTATGCGTACGGCCGATCGGAAATTGGGCATTGCCGTTTCCCTGGTGGCAATGCTGACGCTTCTTGCGCTCTTAAACGCTGGAGGCATGCGGCTTCTTTCGGCTAGCCCTTGAGCCGCAGTTCAGAAAGTTGAAGGTTGAAAGTTGAAAGTCGAAACGACAACCAATTGACTACCCCCTGGTCTTTTGTAAGTGTTGCATCTAAAGAACTTAGGGTTTATGCAAGTGGTTTAGAATCAACACTTGCGGGCATTCCCATAAATGTTAAATGGCCGTCAATGCAGTGGCCTGAGACTGCGGTCAAATCAGGCACCTGGCGGAATTGGCCAGTCGCCGGTGTGCTTTCGGCAAGCGTGCCTAGCGGATCTGGCGTCCACAAACTAACCGCACTACTCCTACGAAAATACCTTCAGGCGGTCTGAGCGAGTGGCTCCAAGGTCACTTTGTGGCCCAGGCGTTCCAGTCGCCTGACCAAGGATCGGCGGATGCGGTTCACATCGATCCGGTCGAAGTGGTCCGCACCGAGTTCCCGATAGTCTTCCTTACGCTTCAGCATGTGATAGGCAATCTGCAGCAGCGCATGAGCTACCGCCATGACCGCGCGCTTGGCTCCCCGCCGAGCAGCAATGCGCCGATACAGCGCTGAGAGGTAGTTGTTCTTCATCATCGAGATGGCCCAGGCCGCCTGCGCCAGACAACGCCGGAGCGAGACATTGCCCTTGCGCATCTTGCCACTCAGCCGTTTCCCGGCGCTCTCAAAACTCCCAGGACACAAACAAGCCCAAGAAGCCACGTGCCCAGAAGACGGAAACTGATTCATGTTCATACCTATTTCCGCCAGCATTCCCCAAGCGGTCACCCGATCGACTCCGGGAATAGTGCATAGCCGAGTGACCTTATCCTCAAAAGGGCGCATGCGCTTATCGATCTCCTGCTCGATCTCACTCAGTTTCGATTCCGTGAAGCGCAGGTGCTCAAAAAGCTGTCGGAGCAAAAATCGATGATGCTCGGTCATACGACCTTCCAGCGCCAACTTTAGTTCCGGGATCTTGTTCCGCAGCAGCCCTTTGGACATCTCTGCCAGTCGGGCAGCGTCTTGCTCCCCAGCGAGCATCGCCTGCAAGATCGCTCTCCCCGAAGCACCCAAAGCATCGGTCGCTACCGATGCCAACTTAATGTTGGCATCCTCCAGCACCTTCTGAATGCGATTCGCAATCCGATTGATCTCCTGTACCAAACTCACGCGATACCGCGTGAGGTCGCGAAGTTCACGTATGGGCTGCGGGGGCACGAAACTCCCGCGGAGCAATCCGTGCTGCAGCAAGTCCGCAATCCACTCGCTGTCTTTCTGGTCCGTCTTCCGGCCCGGCACGGCTTTGATGTGCTGCGCATTCACCAGCAACACCTCGAACTGCTCCGCAAGAATGTTCCACACTGGTTTCCAGTACACGCCGGTCGACTCCATGGCCACATGGGTTACGCCGCACTGCTCGAGCCAATCGGCCAACTGCAGCAGATCGTGAGTGAATGTCCCGAAGCGCTTCTTCTCTTTACGGCTCTTCCCCTTGGCCTCCGCCCACAACACACAGGCGGTAATACTCTTCTTGTGTACGTCCAAACCACAACAGCAAGGATAGAGAACTTCCATCGCGCGACTCCTTTCCACCGCGCGGCGTTGGACGCTTCGAAAAAGCGAAAATCTCCTACGCGTGCTCTCCGCAACTTCTGGAGGCTACAATTCGTTGTGCTTCTCAGCGTCCCAGCCATACTCGTATGCGGGCTCTGCGAGCGCCAGAGTGAGTCGGCCTCTGTCGCCAACGCGGCTGCAGAAACGCTACGCCATCTCGAGCCCATTTTCATCCTTCGTTGTGGTCCCCGGAGGGGACCATGAGTTACTCGTAGCGCAGGGCCTCGACGGGGTCAAGTTTGGCAGCTTGCATGGCGGGGAGCCAGCCGCTGATCACGCCCACGATAACGAGGATGGCGGTTGACAGCATCATGGTGACGAACGATAGAGTGAGTTTGATGTCTACTTTACCGGAGTCGTCCTCGTAGGCGGGACCGAGGAACGGCAACGTGCCGATCGCTGAAGTAATGGCCGCCGAGAGCAGCATGCCGATCACGCCGGCGGCGAGCGTCATGACCAGCGCTTCGAGCAAGAACTGCCAGCGGATGTGCGATTTTGTCGCACCGAGCGCGCGGCGCAGGCCGATTTCGCGGACGCGTTCTTCGACGGACACAAGCATGATATTCATCACGCCCACGCCGCCGATGCCCAGCGTGAGTGCACCAACGAAAAAGAGCAGAGCTTCGATCCCCAGAGTGATTCCTTCGTAGATGGGCTTGAATTCTTCACGGCCAAACATGGTGATGGCGCGCTTGTCATTCGGCGAGAAGTGCTGGCGGTTGGCGATGGCAGCGCGAAACTGTTGCATGGCGTCCGCCTCAAAATTCGGCGCGACGGGTTCGAAGAGCATCACGCTGGCGTAACGCGCGTCCCACAGGTCGCCTGCCGTGGTGTACGGAATAAACACCGACTCATCGTCGCTGGTGAAATAGTTGCTGTCGGAAAATTTCGTGTCCATGGAGCCGACGACGGTGAATTTAACGCCGTCGATGCGCACGGTTTCGCCGATTGCAGGCGTGCCACTGAAGAGTTTCCTGCGAAGAATGGCGCCGAGGAAAGCCACGCGGCGGCGCTCCGCGATGTCTTCGGGAGAGATCCAGCGCCCTTCCATGGGAATTTCATTGCGCATTTCGCCGTACTCGGGATAGACGCCGCGGATGGCCGTGTCCGATAGCCGTTCGTCGTGCGTAATGCCCTTCCACTTCACCGTCTCGCGCGTCACGCGCTTGACGAGCGGGGACTGCGCCTTCACCCAATCCGCATCCTCCTGTTCGAAGCGGACGGCCTTGCCGGCGCGCTCACCGCCTGCCTGCTCGCTGGTCGTTCCGGGCCAGCAAATCACCGCGCCCTTGCCAAACACTTCAAACGTGTACATCAAGACATTACGGAAGCCGGAACCGTAGCTGAGCAAGAGTGTCACCGCGACAATGCCCCAGGCGATCCCCGTCATCGTGAGCAAGCTTCGAACGGGATTTCGTCCTAAGGCTGCCCACGCTTCACGAAAAATTTCGAGAAGCATCTAACCTCCAGCCTCGAAGCGCAGCGCTTCGATGGGGTCAACGGAGGCGGCGCGATTCGCCGGATAAAGAGCGGACAGAACGGCGATCAGGCCGAGCAGAAAAATGGAGAGAGCACCAAGCTTCCAGCTCGTGAGCAACCCCGCAAAAAACAGCGGCATGGGCAGCAGATTCACCAGCGCGCAAAAACCGTAGGACAGGAGCAGTCCCGTGCCGCCGCTCAAGCCCACAACAATGACGGTCTCCAGAAAAAACTGACGGAGGATCGATTCGCGCGTTGCTCCGAGCGCCTTGCGGACGCCGATTTCGCGCGTCCGTTCGCGGACGGAGACGAGCATCACGTTCATCACGCCCAGGCCGCCCAGGAAAAGCGTGGCCACGCCTACCGCCCCCATGAAAACTTCCATTCCCACGATGATCATGCGGTTGGCTTCGGCGTTCTTGACGGTGTCCCAGATGCTGGCAGCTTCCTTGTCGCGAGGATCAAAATTGTGGAGCCGCCCGAGAGAGCGGCGAATCTGCTTGACGCAATCGGGATGCGTCTCCAGCGACCAGGGCGCGACCAGCAAACGGTCCACACTGTGCTCAACGGCCGGCGGCTTGTTTGGGAAATCGCGGCGCATCGCATTGAACGGGATGAAAATCTTGCGGACGTCGGCGCCATCGTAGCTGGAATTTTGTTCCTTCGACTTCATGACTCCAATGACGGTATAAGGCGTCCCGTTCAAGGAGATCGTCTGGCCAAGGGCTTCGCGTTCCGCAAAGAGCTGTTTTTTCGCGTCGCTGCCGAGAAAAGCCACGTTACGCGCTTCAGCGTTGTCCTGCTCGTTGTAGAAGCGGCCCTGCGCGACGGTGATGCTGCGAATTTCGGTGAATGGCGGTAGTGCGCCGACAACCTGGAGATCACCGCTGTTGAAGAGGCTATGCACCTGGACGTTGTTCCCAAGCTCCGGCATGACGTATTTGCAGGCGGGCGCTTCCTTCGCGACCTGGACGTAATCTTCCTCGCGCCAGCGGATGAGGCGGCCGGAGCGTGTCCCCCCAGCTTGCATGCTGGTGCGGCCCGCAAAAACGATCATTACGTCCTTGCCAAAAGTTTCCTGGTTATTCTGAATACCCTTGCCAAGCCCCTCGCCCGCCGCCACCATCACGGTGATGGAGATGATGCCCCAGGCGATGCCGAACATCGTCAGCATGGTTCGGCGCTTGTGCGCCCAGAGAGTGGCCAGCGTGTCTCGCAGTAGGTCCTGGAATGACATGGCGCTCCGTCGCTAGCTTGAACTATTGCAGAATGACTTGTTGTTTCTCGTTGAGACCTTCGAGGATCTCCGTCTTCACGCCGTTCGAGATGCCGAGCTTTACGCTGAGTTTTTTTTTGCTGGTGTCAGCCTTGGCGTCAGGGATCTCGATGGAGGCCTTTCGCTCTTTGTCGTAAATGAGCGCGGCTTCCGGAACCATCAGGACGTTTTTCTTTTCCTCGAGCAGGATCTCAGCATTGGCGCTCATGTTGGCCTTGAGCTCGCCGCCGGGATTCGAAATCGAGACACGCACTTCGAAGGTGGTGACGTTGTCCTTTTCTTTGCCGAGCGGGGAAATCTTGGTCACTTTACCGGTGAATTTCTTGTCCTTGAACGATTCCACGATGATGCGCGCGGGCTGGCTAAGAAAAACCTTGCCGATGTCTGCTTCATCCACTTTGCCTTGCACATAAACTTCGCTGACGTCGCCGAGCGTCATGATCAAGGTAGCCTGCGAACCGAGCACAAGAATGGAGCTGACCGCGTCGCCCACGTTGACGTCGCGCGACAACACCAAGCCTTCAATCGGGCTGACGATCGTGGAGTTACGCAAATCTTCTTGCGCGTTTTCCAGTGACGCCTTGGCCTGCGCCACCTGGGCTTCACACTTGGCAATTTCCGCTCTGGAGACGGCGAGAGTGCGCTGCGCGCTCACCTGCTTGTTGAGCCCGAGCTGATAGTTTTTCTCTGCATCTTCCACGAGGCTCTTGGACATTACGCCGTCTTTGTACATCTGTTCGGCGCGCTCCATATTGAGTTTGAGGAACGGCACATCAGGGCCTTCCGCATCGACCTTGTTGCGCTCCAGTGTGGCTTTGGAAGAGTCCAGCGCCGCTTCGGCGGCTTGCAAGTTCGCGCGCGAGGCGCGTTGGGCGGCTTCGAGCTGCACCTTGTCGAGTTCCGCGAGCAACTGCCCCTGCTTCACGCGTTCACCGTAATCCACGTACAGCTTTTTCACGATGCCGCTGGCTTTAGATTTGATCTCGACTTTGGAAAGCGGCTGAATCTTGCCCGTGGCCACAACCACGCGCGCCAAGTCACCGCGCTCCACGGAAGCAATCTTTGATGGGTCAATGGTGCGGCTTGGGCTGAGCGCCGCCTTGACGCCATAACCGCCGCCGCCCAGCACCACCAGGGCAATCGCCGCCCAGATGATGCGACGGCGTTTCTTGCCGTTTTTCCCGTTTCCTAAACCATTGCCATTGCTGGACATACCCGACCCCCGCTATATTCGCCTCGCTGCTACAAGTGATACGCAACCGTATGGGAAAAGTTCCCTTGCCCTGCTCGATTAGACGATGGAGAGGGCTTTTGGTCAGGCTTTGCGGGATGCAACCCACAATGTTTGACGGGATTGGCGGGAGCACCTATGATGCCGCGCACAGGTCATACTGAGGAGGCGCACTATGCAAGTTGCTAGAATTCGGCTGAAGTCGGCTTTCCTCCTGGTCGGTTTGGGCGCGGGAATTGTTTTGTCCCTCTTCTCAGAGGCTGAGACAGTTGTTGCGCAAGAACCGCCAAAGTTTAAAGTCGATCCGTCCTGGCCGAAGGAATTGCCCAACAACTGGATCATGGGCCAAGTAGGTGGCATGGCTGTGGATCGCCACGACCACATCTGGGTTTTGCAACGCCCAGGTACGGACACAGTTGAGGAATTGGGAGCGGCACAGACGCCTCCGCGGTCAATGTGCTGCCTCGCCACCCCGCCCGTCCTCGAATTCGATACTCAAGGAAACCTGCTTCACTCATGGGGTGGTCCCGGCGAAGGGTTCGACTGGCCGAAGACGGAACATGGGATATACGTGGATAAAGATGACAATGTGTGGATCGGTGCAAATGGCCCCGCCGATCGTCAGATTCTGAAGTTCAAGAACGACGGGCATTTCCTAATGCAGATTGGACATCCTTGCACCGACCCGCCAAATAGTTTGCGCACCGACATACTTGGTCGGCCCGCCGGCATCGAAGTGGATGCCGACGCTCATGAGGTTTACATCGCCGATGGTTATATGAACAAGCGAGTAGTCGTGTACGATTCGGATAAAGGCACCTTCAAGCGGCTGTGGGGGGCGTACGGTAATCCGCCGAATGATGCGGATCCCGGGGCATACAATCCTGCCGCGACCGCAGACCAACAGTTCCGCAATCCGGTCCACTGCGTGCATATCTCGCGGGACGGCTTGGTGTACGTTTGCGACCGGGTGAATGACCGGATGCAGGTCTTTACAAAACAGGGCAAGTTTGTTAAGGAGTTTACTCTGCGGACTCAGACGCTGGGCATGGGATCGGTCTGGCAATTCGCGTTTTCCATCGATGAGAACCAGAAGTTTCTTTTTGTCGATGACGGCGAAAACAATGTGATCTGGACGGTGCGCCGCGAGGACGGCGCGGTCGTGGGCCAGATGGGACACAGCGGCCGTAACGCCGGCCAGTTTCACTGGGTGCATCAGATCGTCTCCGACTCGCAAGGCAACCTCTACACAGGGGAGGTCGACACCGGCAAACGGATTCAAAAATTTATTTTGCTGCACTAGGACGGACAACGCCGCTGAACCGCAGTTCGATTTCGCTAGAGCGATGCCTTTCGCAGGCGAAGAGCGTTCGCAATCACAGAGACGGAGCTGAAGCTCATCGCCGCACTGGCGAGCATGGGGCTCAGCAGCCAACCGAATAAGGGGTAAAAAACGCCCGCGGCGACGGGAATTCCGATCACATTGTAGAGAAACGCGAAGCCAAGGTTCTGCCTGATGTTGCGAATCGTGGCGCGGCTCAGTTTGCGTGCTCGGACGATGCCGCGCAGGTCACCCTTCACGAGCGTGATCCCCGCATTCTCGATCGCGACATCCGTGCCCGTGCCCATGGCGATGCCCACATCGGCCGCGGCCAGCGCCGGTGCGTCGTTAATTCCATCGCCCGCCATCGCCACGATGCGGCCTTCCTTTTTCAAATTCTTTATGATCTCGCTTTTCCCCTCGGGCCTGACTTCCGCCTTAATCTCTTCGATTTGTAGCTGACTGGCCACGGACTGCGCGGTTTCCGCCCGGTCTCCCGTGAGCATTACCACTCGCACGCCCTCGGCCTTCAGTTGCTGGATCGCTCCGGCCGATGAGCTCTTCACCTTATCGGTCAACAAGAAGGCCCCTGCGGGTTTGCCATCGATCGCTGCATAAACCACGGTAATCGATGCTGCTCCACCGGCGAGAACCCCCATGCTTTTTCCTGCTGGAAGCTGAACACCGCGCTCCTTCAAAAACTTCGCGCTTCCGGCCAACAAATGACGGCCTGCGACCTTGCCTTCCGCGCCCCCTCCCGGTGTCGCGCGGAATTCCTCGACGGATTGAGTCAATAGCTTCTCGTCCTCCGCCGCGCGCACAATCGCCTTTGCCAGTGGATGCTCGCTGGCTCGTTCCACGCTGGCCACCAATCGAAGCAATTGCTCCCTCGAAACATCGCTTCCCTCAAAGACCACGATATTCCCCACTTGGGGCTTACCTTCCGTAAGTGTGCCGGTCTTATCCACCACGAGGGTGTCAACTTTCGCGAGCGTCTCGAGGGCCTCTGCGTTTCGGACGAGCACGCCCGCGTGCGCGCCGCGGCCCACGGCCACCATGATGGACATCGGCGTTGCCAGGCCCAGCGCGCAGGGGCATGCGATGATCAGCACCGACACAGCCGCTACCAGCGCGTGCGCGAAGCGCGGCTCCGGGCCGAAGAGTATCCAGCCGAAAAAGGCCAGGACCGCGATGACAATCACGGCCGGAACAAAGTACGAGGCGACGCGATCGGCGAGGCGCTGCATCGGTGCGCGGCTGCGCTGCGCTTCGCTGACGAGTTTCACAATTTGCGCGAGCATCGTTTCGCTGCCGATGCGCTCCGCTTCCATGATGAAACTTCCGCTGGTGTTCAGCGTGCCACCGGTAACCCTGACGCCCGTGCTCTTTTCGACCGGCATGGGTTCACCGGTCACCATCGATTCATCGACGGCGCTCGCGCCTTCACGAATCGTCCCGTCGACCGCTATGCGCTCGCCTGGGCGGACGCGTAGCCGGTCGCCGCGCTTCACCTGATCGAGCGGCACGTCTCTTTCGGTGGCATCCGGCGCGAGCAAATGCGCCTGCTGCGGCGCGAGATTCAATAACGCGCGAATTGCTCCGCTGGTTCGTTGCCTGGCGCGCAATTCCAGCACTTGCCCCAGGAGAACCAGCGTGGTGATGACCGCCGCCGCTTCGAAATAAACGGGTGCGGCACCATCCATGCCTCGAGAAGAGGCCGGGAAGATCTGCGGGAAAAAACTAGCTAGAACGCTGTCGAGATACGCAGCACCCGTGCCCAATCCAATCAGAGTGAACATATTCGGGCTGCGGTTGAGGAGCGAGGACCAGAAGCGTACGAAAAAGGGCCAGCCGCCCCAGAGGACCACCGGCGTCGCGAGAGAAAACTCGATTGCGTTTCGAACCTGTGGGGCAAGATGCAAGCCGAGTGATTCTCCAACCATGGAAAGCAGTAGGACCGGAAGTGATAACGCCGCGCTGACCCAAAAGCGCAAGCGCATCGAGTCGTATTCGGGATCGGCCTCCACTTCGGCGAAAACATCCATCGGCTCGAGCGCCATGCCGCAGATGGGGCAGCTCCCCGGACCGATCTGGATGATCTGCGGATGCATCGGACAGGTGTAACTAACCTTTTTCTCGTCCGCAGTGCGCGACGCGTCCGCTCCCGTGTGCTGCATAGCTCCGTGTTCCGCAGGCGCGGGACTATGTTTCATTTCCCCGGTCCCGGGAACGACGAGAAACTTCTGCGGCTCGCGGGAAAACCGTTCGGCGCAGCTCTTCGAACAGAAGTAGTATGCTTTTCCCGCGTGCTCCACCTTGCCCGCCGCCTTTTCCGGAGCAACCGTCATTCCGCACACCGGATCCTTGTGCTTGGCTGGCCCCTGCAAAACCGGAAGTGACCTTCCGCTCGCATCCTGCGAATTCATTGCGCGATCTCCTCTTGCCTCGGCGGCGCTAGCGCAGATGCGCGTAGATCAATTCGAGCAGCTCGTCGTACATGGCCTCTGTCTCAGGCTTCCTTCCACTCTGCAGCGCCTTGGCCGCGCAATGATGGAGGTGATTCTTCATCAGGTTGCGCGCCACGCCGCGCAACGCTTCTTGCACGGAAGCCACCTGCGTGATGATGTCCGCGCAGTAGCGGTCTTCTTCCACCATTTTTTGCAAGC
>Ga0207134_1232_pt1 | contig 12376 bp, 9 predicted proteins | sample Alteio_BWMinHeat_12_FD_153527 | JGI IMG/M metagenome (GOLD analysis project Ga0207134, IMG submission 153527) | Enriched cells from forest soil in Barre Woods Harvard Forest LTER site, Petersham, Massachusetts, United States -... | ecosystem: Environmental > Terrestrial > Soil > Temperate forest >... | reverse complement strand
GATCTATCAGGCGCAGCGGCCTGACCCAACCCCGCTTCTCGACCCGCTCACCGCGCAGCAGATGACGCTCACCTTGCAAGCGGCTGTCCGGGAAGGAACCGCCAGCAGCCTCTTCACCGACTATAGCATCCCGGCGCCATTTGCCGGGATGACAGGATATTCGGAGGGATACCGTGACGCATGGTTCGCGGGTTTCACGCCCGAGTTGGTGGCCTGTGTTTGGGTTGGCTTTGATCAATCCAAACCGATCGGCAGCAAGGCGATCGCCACACACACAGCTCTGCCCTTGTGGGGCAATATCATGCTCAAGACACTTGCGAACGATCCAAGCGGCGCCGCATTTCCGGTCCCGGAAAGCTTAAGCCGCGTCGGAGTGGATCGTCGCACCGGGGTTATCAAGGGCGTGGGATTTTTGGCGCCAGCGCCCGGCCAGATTCTCTGCTACCTCAAGCAAAGCCAGCTGGACGCCACCAGAACACAGGAAGCAGACGCCTCCAAAATCCAGCCGCCCGAAGACTGGTCCGAGTGGTTGAGCACAATGTTCGCTGAGGCGGTCGACCGGCCCGGCCAGATCGAACTGCCGGCGGGAACGGAAGAATCGCCCTCAGTCAGTCCCCCCGTGGCGGAATACCAGATGCCCGGGTTGCGCGGTGACATTCTGACCGCGGAAGGTGAACCGATGACGGCCACGATCCAGACTTACACACTGGTGCTGCCGTGGCCCGCGCTGGAGATCGCACGTGATGACGACGAAGCCGTCGCATGGACTCTTGAGCGCTTGAAGAAAGCCAGCACGTGGCTCGGCAAACCCGTCGACATCACCGATGTCGAACTCCGTTCGCTCTACCACTTTCAAAGGTTCCATCCCATTGTCATCGCCGAAGACTTGCCAGAGGCCAAAGTTTATTCATTCCCAGGGAGCGCGTTGCCCTCCGAAGGATTTGCGATCCAGGAAATTCCCCGGCGCTCGTATCCCAAGGGTCGATTTTTCGCGCACGGCCTTGGCTACCTCCAGCGCAAGCAAGGCCGCAACCGCAAGACTTACCTGGCAGGCGAAGTGATTTATGACCGTTACGCGGGCGCCTCCGGGCTGGAGGAAATTTTTGACCGCGAACTGACCGGCGAGGATGGACACTTCACGGTCACTACGACCCCTGAAGGTTTTGCCGATCGGGCCAACATCGACAAGGAAGCCTCCTTCGGACTGAACGTGCGCACCACGATCCGTTCCAAAATCCAGGAGGCGACCGACCGCAGCATCAAAAAAATCCGAAGCGGGGCGGTTGTGATCCTCGATGTCAGGACCGGCGATGTGGTGGCGATGGCTTCCCAACCGGACTTCGATCCCAATAGCTTTGTTCCGGCATTGAGCCCGGAGGCATGGCAGTCGATGGTGACGGCGAAAAACAATCCGCTGCTCAATCGCACCTATCGGCAGCGTCACCCTCCCGGCTCAGTGTTTAAAGTCATCACCTCGATCGCCGCGATGCGCAAAGGCGTTTTTGACTACCAGCGCGTGACCGAATGCCCCGGTTATATCCAGGTCGGCAACATCCGCTACTCGCTACCCAAGGAACTGGGCTCCTACAGTTTTCATGCCGCCCTCTCGCATTCGATTAACACCTATTTTATCAACCTCGGACTGAGGACAGGACGGGACGCCCTTGTCCAGACCTCCCAGGACCTCGGATTGGGTCAGCCCACGGGAATTCTTCTGCCGGGCGAAACCGGCGGTCTGATGCCCACGCCGGAATTCGTCCGGGTCACGCACCAACGCACGATGGGTTCGGGCGACGTGGCCAATACCTCTATTGGACAAGGCGACGTCCTGGTCACACCGCTTCAAATGGCCAATTGGATGGCGGTCATTGCCAACCAGGGCACCCTCTTCCAACCGCGCCTGGTGACCCAACTAGAGGACCGTTCCGGCAAGGTGGTCAAAAAAATGGATAGTCATGTCTTAAGACATGTCGACTTGCCGCAGGAGATTCACTTTCTTAAAGAAGCGATGGTGGATGTCGTTGAAGAGGGAACGGGCACGGCCGCCAGAATCCGCGGCGTCCGAATCGCTGCAAAGACCGGCACGGCCCAGGTTGGCTCCAAGTCGCACCCGCGCCAGGTGGCCTGGTTTGGCGGATACATCCCCGCCGACCACCCCGAATACGCCTTCGCCGTCATGGTGGAAGGGGACACGGATCAGTCCCTGCACGGAGGGCCCGACGCCGGCCCCATCGCGAAAGAAATTTTTTCCGAAATCTATGGCACGACACGAATCGCCGATCCCGATGCCAAACCACAAACCGTAACGCTTAACGACAAAGAGGAAAGACCATGAATGCAAAAACCAAAGTAACTCTCTACACGATTGCCCTGGTCATATTGATGGGAACGGTGCTCGGTAGCGCAGTTTATTACTCTGTTTCGGAAACCTTTTACCTCCAGATGCGGACCGATGTGGAAAATCGCATGCGCGTTGCATGGGACCTTTTGCAGCGGCGCGGCACGCCGCTCCATGTAAAAAACAACAGGCTGATGGCTGGGAACGTTATTCTCAATGGCGATCAGGAATTTGTCGACCAGGTTTCCACTCTGCTTGGGGGCACCGCGACCATCTTCCAAAACGACACGCGGATTGCCACCAACATCCGACTACCTGATGGTTCAAGGGCGATAGGAACCAAGTTGTCAGGCCCCGCACGGCAGGTCCTTTTCCAGGAAGGTAAAAATTACCGCGGCGATCTCAACATTCTTGGTGAACCCTATTTGACAGCCTACGAGCTCATCAAGGATCCCTCCGGCAAGACCATCGGGATCCTCCAGGTTGGCACGAAAAAAACCGTCTATGATAAAGTCTTGTCGGCCATCCTCTGGCGCAGCCTGATGATCACGGTCGCGGGCGGCTTGATCATCAGTCTTGTGGTTTACCTCGCTCTCAGCAACCTGACCGAAGAAATCCAGCGGATTTCCCAAAATCGCAGGCTCCTACTTGAATCGACAAGCGAGGGCATCTACGGCATCGACATGGATGGCCGGTGTACTTTCATCAATCCGGCCGGCGCGCAGATGCTGGGCTACGAGCTCAACGAACTCATGGGAAAGGAAATGCACCCGACGATTCACCACACTCATAGGGACGGAACGGCATACCCTCTGAGCGAGTGCCTGCTTTGCCGCTCCTTCGCCTATGGAAAGGAAAGACAGAACGATTCAGGCGTGTTCTGGCGCAAGGACGGCCAGCCGCTGCCAAGCAAATACATCTCCTCACCCGTCGTCGACGAAAAGGGAGTCCATGGCGCCGTCGTTGTTTTTAACCTTGCTAACACCGAAGCGCGAGTCGTGGCCCACACCAGAGACGTTTCGGACTTCCAGCTCTCTAAGTAGGGTTCTGCCCCATAGCAAGGACACAGTCCATCGCTTAGTGTGTCTACAGATACGGAAACCCGAATTAACAGAAGAACAACATACGATGCTAGCGACATTTGCGGTAATTTTGGTGGTTTTATTGATTGTGGACCGATGACCGGTGACACCATCGAAGACATAACAAAGCAGAACACGTGACAGAAAAGGAACAAACGAAATGAAAACAACCACACTACTCGCTTTCGCCCTCATTGCCTTGGGGATAGTGACCTTCGGATATTACGGAGTAGTCACCTATACAACCCAGGACAAAGTGATCGATCTCGGTCCCCTCCAAGTGACGGCTGAGAAAACTCACACAGTTCCAATAGCGCCAATCGCGGGAAGCATTGTATTGGTCACCGGGATGGTGTTGCTGGTCGCCGGCAACAAGAAGGAGTAAAATGAGCGTTCGACATCAATTCGTTGCCATGCCCGACAAACGACAATCGAATCTCGTCGATGTCGAAAGAAGGGCTCGACAAAAAACACGCCATCAATCAAAACCAGCGAAAGCCGGACTCAAGGGGCAGATAATCTGCTTCTTCCTCGGTGCCCTTCTACTTGTCATCATCGTCCTCGCCGAACGGGAGTTCAGACTTTCTCATGACAGGAGCATTGGAGACACCCCCCATCAGGGAAACCAGCCCGTTGAGGTCAAGACCCCTGTCTCGAAAACCGTGTCATCGCCCTCCGATGTTTCTTACCTGACCGAGCATGATCGCAGGATGCTTTAACACGAGCCCACTTACTCTCACCTAACTTTTCGGGCAAAATCTGGAAACTCGACCTTTCCCATTATAGCCCTTCTGAGCCCAATTTTTGGCCCCAAGTTACAAGTTTCTCAATCCAAGTTCTAAATGCGTCCACGAAGAGTAACTTGGTAAAATGTGGTCCGCTCAGAGCGATGTTGGCATTTTCTCATGCCTGAAATGCGTGAAGTTGTTGTAGACGAAAACAAAATCCTTAAGACCACCAAGATGATCCCAATCGTTTTCATGCAATCTACCGAGCAGAACACATGCCAACATGGCACCCGTGAATTCCATAATCCCAGAAATCTGGGGCGCTTACCCTATGGCGATGGTGAATAATCTCGGTTTCATCATAATAGGGCCCGGTGGAGGCTTGGGCCCATTTCTTATATCTCCACCGCTGGTATTGTTCCTGTAATTTCGTTTTCATATCGGTTCGCCCCCCTCTTCATCTTCAGGTATAGTCTGCACAATCGGCCGGGCGTTTACTATGGGGTCGGAAACCCCATCTAGTCCATGATACTGAAAAGTATAATTTTTGATGGTGGTTACCGTGGCGCCGTGAATGGCAATGCAATCCTCAATCACTTCTTATCTATAAGGGGTATACAATGACTTCCACATATTCCGGCATGACATTTGAGCAATGTTGCATCCTTTGCTTGGAGGCAACGTACATATCCAGTACTGGAAGTCTCCTGCCGGAGGCCCTTCGACGAACAACATCAGTTCCTGTGTCCTCCACACGGCAAATTCCCCATCCCGGAACATTGATTTCTGTCCCATAGGGGAAGATATTCGTGTCCGCTGCCAACGTCTTGTCAGGTGTCGCACGACTTACCTTGCACCAGGAAACCCTGCTGCCATATGAACTGGAATGCCCGCAAAAGTACGTAAGGCGCACCACGATCTTGTAGCTGTCGGAGGGGTTTTTGGCGTAAGCCGCAAAAGGCCCGGCGAGCAATGTCAAAGCACAAAATACCACGCACATTTTCATGCACCTGAATAGGTTGTCCTGTGAATTATTGCTCCTGTTTTTGATGGTTTCATCTTGGCTCGATAAACCTGCGGGTTCGATGGGGTAGAACCCTAATGATGTTTTGGGCAGCTCGCGCAGAGCATTACGGCCATGAAGGTGCTAATCCAAAATCGAAACAAGTAGGGTTCGGCCCCATGGGGTTCCACCCCATAGTAGCCAGCCGGCCCATCGCGTAGCCTGCCTGCAGTTATCAATTTAGAAATAATCAATTGAACCAGAAGGAACACCCTATGAAAAAGACACAGGAATACCCGTCAACAACCGTCCTCCAGATATTCATCATTATTATGCTGGTCGCACTCTTTACCATGAGTGTGCAGGGCAAAAGTCCGGAGGATGCCGCCAAGTTAAAGAGTGTCCTGGGCCAGGAACAAAAGGCCATGGTCCTCTCTCACTTGCGTGCCAACCCGGAACCTCGCTCCGTGGCCGTCTACAATGAGTACGCGGACAAGAAACAGTCCCAGCAAACAGTGGTCATCGCGAATTTAGATTGACCCCAAGCCCGTAGCTCAAGGCCTGCAGAGTGGTATGGCCATCTTGCCGCAGGCCGCGGGACCAATTTTTAGAATAACAACTGAGGGACATTCCAACCAAAATCCTTCGACGGAGTTTGCCCAGAGCAAGCGCAGCGCGTCGACAAGCCGTTGACTGGAGAGGATTTTGTTAATCTGTCGTGACCTGCCCCCACGGTGTACGCTTCCAAATCTTGGGTACGGGCGGCGAGGACACAGATTCTGAAGCTTATCGTTGCGCGATCTCGAGGATGACGCCTTGTTCGGCCGTCACCTTCCGTCCATCAGTCAGAAAATAAACCGTCGAATTCCCCGATGCGATTATTCGGCCCACGCCAAGATCCAGGTCCAGGATGCGGCTCTCCGAATCTCCCACCTCTAGAGGCGAGCGGCGATCGATTACGGCGATCTTAACCAGCGGCTGCGATTCAACAGTATTATAGGAGATCGGCTCGAAACCGCCGTGTTTATCCCAGAATGCATTGTGCTCTTCGCCAAGGCGGATCGTCCGCCCAACACCGGAGCTTGAGGAGTAGGAGTATCCTGGAACGGGGCCCGCGTAAAAATTGGGAAAGAAACCATAGCCATAATAGGAATAGGCCGGATAGAAAATCGGATAAGAAACACAAATCACCGGGGAGCATGAGGATCCCCCCACCTGAACCGTGATGCCCGCGCCGAACAAGAGAGCCGGCATCATCAGCAACCATCCGATCCCGAGGGCGCTTTTCATGGTCTTTATTAATCTACTCTTGGACGCCCCAAAATCCAACATCATTCAAGACGACCCAAGATCGAGCAAATCACGACACTAAAAAGGAAGATATTTGAGGATCTGCAACTCGCTCGGAATCGGTCGACGGCCGCTGTGGGTCTGCATGTCCTTGACCGACAGATCGGTGTAGAGAAGCAGGATCCGGTTGGCTTGAAAGTCCATGATGGAGGGGGCTTTTGGCTGATAATACTCCCAAAGAATCAGCCCGGTCTTCGGGTCGACGCGGAAAATCCTGAAATGCGTCGGAACGTCCATGCCCGTCCCCATGCTCTGGATGATGTCCGCGCCTGAGATCTGCCGTTTTGATAAGTATACATACTTATTTGAGAGAAAGAACTCCACCTCCTTCTTGTCGAGTTTCCACAGCACCTTGCCTGTTTCAGGATGCACTTTGCAAACCGAGTCCGCATTGGTGATGTACAGCATCCCGTCGACGTCGACGCGGACCGATTCAACACCGGCCTGCGGCATCCTCCAGCGCACTTTTCCGGAAACCAGTTCGAAAGACGTCAGAGCCTGCGAATCATACAAATAGAGGGTATTGCCGGATTCGAAGCACGGCCCGCGCTCTCCCTCCCCGAATGAAACCGAAACGGACGCAGCCGGAAATGCCAGGGGGGATTCCCACAACTTCTCATTTTCCTTGTCGAACACCTGAAGGCTCTTGCTCGAGACCAGCGCATCCACCGTTTTAAGCGGACAAAACTCCGGCGGCCCGATCACCTCACCGGTCCACGCAGGGGCTCCATCTTCCAGGTGGCGTTTCAGAGTCACCCGGTAGCGACTCTCATCAGAGCGTTCATAAATGCCTCCCTTGGCTTGAACAGCTTCGTATTGCATCTGTTTGGCCAGCGCCATTGCATCCGTCACCTTGACTGGTCCGTTTTGTCCGAGTTCCTCCTTGGGCTTGAGATCCTCGGGCTTGACCACCTGCCGCGAGGTGACGTTCTTTTCGATAAGATCGATTTCCAGACGCGCCACGTTGACCCCGGCCGGAATGAAACGCAACTGGTGGGTGTCGACATCGAGGTCCACTTCCTGTTGGGTCCCCGCTACCAACCCCGCTTCCATCATGCCAGCCATCCCCCCCAGGAGCGCCGTTGAATCGTCGCGTACTGCGCCAGCCCGTCCAGTACCCACCCATCTTTTCGGCTCCGGAATCGTGACTTTATCGGTGACCACGTCGCCGGTTCGGAATGAGACCCGCGTGAACTGCCCCTCGTTGGGCTTACCCGTGGAGGTGGCAAAAATGACCGAGTCTCCTGCGGTGAGCTGCAGGATCTGTCCATGAAGGGCGACCTTCTTTTTTTCCTTTCCTGTTTTGCGGTCGAAAACCACCAAGCTGTCGGAAAACATAACCCAAATATCGCCGCCGTGAACCTGCACCGGAGTGACTCCACTGCTGTGCGCCAGATTTGAGAACCTCCCCAGAAACGCGTCCTCCTCCGGCAGCGCATGGTTTGCAAGACCGGCAAGCGGGTTGTCTTTCAGGTTCTTTCCCTCCTTGGCCGCCTTTACAAACGTCTCCAGATCCTCTTCTGTAGGAATCGGAGTCTCATAGGGCGCAAGGCTGGTCGTCCAGAGCACTTTAAGCCCATGGGAGTCAAATAGCGTCAGTGAGCGATCGGACTTGAGCAGAACCTGGTCAGGCCCGACAAACTTGCAATACTCCACATGATCCGCGTAGTCGATCTTGGCCGAGGATGCGATCGATGGCTTCGAGCCAAAAAAGGAGTACCAAACCCAGAGCACGCATACGGCGACGAGCAGAGCCACGACGCCGAGGACAATCCGTTTCAATCGGCGGGACTTGCGTTCCTGAATCACACTCTCCTGACCCTCATAAACTGGAATCTCCCTGCCGCGCTGCTCGGCATCATGCCGGCAGGCAGTTGAACAAAAGTAACCATACTTACTCATGCAGATGGGACAGATCGGCCGCTTGCAGGAGATGCAGCTGTTGACGGTGGTTTCCTTTGGATGCCTGGAACAGGGATTGCCGAGACCAACCTTGTGAACCTCCGGCGGAAGCGTAACTGTGTTCTGGGGCGGACGTGTTCCGGGCATCTTCAGCACGGGCTTGGCAACTTCCGCCTTGAAAGGTTTGGGAACTTCAACCTTTGGCGTCCCCGATTTTTTTCCCATCTGATCTTCAATCTGACGATTCGCCTCGTCGGTTCCATCGGCGCCGCAATGAGGGCAAAAAACCTCCATTGGCATCCGCCCGTCGACAGGCTCAACGTCAAACTTGTAGCGCGTTCCGCATTGGCACTCGATCTTGAGGGTCAGTGTCGCCATCGGTTCAATCTTTCGGGCTCAAGAGTTTCACATTTTCCGGGCAAGGCAAGTCGCGATCGGCCACAGGTTCCAACTCAACGACCCTGCCGTCACAAAAGAGAACATTGCCGCCGAATTTCCGATGATTGTTTCCCGGCGCTTTGCCGTCCGTGGAAAACAAGGCCTCCCCCCTTGGCCTTCGAGCGGCTGTTGATCTGCCGGTCCGACATCAGCGGCTGGTAGCCCGAATTGGTCTCCGACAGGCCCATGTAATAAAAATAGCTGATCTTCCTGGCGGCAAATGGCTCCGCGGATGGGAGCTTTTTGTCGCCGGTTCCTGGGCAAACGAAGCACTCCGTCATCGTGGTGTATTGAGGTACGAGCATGCTCAGAGGAGCCTCGGAGGTGGCGGCGCCTTCGAGCGCCGGAAATTTGCCGCCGCGTTCGGTCGCGTAGATTTTCAGCGCGACGAACGCCTGCTCCAGATTCTTCGCGCATGCCGCCTTCTGCTCGGACTGATAATTCTTCGAGGAGGGGCCATACAACATCACATACATCAGGATCATCAGCACCATGACGATCAGCATCTCGATCAAGGAAAAAGCGGCACGGTGTACCGGGTGCACAGTCAAATCCCTCCAAATCGCCGATCTCTCCTGCCGTACTCGGAAATGGCGCCCAAAAACTGATCCTTCCGGAAGTCGGGCCATAGCGCTGGAGCCACCACGAGCTCGGCGTAGGAGATCTGCCAGAGCAGGAAGTTGCTGATCCGCATCTCTCCGCTTGTCCGGATCAAAAGATCAGGGTCCGGGTAGCTGTGTGTGTAGAGATGATTCGAGATGAGCGTCTCGTTGATGTCGGACACAGCAATTTTCCCTTCCTTGACCAGACGCGCACAATCGCGAACTGCATCGGTGATCTCCCGGCGGGAGCCGTAGCTGAGCGCAAGCACCAGCACCATCCCGTCATTCTGCGCCGTTGCCTGCCTGGTTTTCTGGAGCTGCTTCTGAACGCGTTCGGGAAGATCCTTGAGACATCCGATGGCCTCGAGCCGGACATTGTTTTCATTCAGCTCGTCGATCTCATCGTGCAAATACTTTTCGAGAAGACGCATCAGCGCCGAAACCTCAAGGCGTGGACGGCTCCAGTTTTCCGCGGAAAAGGCATAGAGCGTCAGATACCCGACACCGATTTTTCCAGCGGTGCGGACGACGTCACGCACCGATTCGACACCTTGGCGATGACCCTCGATTCGCGGCAGGCCGCGCTCTTTCGCCCATCGCCCGTTTCCATCCATGATGACGGCGACATGCCGGGGGATGTTTTTCAAAGGAGTCACGTTCACCGCTTGTTCTTCACAAAAATCGTGTCATCGCGCTTCGGCCCGACCGAAATGATGCTGATGGGCGATCCTGTCTCGCGGCGAATCGCCTCGAGATAGGTCTGCGCCTTCCTGGGAAGGTCCTCGTAGCGCCGGACCTTGGTCGTGTCGGAAAGCCAGCCTGGATAGGTCTTATAAACGGGCACGCATCTTTTGAGCACCTCAATGTCCGCCGGAAGCGTGTCGATTCTCCTGCGCCCCACGCGATAGGCAACGCAGATCTTCAAATGAGGCATCTTGTCGAGCACATCGAGCTTGGTAACGGCCAGCTTCGTGATCCCGTTGACCATCCGCGCGTAGCGGCTCACCACGGCGTCGAACCAGCCGCATCGGCGCGCGCGGCCGGTCGTGCGACCGAACTCATCTCCGATCGTTCGCAGCTTCTGGCCGAGACCGTTCTTGAGTTCCGTCGGAAAGGGCCCCTCGCCCACCCGCGTCGTGTAAGCCTTCACCACACCTACGACCTCGTGGATCGCGCCTGGCGGCACGCCCGACCCAACGCAGGCCCCGCCTGCCGTCGGATGTGACGATGTGACAAAGGGATAGGTTCCAAAATCGATATCGAGAAGCGTTCCCTGCGCGCCTTCGAACAAGACATCACGCTGCTCGCTGACGGCCGTGTTGACGAGTACCACCGAGTTCACGACAAACGGCTTGAGAAAACGCCCAACCTGCAAATATTCTCGCGCCACTTTTTCGAAGAAAAGTGTCTTCGCTCCAATCGCCCGCAAGAGCTTGTTGTTCTCCTCAATCCGTTGCTTGAGATGCTCCTTGAAGCGTCGGGGCTGAAGCAAATCGAGCACTCGAAAACCGGTCCGGCTCGCCTTGTCTCCGTAGGCCGGTCCGATACCGCGCTTCGTGGTGCCGATCTTGCCCTTGCCCTTGAGATACTCCCGCCGCTCGTCAAGCAGCTTGTGATAGGGCATGACCAGGTGGGCGGTCTCGCTCAATTTCAAGTTCCCGGAAACTTTGACGCCGCGCCGGCGTAATTCCTTGATTTCGTGCACCAGCTCGACCGGATCGACCACGACTCCGTTGCCGATGACGCAGATCTTGCCCGCATGCAGGATTCCCGACGGAATCAGGTGCAAAACATATTTTTGGGCGCCGACGTGAACCTCATGGCCCGCATTGCTGCCGCCCTGGTAACGGACCACCATGTCCGCCCGCTCCGCGAGAAGATCGATGATCCTGCCCTTGCCCTCATCACCCCATTGTCCCCCGATTAAAACCGTGTTTGCCATAAAATGAACTATCAACCCCTTCCCATCGAAAAGTAAGTGAAACCATGATCACAAAGCTTCTTTGAATCGAACATATTTCGGCCGTCAAACAGGACAGGCCTCGCCATGCACGATTTAAGTTTGTCCAGGTCGGCCTTGCGAAACTCCTCCCACTCCGTGACGAGCAGCAGGGCCTCCGCCCCGCTGGCCGCCTCGTAGGGATCCTTGCAATACGTCACCTGATCGAAAACCGCCTTTGCCTTCTCCATCGCGACCGGGTCGTAAGCCCGAACTTTTGCGCCCTCCTTGAGCAACGCGCGGATGATCTCCAGCGCTGCTGCATGGCGGACATCGTCGGTGTTCGGCTTGAACGACAACCCCCAAATCGCGATCACTTTGTCCTTCAATACCCAGAAGTGGTCGCGCACCTTCTTGACGAAATGCTCCAGCGTCCGCTGGTTGATCATCTGGACTTCGCGAAGCAATTTGAAGTTCAAACCGGCCTCCTCGGAAATCTTGATGAACGCCGCCAGGTCCTTCGGAAAGCACGAGCCGCCATAGCCGAGGCCGGCATTCAGAAATGCCCGGCCGATGCGATGGTCGAAGCCCATTCCGTTGGCCACCTCTTCGACGTTCGCATTCGTAGCCTCGCAAATCCTCGCCACCTCGTTGATGTAGGAAATTTTCAAGGCAAGATAAGAGTTGGAAGCATGCTTGATCAGTTCCGCGCTGTTGATGTCTGTCACCACCATGTTCTTGCATTTCAACGGCGCGTAAAGCTCCTTCATTTTTTCCACCGGACGCGGGTTGTCGACTCCGATCACGATCCGGTCAGGCTCCAGGAGGTCCTTGATGGCGGAGCCTTCGCGCAAAAATTCCGGGTTGCTCACGACATCGAAATCGGCCCCATGCGGGTTGTAACGCTTGATGGTTTCAGCGACTTTTTTACCGGTCTTTACGGGCACCGTGCTCTTGTCCACCACGATCAGGTACTTTTTCATGGCGGAGCCGA
>Ga0207134_1204_pt3 | contig 12691 bp, 13 predicted proteins | sample Alteio_BWMinHeat_12_FD_153527 | JGI IMG/M metagenome (GOLD analysis project Ga0207134, IMG submission 153527) | Enriched cells from forest soil in Barre Woods Harvard Forest LTER site, Petersham, Massachusetts, United States -... | ecosystem: Environmental > Terrestrial > Soil > Temperate forest >... | reverse complement strand
ACTGAGCTTCACGCATGGTGCTGTTCCGCCTCTACTACCTGGGGCTCGCGCCGTATGAAAATGCGCGGCATTTTCTCGGCTTGAGCGAGCCAAGCTGGGTGAACTGGACGGAGCAGATTCGCCATCGTTGCGGCTAGGAACTTCTTAGCCGCGGGATGTTCCCGCCTCGAAGATATTTTACGAACGGCGCGTAAAGAGGATTCGAGAAATTCGACTACCAAAAAAAGTATGGCTATTTCTGGGCTATTATTGAGTTTGAGGATTCGGGGCCGGCGGGTTGGACGGCGTACTTCCATTGGGGTTCGCCGGCGACGATGATGGGGTCGAGATAAAGAAGGATGGTTTGGCCGACGCGATAGTGAGGCTGCTCGAGAACGGGAAGATAGAGTTGCCACCAGTGCGTGAGCGGCAAGTACGGTGAATTGCTGAGCGTGACACCTTCGCGGAGGCGAGCTTCGAACCAGCCGAGGAAGCCATCCAGACGCCCTTCGGCGATGATGCGGAACGGGGCGAATGTTTTTCCAGGGTTCTGCGTGTCCTTGCGAAAGTCGATGTGGTAGACGGGCGCGGGCCGGCTGAGCGGGACGAAGGGTTGGCCGGAGGCGCGCACAATGCGATAGGTCTTGAAGAGGCGTTTGCTGAACGGCTTGAAATCCAGATCGTAGTAACGGGGCGGAAGGCGGCCCGCGCCGAAGGCATCCGAACAAAACGGCATCAGAAATGTGTCCGCGGATTCCGGGATGATGCGCGCGCCGGGCTTCAAGAAGCGCTCGCGGGCGTCGGCAACGAACTCGATGACGTTTTCCGCGTCGAAGCAGAAAGCGCTGAGCGTCTCGGTGACGAGGACGTCGCAACGCTCCGGCAGGCGCACTTTTTTTGAGTTTTTGCGAATCAGCGTGATGCGGTCTTGAAAGCCGTTGGCCTCGATCAGTTCGGCGGCGGCATCGGCGATGCGGCTCATCTCGATGGCGTAAACGTGGCGCGCGCCGGCCTGCAGCGCGAAGAAAGAAAGCAAGCCGGTGCCCGCGCCGAGATCCACGACCACGTCGCCGGGTTTCACGGTACGGTGAATCGCTTCGCGATAGGCATCGCAGCGAGCCTTATCCAGGAGCAGGCTCTCTTGCAGGATCGGACTGGCAAACTCTTCCATCATCCACGGTTGCCGGAGCACACGGCGCTTGAACCAGTGCTGGAGCTTCTGCGCCGCAGTGACTCCACGTTTGGCAAAGGTCATTGGAGAGGTCCTGCCCGGGCCGCGGCGAGCGTACTGTAGCGTGGAAGCGGGACGCGAGGTAGTATGCGAGCGCGATTGCAGGAGACCAAGCTGCCGGTGAAGCGCAAAATCGCCGGCCAGCAGAGGGCGCTAAAGAACAAGCAGGTCACCGACGCGCAGAATTTTGCCAGCTTCGCTGGAAGCGACGCGCGTGTTGGTAGCGAGACGGTAGTAGTGGTCGAAGCGGGCCTCGGGGCACCACGCCGGAATATGCGAGCGGCGGTAATCGCTGAAGATTTTTTGGAAGCCGGGAATGATGACTCCCGTGTGCGGATCGCGCGGGGGAACCGGACAGCGCGCGCAGGGATTGCTGCCCTCGAAATTCACTTCGCCGATGCGGAAGCGCACGGTGCTGCGTTCTTCCGCACTGAAGAGTTGATCTTCCCAGAACGCCGGGACTTCCGCAGGTGGGACGGCGGAGCGGTCGCCATCAATTTCGAGCGTGGTGCGGAAGCGCAAGCGCGCATCGTCGATGGTCATGCCGGGGAAAAGTCCGCAAACGGCCTGCAAGCTCGCGGTGGAAATAATCGTGGGGCCGTTGGCGATGGCGTCATCCGGAAAACCTTCGGGAGAATGGCGGACGGTGACGGGCTGCTCGAAGAAGTTGGAAAACCATTCAGAAGCAGGTGCCGTGTCGCCAGGGAAGGCAAATGTTTTGGTTGGGATTTTCCGCCGGTCACCCGCGACCGAGAGCGTGACAGAACTGATGTCCGGCGCGAAAGCCGCACGGATCAAAAAGATAGCTGCGGCGCGCTTGCCGTTGACCCATTCGCCGTCAGCGGAATAGAGCGCCCACGCGCGGTCGAACTCAAGGCCGCCGCCCGGGCCGATGCGCGCTTCTTTTACCGGGAGCGGATCGAGCGATTTGATGGGATGCAAGCAGATGTTTGCCAACCGCGGGGAAACCGGGGAAGGGATCATGCGGAGATTCTAGCAGAGGCGAAGCGGCGCGTGACGGGTTTCCCCTTGCGAGGACCGGCGCCGCATATCTTATCACGAGAATCGCACTTGACCGAAAATAAGCTTTGCCAGAAGCGCTCCGCCGAGGAGCGCCATCGAGACGCTCAAGAGCGTGCCAATCAAGAAGTATTCTGCGAAGCGCTCGGATTTGAACTCCGGATAACGGGCGATGGATTTTGCCGTCAAGATCAAGCCAACCGTTGCCGGTGACTGCAGCAGTAACGCAGTGACAACCAGGAACCGTTCCAGCCAGCCGATGTAAAGCCCGGCGTTCTGCAATTGCTCGCTGGTTCCTTCCAGCGAATGGCTTTTTACACCTGCCGCCAGGAAACGCACCAGGAAGCGGATCAGATATCCGCCGCCGAAGACCACACCTACGTAAATCACCGGCACGGCAAGAAATTTATTCGGAATGGCCCGGAAATTTTGAATTGAAGCGCTGAGTTCGCTGAGCGGCACGGCAGGGGTCAGCAGCCACGCGGCGAGACTGACGGTGAGGAAATGAAGGAGCTGATCGCTTACGTAGGCCCAGGATCCGTCGCAGACCGGATACTTTTTGGCTAACTGTATCTTGGCGAGATCGATCAGCAGATGAACGAGCGTTAGCGCCGCGATCACCAGATGCGTGCGCAGCGAGAGGATGGAGCCGCGCAGGACAAAACCGGTGATGATGACCGCGGAGAGATAGTAGATGAGCCCGTGAAGCAAATAGGCGGCGGCACTTCCGCGCCGTTTTTGCTCGACGAGGCGGTGCGTCTGAAAAACAAAATCGGTTAGCAGATGCGCCAGGTAGATCGCCAGAAGGGCCCGGAGGAGTGGTTGCATGTTTATGTACAACTTTCTGTTTTTGTACGTTTCTGTACAACTAGCAAAAAGTGCCCTTGATTAGCGACTCTGTTACCTTAACTGTTTCCGTTAACTGCCAATAATATCCCCGTTTGAGATTTCTGGAAACAGTAGAGTCGTCAAGCTTAAGGCGTTTGGCGGTGCGCTCGAGCGTCGGGGTATCGTGGAATTCCTGGATGGTTTCCCACTGTCTTTCGGTGATCTTCAGGACCAGCGTATCGTGGAGCCCATAGATCAGGTTTATGGTTTTGTTGAAGTGTTCATAGCGGGACACAAAAGCGGTCAAGACCTTGAATTTGAAGAGATTGCCGGTCTTGATGCTTTCGATGGCCTTGCGCGCCGATTGAAAAGCCTCGCCGCCAAGGCGGTTTACGGGCGCCTGAATGCGGCCGGAGACACTGCCAAAGCCCACTCCGATCCGCAGAGACAGCGGCCTGAGCGCGACGCGGAGATCCTGAATGACGGCGGCAATCGACGGCAGGTCGCGGGTAACGGTCTGAAATTCATCGCCGGCGGTAACGGAATACGGCAGCTGGATGAGCTTCCGGCGCAAATGGCGCCTTGAAATGGCGGCAAGCTTTTTTCCGAGCAGGGTGCGGAGATCCGCGCGGGCGCGCGATTCCATGACGTCCGCGATCAACACCGCGTAGATTGTGGAAGACATAAGGCACCCTTGCCAAGAATACCAGCTTGTACGAAAACGTGCAAGTACTCATTATTGTACGAAAACGTACAAATCATAAAACTTGTACAGTCATGTACAAATGAAGAGAACGCCGCCAAATCTCAGTAATTGTCTTGGAGCGCGGGCGGATTCTCGCGGCTGGCGGGCGGAAAGATGCCGTTCAGGCGTAGGTGGAGCGTCATCTGGCCGTAGTGGTCGGCGTTGTGCCAGATCACCACAGTGGCCAGGCCGAGGCGCGTGTTCGGGCCGGCATACGGGCCCTCGATGGGGTCGAACATGTTTTTCGCGTCGATGGCGCCCAGCGACTTGCGAATCGCGGCGAACGAATCGCGCATGTAGATCAACAATTCCTTTTTGGATTTCGCCGGGCTGGGGCCGCCCTTGTCGCAGGCGTCGGGCGGCTTCTGGCCGTCGAATTCTGCGGCGAAGGCAAAATTCGAGCAGGCCACATGCTTCACCTGTTCGGCGAAGGTGCGAACTTCGGCGGGACCGAATTCGGGCTTCTCGTTCTTGAATTTTCCTTCGGCGGGACGATAGCCGTATTTCTCCTCCGGCATGGCTTCGCTGGCGGAACGTACTTCGTATTCCTGGAAATGCAAGCCGCGCAGAAAGGCGGACGCGATCGTCTCTTTCTTGCTCATCTCTGCGGCGGTGGGCTCCTGCCGCTGAGGAGCACCTTGGACACTCTTATCCTCAAGCGGCTTCGTCTGGTCGGGCCGCTGCGACTGTTCCGGCGGAAACGGTTGTGAAGATTGGGCATCTGCGGACTTATCCGCGAAAGAGCAGACCACGAGCACGGCGACCGCAAGGGCAAGCCGTGAGAGGTATGCGACAAGTTGACATTTGGGGCGCATCGGGGCCCTCCTGGGTGCCGATTCTAACACTCGAACCACAGGAAGACGCCCGATGCACACACTTTGACACAGCGCTTGGCCCATTCGACGTCTTGGCGGTCTCGGGACCGTCGAGTCCGCGGATATGCGGCCGTAAGCGTCGCGCTAACTACGGGCGTGCCGCGGCCGCGCTGGCCGTGGCGGTGATTGACTTGTATCCGCAAGTCGCCGCCTTGCGCATGGCGTCCATGGCTTCGGCCGCGGTCATCAGCGGAGTGGTCTTGCCGGCGCGCACGGCGCCGCCCCCCCGCAAACGCCAGCGCAATCGCCGCCGCTGAGACGTTATCCGGCATCTCGGTGATGACGACGACGTCGTGCTCGCCGAACGCGAAATACGAGTCTTTGATCTTTCCACCGAGCTTTTCGATGGGCCCGCGTACGGCCTCAAGGCGATCCTGAGGATTGGCGATGAGGCGCGCGATGGCTTCCGGAGTGTAACTGACTTGATGAAGGAAAAACGGCATGGTAGGTCTCCTTTCGGGGCTGGAATCCAGGGGGAATGGCCGGACTATGCTCCGATTCTTTGCGGGCGTCAACAGTCATTGTTTTGGCGGGCGGCCGGCGCGCAGGGAATCTTTGGAGCGGACAAATTAGTGCGATTGCTTTTGGATCGCAGGACGCCTGGAAGACTGATCTGAATTTTTCTTGTTTGGCCGCGGCCAGGCAGGCATCCCATCGCAGCAGGGAACCACATGCAGGATTTTTCCTGCACCTCTCGACCCCGCCGATGCCGCGCGCTATGGATTGGTCTCCGGCGGAAGGATCGCCGGTGTTGGGCCGGCCTTTGTGCCGTCCAGGGCGGGGCAGGCCCCGCCCTTTCATTCGCAGTCGAACACGCCGCATTTTGTAACCGGCATGCCTCTCGGCGAACAAATCGCGCGGCAGGTTACCGCCACCGATCAAACTTCGCGCGCCATTCATTTCCAGCGCCTCGAAGCCGAAGCGAAGAAGGCCTTTCGTCCCGCGAAATTGCCTAGACGGTCAAGGTAGTGAATTCGCGGCGGAAAGCCAGTTTTGCCGCCCAGACGGAACAACGGAGGTGTTACGGTAAAAGCAGGAGGACGACCTGGTGGAGAAGCCACTTTGGGAGGAGCAAAGTTTTCCAGAGAAACTCTTCAGGCTCAGCGGGCTGATATGCATCGTCGGGTGGGGGCTCTCGGTCATCTACTTTGCTAGCCACGTTGGCCCGGCGGAAGTCCCGTCTGTCCGCGCTCGCGATCTGGCGTCGTATTTTTTCTCCGCCTTCTGGATTTTCGTTTTCTTCTACGCGCAGTACCGCGTCGTGCCGCGCTTTATCCATTGCGATCTCGATCGTCGCGTCGGATTGTGGCACGCCTTAGGCAGCCTGGCGCTGTTGATAGTGGGCGCGCTGCATGTCGCGTTGCCGCAGACGAAATGGGATGTTCCGAGCAGTTTGCTCTCCTGGATCACGCTGCTCGGCGAAGGCGTGTTCATCGGCAATGTCATTTGGTCGTACGTACGCGGGGAACAGGCTGTGCCGTTCCTGCCGGTTGTGCCGGACGCGAAGGCGACTCCGGCGCACGTTCCGGACGACAGCGTCAAAAACATGGGCTGGCCTAAATCTCCGGTCAAATTATTTGGAATCGGGGCGGCCGTTTTTGCCGCCGGCGGGCTCATTTCGCTCATCCTGGATGTGCCGTCGTTCAAGTTTCCGGTGCCGTGGTCGGGTGAGTTGCATTTCGTTCCATTTGGTTTCTTGTGGCTGGCTGCGGCCGCGCCGTTCGCTATTTTTGCGATGCTGTATAAGTTCCTGATGGATGCGTACGATCTGGTCTTCGAGGAATCGCTGAACCGCATCCATTTCGTTGTGACCATCATCACGGTCCTCGACCTGGTGCGGGTCTTCTCAGCCTGGGAACAGTGGATGGGCACAAAGTTTGCGACGTTCTTCTACGGCGCGGAATTCCAGTGGCTGGTTTTACTTTTTGGCCTTAGCGCCGTGGTGTTCGCTATCAACGCTTTTCGGAGCTATCGCCGCACCGCCGTCCGGACGTAACACCGCGGAACCGGTGGTCCAGAACTTTCTCTAGCACTCAATTTGCCGCAGTTCCTAGCCGCGCGGCCGTGGTGTGCTCTCACGACTATGCTTTGAAAAACTGAGGCAACTCTGGCGGTCGAAATACGTTCGGCTGTTGGAGGAAGAAGTGTCGCGGCTGCGGGCAGAGAACCGCGCGCTGGTGAATTCGCTGCTCGGCACCGCGGGATTTCCTCCCGTGGAATTCCCCGAAGCGCCGAAGCCGCAGCCTTTGCCACGGCTACGCAAACGTTCCTGGCACCAGCTCCAAGCCTGGCGCGAGAATGAAGCAGATCGCGCTGGCGCGGATAATGTCGAAGAGCTCCGAGCAGCCAGGCGGCAAGGTCTGGGGCCGCATAGCTAGTGCGCGATATCAAGTGTGGCGATCAATTGATGGTCAGCCTCAGCTCGTTCGAGTTTGCTTCGATGAGGCTGCTGTTTTTCAGTGCCGATACATATTGACGGGCGATGCGCTACGAGCCGGCCTTCTTCAGCAAATACGTCGCATCCTTGTATACAAATAACAAGGTATCAGCGACAGAAGCCTACGCCCGCGGTTTCTCCTGGGGCTTGATGCAGGTGATGGGACAAGTCGCCCGCGAAAGCGGCTTTGATGCGCTGTTTCTCTCGGCCTTGTGCGACCCGGAGCAAGGTCTCGCCATTGGCTGCAAAGTTCTGCGCAAGAAATTCGACGCCATGGCTGGCGACACCGCGCGCGCTCTCCTCGCCTGGAACGGCGGCGCGAACACGGCCTACGCCGCGCAAGTCCTGGCCCGCCGCGCGCACTACTTGTGATCACTTTTCCTCCAACGCTGTAGCACAGGCCTTCAGGCCTGAGGGGTTTTCTTCGCCGGATGCGCCGCCGACGGCAGATCGAAACGTCCTCCCCCTGAAGGGATGAGCTACAGCTGTATCGAAGAATCGACAACAACCATGCCCGCACGATACTGGTTTCGTCTAGCTGAAATTTCAGTCGCGTTTTTGCTCGCCCTCGCGGTCTATTTTTCCTGGCGAGCAGACCGCCGCGATCGTTCGCAGCTCGAATCCGAACTGGCTGCCACAAAACAGCTCCTCGTCGCGGCCGACGCGCGGCAACACGACCGCGACGCTCAGCTTGCGAAAACTCTCGCTACCCTCGCGGCCAAGAAGCGCGCGATCGTGACGCCTGCGCAAATTGTCCGCGAACTCCCGAGCCAGATTCCCCTGCCGTCTCCCATCGTTCTGCAACACACACCGGCGTCGCCAAATCCGCCATCGCCCCAAACCAAAGCCGCCATCCCCGCCGAAGACCTGAAGCCTATGTACGACTTCGCCATCGACTGCAAGGCCTGCCAAGCCAAGCTCACCGCCGCCCAGGACGACCTCACCGACGAACGCGAGAAAATACCTCACTCACCCACGAACGCGACGACGCTTTGCGTATCGCTAGAGGCGGCAGCCTCTTGCGCCGCATCGGCCGCGCCGCCAAATGGTTTCTGATCGGCGCCGCAGCGGGCGCTGTTGCCGCCAAGGCCGCTCATTGATACGGTTTCACAATTCCTAGGGTATAATCCGCGCACTTCATCGTTTCAAGGCTGCACCCCAGGCCATGCCGGAAAACGGAGTCCCGCCCAGTCCCGAAGGGTCGCCCCTTTCTGAAAAGAAGCTGGTGTCTTGGAAAGAGATCGCCGCTCATCTCGGCCGGGAAGTCCGCACCGTGCAACGTTGGGAGAAGACCGAAGCGCTTCCTGTCCATCGCCACGAGCACCAGAAAAAATCCACTGTCTATGCTTACGCAAGCGAGCTGGATGAGTGGATCAGAAAGCGCCAGCCCGTGGACGACCCGGAAGCCGACGCCGCCTTCGCCCGCGAACAGGAACTGAGTGGCACAGATTCTCCCATTGACAGCGGCGATCCGCCGGACGTCCTCCCGGTTCCCGTCGACCCGGTCCGGATTGATCCCACCCCGGACCCCGTCAAGCCGCCGCCTCTCCTTCGGGTGTGGAGGCGCGCAGTGGTCTCCGTCTCGGCTCTTGCAATTCTCTCTGCCGCGTCTTTCGCCATCTACCACTGGACGCAACCCGAGAATTCTGCGGACGAAAAAGTCCGCATCGTGGTGCTTCCTTTCAACTACACCAGCGGTGATGCCAAGCCGGACTACATCACCGTCGGCTTGGCGGACGTCATCCGCACGAAACTCGGCCAGCTCGATCCGCCTCACCTGGGAGTGATCGCCGCCACCTCATCCAAAATTGTGGCCAACCAGGCCATCCCGGAGATCGGCCGCCTGCTCAACGTCAAGTACGTGCTCGAGGGCAACGTGCAACGCGCCGGCGACAAGGTGATTATTGATGTCCAGTTGATCCAGGTCAGCGATCAGACTCATCTATGGTCCGAATCTTTCCCTCGCGAACTCTCCGATGTCCTGCAAGTGGAGTCGGACGTCTCCGCGGCTATTGCCAGGCAGATTCTTGTCACGCTTCCCGCACTGTCAGTTCCGCCGCCGGCCTCCACGGGGCCCGCAACCGTTCACGCCGCTACACCGGAAATTGCAAACTCCCGCCACGCCTACCTCCAAGGGAAATTTGCTTGGGGCAGCCGCGGAGACTTGCGCAGCAGCATCATGTTTTTTCAACAGGCCATTCACGATGATCCAAAGTTCGCCGATGCTTACGCCGGTCTTGCTGCGGCGACCGCCATTCTTGGTCAGGTGCCTAATGACGGCATGCCTCCTAGCGACGCCAAACCAAGAGCCAAGGAGGCCGCCCAGCAGGCCTTGCAGATCAATCCCAAGCTTGCCGAAGCCCACGCGGTCCTCGGCAACGTGGCGATGAGTTACGACTGGGACCTTGCCACCGCCGAGAAGAACCTTCGCCGCGCCATTGAACTGGCCCCCAATGAGCCCACTCCCCACGAGTGGTATTGCCATCTGCTCATCGTGGAAGGACACAACTCCGAGGCACTCGCCGAGGCCCGCCGCGCACTGGACCTGGATCCCGTCAATCCGCTCTTTCACGACGTTGTGGCTGAGACGTACTACTTCGGCCGCTCGTATGACGCGGCAATTGACGAAGCGCAACAAGTTGTCAAGCTGCATCCAGGCGATTTGTACGCGCTGTTCTGGCTCGGCTCCGCGTACACCCAAAAAAAGATGTACGCGCAAGCCGTCGAAACTTTCCAGCGGGCGCGGCAATTCACCAGCGACGCTCCTGTGATGCTCATGGCCTATGGTTATGCCCAGGGCCTGGCAGGAAATGCCGGCGAGGCCCGAGCGGCCCTCCAGAAGCTGCAGCAACTCGCGGGCACACGGTTCGTTCCGAGTTTGTACCCGGCGGCTATCCATGTTGCACTCGGAGAAACCGATGAAGCCTTCCGCCTGCTCGATCTCGCATACCAGGAAAAAGTCGACCGGCTCGTCTACTTAAACGTCGATCCCATGGCCGACCCCATCCGCTCCGACCCGCGCTTTGCCCAGCTCATGGCCAAGATCGGCTTCCATTAGAACCGTTTAGTGAGGCGTGCAGTCGCTTGCCGGCGGCGATCCCTGGCCCACGGCGGTATTCAAAGAAGGCGAACGCTCGAAGTCGAACATGTCCTCAAGTGTGTTGGCATGCTGGTCGCGGCTTGTTAGATGCAGCCGCTCGTCCGGATCATCCATGCTCAAGAACCGCTTCTCGATGAACGCCAACAGCGAAGTGTGATCCCCCACGGTATGGGACACATAGTGCGCCTTCGCGAATGGCGAAACGGTCATCAACGGAACACGGAATCCCAGCTGGTCAAAGCTGGCGCACTCCTCGGGATATGGCCCCGTCGGGTTCGCTGCCAGACCCGGGCATAGCGCCTCGGCATCCTTTACGCTCGTGTCTAGGATGCTGAATGGGTTCTGTGCGCACTCCGCGCCTCCGCCTGGCAGCAAGCTAAGAGGAAGATTGGATAGATCGACGCATTGTCCGGGTGAAACTCCATCTGGCGTCCTCGCTCCTCCTTGGCGGGCTTTCGGCGGCGCCACATGGTCGTAGTAGCCGCCGTGCTCGTCGTACGTTATGAAGATCACCGTGTCCTGCCAGAACGGACCATTCCGCACCGCGTTCACCACCTGCGACACGAACGCCTGTCCTCTCTGTATGTCCGTCGGTGGATGCTCATCATTTTCGTTTTGCGTTCCGAACAACCCGAAATTGGGATCGACGAACGCCACCTGCGGCAGCGGGCCTACGCCTGCCGCTCCGGCGGCCTGCGCCAAAAACACGAAAAGGGGCAAAAAGTGCGGGTCCACGCCTGTCGGCCCGAACAGCCGGAAGCTCGCTCCTTGCGGCGCATCCTGAAAATAGTCGGCCCAGGAGATTCCATTTTTATCGAGCAGATCAAAGATCGTTCCCCTGATCGGCTTATATCCTCCTGGCGGCGGAAACTCATCGTTTGTGCTCAAATGCCCAAAGGAAGTCGCCGCCATGAAATAAGCGCGATTTGTAAACGTTGGCCCAAGCATCGGGGAGAAATAGCGGTCGTTCACCGCGAAGTTTGCGGCCAGGTTGTAGTAGAACGGAATCTCCTCTTGGTTATAAAAGCTCATGGTCTGATCGTCGGTCGCATTCTCGACACCCTTGTCCAACTGCTCCGTGGCGTCGTTCACTCTCACGAATCCATCGCTCAGCGTCTCCCCAAGAGTGCCGTTCGGATTCAAGAAATTGGCCTCTTGGTGCGTGCCCAACCAGGAATGCTCGAGATCGGGCGCCACGCATCGTCGGGAATCATGAAATGCAAACACCGTGGCGCCGTTGTCATCGAGGTTGGAGTTGAAACACGTCAAATTGCCGGCTGCGTCTACCTTGCAAGACAATCCATCCACGCAGTTGTGGTCTTCCTTGCTGCATCCGCCGGATGTCGTGTGATAAGGGCTCCCCGGTGCATATGCCAGGGCACCGAAATAATTGTCGAACGAGTGGTTCTCCTGCATCACGATAATGACGTGCTTGACTTTGTGTATGTCACCGTTAGCCACCGCCTGCCTTGGCAGGCACATCGTTAGCACCGCAGGCAGCAACAACGCCGCTGCTGAAACTTGGAGCAATCTCATAATCCTTCTAATTCTCGACGCTTTCATTTTCACTTCCACCGCCTCATCAGTGACCTTAATGTTTGACTGCACGCTTCTGTACATTGCAAGTACCTCCGGTGGGCAGAATCCGCCGAACAAAAAGACCTTACAAGCGATAAGGAGCGCCAAAATCGAACCTGCCGCCCATGTCGTCAGTTGTCGCGGGAAGCGCCAGCCCCAACCCCTCGCAAATTGAGAGCCGGTCGAGGCCGCGGCAGGGAAGTAACGCCTCTTTTCAGAACTCCTGGGTTCAACTAGGCGCTGGTTCATGGAGCTCACGAAACGGCCATCCCCTGAAGAACCGTCGGCCGGTCCTGTACGCAGGTCAGTTTCCAAAATTGAAAAACCAAACCAGCACGAAGATCCGCCGTCGAAGAAGCACGAGCAGCGCGGGTAGCAGCTGCCGATTCAACAACTTGTCGCTTCGGGCTGGCGCGGGGGGTGCGCCAGCCTGAAGCGACACCCAACAGAAGCCTGGAGCCCCTATTTAACAGACCAGCCCGATTTCCACAGAGAAAGATGCCAGAGCCGCAGATTCCTCTTGACATCGCGTCCTATAAGTTATATTATGTTAACTAGAAAATCGGGCCGAATCTACGCCGGCCCCCACACCCCAAAAACTCTCCTACTTCTTGTCGGCGGTTTTCACGGATTTTTGCTGCGCCAATTCGTAGTTGATGTACTGCTCCAGCAGATGGGGATCGGCGCCCACCAGCCGCCTCCCATTCACGAAGACCGTAGGTGTGCTATTCACGTCGAGCAGTTGGCCGTTTGCGCGGCTGGCGTTGACGGCCGCGCCGGCTTCCGGGCCGGCCATGCATGCCTTGAAGCCATCGGCGTCCAGACCGGACTGGCCGGCGTAGTCCATCATTTTCGTCCAGGCGTTCGCCGCCGAAATGATTTCCTGATTGTCGTAGAT
>Ga0207134_1229_pt1 | contig 12709 bp, 10 predicted proteins | sample Alteio_BWMinHeat_12_FD_153527 | JGI IMG/M metagenome (GOLD analysis project Ga0207134, IMG submission 153527) | Enriched cells from forest soil in Barre Woods Harvard Forest LTER site, Petersham, Massachusetts, United States -... | ecosystem: Environmental > Terrestrial > Soil > Temperate forest >... | reverse complement strand
CAGGTTCCCACCATCATTCAATGGATAAGGAACCCTGTTCGTTAATATCAATATTGTTTTAGCATTCACTTGAATGCTATTTACAAAAATAAAATGCAAATTAAAAACGCTTATTTTTACATATGCATCCGAAAAAATTGGTTTTTCTTGGTTCAAAGCCTGTGGGTTACCAGTGTTTTAGCCACCTCTTAGCAATGCGGGAAGAGCTGAACATAGAAGTAATTGCATTGCTAACAAACGCTCGAAAGGAATTTGGTAACAGTCATGACCTTGGGGTTCTGGCCGAAAGTCATCATATCCCGATCATAGATGAAATAAACGATATACCCGACTGTGATATTATCTATTCAGTTCAATATCATAAAATATTAAGTGCTACACACATCTCAAAAGCAAAACAAGCAACGGTAAACCTACATATGGCACCTTTGCCTGAATATAGAGGCAGTAATCAATTCTCTTACGCTATTATTGATAATAAAAAAGAATTTGGCACAACCATACATCTGATAGATACGGGCATTGACCACGGAGATATTCTTTTTCAAAAAAGGTTCCCGATACCTGAACACTGCAAAGTAAACATGCTATACGATCTGACTTTTGATGCCTCCCTTGAGTTATTCAGAGATACCTTGGCAGATGTGGTCAACAATCATTACACTCCTATTCCACAGACCACCCTTGAGGAGAAATATGGCACATCACTTCATTATAAAAAAGACATCCATAAACTGAAAGAAATAGACCTGGGATGGGATAAAGAAAAAATTGAAAGGCACATAAGAGCTACATCAATGCCGGGATTTGAACCTCCTTTTTGCATTATTAACGGAGAAAAACTATTTTTCACTACAATCCACGCATGAAGAAAAGGACCAAGATCATTTGTACTGTTACCAACGACCTGAATTATGACCAGCGCATGATACGTATCTGCAGCACATTGACCACTGCAGGATATGATGTGACACTTATTGGCTTTAAAAGAAAGACAAGTAAACCTTTGATCCAACGTCCTTTTAAACAATTCAGAATACCTATAATTGCTGAGAAAGGCAAGACCTTATATATTGATTACTGGATCAAACTATTTTGTTACCTGTTGTTTAAACGAGTTGATATTCTTTGTGCTATTGACCTGGATACCATTTTGCCTATATACTATATTAGTAAGTTAAGAGGCAAAAAAAGGGTGTATGATGCACATGAGTTATTTACAGAATTAAAAGAAGTGATATCAAGACCTGCAGTGCATAAAATGTGGACCTGGATAGGCAACCATACTGTACCTCATTTTAAATTTGGCTACACCATTGGTGAATGCTATGCAGAAGAACTGGGGAAAAAATATGGTGTTGATTATGCAATAGTACGCAATGCAACTATTTTAAAGCCACTTCATCTATCAGAAAAGAATGAGAAATACATACTTTACCAGGGCGCTGTAAATGTTGGCCGATGTTTTGAACAGCTTATCCCTGCCATGAGAACAGTTGGTGCAAAACTTATTGTTTGTGGAGAAGGAAATTTTTATGACAATGCACTTGCCATAACAAAACGAGAAGGCTTGGAAGACAAGGTGACCTTTAAAGGGTACGTTCCCCCTGACAAACTAACTGCCTATACTCAAAATGCATGGATAGGCATCACACTATTTGAAGAGACTAGTCTTAGCAACAGATTATCACTAGCTAATCGCTTTTTTGATTATATGCACTATGCAGTTCCTCAACTTTGCATAAAATACCCTGAATATGAAAAAATAAATGCTCAGTTTGAAATTGCAAGTCTTATAGAGAATCCTACACCTGATACTATTGCAGCGGCTTTGAACGAACTATTAAATGATCAAAATTATTACAACAGGCTGCAACAAAATTGTATTAAGGCAAGAGAGGTCTATTGCTGGCAGGAAGAAACTAAAAGATTGCTGACAGTTTATAAAATGATCAGCGATGAATAATACAGCATCAACCATACGTTTAAAATTCAGCGTTATCATACCCATGTATAATGCTGAAAAAACTATTTCAAGAGCCTTACAATCTGTATTAAACCAATCATACCCCGCTTATGAAATAATCATTGTTGATGATGCAAGCACAGACATCTCTTGTGATATCATTACCAAATACCAGAATGACAAAGTTCAACTGATAAAAAAGCAAACTAATACCGGTAGCTCTGACACCCGGAATATAGGAATGAATATTGCCAAAGGTGATTATATAGCTTTTTTGGATGCTGATGACATCTGGCACAAACACAAATTGACTTTAGTAAATGATGCTATCATATCAATTCCTGGACTTTATTTATTCTTTCATCCCTTCACACAAGAGAATATAAATAATAATCAATTGCCAGGAAAATTAAAAATTAACAAATACCCATTTGTCAAATTATTGCCATCTAACAAAATTGCAACATCCTGTGCAATAATCAGAAATGATACTTTTTTTCGTTTCGAACCAAGCATGCGATATACTGAAGATTTTGACCTTTGGCTTAGAATTGGGTTTAAGTATAATATTTATTACACTAATACACCACTTACTCAAATATTTAGACCTTTTTTATCAAAAGGCGGTATAAGTGCAAACAAATGGAAAATGCGTAAAGGTGAAATAAAAGCCTATACAAGACTAGTAAAACTAAACCCCTTGTTTGTTTTGGTACTTCCTGTGTTATATATCCTTAGTTTGGGCAAACATCTTTTTAAGGCTTTAAGAGGCAGATAAGTATTACATACCTGCTACTGTGATCTCTCTAGCTGCACCTTGCTCTATTCTCACAACTCTTGCAGGAAATTTCTGAATGATACTATAATCATGAGTAGCCATAATAAATGCTGTATGGTAATCCCTACAGATATTAAAAAGCAATTGCATTATCTCATCTGTAGTATCTGGGTCCAGGTTACCTGTTGGTTCATCTGCTAATATCAGCTTAGGATTGTTCAACAAAGCACGCGCTATATCTACACGTTGTTGTTCACCACCAGACATTTCATAAGGCATTTTAAAACCTCTGTTCTTCAACCCCACTTTGCTAAGAACATTTTCTATTTTTTCTTTTATCAGCACTTTATCCTTCCATCCAGTTGCCTTAAGTACAAACTCAAGGTTATCATACACGTTCCTATCAGTAAGCAAACGAAAATCCTGGAATACAATACCAAGATTTCTACGCAATAGAGGAATATTTTGCCACTTAAGATTTTTAAGATCAAAACTGGCTACATGACCCTCACCTTCTTTCAGATACACATCACCATACATGGTTTTCAGCAAACTAGATTTACCGCTACCAGTCTTACCAATCAGGTATACAAATTCTCCTTTGTCAACGTTAAAATTAACATCGGACAATATAAGGCTGCTACCCTGATATATATTTGCATGCCTTAAAGAAACTATGTTGGTATCGCTCATCTACTATCTAAATCTGTATGTAAAATAAAACTTTCCTACTGAATATCGAAATAAAAAAAGCCCCACTTAATAAAAGTGGGGCTTTTACGTCTTTTTTATAACCAATATCTATTAATAAACTACGAGTTTTTCTGTATGAGATTCCTTGTCATTAAAAGATACCTGAACGAGGTACATACCTTTTACAGAAATAGCAGATGCTGGTATTTCTATGCTTGTTGTTACACCACTCATATCCTGACGAGTGCTATATACTTGCTTACCTGTTATATCTGTAACGTTAACAGTTGCAACTCCGTTGCCACCATTATTGATCACTAAATAAGAACTTCCGGTAGTCGGGTTAGGCGCAATAGCAATTGATTTACTATTGTTAACTACTGTATTTACACCCAAAGGACTATTGCTGATATTGAAACGGTCGAGATAGAAATTGTTACCGGTACTGGTACCAAAACCATTATCACCAGGCCTGTAACGGAAACGGAAATAAACCTGACTTTGGCGTGCTACAACTGGTATATTAATACTCTGTAATGACCACTGCCATGCAGCTGAAGGGGTAAATGGAGTACCTACAGAACCATTATTTGCTATTTGTGCTTTTGATAAAGTAGATATCAAAGTCCATGTCCTACCTCCATCTGTTGTATATGATATATCCAAAGAGTCGTTCATGTAATTAGATGAACCTGTTTTGAAAGCACCTGCATACATATAGCTAAGGTTACAAATATCAGATGGATTAAACGATGAAAGATTAAATGCAGGTGAGAACAGATCATCAAAATCACCAGCTGGGGTTCCCGTTATGTTAGCAGGGTATCCGCGGCTATCATAACCTGTGTACATGATGCTTGAATTATCATAATAACCTACATTGGCAGGTTGCCATTTGAACTCATTATTATAGTAGTTAAATGTTGGCCATTTAGCAAGATCCCCTGTTGGAGAAAACTCTGCATAATAATTACTAGCAGCTAATGGGTTGATAGTTGTTGTATCCGCTACATATATAGCCTGTTTGGTGATAGAATCGCTACCAACTCTTGAATTTACAGTAAGTTTTGCAGTAACCCATCCTGGCGTTGTAAAAGTAGAAGCAATGTTTGTACCGGTACCAGTAGCTGTTCCTGCACCATTTGATAAAGACCATGAACGGCTTGTAATAGTATCATTATTCCAACTTTTGTCTAAGAAATAGAAACTAAATGCTGAATAGATAGTTCCAAAAAACCGTACCTGGCTTGTAGCATAGCCTACTGCAGCATTAGAAACAGAAAAATCAGCTATAGGTGGCAATATAGGTCTGCTCATAAACGTGAGTGCCCCAGCAAGTGTAACGGAATCAAAAATTTTAATAGGGGTATCTATTGGAGAAATAATACCTGTCTGCCAAAGGTTAAAAGCAGCAGAAAGGTTATTCCTGTTACCCACAGTAGAAGTAGCAGCACCGCGCATACGGTTAACCTGCCCTTTGGTAAATATAAAATTTGAACATCCACAATAATTCATAGCATTCTGAACATTGGCAGTATCTGGGTAGTCAGCTAGAGAGTCGTAACCTGCAACATTTGGATAGATCTTAAAATAAGGCCTTACACAAGTTGTATCAGTATATAATGGACATGAACCAATGTTGACAAGTCCCAAATCTGGAGGGGTGTCATCAACAAAATCATCACCACAACCACTTACACCTGGGTTATTTGTATTTCCCCAAGGGTGTAATAAACTAAAATAGTGACCAACTTCATGTGGTATAGTAACATCAGTACCTGCTATATAGTTATAATTACAGATCAAACCATCACCATATGGATCTGCTGCAGCAGCAGATGGGAAGTGGGCATATGCTACGATCACACCACCAACTACAACTGATCCACTTTGACTGATATGATCTTCTACCCAAACATTCATGTATGATGCGGGATTCCAAAGGTCAAATTTTGCTTTCTCATCACCACCATATGTCAAATATGTATAACGACGTGTGATACCCCTAGTTGGATTACCACTAGGATCTACAGTAGCCAAATGAAACCGGAACCTTGGATTACCCGTATATTTTTTGAATATCTTAATTATCTGGGTTGTGTCATTTTTAAGATTGTAATAGTTGTTTAGATTGCTGATCAATCCTGCAACCTTTGCATCGGTTACGTAGTTATTAGTATAGTCGTGTATTATATGCACAACTACCGGTATCTCGATATACGGAAGGCTATCTGAAGCAGCAGTAGTTTTCATCAACTTGCTAATATCCAAAAATTTTGCCTGAGCGGCAATGTATTTTGCAATATCCTTTTCTAATTGGATATCATTTTGTGCAACTACCTCAGGATGCTGTGCCTTGATCTTATCATATATATCACTAGCACCACAAGTCTTACCCCCAGATTGAGCTTGACTCATGTTTGCAATACCAATTGATGCCAAAAGGAATAAAATAGCCTTTTTTATCATTTTAAGAAAAATTTAATGTAAAACGAAATAAGATTTCAAAGATAAAAAATAGTTTCAAAATAACGTCTGCAATTCTCAAACAATTCCGTTAATAACTACCTATTCTCTCTTTGACGTATATATCCGGAAAAATGTTAGGCTATTATTTAGAAAAAACAATAAATAGTAAATATCTCAACTATGCTTATGCCCAAATCATAAAAACAAAAGCCCGAAACACAATTTTGTTTCGGGCTATAAATTAAATATAAAATATTATTCTATGATCAATTTTTGAGTATAAACCCCATCTGTCATCTGAACAGTAACAAAATACATACCTGCTGTTGGGAAAATATTTCTCTCCAATTCCTGTTGTACCAAAGTGCTTGGTGTATATTTTGAATTCTGACTAAAGACTGTTTTACCAGTTATATCTTTGACAGAATAGGAAACTATTCCATCTGCACCGGTCATAAATACTACTTTACAATTGCTGCTTGCAGGGTTAGGGAAAATGCTCAATTTAGATTTCTCAGCGATCACCTCATTTACTTCTGTACTAAATGGAGATATAGAGAACTTATCTAAATATAGATTGTTACCATTATCACCTGACCTATACCTGAATTTTATAAAAGTCCTGTTTGAGATATAACCTGAAGGAATAGTAATTGTTTGCGCCTGCCATTGAGAGTTAGATGTTGGTACAAACTCTGTACTTTGTATAGAGTTATTTGAAAGGCTTGAGCCAGTCAAAGTTGCTATTTTAAACCATCTGCTACCACAAGTAGTATTGGCATAAATATCTAAAGAGTCATTTGCTACAGAATATGAGTTAGGCCTTGTGGCACCTGATGTATAAAAGTTAAGATTAACCGTACTGCCTAAACCTGTCAGGTCAAATGCAGGAGAGATCAGATCATCATAATCGCCTATTGGGTTGCCTGTGTAATTTGCAGGTGCTGTTCTTGCATCATAAGACCTGAAACGAACACATGAGCCATCACCGTAGCCAGCACCAGTATATAATTGCCACAAGAAGTTATTATTGTAATAATTGAACATAGGCCAATTACTAGTAGAGGCACTATCCACAAAATTTTGCACATAACCAGATGGGGCAATACTATTGGTATCTGCAACATACACGGCTTTTGCTCTTACCAGTGTATCATCACCAGTATTATTTCCCGTTGCTATCAAAGTTACAGTCACCCAGCCTGGCTGAGAGAAAGAGTTTGAAACGGTTCCCATGCTATTAATATTATTCGATGCTGGACCATTAGAGAATTGCCACAGTACATTAGTTATAGTATCATTCCAACTATGATTAGCAAAAGCAAAACTTGTTGTTGAATTAGCACAAAGAAAAAAGCTACGATCAAAAGGTCTTAACCCCCCTGTTCCTCTTTCTACAGAAAAATCAGCTATAGGTTTCAAATCAGGTCTTGGTGCCAATGCTCCTGTAGCTGTAAGATTTGACGCACTCCACAAATTATTCCTACCTGCAGTTGTACTTGTAAGTGCTGCTCGCATACGTTTTACTTGTCCTATTGTGAACATTTTTTGACAATAGGTATATTCCATTATATTCTGCGCATTGTTCGTATCGGGGTAGTTTACTATAGAATCAAGACCACCTACCGATTTATATTTTTTGAAATAATTGAAAGAACATGTAGTATCATATAATGCAGACGCTACACATCCTACCGGATTATGACCTTTCGTTGGTGGGGTATCGTCAACGGCATCATCACCACATGCTACATCTGGGTTATTAGTATTACCCCAGAGATGCTCTAAATTAAAAACGTGGCCAAATTCATGAGGTATCGCTTTGTCATAGTTCAAATACGAAGCTAACCCTATGATACCATCATAATAAGGCATAGATGCTCCCGAAGAAGGATAATAAGCATACGCAGCAGCACCAGTATGTGCACCACTAAATGTATTTATGAACCAGATATTCACATATTCATTCTGCGGCCAATCATCCATCTTTGCCTGATCACCTCCATTAATAGTAAGATAAGACTGATGTCTAGTAATGCCTCTTGTAGGTTTACCACTAGGGTCGATCGTTGCCAGGTGCAAACGCACATGTGCATTACCAACATATTTTTTGAAAGGAGCTATTACATCTGATGTATCCGCATTTTGACACTGATAGATCATTGAGTAATAATTTACAGCATTTATGATACTATCATCAGATAAATTCTCAGTGCCGTAATCATGTATCACATGCACTACAACAGGTATATCGTATGTTACGGTATCTGAATAGGTGGTTGTGGTTTTTTCAAACTTAGAAAGGTCCAGGTTAGATAGCTTTGCCTGAATCTCTTTTTCAAGCTCCGCTTCATTGACTGCAATCTCAGGATGTAGGCTTTTCAGTCTGTTGTATACATCATCCGTTCCGCACGCTTTTTGGGCATTGGTGCTGCCAGCAAAGCTAATAGCTGCAAGCAGCATCAAAAAAGATTTTTTCATTCTTTGTTTTGAAATTCTAGTTTATCAGGGCGCAAAGATAGTTGAATTACCTATACATGTATATGATAATTGTCATGCTAAAGTCCCTACATTGTTAATAATCAATTGGTTTGTCTAAATGACAGAGCAAGAGATAAAATTGTTAGTATAGACAGTAACTGTTTTGAAAAGTTTAACACTCCATAAAAATAAAATAGCCGGCGTATATCCGACTATTTTGAGCGGAAAACGGGACTCGGACCCGCGACCCTCACTTTGGGAAAGTGATGCTCTACCAGCTGAGCTACTTCCGCTTATGTACATCATAAATATAAAAGCATTCAAACAAAATCACAATCCAGCCTTTAGTAAATTATAACCCCAAGTAACCTGCTTTCTTTCGTTTAGTACTATTGCTCAAAAAAGGTCGGCAAAAGAGGTTATAAAACCCTAACAATATTGGAATTATAATAAAGAAAACGATTAAAAGATAATATTTAAATGTCATTATCCATATCTTTCTATTCTTCCTCTTAATAATAGTACTAGCCCAAACAGAGAATATTTTACTCAATTTGGCTTCAACAAACATTAAGTTCGTTTTTACCTCAACAGCCCTATTTAAAATGAATTCTTCCTGTAGTCCTTTCCAATCATTTAATAACAAGTGCTTATTTGCAATCTCTCCGTACAGTATCGTATTCGAAACATCTAGTTTTGTAATTCCCGGTGTAGGAAAAAACCCTAAAAACCGACTTTTTCTACCTGTAAACATCCAATGCATCATGGTTATCATGCTTACGAAATTGTCATGCTTATCTGTCAATACAATATTTCCCACCAGTTTTGCATTTGCCTCCTTAAGTATATGCTTTATTTTCTCCTGTGCTCGTATCCATAAACTTCTGGCACCTATTATTGTTATAACTGGCGTATTTTCCAACAATGGTTTTATTGTTGGGTGAAACAATATAGACGTAGCAGGTATGCTGGGTGATAGAAACCAGGGTTGATAGGCAAATACTACCAGATCATATTTTGTATGCCTTAATTCAAATGGAGCTAATGCCACGGGCACACCCATTACACTTTCTGGCATTACATCGAAAAAATGATTGCTCGTCCATGGAAAAGGAAAATCCGTTTTAGGAAATATCGGCAATATTTCAACATCTATATTTTCCTTTAAAAATGGAATGGAAAATTTATCTACAATATGTTGTAGCTGTCCGGATTGGGTATAGTATATGACAAGTATTTTTTTCGTCATTTTTTGGTGATAAAGGCCTATACATTTGAATTTTGACAGTAATCTATATTAAATTGTTTAATTGCCACCGAAAGATACTTATACTGACCTTCTATATAAATACAATCATTTTCTATATTATTGTTAATACTTACCCGCCCTGATGATGGAATAGCTATACTAAAATTAACCACTTCCATATCATTTTGCTTGCCATTTATAAAAAAGGGGAAATACATCATTGGACTGATCAGTGAAATTTTCATGTCAACAAAATAACTACCTTTTTTAAAAAGAAGGGATTAAAAACTTTTAACAAAAACTATGCCGAGTATACAATAAAAAAGCCGGCATATTATAGCCGGCCTTTGTGCCCCAGACGGGAATTGAACCCGTACTCGCCTTACGGCAAACAGGATTTTAAGTCCTGCGCGTCTACCAATTCCGCCACCAGGGCGCGCATAGACACATTAAGAATAGTGCGCAAATAAAAAATTCCAAACCTAAAGGCTTGGAATCTTTATGAGCGGAAGACGAGACTCGAACCCGCGACCCCGACCTTGGCAAGGTCGTGCTCTACCAACTGAGCTACTTCCGCATACTGTTTAAGAACTTTGGGAGTGCAAAGATAAGGGTCTTGCAGAAAAAAGCAAATCTTGTTTTGAAGAAATTTTTCTATCATATGCTTATCTTTGTTCCAACTATGGGCTCACCCCTTCTTTCCCTTATTCGTAAAGACCTTTTAATTGAGTGGCGACAGAAACATGCATTCTTCGGCGTACTCTTATATGTTGGTTCTACTGTATTTGTTATATACATGATGAGTGGCCAACCGGATGTTCGCACCTGGAATGCACTTTTTTGGCTTACCCAGCTTTTTGTTGCTGTCAACTCTGTAGCTAAAAGTTTTTTGCAAGAACACCCGAATCGCTTCCGCTATTATTTTACTGTAGTAAAGCCATCTACTTTCTTATTGGCTAAAATGATATATAGCCTATGTTTGATGTTATTGATCAGCATGCTAAGTTTATTATTGTTTTGCCTTTTGTTAGGTGCACCTCTACAACAAACAGGTTTATTTGTTGCTATAACCGCAGTAGGTAGTATCAGCCTGTCTACAGTATTTACTTTTTTATCCGCAATAGCTGCAAGGGCACAACAAAATGCAGCATTAATGGCCATACTTGGTTTCCCTATTATTACTCCTGTATTGATGATGCTAAGCAGCCTGGCACAAAAAGCCATACTGCCTGTGTATCAAACAGACTGGTGGTCGCTTGCAGGCACTTTGCTAATGCTTGATGTACTTGTAATTATTTTGGGATTGATACTTTTTCCTTTCTTGTGGCAGGAATAAATAGCTCCCCTTAATTTTTCCTGGTCTTAAATTCTGATGTAAAATGGAATTCTATATCAGGATTGTTTTGCCTTTCTGTATTCAGGAACCATTCACTCTGCGCCAAATACACAAGATTGCCATCCTTATCTTCCATTACATTACTCTGTTTAAAACGAACAAAGTTTTCGATAGCAGCTTTATCCCCCGTTATCCAGCAAGCTTTATAAAAAGACAATGGAACAAAGGCACATGATGCACTATATTCCTGGAGCAACCGGTATTGTATCACTTCAAATTGCAATTCACCTACGCAACCAATTATTTTTCTGATACCACCATGCTGTGTGAACAATTGCGCTACACCTTCGTCTGTTAGCTGCATGATACCTTTTTCCAATTGCTTGGTCTTCATCGGGTCTTTATTCACCAGCTCTTTAAATATCTCGGGAGAGAAGGTTGGTATACCTGTGAACTTTAATAGCTCCCCTTCTGTAAGTGTATCTCCTATTTTAAAATTACCTGTATCAAATAATCCGATCACATCACCCGGATATGCTTCTTCAATCACATCTTTTTCACGCGCCATAAAAGAATATGGATTGCTAAACCTAACATCCTTACTTAAACGGGAGTGCTTATAAAAAGTATTTCTTTCAAAGCGCCCAGAACATACTCTTAAGAATGCGATACGGTCTCTGTGTCTCGGATCCAGGTTGGCGTGTATCTTAAACACAAACCCGGTGAACTTATCTTCGTTTGGCTCTACAAAACGCTTATCAGTATTACGCCCCAATGGCACTGGAGCCACTTTAATAAATGTGTCGAGTAATTCTTTTACACCGAAATTATTTACAGCACTACCAAAGAATACAGGGGCTACTTTACCTTGTTTATAATCTTCAACATTCAGATCTCCATATACACCTTCCAATAGTTCTACATCTTCTCTTAATTGCTTTGCATCTCTTTCACCTACTTTTTCATCGAGCAAGTTTGCATGAATATTTGGTATAGGTAGTGTATTCTCTTCTGTAGCTTTTTGACTTGCTGTAAATAACTGTAAGCTTTTATCATAAAGATTATATACCCCTTTAAATTCCTTACCCATATTTATAGGCCATGACAAAGGATGTAACATAATGTTCAATTCTTTTTCGATCTCATCCATCAGATCAAAAGGATATTTACCATCACGGTCCAGCTTGTTCACAAATACGATCACAGGTGTATCGCGCATACGACACACTTCCATCAGCTTTCTCGTTTGGTCTTCCACACCATTCACACTATCTATCACAAGTATTACACTGTCCACTGCTGTCAATGTTCTGTAGGTATCCTCAGCAAAATCTTTGTGACCCGGAGTATCTAACAGATTGATGAGTATATTATTATACTCAAAGCTCATGACTGATGTAGCCACAGATATACCACGCTGCCGCTCTATTTCCATAAAGTCGCTGGTTGCATGCTTTTTTATTTTATTACTTTTTACGGCACCTGCTACTTGAATAGCACCACCAAAAAGGAGTAGCTTTTCAGTAAGGGTGGTCTTACCCGCATCCGGGTGAGAGATAATAGCGAATGTTCTTCTTTTATTTATTTCCTTTTCGTAGCTCATGTATTAAAACTAAATGCAAAAACCTCGGCCATTTATCAGGCATACTGGCTTGTACTGGTAATTGTCGTTTTTCTAATAATATGTATCATCCTATTAGAAAATGGTTGCAAAGTTGCGAAAAATGCATCATTTAA